>Ga0172379_10000325_pt1 | contig 124258 bp, 131 predicted proteins | sample GrowelOW334metaG_FD_119756 | JGI IMG/M metagenome (GOLD analysis project Ga0172379, IMG submission 119756) | Groundwater microbial communities from an aquifer near a municipal landfill in Southern Ontario, Canada - Groundwater well OW334 metaG | ecosystem: Environmental > Aquatic > Deep... | reverse complement strand
CTTCTTCCGGTATGCCTTTCCTCAACTCAAGATTCATAAAAACGCCGTTACTCATGCTCCTTAGCCTCAGTCTCTAAAATAACCTCCGCCGTTACGAGAGGAAGCCCGGCCTTGAGACGCTCTTCGTTTTTCAGAATCACGGCATCATTCTCCGCCATGATCTCTCTGCATCTTTTCTCACGCTCCGCCCGTGATAATGAAGCGAATTCCATATATTTTTTTTACACGACCATGTCTTTCAGTTCATCTTCGCTCACCAGATATTCTACGCTGTCATCTTTTGTTGAAGCCAGATAGATCCCCTTATCCGTTATCCGATCCACCGTCACTTTTTCCGGTTTTTCCTCCAGGTCAACAATGATGTGCAGAACTTCTCCCGGCGTAAAATCGCTTTCGATCTCCTCCGCGATCGGTTCGGGGTCGATACATGGATCGACCCCTACGAGAGAACGCTCAATCCACATGATCTGCTCCTCATCAAGCATCTTCGGATACGCTTCTTCAAGAAGAAACAGATTGATTTTCCCGTCCGCATCCATAATCCCCTCATCAAGCAATCTTACGCGCCACTCTGCAAACATGTCTGCGTCTTTATGATGCATAGTCCTGTTGTTCTTTTTTTCCAAGCTCTCCCCATTTGGCTCTGCCAAGTCCCTGCTTCTTCAACATTCCTGCAAAGTGCTCTCCCCCAAGGATGCTTGGCACAATGACATAGGAGGCCCCCAGAGCGTAACACCGTCCCGCATCTTCTGACGATTTTACAGTGAGGATAACCGCGGGATGGCTATGGCGCCTCTTCAGATAATCCATAATGTCCGCATTCACCGCCATATCGGGAATAGTCGAAATGATCATTTTCGCCTTCTCAATCCTGGCGAATTTGAGCGAGTCCTCATTCCCCGCGTCACCGTACATCACCGGCAGTCCGTAATGACTCAACTCTTCAACTACTGCGGGGTTAAAATCCATGATCTTAAAATGATCGGCGAGCGTTTCAATCATGGGTAAAATTCGCTTGCCCATTCGATCATAACCGAGAAGAATAATCTGCGGAGCGGTATCATCCGCCACGTCGTCAGAGCTACCCTTCGGTTGAAGAAACGGGAACGCTCGAATCATCACCTCGTAGATCTGTTCGTTATACGCCGTAAGGTATGACGAAATAGCTATCGTGATCAGCGCCACCAGCGTCAAGAGTTCAAGCGCCTGTGGGGCGACAAGTTTGGCCGTAATCCCGACTGCAAGAAGAAGAAATGAAACCTCGCCTATTTGGCCGAGGGTTGAACCAGTCAAAAATGCCGTGCGCGCATGATGCCGTGTCAGACGCATCGTGCAGAAAACAATAAGCGAGTGAGCCAGAAGCACGAATGCACTCAACACAATCGCCGGCGCTAATAACTCGGACACCGTAGAAAGATCAAGCTGTGAACCAAGCACCACAAAGAAAAGCACTAGGAAAAAATCTCGCAACGGCCGAACTGTTGAAACGATCTCGTGTTGAAAACCCGTGCCGGCCAGGGCCATACCCGCAAGTAAGGCACCGAGCTCGATGGAGAAACCGAGCAGATGGAAGACCGAAGCAACCAAGAAACACCAGGCAAGTGCGATCAAAAACATCAGCTCATGGCTCTTCTCAACAAAGCGGAAAAGAGGCGGAAGAATAAATTGGGCAAACAAGCCAAAAACAATAACGCCGGCCAGACTATACAACAGGCTCGCGCCGACAATGCTCGATAACGCACCCTCGATGACCCAGCTCGAAATAAACAAAAGAGCGAACGTAGCAACAACGCTTTGCACGATCAGAATTCCCACCGCAATTCGGCCGTACAATCTTTCAAGGTCCTCTTTGTCAGACAGGAGTTTAACCGCAATGGTCGCCGAAGAGAACGCCAAGCCGAGCCCAAGAAATACGCTCGTCATCAGGTCAAAACCAAATGTTCGAACAAGAAAATAGCCTATGGTCGAGGTGAGAACGATCTGCGCCAGTCCCGCGAAGAGCGCAACTCCGCCAACGTCCCTCACGCGCCGCCAGTTGAGATTAAGACCGATGATGAACAGCAAGAGTGAAATACCGAACGTAGAAAGCGCGCTCAGAACGCTCGCCGGCTCTGTATAGCGCAACAAGAGAGAACCCACGATGACGCCTGTTAAGATATAGCCCAAGATGAGCGGTTGGCGCAATTTATAGACAAGCAAAGAAAGGACCCCCGCCGTGGTCAAAGCAATCGCCAACTCTAAAAAGAGGTCAGTAAACATATCCTCCGTAAGTCTAGTATAACATTCGGAAATGCAAAATGCCCTGAAACAGCCCCGTTATCCAGCTTGCACTCCCATGTGGATTACGCTATGATTTTCGCGTTCTAGAAGGCTGACGGGCTGTAGCGCAGTTGGCTAGCGCGCTTGCATGGGGTGCAAGAGGTCGTGGGTTCAAATCCCGCCAGCCCGACCAGGATAAATACGGAAGAGTCGCATAGTGGCCTAGTGCGCACGCTTGGAAAGCGTGTGTGGGGAAACTCACCGAGGGTTCGAATCCCTCCTCTTCCGCCACAGTATTTCTTAATCAGTTTGGACCGTTTGCACTGCCCGAGCTTTGAGCGAGGGCAAAAAGTGAGCGTCGGGCCGTAGCGCAGTTGGTAGCGCGCGTCGTTCGGGACGACGAGGTCGTGGGTTCGAGCCCCGCCGGCCCGACCACAAAAATATCCGCTAAAGCGGGTATTTTTGTTTTCTATTTTTTATGCTAATCTTTTTCAGTCATTCTTGGGGGTTTCATGACTCGATCGTACAACCACGGCGTGCCACTGCTTGATGAGCGGATGTATTTCCATTCGGATGGCGAATTGCATTCGAACCCGGAGACGTTCATCTGCAACTTTCCGGACGCTTCTAAGCGAGATCTGACGCAGGTCATTATGCTCGCAGAGAAAAACGGCGAGATGCTTGCACACCTTGTGTCGAGCAAAGACGAAGCGCACCGGATTTCGGAAAGCTCGCGTCTGACTAACTCCGTCGGCGATCCGAAGGGAGACGCCCTGCCGACAACCGCCCACCGGCCGACGCTCACGCTCGGCGGTGATTACCCGGGACTCTTCATGCATCTCGTCGAGTTTCAAAACCAATGGGGAAACTCGCGCGCGCTGTTCGACAGATGGGAACCGAGACCGGCCATAGCGCTGGCGCCGTCGCGCCCGGAAGAGACGCACGGGATCTTTGGCGTGTTCAGCGAGGAACACGTCTGCCGGGTGTTCCTTTACCCGTCGCGAGTGGACGGATTCGCCCTGCTCAACGCACACCGTCCCATGGACGGGTATGAGGAACTGTGGCTTGAAAAGTACTCCGCCTGCATTGAAAACAGTCCTTTGCCAAGGACGCGCTCAGGCGGAGTCATAGAGCTCAGCCCCGATCTGGCCAAGTGGCTGGTAGAGTGGTACGCGCTGTACTACGAGGTGACGAAGGTTATCAAGTAGTTCGCGTCGTCACGCCCGCCGTGCACCCGCCGGTCCTCTTCTTGGACGGCGAGCGCAGGCGGGCGTTGCATTTAGGCCGTAAACAGTTCAGCGGGAAATCCTGCGGACTGCTCAACAGAAGAATCTGCGAACATGAGCAAATACTCGAAAACAAATTTCTGTTGGAGTTGAGCGGGTTCAGCAAACATGAGTGCAGTAGTCATGGCGTCAGCGAGTATCGTGCTATCGGCGAGCGTCCAGACTGCAATAATGTGCCTGGGGCTTTCCAGTTTGAACGGATCAATGATGTGATGGAATCTCCCCCACGCTCGGCGGTTGCCAGCGGATCCGCAGATGCTTTTGTTCGATAGTGATGCAATGCCAATGGCCATACTCGTATCCCCGGGGTGCTCGAGCCCTACACGGATCGGCTCGGTCCCGCGGTGTCGTATGTCTCCGCCGGCGTCTACGATATATGACGAGAATCCTTCGCGCTCAATCAATTCGCTCACAATGTCTATCAGATAACCCTTCCCTGCTGCGCCGAAATCGAGCAATACACCGTCTTGAAAAACCTCGAGCGTGTTCGTTCCCGGATCAAATTGCATCGCCTCAGCCCATGTTGGCGGGGTAGACAGGTTACCCTCGACCAAAGAATACTTAGCATCGTAGCCTGCTTCGACCATTACTTGCCCAATGAGTGGCGTCACGCGCCCGTTTGTTGTTTTGTATACTCGCTCATACAACGCAAAAAGAGGTCCCGCATCTTCTGGAAACGCGTACACCCCTTTTGCTTTGGCAATTTGGCTCACGAGTGAATCAGCACGAAAGCGCGAATACGTTTTATTGAACTCCGCAATCCGCGCATCAATGGATATGCTCAACTGATGCATGGAGACAATTGGAACCTCGCCCAAAATATCAATTGTCCAGTGCGTGCCGATAGCTTCAAATTGATACTGTTCTGACATACCCCTACGATGATGCCTTTGTCATGATCTGTGCCAGAGCTGAGTTAAAACCTCTGGTCGTTAAAGAAGCTCCTGAAACGCGGGACAGATGCAGATCCTGAATCTTCTGGCCAACCACTACCGTCTTGAATGTCCGAATAAAAATGTCCTCATACTGCATAGAGGTTCCGTTTCTTGCTTTATTTGTCACCGTTGCGCCAGTGATCACGTCATTCTTGAGCGTCACGGAGACGCCCATGTCCTCAGAACCGTCGGGTGTAAAATAGCTTTGTGTAAGCGAGTAGGTACCGTTTTTGTACGAGTACTTCACGGCTATCGGCGCTGTTGAGGGATCAGATTTAATGGGGACGGAAACGGGCTCCGTCACTACTACGTTCGGCTGTGCTGGCTGAACAGCCACGGGAGCGTTATTTGAACAACCAGCGCCAAGAAGCACCAGGCCGGCCATCATGACCGCACCAACAGAACCGAGGTATTTTTCAATTGCGGTATGTTGCATACAAAAAGGTAAAATTTGATCGGCGCAATAATAACAGTGTCTAACAGTGTCTACAATCCTAGTTGGTGATATATTTCATCCGTATGAAAAAGGCTTACACCAACAACCTTGTCCCAAATCCTCTCACGGTTCTTAGAAAAGCCGGCTACTCGCCCTTCAGAGATCCGCAAACCGGGGACGAGAGCTTCATCATCCGCTTGACGAGCGAATTCTATCCTCGCTTTCATCTATACGTCGAACATTCCGGATCCAGCGTCTCCTTCAATCTCCACCTAGACCAAAAAAAGCCTAGCTACGGCGAAGGCCACGCGCACGGGGGCGAGTATGAAGGCTCGACCATCGAGCGCGAAATGGGACGCATTGACGGCTGGGTCAGAGCCGGACACCGAACACTCGATACGGAACACCAGGAATATCATGCAAAGCCCGTCAAGCAGTCTTGGATCTCAAAACTTTTCAACTAAACAAAAACATCGAGCCCCGTTGGACTCGATGTTTTTTGTCGCTTACTTTGCAAGCTCTGCGTCGATCATTGATTTGAGGGTTGAGTATGGAACCGCACCGGATACAAGCTGACCGTTGATGAACGTGGCCGGTGTGCCGTTGACGCCGGCGGTCTGACCACTAGCTGCATCAGCGTCAATTACTGACTGATACTTCCTACTAGCGTAACAGTCGTTGAATTTCTTCATGTTCAACTTCAAATTGCCAGCAACTGTCTTGTAATAGTCGTCGCTAAGTGAAGTCTGGTTAGCCATCAGCGTGTCGCCAAATTCCCAGAACTTGCCCTGCTCAGAAGCGCACTCAGCGGCATTGGCTGCCGGCTCCGCATTCGGATGGATGCTGGTCAACGGGAAGTTGCGCATGACCCAAACCACCTGATCGCCGTAATCCTTCACCATCTGCTGAAGAGATGGATGATGCTGGCCGCAGAATGGGCACTGAAAGTCTGAATACTCGACTACTACAACCTTGGCCTTTTTCAGGTCTCCTTTAATATGCTCATCCGGTTGGACAGCAGCCAACGGACCGGCAGTCGGCGCACCCGTGTCCGGCGGATTTGTGTCAGCAACTAACGGCGCCCTGGAACCACCCTTGTTCCCGGCCGCAAAAGAGACGCCGGTGAAATTATTTAGAAGAAGCGCAAGGGCCAAACCGGTCACCAGACCAAACGCGAACATGGTGCGCGGGTCTCCATCAAAGAAACCCCTCTGAGGCTGAGGCACTGGCTGTGACGGTGGAACGACTGACTGCGGTTGGAGTTGTTCATTCATACCGGCCAAGTTTACTGTATCTGGGGATTTTTCGAGCTATGTGTTATCCACATGCGCCTAAAGAGCCAGAAGCCGAAAGCCACGAGGCCGACAGACATGTATTGTGCCGGGGTGAGGCCAAAGTATTTCGTATCAACGGTTCGGAGGAAATCAAGAAAAAATCTTGTAACACCATACCAGACCGAAAAAGTTGCGAGGTAGGTTCCGACTGGCCGAGGCTTTCTAGACAACCAAAGAAACAAGAGGCCAAGGATCGCGCCGTCAATCGCGTGATAAAGGCCAAGATCATGGCGAACGACGCCGTCAGGGTATTTCACGCCAAGAAAAAAATCTGTCGCCGTGCCTGGATGATCGTGAATCAAAAAACAACCAACTCGGCCAAGCGCATAACCGAATGGCAAACCAAACGCAAGAATATCCGCAAATTTCCAAACATCGAGTTTCTTTTTTCGGAAATACCACACCCCTACGATCACACATGCAATAAAACCGCCAAAGAAACTGGCTCCCCCGTGCCAAAGCATGACTATCTCGGCTGGATGAGTCAGGTAAAAGCCGGGACGGTAAAACAACACATCGCCCAGCCGTCCGCCGATAAGTCCTGCCAGGATCAGCCACGGTCCAAGGTCATAGATCACCTTCGGATCCTCGCCTCTCATCTTAGCCATCCTGGCCGCCATGTATCCGCCGAAGAGAAAACCTGTGGCCACAAACATGCCCCACACTTGAAGGGTGATGGGACCGAGTTGAATGATGTGCCAATCTATATATGGAATCATATCATTTGTCATCCCGAACGTTATTGTCATCTCGAGCAGAGCGAGAGATCTGAAACAGAAGGGTTATTTCGTCTCAGGATAGAATCTCGACCACCCCGTCTGCTTCTCATAGGCAGCGGCGGCGCGGAACATCATAGCCTCAGCAAACGGCTTGGCCTGGATCTGCAGACCAACTGGAAGCTGGTTAGCAAAACCACACGGAATAGAGATGCCAGGAATACCGGCAATGTTGCCAGCGGTAGTAAAGATGTCAGCCAGGTACATAGCCAGCGGATCATCAAATTTTTCGCCGAGATTCCAGGCAACCGTCGGCGAGGTTGGACCGATGATAACATCTACCCGCTTGAACGCATCATCGAACTCCTTCCGCAAAGCCGTTCGTACGGCAAGCGCCTTCTTGTAAAACGCGTCAAAGTATCCCGCGGACAGAATGAATGTTCCTAGCATGATGCGCCGTTTTACCTCGACGCCAAATCCATCTCCGCGAGCGTCCAAATAGCTCTCTTCAAGCGTACCGGGCGCTCGCGTTCCGTAACGCATGCCGTCAAACCTCGCCAGGTTACTCGATGCCTCCGCAGGTTGAATGATGTAATACGTTGGCAAAGCGTATGACGTAAGCGGTAGAGAAATTTCGACAATTTCCGCCCCCCCGCTCTTAAACACTGCGATCGCCTCTTTGACCAGCTTAGTTATATCCGCATCCATGCCGTCAATAAAATATTCCTTCGGCACACCGACTCGCAGGCCCTCGAAATTCGGCGTCAAAATCTCGCCGATGGTGGTATTTTCAAGCTCGACGCTCGTTGCATCGTGCTCATCACGCCCCTCAATTGCCTCAAGAATCATAGCCGCGTCTTCCACGGTATGGGCGAACGGGCCAACCTGATCCAAACTTGAAGCGAGTGCAATGATGCCGTAGCGGGACACTCGGCCATACGTTGGCTTGAGGCCGACGATGCCGGTAAGCGAGGCGGGCTGTCTGATGGAACCGCCAGTGTCTGAGCCAAGAGAGGCCGGCACGAAACCAGCGGCCACGGCCGCAGCCGAACCTCCGGAAGAGCCTCCGGGAACTTTCTTCTTATCCCAAGGATTTTTTGTATTGCCAAAAGCGGACGTTTCCGTGGATGAACCCATGGCGAACTCGTCGCAGTTAGTCCGACCGATGATGATTGCTCCGGCGTCAATCAAGCGCTGAACAACAGTGGCGGTGTACGCGCCTTTATACTCAGCCAGCATCTTTGAGCCCGCGCTGGAGATATGCCCGGCATAGAGCATGTTGTCTTTTATCGCTGCCGGCACACCGGCCAAAGGAGGCAAGGACTCGCCCGTTGCCCGCAGAGCGTCAATCTTCTTTGCTTGCGCAAGCGCGTCTTCATCAAAAGTTTCCAAAAAAGCATGGATTTCGCCATCGCGTTTCTTGATATCAGCGAGTGTTGCTTCGGTAATCTCGACGGCCGTCATTTTCCCGTCGCGAACTGCATCGCGGATCTGTCGAACTGTCATGAATGGATCCATAGATTATTTTTCAAAAACACCGGGAACCTCAAGCGCCTCAGACGCCTTCTTTGGAAAAGCCGAAATGATCGCCAGCCTTTGGACTTCGTTTTCCTGAGCTACGTCTTCACGCCACACGTTCACGGCATCCGTCAGATACGCGCGCGCGTCAACATCATTCGTATCCACCTCTTGAAGCTTCGCAATGTAATTCACAATATTCGGCAATTGCTCGGCCAGCGTTTTCCGCTCCGCCTCTGTGAGCTTTAATCTGGCCAGCTTGGCCACGTGGGCAATGTCTATATCCATAGTCTCTATAGAGTAGAAGAGGCGGGGTCTAAAGTCAAAAGTATAGCAAACAAAGAACCGCACTCCCGGACGGCTCTTTGGAAAGAGGCGGGGGTGCGGTCAGCAGTCCAGAACCGGCAATACGCGCGGGCCAGGGATGGCGTGGCTAATGGTCTTCATCGTAACGATCTGCTGTTCATCCTTCGGGGATCCTTCCATCCTCTTGAGAACGGACGGCGGTGCCAATCTCCGAAAGTACTTTCGCCGATCAGCAGAATCGGTGTACTTTTTTAATATCATCTCCACGCCCGGGGTCCACTCCTCCGGGTGTTCCACGCCCGCCACGCTCCACAGGCCCAGGAAGTAGTACCGCCAGGCAATGGCCTGCTCACGCTTCGGGTTCGGCTCGCTCCCGAACTTGATGCCCTCGGCACTGCCCTTGCGCCGTCCCTCAGTGTAACCGCGCGCGTAACTTAAGCGACGTATCTCATCGTAATCGCTCTCATCGAGGGGCTGTTCTGCGCGCCGGGTGACGATGAACACCAGGATGAACAAAAACGCCAAGAAACCCAGAACGCCCGAGAGTGCGAGCTCCACAACGGACAGGGCACTCACCTCAACAAAGAGGAAATGCCCGTAGAAAAGGACGGTAAACGTAATCATTGAATCCCCTAGAAGTGTCTTGAGCAGTGTGCCAAAAAAATGGCCTTCTGTCAAGGAAAAATAGTGAAATATGTGCCAATATTAGCCAATCATCTTCAAAAACTCGCTCTCGCTCAAAATAGTTACCCCAAGCTCCCTGGCCTTGTCTGCCTTGCTTCCGGGATTCTCACCAACCACTACATAGTCGGTTTTTTTGCTGACAGATTCACTGACTCCCCCGCCAAGCAGGCGGACCGTATCCTTCGCCTCCTCGCGCCCAAGCTTTTCGAGTGTGCCCGTAATGACGAAGGTCTTGCCGTCAAGCACGCGCTTGATCGCTTTGGCCTGCGATACCGTAACGCCGACTTGCCGGTACGCCTCGAGCATATCCTTACCCCGCTGACTGCCGAAGAACTCAAGAATCGACTCAGCGACTACCCCGCCAATATCTGGAACATTTTGTAGCTCTTCTTTAGTCGTTGCCGACAACTTGTCGATGGATCCGAAACTCGTGGCCAGGGAGAACGCTGTCTCCTCGCCCACGTGCCTTATACCAAGCGCCACGATAAACTTGGCCAGCTCAATTTCTTTCTTGGCTTGAATCTGCTCGTAAAGTTTTTTTGAGGACAGCTCGGCAAACCCCTCAACATTCAACAAATCATCCGCCGACAAACGAAAAATATCCGGCGCGGTTTTGATGAGCCCGGCAGTCAACAACTTCTCAATAATTTTCCAGCCTAACCCGTCTATCTCAAACGCCTTTGCCGCGTGCACAAGGCTCTCCTCTTCCATGGCGAAGCAACTTTTGTTAGTACAATAGTAAGCAACTTCACCTTCTCGTCTCTCAATGGCTGAACCGCATACTGGACACGCCTTTGGGATCTCGACGACTCGCTCTTTGCCCGTCCTCATCTCGACGAGCACTTTCACAATCTTAGGAATGATGTCCCCCGCCTTCGTGAGGATTACAGTGTCGCCAACTCTTACGCCGAGCCGTTCGATCTCGTCTGCGTTGTGTAGCGTGGCGTGCGTGACAGTTGTGCCCGCAATGAACGTCGCGCGCACGGTCGCGACAGGCGTGAGCGAGCCGGTTCGACCAACGAACCAATCGACAGACTCGACAATAGTAGTCGCTTCTTCCGGCGGAAACTTGTAGGCGATAATTCCACGCGGAGTTTTGCCCACCACGCCGAGTTTCTCAAACACGTCGAGATCGTTCACTCGAACAACCACGCCATCAATCCAGAAGTCGAGCTTATCCCGTTGCTTCTGCATCTTTTTATAGAAGTCCTCGACGTCCTGTACCATCGGCGTCAGTTCTCCTGGTGAAGTCTTGAAACCGAACGCGTGAAGTTTTTCAACTGCCTCGGTTTGCGTTCGCGTCTGTCCGTCAAGAATCTGCCACGCGAAAAAATTTAACGGTCTGCTCGCCGTCACTCGCGGATCAAGTTGGCGAATACTACCAGCGCTCACGTTGCGCGGATTAGCAAAAAGTTCCTCGCCCTTATTGGCCCGCTCGGCGTTCATCTGATCGAAAGCCTTGCGAGGCATGTAGATTTCACCCCTAATCTCAATTCGTCCTTTTAAAGGAAGAAGGAGCGGGATTGCTTCTATGGTTCTCACATTCAACGTCACATCCTCGCCGATCTTGCCATCACCCCTGGTCGCGGCAGACACGAGTTGTCCATCCTCATACACCAACGAGACTGCCAGGCCGTCGATCTTCAGCATGGAGTACATCAACTGTTCTTTCCCCTCCTCGAGCTTCGTAATGCGTTTGGCCCATTCCGCAAACTCGGCCGGCGTAAACACGTCCTCCATGGACAGCATGGGTGTTGCGTGCTCGATCTTTTGAAATTTATCGAGTGCCTTCCCGGCTACTCGTTGCGTTGGCGAGTCAGCTGTGATCAGATCTGGAAACTGATCTTCTAAAAGTTTAAGCTCATGCTTGAGAGCGTCAAGAGCAGACTCGGAAATTTCGAGCTTGTCAAGGACGTGATACTGATAACGGTATTTGTTGATGGCCTCGCGGAGCTTTTCGATCCGGATTTTGGCTTCACTCTTGAGCATAGGTTGGTTTCCATTCCCGCACTGTTTCCCATCCTGACCCTGAGTAAAGCGAAGGGGAAGGACCCGACTTTCACATCTGAGGGTCGGACTCTTCGCATAGCTCAGAGTGGAGACAATAACTTTTTCATCTACTTGCATTATACTAGTCCCGTATGCCCGTGCCAATGTCTGAAATCCTCATCACCTTTGCGCGTTCGAGCGGTCCAGGCGGGCAGAACGTGAATAAAGTTTCATCAAAAGCCCAACTCAGGTGGGACATCTGGGGTTCCCGGGCGTATTCGAGTGATGAAAAAGCCAGGCTAGTCCGAGAACTCACGTCTTATCTCACTTGGAAGAACGAGGTAGTTCTACAGTCAGACGAAACCAGGTCGCAACTACAGAACAAAGAACGGGTCATTCGAAAACTCAATACACTCGTTGAAAAAGCCCTCGAACCATTAAAAGAACGCGTGCCAACCAAACCGACTAGGTCCTCAAAACTCCGCCGGGTTGAACACAAAAAGAAACATAGCCAAAAGAAAAAGAGGCGCTCAGCTGAAGAAACTAGCGTACCAATTTACTAGCCGGTCGCCGAACAGCATACAGACAAAAGTTGCGAGTGCAAGAAACGTGCCAAAGGGAACGTGGCTATCGATTGTTCTGCGTTTGGTGAGAATCAATCCAATCCCGATGATCGCGCCGAACACGTATGAGAGAAAGAGGCCCACAATCCCAAGGATAGGACCGAGCAAGAAGCCCATCAGCAAGCCCATGCGAATGTCTCCCCCGCCTACCCACTTACCGCTTGAGACCAAATACTGAATAGCAAAGAATCCGCCAATAATCAGCCCGCCAAGCAACATCAAGCCCACATCCATGCCAAGCCATAGGTTAAAAATGAGGGCGACGATGATTGCCGGAATAGTCACACGGTCTGGAATCACGCTGGCTCGATAGTCAAACATAAAGACGAGTGCAAGTGCACACGTAATCAGCGCATCACGGACAAAAAGCACCAGTACCTCATTTGGCAAAACAAAACCTGGCAATTCGACATGAAGGAGCGCTCTGGCGGCGAACAAGCCGAATAAGAGGCCAATTGCCAGCTCCGTTGCAGGATATTGCCACGGTACCACCGCTTTGCATGACCGGCACCGGCCCTTCATAGCCATGTAGCCGGCAATGGGCAGCATTTCAACTGAACTCGTGGGAATCGCACACACTCCGCACCGGCGATTGGTGGTGAATGACATGGATTCCTCACTCCGCAGAATCTTGGCGTTCATCACGGCACCAACCAAGAGACCAAGCAATCCTGCAAGAAGAGTAAGAATGGCGATCGTCATATATTAGTAGGCGGGACAGGCGCCGGCCCTAAAGCCGGATTCTGAGGCGCAGTTTGCTCCTTTTTTCAAACCGGCAAGCGTGTTCGTAGCTTCAAGTTCAAACGTTATGCGGAACGTGCTTCCGTCCGTCTGATAACAGTAAGCGTTCTTCAGTCCACCACAGGATGATTTTCCCCCAAGTCCTTGCGCGGGCGGAGCAGGAACGAACTCCACATAGGGCGCCTGCACACTGCCCGTGGCGCATGGAGCGGTGAATCCGTCTTCAGAAAGACAGGCCGTGGTTGGCTGGCCAAGCGGTATAGAACCCTGCACCGCGGGATACGCGCCGTTCTGGTTAAAGTACAGCTCAAGCCCGATTTGCATTTCCCGCATGTGCGCTAAACGAGCAACGTCACGCGCGTGCGAGCGGGCGTTCATAATCGCCACCACGGAAATAATTCCGGCCAGGCCGATGACCAAACCAACCGTGAGAATTTCTACGCGCTTCATATCATTCTGCTTTGAGGAGTTTAGCCACGGATTTTACGATGTCTCTTGGATGCACCGTTCCTAAAAGGATAACCTGATCCGCGCCCTTCTTCAGCGCTTCATCAACATGCTCTCTCTCAGCACGCGCCAGCATAAGGACAATCTTTGCCGTGTGAAGCGTGGGCAGAGACCGCCAATGCTTAATCAATTTAGCCACTGAGGCGTCGCGCTCCAGCTCAACAAGGAACACTTTAGGACGCATCTTCACCGCCCTGCGCTCTCCGTCTTCCACCGAATCTGCGCTCTCAACCTCAAATCCTTCATTAAGAAAGCGCGCGCTAATCACCGAACGAAGCTTCGGATCCGGAATGGCCACAAGCACAGATAGCATGGCGCTCTTCATACGCTACGCCTTTTCTTCAAGGCGCTCCGCCAAACCAACCGCCACCGCAAACCGCGGACCGATCTCTTCAAGGATAGGGCGCAGTCCCGGGGGCGCGCTCACCCTGGCCCACGGATCACCCAGATAAACGTTCATGCTGAGCGACTGCGTCAAAAACGCGCTCAGCCCCGGCAAGTGCGCGGATCCGCCGGTCACAATAATTTTTTCTACGGGAGCTTTGTCTCCTCCTTCTTGCTCTGCGTACACGCCAAGCGCATACCGGATCTCATGGAGAATCGGTTTCAACGCCTCAAGGATCGGTAACGGCAATTTTCCGTCAGCCGCAAAACCAAGATCCCGCTTCATGGCATCCGCTTCATCAAACCCAATGCCCATGGTGTGCGACAGCGCTTGAGTAATTGAGTTCCCTCCGCTCTTAATCACTCGCGTCAAAAGAGGAATCCCATTTTCAACAATTGCCAAGTTTGAACGCTCGGCACCCAAGTCAACCAACAGCGCATGCGACTTTTCCTTGCCAACAAGCGACCGCGTAAGCGCGAAAATTTCAGTTTCAAGCGAAACTAGCTCAATGCCTAGCTCCTTAAAAAGCGCCGTATAGGAAGCCACCAGCACCTTGGGCGCGCCCGTCAGCATAACGCGCATGAATTTGCCATCTACTTCTTTGGCTTCTTTTCCGTCATCCGGCAACAGCTGTTTATCAAGGACATTGGTATCAAGCACCATCTGATCAATCGGCAAAGGCAATAGCTTGCTGGCCTGGGCCTCAATCAATCCCCTCAGCTCCTCCTTCACCTTTGGCACGGGGACAGAGATGATCGCATGAAAAACGTTCGTTGTTGGCAGAGCGGCGACTGCTCGTTTGGCGGTAAATCCGCCCTCCGCCAATACTCGACGCATAACTGCCACCGTTTTGGGGATGTCATCAACCGGTGTAGTCCTGGCGCCCGTTGGCACGGCCTGCTCCGCATATCCGTACGTCACCAATTTCAAACGTCCCTCAGACGGCGCCAGTTCAACCACCTTCATGCCCGCCGTGCCCAAATCAACGCCAAGTAATCCTTGGCTAACGGGTTCCGTTTTTTTTCCTCCAAATAAAGCCATATTAAGCCAGCGCCTTCTGTTCGAGCACGACTAGCCGAGTCTCGTGATCGCCAAGGACCTCCCCGTGAGCCTCAAGAATATTCGATTCAGATTCTTTAATTGCCGCCAAAGTTTCCTGCCGCGAAGATTCGATCTTAGCTGTCAGGCGGCTCTCCATGGCTTTGTCCTCCTGTCTTAGTAAGTCGACAAAAATACGAGCTTGATCAGCATTATCCTGGTGAATATAGGCCTTCAACTCATCCATTTGGGCTTTCGGAATCTCCATATATCACTAGTGTACCATCTCCAGATCAATTGTTCTATTTACCAGCTCATCCGCGTCTTTATTGTACTCTCGGCGCACGTGCGTAAAGGAAATAGAGCGAAAATGGGTCTTCAAGTTATGAATTTGCAGGAATAATTTGGCGAGTTCAGCGTTCTTCACTCTGTATTCCCCGTTTAATTGTTTGACGGCTAGTTCGGAATCAAGGAAATACTCGACTACGTTATAGCCGAGTTCGTGCGCCTTTTCGAGGCCAACAATGATGCCGGTGTACTCGGCCACGTTGTTCGTAGCGTGCGGGTAGTATCGAGAAGCCTCGCCCACGCGCTCCCCTCGTTTTCCATTTTCAAGCTTCTCGAACAACACGGCGGCCCCGGCTGCGGGACCAGGATTCCCCCGAGCGCCACCATCGGCGAAGATAATAACTGATTTGAGCATATTTCAATTTTCAAGTACGGGAGGGTCTAAGACCCTCCCCAACCGCCACGTCAATTATCCTAAATTGTACCTCTTTTCTTCCATTCCACTCATTCTCCCCTGCCTCAAAAGCTACATCAATCACATCGCCAATCTTCACGCTCGTCAAAAGATGCCCCATAGAGAATCCAACTAACTTGAACGGCAGGCCGAGTGCGTCGCTAACATTTAACCGCACATGCGCGCCAGTCTGGCCCATGGGCGTCACCTCGCGCACCTTAAGTTTAGTCGAAGCGAAAACCGGCGGACGGTTGCCCTCGCCAAATGGCTGACACGAATTGAGCATGGCAATAAGCTCGAATGTTACCTCGGACAACGGCACCTCGGCATCTATCTGCAATTTGTCGATCGGCCCGGCCTCGCCAAAATATGCTCGCGCAAACTCGTTCAGCTTATCGCGAAAAACGTTTATCGAATCCCTCGACGGCAAAGTCAGTCCGCACGCTTGCGGATGTCCTCCGCGCTTCACAAAAATATCTCCGCACGAATTCATCGCTTCGACCAAATGGAGCCCACCAAGTGATCGGCCCGAGCCAACAATCTGCTCGCCCACATTCGTCATAGCAAAGGCCGGCTTCCCAAACTCGCTCACCAATCGACCGGCCAGGAGGCCCACAATGCCCGGCAACCAAGAGTCCGAATGAACGACCAAGACCGGTGCATCACCTGCGTCTCTCGCTTGTTCTCTTGCGCTCTTATACATCTCCGCAAAAATTGCTTGCCGTTCGCGGTTCAGCTCTTCAAGCCTAATCACCGACACACTAGCTTCCTCGATGGTCTCCGCGGACAAAGCCTTAAACGCAATCTCGGCGCTCGCCAGCCTGCCCGCCGCGTTCAATCTCGGCCCGATCCGATACCCGATCGCTTGCGTGTCGATCTCCCCAGGGTTAGCTCCCGTTGAGGTAATGAGCGCCTTCAGTCCCGGCCTTCTGGTTTTCTGTAACACTTTCAAGCCGAAATATTCAAGCGCTCTGTTCTCGCCAATTAACGGCATCACGTCAGTAACGGTTGCAATCGCCACCAGGTCGAGCAGCCACTTTTCATATCCCTCCGCCAAATCGGCGCCGAGATTCCTGGCCTCGTGCACTAGTCCGCAGGCAAATTTGTAGGCCACGCCCGTCCCGCACAACGTCTTATTCGGATACGTCTCCCCCGGTGCCAGCGGATGCAGGATGATCGCGTACTCCGGAAAATGCTGGCCCATCTGGTGGTGGTCGCACACAATGGCGTCTAGTCCAAGCTCATGCGCGCGCCCAAGTTCGAGCCCGTTTGCAATCCCGCAATCAACCGTGATCAATAACCGAACTCCTTCGGCGGCGAATCGCTCAACATTATGCATGGCTACGCCATAACCGTCCTTCTCACGATCAGGCAGAAAGGCCTCGACCATAAAAGGTATTTCAAGTGCTTTGCAGATGTCCCGAATCACCGAATATAAAAGCGTGGTTCCGCTCACGCCATCTGCGTCATAATCGCCATGGATCACAATTTTCTCCTCGTTAGCTAGGGCCTCAAATAACCTGGCCACCGCCTCCGGCATCTTCGTAAACTCCGAAAACGAAAACGTATCCCGCTCAAAATCGGGCGTCAAAAATTCTTCAACACCGTCCGCAGAGACCCCTCGGTTCGCAAGCACCTGGTGAAGCAGGGACACTTCTGTCCTCGGCGCAATATTCCAGATCTTTTTCATGCTAGTAACCAATCGCCACCATAGACACCAGCATAGACACCAAAATAAGCCCCGCCAGTACGGCCCAGAACCGCTTCATGCTTTTTTCAGAGATTTTCATGAAGACATGGTAACGAAAACACCCCGCCGAGCATAGAGGGGTGGTGGATGAAATAGAAGAACCGCACCTCCTCTTGCGGTCCTTCGTGATGAAGGGTTGAGGGGATGCGGTTCAGTTGTCGTACGTGACGCCTGGAATGTAGCACATGTAGGCGCCGTTCTTCAGGACCAACGCTTCCGCGTTCCTGAGCCTTCGATCGACCGGTGCCCCGCTGGTCTGGCCGAAGCGCTCGATGAGCAGCTCGACGACATCGTAATGCGTGACGAGCACGATGAGCTTCACGTCCGGCCGGCGCTGAAGGCGTTCCATCGTAGCCTGGAACTCGTCCCAGTCGCCACCCTCACCATTCAGGATGGTGCGCGGAACCAGCGTGCCATTGACCTTCTCGGCCACGATCTTGGCGGTCTCCTCCGCCCGCGCCACCGGCGAGTAAAGGACCAGGACCTGGTCCTCGCCGACGTACTCCTTGAGCCACTGGGCGGTCACGGTTACTTCTGCGACTCCAAGCTGTGTCAGCTTGTTGCCACTGTACTTGCCGTGGCGAATGATCACCACGGGCTTCTGAGCGTTCAGCACCATGTTATCCTCCAGGAAAACCATCCCATCATAGCAAAAAAATGGCCTTTTGTCAAGCCATTTTCTGCTTATATTCGCCAATATTGGCTACCGCTTCAACACCTTCATATACGCCTCGCTAGGAATGTCTACAGAACCTACGCCCATAGCCATCATTTTGGCTTTGCCCTTTTTCTGCTTCTGGAGGAGTTTCAATTTTCGAGTGTAGTCCCCGCCGTACAAATCGCCGGTAACGTCTTTCCGCATAGCCGAAATCCGTTCGCTAGCGATAATTTTGGCGCCCACGCAGGCCTGGAGCTTGATCACGAACTGTGTCTTCGGAATATTTTCTTTCAAAATTTCGAGCACTCGCCGGCCGACAGATTCGGCGTCCTCCCGGTACACGAGCGTAGCAAAAGCGTCCACCGTGTCATCTGCCACTACAATGTCGAGCTTGACCACGTCGGCTGTTCGATACTCGAAAACCTCATAGCTCATGGACGCATAACCGCTAGATGCGCTTTTCAGTCGATCGTTAAAATCTACGATGATCGCCGAGAGTGGGATCTCGTAATGAAGCAACGCTCGTCCCTCGGACAGATAATCCGTGTTCAAATATGAACCGCGCCGTTCCTGACAGAGCGTCATGATGTTGCCGATGTAATCAGCGGGCGTGATGATGTCTACCTTAGCCCACGGTTCCTCAATCTTCTGAATGTGCGAAGGGTCCGGGAGATCGAGCGCACCCTTAATCACGCGGTAATCCGGCGAACCGTTCGCGTAAATGCGATAGGCCACGCTTGGCAAAGTTACCACTAGGTCAATCGTGAATTCACGCGACAAGCGTTCTTTCAAGATTTCGAGGTGCAACATGCCCAAGAATCCACAGCGAAATCCATAGCCGAGTGCAGGCGAGTGCTCCGGCTCGAACATGAGCGCGGCGTCGTTCAATTTGAGACGGTCCATGGCATCACGTAGTGCGCCATACTCGTCTCCCTGCGCCGGGAAAATACCGGCATACACCATCGGCCGTACTTCGCGATAGCCCGGTAACGTGGGCGCGGGCGAACCCACCTCAGTGATAGTGTCGCCAACTCGGCAGGCACGAATGTCCTTAAGGCCAGTTACAATATAACCAATCTGACCCGTCTCGAGCTCTTCAAGGGGATGAAACTTTGGCTTGAGCGCCCCAATCTCCAGGATCTCGCCGTCCGCCAGCGTGGCGTTCAAATGGAGTTTGTCTTTTCGTTTAAATGTCCCGTCAACTACTCGAACATACGCCACCACTCCTTTATAGTCGTCATAGGCCGAATCAAAAATGAGCGCCCTTGGCGGAGCTTCCGCATCTCCCTTGGGCGACGGAATCCTGTCGATAATAATGTCGAGCAACTCTCGCACTCCCTCGCCAGTCTTACCAGACACCGCAAGCACGTCTTCTTCCTTGCAACCGAGCAGTTTCACGAGTTCAGCCTTTCTGCGAGGAACATCTGCTGCGGGAAGATCGATCTTGTTGAGCACTGGAATGATTTCGAGATTTTGCTCAACGGCAAGATACAAATTCGCCACCGTCTGCGCCTGCACGCCTTGAGTTGCGTCAACAAGAAGTACCGCTCCGTCTACAGCAGCAAGCGATCTCGATACCTCGTAATTGAAGTCAATATGTCCCGGCGTGTCGATCAAGTTCAAGGTGTACTCCGTCTCCCCCTTCTTCCAGTTCATCCTGGCAGGCGCGAGCTTGATAGTGATCCCGCGCTCACGTTCAAGATCCATGCTGTCGAGCAGTTGATCTTTCATGTTGCGCGAGGCGACAGTGCCCGTAATCTCAAGCAACCGGTCAGAAAGCGTGGACTTTCCATGATCGATGTGGGCGATGATACAGAAGTTACGAATGCGATCCTGGGGAACCATAGTCGCCGTCTAGTCTAACGACTTCTAGCGTTTCTGTCCAAGAATTGGCCGAATTCTGAGTTATCCACAATTACTTTGACGCCGGTGTAGTTCTATGTTGAACTATAAGCATCCGAGTAGGTTCTTACCAACCTCACCTGGGTGGCACAAAATTCCAACTCCCCATTCATTTGGCGGAGTTGGATTTTGTTTTACGCCGGAGGGATCGTGGGCACGTGTTGGTAAGGGTAACCATACTCGGTTTGCCACCCAGTGAAACGGGTTCGAGTCCCGTCGTGTCCACAGGCAGTTCTTATCGGTAAAACCGATCCTCCGGCACCAGCCATCCCCGCGTTCACAACGCGGGGTTTGGTTTAAACTATCTTTGAAGATTGTTGCATAACAAAGACTCTGTTAACCTATCCCTCGTCACCATATGGAGGCAGCATGTTTCTTCGTCAGGTCAAAACCGCCAGTGAGGCCCTGGAACTTGCCGGAGCAGAAAAGGAAAACCCGGCAGGTCTCATCAGCAACTGTCAGCTCGATGACATGCTGTTCAGGCTGGCGCAGGTGCGTGGACTAGCGTCAGATTTTGACGGTACAGTTACGAGAATTTTGACGCACTGGCACTTCCTGGAAAAGAAACTGCCGGAGCCTCACAAAGAGGAAAAACAGCGCCGTCGAACTCAGTACCAAACGGCCATGCACGGCGTTTCAGAGGAACAGATGCTGGCTCTTGAGATGGCGCTCGTTGTCTACAGCTTCGAGCTCTACTCTCAAGCAGCCTTCGGGCCGGCGGAATTTACAACGGCGGGCATCGACTGTCCGCCACGTGCAGGAATGATTCGGCTCTTCTCGCTCTTTCAGAAAAAAGCGTTTGTGAGTCTTGGAATCAAACCCAGCATCCAGGCCTTTGTCCAGCATTTTCGGCTTGACGTAGATGATGTCTACGCCGCCGGGGTGCAGTACGATGATGAAAGCGGTGCCTGCCAGCCGACGGACATTGTCGTCACTGGAAACAAAGGCGAGTGCGTTAAACGATTCCTCGCGAGCCACGGCCTGCCGTCTGCGCACGTCCTCCGGATGGGCGATTCGTGGGGGGACAGGCATCTCTTCGGTCAGGATGCACCGAACGTCTTCCTCTTCCCGCCAAACGAACCCGAAGACCATGTCCACAATGGACGCATGAAGGCAATTGAACAGCTGTGGGACAAGTTCCCCCTCATCATCCTGGCCGACGACACGTTCTACCCGCTCATCAGGCTCATCGAACTCGCACAGGGTCGCGCCGATCTCTAGTTGATCGCCCCCCCTGCATCACCCACGCCTCCCGTACGCCCAGCGCTGCGGGGGGTTTTAGATTTATCTGTCATCCAAGAGTTACAAGTTCAACCCTCGTCGAGTCCAAATTGCGCCCGGCACCAGCCACGTCGTTCGCGAACGACGTGGCCAGCCAGCCCCGCGTTCACAGCGCGGGGTTTGGTCTGAAAAACGACCTCATCACAAAATACGCAATAATGAGCGTCGTCACGCTTGGACTCGCCCATTCGGGGACCTCATAACCGAAGGCGTGCAAAAGCATGATGATGCCAAGCGCGAGAACTGAATACATTGCGCCATTTTTTAAGAGCGGAAATTTTTTGATGCGTTCAATGTTTGAGACGGTAATATAGCGAACGACGATGGCGCCTAAACCGTTGCCGAGGAGGATCAGGGGAACGGCGAGGGTAAACGCAAAAGCGCCGAGGACGCCGTCGATCGAGAAGGTCATATCGATAATCTCGAGATAGAGGATCTTGCTCAAATCCGACATCGCGCTGTTTCCATGAACGAGTTTCTGCTCGGCGGTTTCGGCATTCTGCTTGAAGCCGTGCGTGATGAAGAAGGCTGTTGAGCCGACAACCGCACCAAACGCGAGCATCGGGTTGATCTTCATAGCGAACCAAACAATGGTCGTCAGCAGGATCGAAACCACCGCGTAAAACCACGCCCCCTGTCGCGCAAAGAAGCGCTCGCCGGGCAGACCGAAGTGTTTGTCCTCAAGAAACAGCCAATGGAGAAAAAGAAACAACAGGAATATTCCGCCACCCATGAGCAAAATTGGCGAGGAGGATTCGATCGCCGACTTCACGCTCGGATCATTGCTAAACGTGGCCGTGAATGAACCAAGAAGGCCGAGCGATGGCGTGGCCGCCCAAACTATCAGCCACGGCAGAGTGCCTCGCACCACAAACACTGCAAAGAGAATTCCCCACATGAGAAACCACTTGCGCGCCTTGGCACTCATCCCGCCAAGAACTTCGGCATTGATAATCGCGTTGTCGACGCTCGAAATAACCTCAAACAAGGCCAAGCCAATGACTGTGAAAATCAAGGAAAAGATAAACATAGCTTAGGAAATTATACCTGAACCAAGCAATTCGTCGCCAGCACTTCATCCTCTGTGAACGGTCTCCTATCCAACACACAAGAAGATAGTTATACTTTCTTCAATATGAAACCATTAGAACTACGGAGGTGGTCAAGAGAGACACAAGAAAAACGGGGAATAACGCTAACGATTGAGAAGGCTCAAGAAACAGGAATATTCTCCCATCTACACGACTCCGTTCTAGGCTACGGCGGAACAATTGACGGCGAGCGCTTTGAAATTTCACCAGATGATGCTCGAGCCCTCGAACGAGCGAATGTTTCTACGGTCGCAGAACTGCTTGGTTGCACGCCCCAAAAACTTGGCGAGATCACAGAATTGCAAACGGAAACAAAAAAACAAATTCTTCATTATTGGAAAATATTAGGACTCACACCAGGAATGACGTTAGGAAAAAAGTTGCTAGTTGCACTACAAGAACCCGTACTCAAAACTGATACGGATGCAACACTCACCAAGACGTCTCAAGTTGAACTCTCGCACCGACTCCGCAATCTTGACCCAGAAGTAGCCGTCGCGCAAAAATGGCGGGCGTTCAATGACGTCAAAAGAGCAAAGCCTAGCTTCATTGAGGGTGGTCTTCCAGAAAGTAAGAATGAAACAGCGGTAGAAATTGATAGCGAAATTCCAGAAGGAAGAATCGGTATTTGGCAAGCAACAAGGATCATAAAGTCGCTCAGTAAAATTGACAAAACGAGGTTTTGGAATCTCATCAATAAGCGTTTTCCTCACTGGGTGGAACCAGACAAGCATCTCCAAGAAACACTGAAACGGATTACTGAAATAATGGAACACTTCAGCGAAAACAACTACATCAGCAACGAAGATCTTGCCAAACTTAACCTCCCGAAGAAAGAATGGAATGAGATGAAAAAGGTATTCAGAAGCTTTCTTACTGACATCGAAACCTCTCCCGAAATTGTCCGGATACTGCGGAAAAAAATCCCTACAGGCGACGAACCGCTTCCGCACTGGCAAATGGCTCTCGGCACAAAACGAGTACCAAAAGCTCCCACACTTGAGGACCTAGATAACAGCAGACGTGGCCGACCGGTAAAATTCTACGGAACCACCGTTTATAACGATGACGAACGCCTCTAATAACGCAATATCTATTGTCTTCCTCATGCAATGATGCCGGATCCTAGGAGTTCCTCGCCAGCATAAAAAGCCACGAATTGACCAGGGGCGATGGCGCGCTGGGGAGAGTTGAAGGTGACGAGAAGGGTGATAGAGGGTGAGAAAGGGTTAGAGAGGGTTATCGTACAAGACGCGAGAGGCTGGCGGTAGCGGACGCGGGCTTGGATTTTCTTGCCGTAATATATTTTAAGGTTGCCCGGAATCGTTTCGGTGATGCCAGTCGCGGTCAACTGAGTGCGATACAAAGCAGGATCCTCGTCGCCTACGGCTACGATAACCTCATTCGTTTCTGGCTTGCGCTCGACGACATACAACGGAGTTCCTCCGCCAATACCAAGTCCCTCGCGCTGGCCAATGGTGTAAAACTCGAAGCCCTGGTGCTGGCCGATAATTTTCCCCTCGGTCGTTACAATATTCCCGGCGTGTGGAGTAATTCTCTCGGCGAGAAAATCTTTCATCGTCACCTGCCCGATAAAACAAATGCCTTGACTGTCTTTCTTGTTCGCGACCGACAAGCCAGCACGCTCAGCAATCTTTCGGACTTCCGGCTTCTCAAGATGACCAATCGGAAACAATGATCGAGCAATCTTCTCCTGCGTGAGCTGGCAGAGGAAGTAGCTCTGATCTTTGTTCGCGTCAACGCCGGCGAGGAGATGCGACGCGCCATCCTCGGACACCACTTTTCGAGCATAATGTCCCGTGGCAATAAAATCACAGCCAAGCTTGTCAGCTTCGCGCATGAACAGATCAAACTTCATGTACTTGTTGCAAAGCACATCCGGATTCGGCGTTCTCCCCGCCTTATACTCATTGATCATGTACTCGTAGACAAGTCTTCGATATTCGTCCTCAAAGTCGAACGTGTAAAATTCGATGCCCAACTGCGAGGCAACACGCATAGCATCTCGGCGTTCGGAGCGCCAATCGCATTCGGAGCCATCCTGAGACTCCCCCTTACCCCCCTCTTTGAAAGAGGGGGAACGCCCATCCTGACTCCAATTCTTCATGAATCCGCCGATGACTTCGTACCCCTGTTCCAGCAGTAAAACTGCCGACACGGAGCTGTCTACTCCGCCGGACATACCGAGCAATACCCGTTTGCGAGACTCGAAAAGCATCTCATTAAAAATGGCTAGCGTTGGCTCGGCCGTGACGGTTATTCGCTCTTTCGTGGTTGGACCGTCAAATGAGAGTGATCGGGCAAAGAGCGTAACCACCGACCCCCTCTTATCCCCCTCTTTGAAAGAGGGGGGTCGTCCACCCCGAGCACCGTACTTCACATCACCCACAATCGGCGTACCAAGTGAAGACATGGCTACGCGGATCTGGTGCGGTCGTCCAGTTTTCGGATGAATCTCAACGAGCGATTTATCATCTTTCGACACCAACACTTTATAGGTCAGCTCGGCTCTGAGCGACTCTGGAACCTCGTGGTCAAATGGGACAACAACATTCGTCCCCTCATTCTTCACAAGCCACTGAATCACCTCGCCGGCATCCCTAGTTGGCTTCCCCTCGACGACTGCCCAATACGTTTTCTCAATGGTGTGGTTCCGAATCTGTTCGGACAATCTTGAGGCGCCCTTACTCGTCTTTGCAAAAAGAACTACACCGCCGACCGGCCTATCGAGCCGGTGCAGTAAACCAACAAAAACATTGCCCGGCTTTTGATCCCGTTCTTTGATGAACTTCTTCACCTCGTCGAGTAATGAAATATCGCCGGTGTTATCCCCCTGCGTCAACATTCCGTGGGGCTTGTTAACCGCAATGAGGTGATTGTCTTCGTATAGGATTTGCATAGCATCGTCATCCTGAGTTTCAGTGTCATCCTGAGCAAAGCGAAGGATCTGAATTGGTCGCCTCCGGCCTGATCGGCCAATCAGATCCCTCGGCCGTCGGACGGCCTCGGGATGGCAACATCCGAATAACTGACCTTACCACGTCGCCCGAATCACAACGCCCGTCGGCAACTCAAAACCCCGCTCCGATTGTTCCTTGAGCGTCAGCTCGACACTTTCAATGTTCTTCGCAAATGGAACCGCTGAGCGCACCAAGTTTTCGATCGCGAGCGCGGGATAGCCGAGTGAATAGGCGTTAACGAGCAGTAGACCATGTTCTTTGTTGATGATCTGCGTGCAGGCTTCGACAAGCTCGGGAAGGTTATTCTCAAACTGCCAAACCTCGCCTTCAGGGCCTCGACCGAACGCCGGAGGATCCATGAGAATAACGTCATACACATTACCTCGGCGAATCTCTCGCGCCACAAACGCCATGGCATCGTCAACAATCAATCGTACTTTTTTCTCGCCGAGCCCGGATGCCTCAAGGTTCTCCTTCGTCCAAGTAACAACCGGTTTGCTTGCGTCCAAATGCGTCACCTCGGCGTCTCTTGAAGCAGACGCCACGCTCGCCCCACCGGTATAGCCGAACAAGTTCAACACTTTCATGCCCGGCTTCACGTACTCGCGCAAAAATTTCCAGTTGCTCGCTTGCTCAGGAAATAAACCCGTGTGCTTAAAATTCGTTGGTCTAACGATGAACGTGAGATCCTCCCACTTCACCTCCCAAGATTCGGGAACCTCCTGGTTCACCATCCACTCGCCCTCCTTCCCTCGGCGAGAATAAACCAAATGCGCCTGGTCCCAATGCGTCGAGGGATCAGACTTTCGCCACAAGGCCTGCGGTTCGGGGCGAACCATAAGGACGCCCCCAAAAAGCTCGCACTTTTCTCCGTCGCCGGAGTCAAGCAAGACATAGTCTGTCCAAATTGCACTTTCGCGTTTCAACATATTGTGATTATCCCACTCTGAGCCTTGCGAAGAGTCCGACTTTCACCGGTGAGGCTCGCCCGTAGGGCTACGCCCGAGGGGTCGGATCCTTCGCTCTCGCTCAGGTTGGGGACCGCCACGTTTTATCGAACGATAACGATCCCGAGCAAAATCAACCCGAACACTATCCTATAAATGGCGAACGGGGCAAATGACCACTTTTTTATGATCAAAAAGAGGAAACGGATAGCAATAAGGCCGGACACAAAAGCCGAAAGACACCCTGCAATAATCGCGGATACGGGAACATCGAGTCCGTTCTGGAGAACGTGTATGCCGGCAACTGCACCGGCTCCAGCAATGGCGGGGATGGCGAGCAGGAAAGAAAACCTGGCAGCGGTAGATTTGTCGAGTCCCACAAACAATCCGGCAGACATGGTCACTCCGGATCGCGATGTGCCAGGAATGAACGCCAACACCTGCAAGAGACCGATGATGATGGACTGCGCCCAGCTCATATGCTCCGGATCACGCACGCCCTTCAAGTAGCGTTTCGCGTATTGCTCGGCCAAAAGAAGTACAACACCCCACACAATGAGGGAGACCGCTACCACCGGCAGAAGGCGGAGCTGTTCAAGCGGACCGCTAAAAATTCCGCCAATCAAGACCGCGGGAATAGTTGCCACCACGATCTTCCAGAAAAGCGAACGCTCGGCAGGATCACCCTTCACAATCCCCTTCACCATTTTTGTAATGTCCTGACGCAGAGCAACAACTATCGCGGCCAGGGTGGCGACATGGATAGAAACGTCAAACGTGACGCTCTCCACATTCCAGCCGAACAATTCAGGAAAGACGATCAAGTGGCCAGAACTTGAAACAGGGAGAAACTCCGTCAAACCCTGCACCAAACCCAAGATAATCGCATGAAAAATGGGCATAGTTATTCGCCGAAGGAAATCCGCTCGCCCGGCAAAACGGCCTTGGCAACCGTCGGAGCGGGGCTACTCGGCGAAGCCGGGTGAGGCACGCTCATGGGCGATGATTCATACACGACCGGCGCTGACATACCTTCAGCCTTCTTCTTGCGCCGACGGCGTTTTTTCTTTGCAGGCGAGTCACCGAGCGGTGAAAGCGCGATCACCCCTCCGGCCACCGGGCTCGGTGAGCGTTGCGAGACAACTTCCCTCGGCAACGTAGGTACATGGACTTGGACGGGCATCGGACGAGCAGGCTCTACCAGTTGAGAGAGCGAGGCGGGTGGAGCAATAACGGGCTTTTCAATCACCGCGCCATCATCAACCTTTGGCGGGAGCGCATATGTAACTCCCGGCGCGCTTCGCTTTCCGCCCTTTTCCTTGGCCTTCTGGCGTTCTGCATCCACGATTGGTTTGCACTCTTCACAATAGATAGGACGAGCTTTATCAAGCTCAATCGGCAACATGAATGACTTTCCGCATCGTGTACAAGTATATTCAAAACTATAGCGAGCCTTCTTGGCATCCTTCTTGGCCTGCGTCACTTCAGCCATCTTCCCCTCTACATCAACATCCGCGCCAAAACCGCTCCAAACGGAAACCTTTTCTTCAATCTGCTCACGGTTGCCCGCATAACGCTCGCGCGACTGATCAATAATTTTCTGCGAACTGTTCATTTTCTGACCAATAGGCGGAAGCGTGAAGGCGGAAAAAGGCTGGCTGGCCACGCCGTCAATCATCAGCTTCAGATACGTGCCGTAACGCGGAAGATTGATTAAATCATCCGGCAGGAAGCGCGGCATGAATTCATTCTCCATGAAAATAGCGTCCGGAGAACCCACGCGGAACGTAATAATCGTACCCACGTTACCAAACACCGCATCACGCACGGCGGTACTGCCGTTGTTATCCAGTTGGGCAATGTACTGGTGCGCCATGATCAAATTCAATCGGTACTTTCGAGCCTCTGAGAGGATGCTCGCAAAAGAGTCCACCGCAAAATTTTGGAATTCATCCACGTACAAATAAAAATCTACGCGCTCTTTTTCCGGAATATCCACGCGCTCCATGGCCGCAATTTGGATCTTGGTAATCAACATACCGCCGAGCAAACGCATCGCGTCCTCGCCAACTCTACCCTTTGAAAGATTGATGATAAAAATCTTCTGATCATCCATCATCTGTCGGATGTTGATGGACGAGTGTGCCTGGGCCACGATGTTTCTCATCACTGAGGATGAGAGGAACTGACCGATCTTATTTTGAATTGGCGCCACGGCCTCCGACGCAAACTTAGCGTCATACGCCGCAAATTCCTGTACCCAGAATTGTTTGACGATGGGGTCCTGAATATTTTTTACGATCTCAAGCCGATAGACCTTATCGGACAGCATCCTGTTGACGCCGAGCAAGGTAGTACCCGGAGTGTCTAGCAGGGCGAGCACCGTGTTGTTCAGAATGTACTCCATGCGCGCGCTCCACACGTTCTCCCAAATCTTCTTGAAGATGGACATGAGGGCGGAAGCCACCAGGTTCTTCATCTTTGGATCAATAGATTCCAAAATGTTAAAACCAATCGGAAAATCCGTGTCAGACGGATTGAAATAAATAACATCGTTGATTCTCCAAGAAGGAATGAAGTCAATGATCTTTTCTGCAGTATCTCCGTGCGGATCTACGTAGCAACAGCCATGGCCGGCGTAAATATCGGCCAGAATCATGTTCTCAAGGAGCGTGGTCTTGCCCATGCCCGTCTTTCCAATCACATACATGTGGCGCCGGCGGTCATCCGTCTTAATGCCAAATTTCCGCATGGCATTACGGAAATTGGTCTGCCCAAAATAGATAATGTCATTCTCGTGATCGTGCTCGTAGCGCATCATAGGGGGTTAGATCGGCAAGTTTGACGGCGGTTCAGCTTCAGGATGCGGAAGCGGGCTTGGCGCGGGAGCAATATGCTCCGAAGGCGAATGCGGAGTAGGCAAAGCGAAGTTCACGCCAACATCCTCGCCAGCAGACTCTTTCTGCCCGTACAGCTTCTTCCAGTCCATCATTTCTTCATCACCCGGCGCGTACGGAAGCGTATTTGGAGCCTCTGAACGGCGCGCGCCAAGAGACGTGAGCACCGGCGTTCTGGCATCCACTCCCGGATAGTGATACAGGGTAGCAAGCTCCTCGCTGTTCAAGATATAGAGCGAGGCACCAGCGGACAGAGCCCGTTTTGAATACCTGCGCGTCAGCTTTGTCTGCTTGCCCGCATACTGCCATTCCATCCAGAAGTAATCATCCTTTGGAATGGACGGATTGTGCATGCTGAACTGGTTGAGGACGGAATTGGCGTAAGCAGCCATCATGCCCTTCATGCCGGCGGCCATCATGCTTTTCTGGAAGCGGGTCTTCTTTGCCGAATAGACCACGCGGATCTTTGTCTGCCAGCCAATCTTTGCAACCTTATCCGTCACCCCTTCAATCTGAACTTTCTCTGCGGGGGTCAGTTTGAAAACACGAAAATCATCAGCCTTTTTCTCCGCGGTTTTCTCGGCTCCGCCAAAGCCTACCAGCTGGGAGGCAACACCGGAGGGAATACCCGAAATCATTCCGCCGATTTCTTCCATCATGGTCTTGTGATGCTTCTCTTCTTTACCCATGACCTCTCCTACAAATTTAATACCTTCCTTTGTCCAGTCCTGGTCATCCGGCTGACGGATAATGATCTGCATCCAAAAATTTTCAATGGGGCTCATTTTGCCCATGAGCTCAAGAATGGAAAGAAGCGGATCCTTAAAACGTCCCTCTTTCTCCCCCTGGTGCTCAAAATCCTCATACGTACGAATAGGCAGGTACTGAGGATTTTTCAGTACGAACTCCGCCCCAAAGGCCTCCCAATCATTATCGGGATATTTGTGAGGAATCTGCGTAGTGTAATCTTCCACTTCCGTAATTTGTGCCTCAGGATACTGAGCGTATAAATCAGCTTCAACCAAATCTCTGTATCGCTTCGGAGCTCTAAAATAAAAGTGAATATCTCCCCCGTTGCTGGCAATCTCAAACGAAAATTGGGGCTGTTCTTTTCCAAGAAGCCAATGCTCTTTCCACGTAATGGTCTGTCTGCATCCAGCTAAGTTTGAAAAAAAGTTGTCCATGCCCTTTGGCGTCTGGATCGTATTTTGCGGAATCTTCACTTCAAGCAGGAAGTATTTTTCATGATGAGCATACTGTTCCTGCTTATAGTCAAGCCACACATGCGTCATACCCCAAACGATAACGCCAAAAACAGGGATCCAGCCGAAGACAAGGAGGGCCTGAGCCGCCATAACTTCCGGCGGAGTGATGGCCAGGTAATTCGTCACTCCTGGCGGAAGGTTGAGGATGATGCCGAGCATAAGATGTAAGTAGAATATCACAAAAAACGAGCTCCGTCTGGAGCTCGTTCTTGTTCATCTGTGTCTAATCTGTAACTACCCTGAGATCTGTGTAAATCCGCTCTTACTTTTTCCCCCATTTCTGCATGTACACGAGTAACGGACTGGCAACAAAGATGGACGAATACGCTCCGGATAGGATGCCAATGGCCAGGGCCATGACGAAGGGACGAGTTGTCTCACCTCCAAGGAAAATGATCGCCAGGAGAGGCAAGAGTGTTGCCAGCGTCGTATTGATGGATCGGCCGAGGGTTTCAATGATGCTTCTGTTCACAATCTCGCCAAAGGTTTGATCGCCGAACCGGTGCCGGACAAGGTTCTCGCGGGTTCTATCAAGCACCACAATGGTGTCATTGATCGAGTAACCAAGAATAGTGAGCATAGCGGCTACGAAAGCCGTGTCTACCTGATAGCCAAAGAAGTGGCCCAGGGCAGCAAAGACGCCAATCGGAATAATCACGTCGTGGAAGGCCGCCACCATGGTGACCACGCCGTACTTCCAGCTCTTTACCGGGTAAGACACCTTGCGGAAAGCCCAGGCAATGTAGAGACCGATCGCTACCAGCAGAACAACGAGCGATGTGAGAGAGGCGCGTTTCAACTCCTTACCAATAGTCGGGCCAACAGAATCGAATTTTGTTTCCTCAGCCTTTGGCGCGGCCTTGATGATAGCGGACAGCACGGCCTGATGCTCTTCTTCCGTCAGAGGAGACATGCGCACAAAGTACGCGCCGGTGTCGCTCTGTTGGACCGTGGCCTCATGGCCAGTTGACGAGGCCGCGGTACGCAGCAGATCAACCGTTGTATCCGGCGAGTGGATCTCAAGCAAACTTCCGCCCGTGAAGTCAATACCGAAATTCAGGTGGAAAACCACTACGGATAAAAAGGAAAGCGTGACGATCGTGCCCGAAAGCACCAGCCAAATCTTTGAATGTTTGATGATGTTGATCGTCATACTATTTTTTTACAGCCCGGGGCAGGCCCAGGTACAGGAACGGTTTTCTGAGTGCTTTCACTTTTGCAATACGCACCATGAAGAACCGAGTGACGACCATGGAAGAAAACATGGATACAAGGACGCCAATGGCCAGCGTCAAGGCAAAGCCCCGGATAAAGCCTGTGCTCATAGAATAGAGCACGGCGGTGGCGATCAAGGTGGTCAGGTTGCCGTCCCGAATACTAGGCCAAGCGCGGTGGAAGGCTTCAATGACTGAGCTCGGCACATCTCTGCCACTACGAAGTTCTTCTTTCAAACGCTCGAACACCAGCACGTTTGCGTCAACGGCGATACCAAACGAGAAGACGAACCCGGCGATACCGGACAGCGTCATAGTTACGCCAAAGAGCTTAAAGAGCGTTAAGACCGCACCGGCGTAGAAGAGGAGCGCCAGGCCAGCAAAGAATCCCGGCATCCGGTAGTACAAGAGCATGAAGAGACCCACCAGCAACAAACCTGCAATACCCGCGTCAATGCTCTTCGTGAGTGATACCGCGCCAAGCGTGGCACCAATGGTCTGCTGGCTAACTACCTTGATAGGCACAGGGAGAGCGCCGGCATTTAAGCGCTGAGCCGTTACCTTTGCTTCCTCAATCGTATAGCTACCGGTGATGGACGCCTGGCCTCCGTAAATAGCCTCACGGACGGTTGGCGTTGTGACAGGATTTCCGTCAAGAAAAATGCCAATCACTTTGCCCACGTTATCCGCCGTCAGCTTGCCAAAGAGATCCGTACCCTCTGCGTTAAAGTCAAGCACAATATACGGCGCTCCCGTGTTCGGATCAAACGCTACGGACGCGTGCTTAACGTCTTTTCCAGACAGTTCCGTGTTCTTCCACGGGTTCACCTTCACCACATCAGAGGCCGTGGTCCACGGCATTTCAATATGCGCCAGTTCGTACATTTTCACCTTGACGCTCGACACTCGGTAAATTAAGTGATAGCCAAACTCCGTTTCCACAATATCTGAGAATTTGCCATCCTTCATGGCGAACAGCGCATCGTTAAACGGCTGGACCATGGTCCCCGGCTTCACAAGCCCAAGATCTCCACCCTGGTCCTTGCTTCCCGGGTCATCGCTGTTTGTTTTTGCTAGATCTGCAAAATTTGTTTTTGTTGCCTTTGCTTTCAAATCAGTGATCAGTTTCAATGCCTCTTCCTTTGTCCGATCACTCGTTGAGCTTGTTGCGCCCTTGTAGGTGATAAGAATATGGGACGCGTTTGCATCCACTTCGTCCTTTCGTGAAAAGTACTTCATGATATGCATCCGGCTTGTTCCTTCATACAGGCCGTTAATCACGCCAGTCCGAAGTTTATTCTTGATGATCTCGTCCACAAATCCTCCGTATTCAGGGTCATCCGAACCAACAAACCCCAGGTAACCGCCGCCAAGCGTGGTCACACTTGCGTTACCACTGGAATCTAACACCGGAGTAACCGTACCGCTCGTAGACGTATCAATAGACTTTTCTTTGGCGAGGGCCGAGAAATCTTCGCCCTTCACCGCGCGGTCAAGCACGGCCAAGGCGTTCTTACGCTCAATCTTCTGCGCTTCCGTAATTTGCTTCTGTTGTTCTGCGGTGGGATCAATGCTCGGATTTTCATCCGGGGTCTTAAATTCAAGCACCGGCGTCTCCCCAATATCTTTCACAGCCTTAGCTACGTTCGTAATACCCGGCAGGTCCACCAGGATGCGGTACTTCCCGTCCGCATTGATGGTCTGCACAATTGGTTCGCCCACGCCAAAAGCGTTTACCCGGCGTTCCACCACATCGCGCACACCAGCCAGCGCGTTCGCACGGTCACCATCCGGCACAAGCGACATGTCCGCCTCATACACCAAGTGCGCGCCACCCTTCAAATCAAGCCCGAGCTTGTAATCAATGACGGGTAAATACGGCAGGTGAAAACCTACTTTTTTACCCATGGAAGCCATGGCGTCATTCCAAGGCTTGGGATAGCCGAAAGATCCAAAAAACAGGAAAGCCAGTACCAAGAGCACTCCGCCAAGTTTTTTCATAGTTCCCGCGCATTTTAGTGAATGAAATACAAAAAAACAAGCACCGGTGTGTACCGGTGCTGTAAATCCGCTAATCTTACGCCTTTTCAAAGGTCACTCTGAACTTTGGAACCCACCTCACCTGAATTTCATCCACAACCTCTACTGGCTCACTGGCCAAAAACTTATTCAGCACGATATCTGTCAACAGCTCTATATCCGTCTTAATGTCGAGACTAACCTCCTCAAGCTTGGCTCTATCCATCTCTCGCGACAGAATTTCATTCTCAATCGCCTTCTTCTCAAGCTTTAACTTATTGATTTGCTCGGTCAATTCCTCATGCCTGGCATGATTGCGCAGTTCATCCCGGAACGACTCCTTCAAATCCTTCCGTTCTGCCTTCTTAATCTTCAAACGGTTGTACACCTCTTCAAGTGATTGCATACGCGTCATCCTGAGTCCCGTTTGACGGGACGAAGGATCTGATTGGTAATTAGAATGGAACGCGAGTCATTGTAACACAGAGAGAAATACGAGAATCTTTTAAAGAAGGAGCTGGTCCCTGACATGAGGAAGGTTCGCCCGTAGGGCTACGCCCGAGGGATCTAGAGGTGGGTCATTGGCTGTCGAGAAAGGGATATTTATTATTGCTACATTGTAGCTTTAGCTAACGCGACTCAGTTGCGTTAATACAATGTCGTCCCCAGAAATACATCATCATGTCAGGGTTGGATGCCTCTCCCATTAAAAGATTCTTTCAGGACTAACGTTCAAAGTATTATCTTCGCCAGTTCAAAATTAACCGGTCTCCCATAAAACGTACTCGCCCGATTTTGTACAATTTGTACATTTCCTGTTGTCAGAAAAGTTCTCTCACCGGTCTTTTCGAGTCTTGCCTCAAGTTCAGCATGCCGTTTCAAGTACTCGGCCAGGCTCTGCGCCACCATCGCGCCCTGGTCATACACATGCACGCCCGGCGGGAGCGCTCGCACGAACAGGTGATGTACGAGCGGATAATGCGTACAGCCGAGTAAGACATCCTCCGGCGGAAACGCCAGGCCCATTACTGTCTTCATGTCGGCCACGCACCTCTCAATCTCCCCAAATAATTTCTCCTCGCTCTCCCCCGACTCAATCAACCACCCGAGATTTTCGCAGGCGGTTTGAAAGACATGAGCATCGGGATGCCGTTTCATAATTTCATGAACGTACGCTCCGCTTTTCACTGTGCCAGTTGTGGCAAAAATGCCAATAGTCCCACCGTGAACCTGCTCAACAGTTGGCACGAGGATACCAAGTACGCGCTTGTCCGGATATTTCGACGGAAGAATTTCTTGCTGAATTTTTCGCAGAGCGTTGGCACTCGCCGTATTACAAGCAAGGATCACCAGGTCGCATCCTTGCGCGAACAAATATTCAACTCCCTCTAGCGTACATTGAAAAATTTCAGCGGGTGTTTTTGGCCCGTATGGCGCGCGTGCGTTGTCCCCCAAATACACAAAAGAATACTCAGGAAACTGCTTGTCGAGTTCCTTCATGATCACCAAACCGCCCAGGCCGGAATCGAATACTCCAATCATAATTAGATGCTCCACCTCTAGACCCTTCCTCACGTCAGGGTCTGATGCACGCGTCCCCACTACCAACACTACCCGCCCGTCTTCGAGCTATTCCCGCTTGATGATCCGCCGAGCATTTTATTGAGCGCGGCCATCATTTTGGGGGCGTTCACCATGGCTGAGTGAGTGGCGAGTGACTGATCAAAAATTTTGAAGATGTTGTAGACCACTTCCCGCGCAATGGCCTGGCGCATCATGCCGTAAATGCGGAAAGCTTCTTTTTTATACTCGACCAAAGGATCACGTTGAGCGTAGCCTTGGAGACCGATCGTTCGGCGCAGGTACGTCATATCGTCGAGGTGCCTCATCCACATGTTATCGGTTGCTCGAAGCAAAGTACCGCGCTCTACGCGTTCAAGCATTTGCGCCTCAGGCAAGGCCTCAGCAACTTCTGCGTACTTGGCCTTCACCGCCTCCATAGCAACTTCAATCACACCCGTGCGCTGGCGGGCCAGCTCTTCCTTGTCCTTGGACAGCATTTTCAAGTTCTCGCGAACCTTTCCTACAGCCTCGTCAGACAGCGGTGCAATGGTGTTCAGCGTCTCAATAATTTCTTTCGGATCCCAGTCGGCCTTTGGCTTATCCGCAAACTCAACCGGCACCTCAACGGTGCTTGGCGAGGTATGGAATAACACAACGCGCTCCACCTCCCCCTCCATCATGCGCATAATTTCATCATGCGGGTTGATCTCCTTGCCGGTCAGCAAATCTTTGCGCTCGTCATACACGGTCAAACGGTGGCGGTTTAGCACGTCATCGTACTCGAGCACATGTTTACGCGTATCAAAGTGATGGCTTTCTACTCGTTGCTGAGCCTTCTCAAGGGACTTCGAAACCATCTTGCTCTCAATCGGCGTTTCATCATCAATGCCCAGCGTGTTCATCATGCCCTTCACCCGATCAGTACCAAAAATGCGCATCAAATCATCGTCGAGCGACACAAAGAATTGCGTGCTACCAGGATCCCCTTGGCGTCCGGCCCGACCGCGCAACTGATTGTCGATACGACGAGATTCGTGTCGCTCAGTGCCGATCACATGAAGACCGCCAAGCGCGCGCACTTCCTCCGCCTCCTTCTCATCTGGAGGATTTCCGCCAAGAATGATGTCTACCCCGCGTCCGGCCATGTTTGTGGCGAGTGTAACCGCGCCCTTGCGTCCAGCCTGCGCAATTATTTCTCCCTCTTTCTCATGGTTCTTGGCGTTAAGCATCTTGTGCTGAACACCAGCCGCGAATAACAGTTGCGACAATTTCTCATTCTTATCAATGGACACCGTACCGATCAAAACCGGCTGTCCCTTGGCGCTCCGCTCCTTCACCTCGCGAACCACCGCCATCCACTTGCCCATCTCGTTCTTGTAAATGCGGTCAGTTAGGTCTTTGCGATTGTTATCTCGATTGGTCGGGATCTGCGTGACGGCGAGCTTATAAATCTTGTCGAACTCTTCCGCTTCCGTAGCGGCCGTACCGGTCATACCGGACAACTTCGTATACAACCGGAAATAATTTTGGAACGTAATAGTAGCGAGCGTCCTGCTCTCGCGCTGAACCTTCACGCCCTCCTTGGCCTCGATCGCTTGATGCAAACCTTCCGAGTAGCGCCGGCCTTCCATGAGCCGTCCCGTGAACTCGTCCACGATCAGTACTTCGCCATTACGCACCACATAGTCGCGATCAACTTTGAAGAGCGAGTGCGCTCTGAGGGCTTGTTCAGCATGATGAACCATCTGCAGTCCTTCCTCGTAAATATTTTTGATGCCAAGCAGGGCTTCCAGCTTCTGCAGGCCCGGCTCCGTAAACGTACTCGTCCGCATCTTTTCGTCGAGCACGAAATCCTCAGTAACCACCAGGCCTTTGACCAGATCCGCAAACTTATAATAGAGGTCCGCTGATTCTTCAGCTGGCGCGGAAATGATGAGCGGAGTTCTTGCTTCATCGACGAGAATCGAATCGACTTCGTCCACAATCGCGTAATTCAATCCCCGCTGAACAAGATCCTCAACTCGTCCGGCCATGTTATCTCGCAAATAATCAAAACCAAATTCATTGTTCGTGCCGTAGGTAATATCTGCCGAGTACGCATCCCGGCGATTGCAGGGGCGCAAAAAATCCATCTGCACCAAAAATGAACCCTTTGTATCTTGATCTTGTTCTTCTTTTTCAACAGCTTCAGCCGGCTTTTCAACTTTGAACTTCTCGTCGTACCGATAGCCTCCCTCGTGTTGAATCACACCAACCGAGAGACCGAGGAAGTGAAACACCTGGCCCATCCACACGGCGTCGCGCTTGGCCAAGTAATCGTTCACGGTCACCAGGTGCACGCCTTTTTCGGAAAGTGCGTTCAAATAGACTGCCGCGTTGGCCGTCAGCGTCTTGCCCTCACCGGTTCTCATTTCCGCAATGCTCCCGCGGTGAAGCGCCAATCCGCCCATCATCTGCACATCATACTGGCGCTGGCCAAGCGTCCTCTTTGACGCTTCGCGCACCACGGCAAACGCCTCATAAGCAAGATCATCAAGCTTGGCGCCGTTTGCAAGTTTCTCTTTAAATTCTGCGGTTTTGGCTGAGAGCGCTTCATTGGAAAGAACCGAAATTGCCGGCTCCAGTGCGTTGATTTTATCAATTTCAGCCCGCAGGGCCTTAATCACTTTAGCATTGGGATCTCCCAGGAGTTTGGTCAATATAGACATAGGGTATAGCCCGGCCATAGTGCCTGAAGGCTTGAGGAAATTCAAGGAAGGGAGTAACGTCATCCGGCTTCAGGAGGCAACTATGCGGATCAAGCCAGGAATGCTATTCGCCGCAGTGATAGCGTACGGAGCCGATTTATACGGCCGAGATCTGGAATTCCAAGACGCGGGACGCAAGTTTCGCGGTCCGATTCAACTCGCTGAAATCTTCCGTGATGTAAAGACCCGCGAAATCCTCGGGGTCCTGATCCGGCTCCACTGGTCCGTAGAATCCCCGGCGGGATCTAACGAGTGGCTCGACCATGAGGATACCCACCGCCGGGACTTCATGTTCAGCCGAGAGGATCTTGATCGAGAGCTCGAGTTTGGCGAGGACGGCACCATCATCTGCCGTTTCCCGCGCCAGCTGGCCACCTTCAAGCCTAAGGGCGACAACCTCGATCGAGGAAAAGTTCCGAAAAAGAAGCGCTACTAAGCGCTCGTCGTTTCTCTAACGTCGCTCCCACGGGGCGACGTTTGCGCATCTATTTGACAAGTCTTCTCGCGATCTCATCCACATTCCCCGCGCCCATGATCAGTACCACATCATCCGGCTTGATTTCTTTTTCGAGTATTGCTTGAGCCTCGCCGAGGTCCTTGGCGTAAAACGTAGGAATCACCGAGGACACTTTTTCGCTAAACACCTTCAGCAAATCATGGCTGGAAATTTTCCCCTCTTCTTCATTGCGTCCTTCAACATGATAAATTTCTGGCAGCACGATCAGATCAGCCCCGGCAAAACTTTTCACAAAGTCAGCAAACAGCGCCTTCGTTCTTGAATGCTGGTGCGGTTGAAAGCAGAGGATAACTCGACGTCCCGGAAAAAACTCGCGAGCCGCAAAGATGGTCCCCGCCACCGCCGTGGGATGATGCCCGTAATCAGAAATAATTTCCGCGCCGTGATACAGACCAACGCGCTCAAACCGGCGCCACACGCCCGGAAACTCGGCGAGTGAGGCGTTGCTAACAGCGTCCGCTATCTCATACTCGCGCGCCAATTGTCTGGCAGCCAGCGCGTTCATCATGTTGAACTCCCCCGGCAGTTTGATCAAGAGATCGCCAAGCCGTTGCGCTCCGTGTTCAATCACGCGCTTGGCTTTCTTAAAGCCAAAACGGAAATACGGAAACCGTAATGGCGCGTCGAGCTCCATGCCAAAAAAACATAACCGCGCCGTTCCGTCTCCGCAATAAATGTGCCTGCCTTGCTCGAACCAATTCTGAAAAACCGTTTTCTTTGTTTGATGGCCGAGTTGCTGAAACGCTGACTCAATATCCGCCAAATCTTGATAGACATCAAGGTGATCCTCCTCAATATTCGTCATCAAAGTAGTTTCCGGATGAAGCTTCAGCATCTTTCTCTTGTACTCGTCCCCTTCGAGAATCAGTATGTCGCCCTTCCCTACTCGCAAATTTCCTAGTTCCCATCCGGGCACGAGCGTGCCCACAAAAACCGTTGGATCAAGTCCCGCCTTTTCAAAAATCTTGCCCGTCATCGCTGTAGTCGTTGACTTCCCGTTTGTCCCCGTCACGCAAATCGTCCGATACTCTTTCGAGAGTTCGCCCAAGAAATCAAAATGCCCCAGCTGTTTGATACCCAGCTCCTTCGCCCTCACTCGCTCAGCATCATCTTCAGGAACAGCCTCCGAGTAGACAATGAGCTCAATGTCTTTCGTAATCTTTTCGGCATTCGAGCCGATCCACGTCTCGACGCCAAGCTTCGCCACGCCGTCAACGATCCTCGACGACGCCGAGTCCGAACCGCTGACCATCTTCCCCTTCACCACCAAAAACTTGGCAATGGCGCTGATGCCAATCCCGCCCACGCCGATGCAGTGGATTCGGTTGTAGTGATCGAGAAACACAATTATCGCTCTTTACGATCCACTAGCTGTCTCTTCAAATCATCCTTAGCCTCATCAATCGCCGCGTACAGATCATCCTTCACGCACTCTGCGCGCAATAGCTCGCCGGGAATGGTCATGTTAAATTCTGCGCGGAAGATTTCGCCCTTGTTGTGATGATTGCTGGTTTTGCCTACGTCCACAGCGACCACGCACGGGTTATACCGCTCCGTAAACTTATCAAGCATGTCCAATTTCTCTACCAGGTACGTTTTGATGGCCTCTGTCAGCTCCATGTTTGTCCCCTTGATTTCAGAAATGTTCATAGTGGTGCGGTTAATGTTCCTATAACCTACCACAAAACACCAAACACGGTCACCCCTAAAAGCACAAAACCCGTCCCCAACGTAGGGAACGGGCATACCGCGGACACTTTCCGCACGCGCGTTACCGAACAAACGCAGGCCTCCACTTCTCAATGAATTCCACATTGAAATCATTGTTCCAAGAAAACCCGCCCTTGAAGCGCTTGATGATCATAACCTCATTCTGATCAACTACCGTCACCGGCTGGCCGGGGCTGTTGATCGGCATAATCTCTATTTCAAGCCGATCGCCCGTCAGGCACGTGGTTTCGACTTTTCGAACCACAAGGTACGCCGTACCCGCTAACAAGTTAGCGCCCTTTATCACCTTCCCCATCCGTGTAGTCACCCCAAGGATTGGCATGGTACGGCTGACACGAAACAAGTCTCCCTGTTCCAACTGCGTGATCTTCATGAAAACTCCCCGTCAACCAGGCAACGTTAGCAAAAATGAAAACAGTCCGCAAATTCTGCACAAAGCGCAACACCCGTCTCCCACGAGGGAAACGGGCGTTAGTCGAGCCGTTGAATAGATGAGGGCTACCACCCCCTGAGAACGTCTGCCTTACTCGCGATGCCCGTCATCAAGCGGAAGACGGCTGAGGCGATTCCGCAAACGTCGTCAAGTTCGGCGCCGGACTCTATCGGGTGGCCCGCCATCTCATGGCTGATAACGGCTCGGAGAACCCTGTTTTGTCCCTCGGTCCGTTCGACGAGGACAGCAACAGGAACGTCGGTCTTACGACTCGCTATCCGGTACCGCCCCGGCGCGAGCAGATCAGGCGCCCCGCGGAGACCGACCACCACCCGCTTCAACAGGTCTGGCCGGGTCCTCATCCGCGTATCGGCCAAAAGCGTAAGGCGGTTGGAATCGGGATGCCCCTGGAACAGGCGGAGCGGATACTCGTGCCCGTGATCCAGATTGAGCTCGTGATCCTCAAAAAGCCGGAGGAACGGGTCAGCGAAGCGGAGCGACGCGCCCCTCTCGTGCCACTGCTCCAGCTCCTCCTCAGAGGAAACCGCGCTACGCTCCTTGAGCCAGTTATCTAGCTCGGGCATCTTGTGGTGATCCAGAACAAAGTGAAATACTGCCTGCATGCCAAACTCCCTGTCAGCCGGGCAAGACTAGCAAAAAGAAAGGCGAGCAGCAAATTCTTGTTATAACCTAAAATCAGTTAAAGATACTTGATAAATTCCGATACAGATAAGTGAAGTTGTCGAAGGAAGCCAAATAACAACCCGCGCTTGATGTCCCTTGCATGATCCGGCACAGAAATAACAATCTTCTTTTCCGGGTGATAATAAATTTTATGGCTCCCTGTCTGGCGCTTAAACACAAATCCGAGTCCCTCAAGAACTCGGATCAATTCTTGGGGCTTCAGCTGTGGCAAATGTTCCCCCATACGCCAGCTATCCAAACGCCGGAACGGCTACAAACGCGGTGATCTGTTCTTTGTCGCTCTTCGGGACTTCAACCCCCTCATCCCGCATCACCGCCAAACATCCCTTAATGGCATCTTTTACATTTTCTTTTGCCTCCTCAAACGTCTCCCCCTGCGTCATACAACCAGGAATTGAAGGGACAAAAGCAATATACCCGCCTTCTTCAGCTGGTTCAAAAATAACGTTATATGTCAGTACGGTTTCTTGGGGAGTCATATCTACTAATAAAATAACACATTAGCCCAAAAACTGCACCTCTTCCTCTAATTGGATCCCGTAGTTATTGCGGACCTTCATTTTAACAAGGGAAATGAGTTCAGCAATCTGGCTGGCCGTGGCCTTACCGGTGTTCATCAAAAAGTTACCATGTTCTGTTGAGACCATCGCGTCACCCATTTTTGTACCCTTCAAACCTGCTTGGTCGATCAACCAGCCGGCGGCGAGACGCTTCGACTTCAACATTGCTTCTGGAATGTCGGCATCCTGTTTTAGCTTGTCGAGTATTGATTCATCCGTATACTCAAAATTCTTAAACATGCATCCCGCGCTGGCCGAACCAAGAGGCTGGGTTTTCTTTCGTTTGTCGAGGTTAGCCTCGATCAGTGCGAGCGCTTCGGCCTTGTTCCCCGGCGTCAGCTTGAATGTTGCCTCAAGAACAACATCTTGGTTGCCGAGTTCTTTCAGTACACTCGACCGATACGCCATTTTGAGTTCGTCCGCTGGAACCTCGATAATTTTTCCGTTGCGCAACAACTTCACTGAGACAAGAGCGTCCTTGGTCTCGCCACCGAAACATCCGGCGTTCCCTCGCACTGCTCCCCCGATCGTGCCGGGCAACGAAACCGCCCACTCAAAACCTCTCAGTCCGGCGTTAGCAGTTTGTCGAGCAACCGTGGCAGAGATCGCGCCAGCCTCAGCGGTGACAAGCTCACCGTTGATTGTAATTCCTCGGTTCGCTGTCTTAATAACGAGTCCCTCAAACCCATCATCAGCCACCAGCGTATTAGAGCCTCCACCGAGGATGAAAAACTTCACGCCATTTTCTTTGGCGATATTTACAGCGTCCGCAATGTCCTGGCTGGTTTTGGCTTCGACAAAAAACTGAGCTGGCCCGCCGATTTTCATGTTTACATGCTTAGCGAGCGATTCATGTTCTTTGAATTGCGTACCAAAGCGATTTTGGAGTTGTTCGGCAATTTGCATAGTTTGTTTCTCCCTTGCACTTTCCGTCATTTTATACTACACTTCCGCGTCGGAATCCACACCCACCGACCGACTCGCGTCCTGGAGGCCACATGTTCCGCATCTTCTTTCTCGTCGCACTTTCGCTCACCGGCTGTGAGCACAAGCCGGCAACGAACACGGTTGCAATGCCGTCCTTCAGCTGTGTGACCGGCTGGCAGGACCTGTCCGCCCAGACGTTCTCGGATCCGGAACCCGGGTCCGTAAACGAGATAGGACAGTACGCGATCTATGACCTGTGGCCGGACGGCGAACCGCTCCACAGCTACAAGTGCGCCCTGAACAAAGGACGCCCGGTCAAAACGATGTGTTGCGACCAAGGCATGGTCGTTACCTGGTAAACGTACTCCGCCCCGCCGGCAGAGTCCTCACAGCGAACTCCGGTCCGCTGTAACGCAAAACCCCTCACAGCAATGTGGGGGTTTTTGTTTGACATTTTTGAAATTTTTGTGTACACTCGCCCGTTCGGAAGCACACTGATATTGAGTGCTCGAACCAACCTTTCTTGCCAGGAGGCAACTTGACGCTCGACATGATTCGCCAAGAAATCAAGCGATTCTTCATCTGGATTAACGATCTCAGCGACTCGCCGGCCCGCGAACACAAGACCGCCGTCCAGAAAGCGATCGACGCCCTGGCCGAACAGGGCGTGACGACCTCGAACAGGAAGATCGACTACGGCGCGGTGCCCACCATCAACGGCGGAATCCACGTGGAGAGCAGTTTCCTCATCGCCTTCCGCCTGATCCGCGAGCAGTTCCTGAAGGTCTACAACGCCCACCTGCGGAAACGCGGTCTCAATCCCATTCGTCTTGCCGTCTAGACGCTCAGCAGTAGGCTTGACTTTTCGCCAGCCTTACCGCATTATCCTCCGGCTACCGGCTCACACAGGGTCTGGTTGAACAAGAGGGTGACATGAGCAACAAGAAGATGCCTGCAGGCAAGAAGCCGTCCAAGAACGGAACGCCGTCGCGGATGCTCGCCAGGATGTTCCGGGTGGATGCCCGAAACTTCTGGAAGGACGTACGTTCGTTCGGCAACCCCGAACTGACCACCATGGTCACGCGCTCCTTCACCGGGATGCGCATCACCATCCTCCCCGGTGGCGACCTCAAGTTCAGCAACAACCACAAGACGCAGGACGGCAAGTTCGCCCGTTCCACGGTCGTCAAAAAGCTGAACGGCGTCAAAAAGAACTTCAGCGACAAGAAGCGCGCCCTCATCGCCGACGCGCTCCAGATCGCCGGCCGAACGCACGCACCGACCGCCACGCCGACCGCCGGCTACACGCCTCCCGTGGTCGAGTCCACCGGCGCTCAGCCCCAGGCCTAGCGAAAAGCGGGCACATCGTGCCTCACAGTGGAGCGTCTCGCGCTCCACTGTACTGCAAAACCCCTCACAGCAATGTGGGGGTTTTTGTTTATTCTCAGGAAACTAATCTGAACCATCAGGTTTCAGGTATCAGGTGTCAGGTTATTGAGCCTTAACAAAGAATTAAATTCAGAGATTCCCCTTCATTAACCTGACACCTGATACCTGAAACCTGACTTCTCAAGACATCGCTCTTCAGTTACACTACCCGCCATATGTATGAACACCTTAAAAATGCAGACCCGGAAATTGCCGAAGCGCTAGAACATGAGCTTAAACGCGAACGCGAAGGACTGGAGCTTATTCCGAGCGAAAATTTTGTGTCGAAAGCGGTGTTTGAAGCACTCGGCTCAGTGGCTACAAACAAGTATGCCGAGGGTTACCCTGGCAAGCGCTATTACGGCGGTTGCGAGGCGGTAGACAAACTCGAAACGCTGGCAATTGAGCGAGCCAAGCAATTGTTCGGCGCGGAACACGTGAACGTGCAACCGCACTCCGGCGCACCGGCCAACATCGCCGTATACACCGCGCTCTTACAGCCCGGCGATACTGTGCTCGGCATGGACCTCTCGCACGGCGGACATTTGACGCACGGGCATCCCGTCACGGATAGTGCCAAGCGCTATAATTTTATTCGCTATAAGACGGACGCCGAAGGAAAGCTAGATTACAACAACCTGCGAGCCATGGCGATTGAACACAAGCCGAAATTGATTCTAGTCGGCTACTCGGCCTACTCGCGAGAAATTGATTACGCCAAAGTAAAATCTATCGCGGATGAAGTTGGCGCCATGACCATGGCGGACATTGCGCACATTGCCGGCCTCATTGCTGCGGGCGAGATGAACAATCCTGTTCCCTTGTTCGACGTCGTTACCACCACCACGCACAAAACTTTGCGAGGCCCCCGCGGAGGCATGATCATGTGCAAGGAGAAATTTGCCAAAGCGATCGACAAAACCGTATTCCCGGGTTTACAGGGCGGTCCGCACATGAACACCATCGCCGCCAAGGCAGTTGCGTTTGGCGAGGCCTTAAAGCCCGAATTCAAACAGTACGCCAAGCAAATCAAACTGAACGCCAAAGTGTTTGAACGCGAGCTTTCGGCTAAAGGCTACAAGCTCATGTTTGGCGGAACAGACAATCATCTGTTGCTGATCGACGTAACTTCTAAAGGTGCAACAGGCGGAGAAGCCCAACACGCGCTTGATTCCGCGGGCATCACGGTCAATAAGAATATGATCCCCGATGACCCGCGCTCGCCCATGGACCCATCAGGCATCCGCCTTGGCACACCGGCCATCACAACCAGAGGACTAAAAGAAAATGATATCGTTAAGGTTGCCGAATGGATTGACAGAGCGATCATCTCAAAAGATGATGCTGGCAAACTTGCTCAAATCAAAGAAGAAGTCCGGCAGTTCATGGCCCAATTTCCATTGTACGAGTAGTTCTCCTATGACCGAAATACTGAACGGCACCATCTTGGCCAAAGCCATCCGCACCAAAGCAAAAAAGCGCGTGGCTGGTTTTCAGCATCCGCCGGGACTGGCCGTTATTTTGGTCGGACATGATCCGGCCAGCATGCTGTATGTCCGTCTCAAAGAAGAGGCGGCGAAGGATGTGGGTATTTATGTGGAGCGCCACAATCTCCCAGAAAAAACAAAAACAAAGGCGCTGGTCGCGCTAATTGACTCGCTCAATAAACGGAAAGATATTCATGGCATCCTGGTTCAGCTTCCGCTTCCCGCGGGGCTCGACACTAACGAAGTTATTAACGCCATTCATCCTGTCAAAGACATTGACGGCTTTCATGCGGAAAACCGAAAATCGCTTTTGGCGAATGCGCCGATTCTTGTTCCGCCAGTCGCGCTCGCTATCATGCGTCTCCTCCAGGCCACCCGGCATCCGCTCGTGAATAAAAGCGCGGTCATTGTAGGCAACAGCGAAATTTTTGCCGAACCACTTATAGAACTCATGCGTGAGGCGGGCATCTCCGCCACCTTTGCTAAAAAAGATACCTCGGCGCTGTCCGCCATAACCCGTGCCGCCGATATCATTGTGGTAGCTGTAGGCAAGGCCGGCTTCCTCACGAAAGACATGGTCAAAGAAGCCGCCACCATCATTGACGTTGGCACAAACAAAATACATGGGCACACCATTGGCGATTCCGCTCCAGACCTCATCAACCATGCCGGCTTCATCAGCCCCGTCCCCGGCGGGGTCGGCCCGCTAACCGTGGCCTATCTCCTCATAAACGTCATCAAAGCGAAAGAGTTGCAAGAGAGAATATAGTTACCATCACCATACCCGCGTACATCAAAAATGTGAGCAACACCAGCCATTGTGGAATGGCCAAGGTATTTTTTGCCAGCTCATGCGAATTCCTGGCGCGCTCATAGGCAATAATGAGAAAAACGCCCATGAGGGCCGCCAGAATTCCGCCGGTCACGCCAATGACGGACACCAAATTTGTTGCGCCCGCCAGAAAAATGAGGAGGGGAATAAAAACCGTCGCTCCCCATGCCAGCACAAACCTTGTTTGAAGATCATAAACAAACGTTCCCGTGAGACTTGTCCCAACGGCAAGAAAGGCTCCCGTCACAATCGCCAAACCAAGCAGGTTGCCAATGATGCTGACGAACGGTCCAGCCAGCCCAGAAAGTCCTTCAAGTGCTTGTTCAGTAGTAGACTCGCCCGTCACGCTAACAACCAGTAGTGTAAAGAAAACGTAGAACACGAAAATGAGGAGGATACCTACAGACAACGCGCGGTACATGTTTTTCCTATCGCCGTGAACCAAGTCTCGAATTTCCGGAATAGACGCAATGCCTCCAAAGGCAAAAAGCGCGATCCCAAACGGCAAGGTGAAACGGTCAGGATGAAGCACGAGCAAGTTAGCAACATGAATCTGCGGGCCAAGCACCACAGCCAAAATAACGACAAGAAAACCAAGGAGCGGAAGGAGCCAACCCTGCACGCGCAGAACAAGCGAAGCCCCGCCAAGAAGGAGAACGGAACACCCGGCCCAAAACACAATGACATACGCGGACGCATTGCCATGAAGAAACGGTGAGAACGCTCCGTACGCAAAAGATCCACCGGCGATAAGATAGGCAAGCAAGGTACCGAATTGCGAACCAAAGAAGGCCAGACCGGCCAATCCGCGCTCAATAGGGTTCAAATCCTTTCCCACCACGGAGAGATATCGCCCATGGTCTTTTCTCACGAGCAAAAGATCTGCATACAAGAGCAGCGCCACCAGCGTGAGCCCGCCCACCGCCAAAAGCTCGAGTAAGCCAATACCGTACCCCGCCTGGGCAAAAGCATACGGCAAGCCAAAAACACCGACCCCCACAATGGTGCCGAATAATGGTCTCATGGCCCGCCAAATCAGAGAAAACCGCATAGACTACTCCTCAGTATAGCTTATCCCCGATTCGTCCACTTCCACCCCTCTGCCAAGCGGGTTACTATCACGGGCGTCTATGGCTGATGGCGGGAGAATTCCCCCTCACAATCTTGAAGCTGAAGAGAGCCTTATTGGTGCTTTGTTTTTAGATACGGAAGCCATGCTCAAAGTGGGTGATCTTGTTCGTGCCGAGGATTTTTATAAAGGCTCGCACCGGCTGATTTACGAAACGATTGTCGAGTTATTCGAACGCCATGAGCCGATTGACATTTTAACGGTTGGCAACAGGCTTGAAGAAAAAAACATTTTAAAACAAATTGGTGGACGGACTGTTTTGGTCGAGTTAACCAACTCGGTCACAACGAGTGCACACGTAGCCCACTACGGAGAAATCATCAGCAAGAAAGCGGCGCTCAGACGCTTGCTCAAAGCCGCGGGAGAAATTGCCGAGCTTGGTTTTGACGAAGAACAAGATGTTGATCAGATCCTGGACGATGCTGAACGAAAACTTTTCAACGTTTCGACCAACTTCATCAAACAAAGTTTCGTTCCCCTTCACTCGGTGCTCTCCGACGCCTTTGAACGTATTGACGAACTTCACAAAGACCAAGGGAAGCTCCGCGGTGTGCCTACGGGTTTTACGGGACTCGATAACTTGCTCGCAGGACTCCAGAAATCAGACCTCGTCATTTTGGCCGCTCGACCGTCCGTTGGTAAAACATCCTTCGCCCTAGACATCATGCGCTCCGTAGCCATGAAAACAAAACTACCTGTCGGTTTCTTCTCGCTCGAAATGAGCAAGGAACAGCTGGTTGATCGTTTGATTTGTGCCGAAGCTGGCGTCGATTTATGGAAGCTCCGCACGGGCAGACTCTCAGACAAGGACGATGACTTCCCGCGCATTGGCGATGCCCTTGGCAAACTGTCTGAAGCGCCCATCTACATTGATGATTCCCCAGCGGCCAGCATCATGAGCATTCGTACCAAAGCCCGGCGCCTACAAAGTGAGCATGGGCTATCCATGATCGTGATCGACTACTTACAGCTCATGGATGCTCGAACTAAAACCGACAATCGAGTACAAGAAGTGGCTGAAATCTCTCGCGGTCTCAAACAGATCGCGCGTGAAATGAACGTGCCAGTTCTAGCGCTCGCTCAGCTCTCACGCGCCGTCGAACTGCAAAAACCCGCTATCCCTCGGCTTGCCCACCTTCGAGATTCCGGTTCCATCGAGCAAGATGCGGACGTGGTCATGTTCCTCTATCGCAAGGCGGCGGACAGAAACTATCAGCCCGAAGAACTCACGCCAGAAGAAAAGAATTCAGCCGAAGTCCACATTGCCAAGCACCGTAACGGCCCCACCGGCATGGTGAAGCTCTTCTGGGACGGAGCAAGGGCCTCGTTCAAAAACCTTGATACGCGGTATTCAGGCGGACCCGCGCCAAGCGCAAACCCGTTCCCCCAGCCATCCGAGTCCCCCGCATCCCCTCCCCGCCCCAACCCTAACATTGGCCTGGCGCCTGGTATTCCCCCAAAGGGGTATAGACCCGTATAATATTAGCGGGGTAGCATTACAGCCGAGGATCTTAATTCACTCAAATAAAATACTATCCCTCCTAGCGTCGGGATAGGAAACTAACCTCAAAATATGTTTCAAAAGTTAAAACAGTTCAAAGACATGCGTGATGAAAGCAAGAAGATGAAAGCCATGCTCGATGAGATCGTGATCGTTGGTTCTGGCGCAGGCGGAAAGGTGATGATCACCATGAACGGCAGTCATGAAGTCATGGGCGTCACAATTGAAGATGGGCTAGAAAAAGCCCGGATTGAGCAAGGCGTCAAAGAAGCCATGGCGGACGTGAACAAAAAACTTCAAGGCGAACTCATGAAGAAGATGCAAGCCATGGGCGGACTTGGCGCCATTGGAGACATGATGAAAGGGATGGGGGGATCGTAATTTGTCATGCGCAAATTTCCCGCTCCCATCCATAATGCCATGTCCGCGCTTGGCAGACTTCCTGGCGTGGGGCCGAAGACCGCTCTTCGGTATACGTTTTCATTGTTGCGGTTGTCCAAGGATGAACTGGACATTGTGGCGCGCAGTATAGACAGCCTCAAACGCGTGGCCACCTGCACCACCTGCTTCACCTACGCGGAAAGCAGTGTGTGCGACATTTGCGCTGATCCCAAGCGCTCGGCAGACGTCCTGTGCGTGGTGGCCGAGGCTCGCGACATTGCAACTATCGAGGCGACGGGAATGTACAAAGGCAAGTATTTCGTCCTTGGCGGAGTCCTCAATCCGATTGACGGCTTCACGCCCGAAACCCTGCACGTCAAACCGCTCGTTGCTCGGTTGACGGATAATGCGCCCGTCACCGAGGTGATCCTAGCCTTCTCTCCCGACGTTCACGGCGAAACCACTATTTTATATCTTAGCCGAGTGCTAAAAGGTCTCGGCAAAAAAGTTACTCGTTTAGCCAGGGGATTACCCATGGGCGCGGATATCGAATACGCAGACGAAGTAACGCTGGCGAGCGCGCTTGCGGGAAGGTCAGAAACTTGATAATTTCCCCGCGGAGGAAACCATGACCATAGCCTTAAACGGTCTACTGATTGATGCGCGCCGAATTATCAAGTCCGGAATACGGTCGAGCGACGAAATAACGCTCCTGGAAACCGCCCTTCGGCGATTCGTAATCGGCCCGGCAAACGCCGTCAACACGAACGGCGCGGACCACTTGGCAAAATTCTCGCTCCGCATCACGGACGCGGGGCTGTCAAAACGGACAACGAACTACCTGGAAATCCGCGGAGTGCTTCTGGTGGGCGAGGCCTACTTTCTGTACTACGGAAACGGGCACAAACACCACCGCCCGGATGTGCTTGCCGAGCTTGAAGAAAAACTCGGCATCCCGCAAAACACTCGGCCCGTCAAGGAAGGCTGGAGTCCGCCATACTGGGATGATCCCGTGTTCATGAACGCGCTCAACATGACGCCAAAGCTCTACGGCAGGGAGTACAAAAAGCCCATTTCAACAAAGAGCGAAACCATGTCGGAATTTCTCATCGCGAACCGAGGAAATCCGAAGGAGCCCGACGTGGACGGCCGGACATGGTTCAAACCAGGCCGGCTGGAATCCCTCAAAAAGCGCCTGCAAAAAGACAGCATCTTGCACGCCGCCGCCGTTCTCCCGCCGTAATCGTACCCCCTCCCGCCAGCGTGGTGCGGAGGGGTGTTGCCGTTTTACGCAAACAAAAAGTGCCGGCAACGGCCTGCCAGCACGCGTCCGCACCCGGACGAACTTCTTCACAGAGGCCAGTTCTCCGGCCGGCCCGCCCTCCGCCACTGGACGTGATGATGTGAGCATAGGTTGCTCCTCATGGATCTCTGCTCTGGACATGAAGGGTACCTGCAAAGCGGTCTCTCAGGCATTGGGAGATCCCATTTTTCCGGCCTGCCCGCCTGGATCCACATTCGATTATGCCTTCGGCAATAACCGTTTGCCCGATAAAGCTGTGGACACCACGGAACACGACAGATATGTACCAGGGGATCCTTCGCGGACACTACGCCCAACCGAAGATGCGCAAAAGCCCCGGGATCCGTTACTCGGCGCGAATAACACACGGTACACAAACCGTCTTGAAACGCTTTCCGCGGACAGCCCATGACGCAGGGCTCCCGCGGACCCTCAAATGGTGAAGACGCCACGGCACACCCCCTTTTGAAAATGCGAACAGCAGTAAAGCAGATTTCTCATCGCACGTCAATATAAAATCAGTATTTTTCTAGCGCCTCCCCGCGGGCTTCACCTCCCCTGTTCGTTCAGCGTCTTTTTCTTTTTTCTGAACAGCTTCTTTCCATTCAGCGTACTGGTAAGGAAAAAGATTTTCTAATCTCTCAAACTCTTCATAAAAATGCTGATTACGAAGTTTAAAAAGTTCTGGAGATTCTTCAAGTACTTCCTGCAATTCTTCTGCAGTAATCCCTACATCATTCATGCCCGAATTCTCAAATTCACTCGCTCGCTTTCCACCAAAATTAGTTGTGTCATCATTGAGTGTTTGTACTCGCTCACTTGCCCACTGCTCTTGGGTTAATTGATACCCCGTCAGCATCTTGTCAGCAATAAAAGACACTTTCTTCTGAAGCGCTTTTTCATCAATAATATCCTCCTCGCCGCCTATATAGCTTGCTTGGATATATCCTGAACTCGTTATATCAAATAGGGCCCTCATGGTGCCCCTGGCACCTTCAGGGCCAAACGCTTCACTCATTTGCGGACTATCAACGCGCGTTAGCTTCTCTGCAATTGAATAGAGGTTCTCCGTCAGATAACTGCCGTCTCGCTTCTTCAACGTCTCCGGCATCCCCATATTATGCATTTTCTTCAACCCATAATGGTGAAGCGCATAATTATGCGCAGCTTCATGCATCAGCACTCCCACATCAATATAAATATAGTCAGGATCATCCTGTTTTTTCTCCACCACAATCCAAGAATCCTCAAAATCACGCTCCCGATGCGGGCCCAGCATTCCACCTTCTGCAAAATAGGCTCCCCATGAATTTTTTTCTGCTCGTTCCAAACTAGCCAAAACTCGGATACGATCATGATCCGCATAATAGTGCACATCAGTCTGAAGCTGTCCGATCTGGCCTATAAGCACCGTGTTATCCTCATGTTCTTTGCGCTCAAGATCAAAAAGCGGGTCAGCCCTCTCAAGAAGCCGTTGTACAAACGGCGTCTCTGCATCCACGGTCTTAAGTACGTCATTAACTTGTTCTTGTTGCCACTCCTGCAATGGCTCTGTGTTTGGTGGCGGGTTGCCCTGGTTCCAAATAAATGCAATCAGACCAGCGGCCTTCAAGGTGTTTGGCATATTGCCATAGTTTAACATAACCCAAACAAAAACGAGGCTTTTTAGCCTCATTCTTGTTCACAGACTGATTTACCCGATCTTCTCAATCAACAGCACCGTGAAGGGGTGATTGACTTGTTCCTAGTCAAGCGGTACCGTCATCAGCCAGTCGTTCCTTAACCATGGAGGCCACGTGGCTACCAACCTCAAGAAATTCGAACCGCTCTCAAACGCCTTCAACAAGAAAGCGAAGAAGATGGCCAAAAAGATCGAGCGGGGAGACAAAGAAGAGGCACGCATAAAAAAAGACTATAGACTGGCCCAAGTGTGGTTCCTGCTCTATATAGGTGCGCTCCTTTCCCTTGCGGCCCTTGGGGTTAGTTCCCTCATCTTTGGGATCCTCCTCCTTCTCGCTGGATACTTCATCACGTCAACAATAATCTTTAGCCTAGGCGCATTTCCCTGGTTAGGAGCGTGCTTCTTCACCCTCCTGTTCAGCAATGGCTACCTGTGGTCAGTCCGCACTCTCTTCCCTGGCGAGCAGGTCAAGGACGATCGTCTGCCGGGACTACGCCGTATGCTAGGGGCCATTGTCGCCTGGGACAGGGACGTAAAGCGGATGAATCGCCTGATTGATGAAGTGGATCTCGGCCGACTCCAAGAAGACGAGATCCGGAAAATGCATGACGGCCTCAGGACGGATGAGGAGTTCATGCACGGCACCGCAGAACGCTTCAACCGCCTGTCGGATGAAGGCCCGCTCGGGTCGTCTGTGGATCTAGTCGAGGATTCGGACAAACTCATCGAACAGTTTGACGAGCGGATACAGCGGATCAACGATCACCGCGCGGAGCTCCGTGAATACGCTCGGCGAGTCGAAGCCGCCGCGGAAATCAGCCGTCTCAAATAACCGCTCAGACGCGCACCCCCTCCCCGCCAATTGGCGTGTGGAGGGGTGATCTTTTTCAAAAAACGAGGCCCTTCAGCCCCGTCCTTAGTGAGGAACTTATTCGATGGTTAAATTCCACTTTTCTGGATGCTCGACAACTTCACCTACTGCTTTCAAAAATAGCTCGATATCACCCAAATAATCATGAGTAATCCCGTAAATACGAACGGGATTAATATCAGCGTATTGATGAACAAGAAGATTTCGTAACTTAGCCATCGGTACCAGTTTCTCATTGGCGAATTTCTTATCGACTATTCCCAACTCGCCAAGCTTCAAAGCGATGCCCGAATACTCAACAGCGCGACCGCCAGGGATACGAGACAAAATGTGAGAACCAAGATGGAAAACGCCTTCAAGCGCAAGACGGAGATGATGTTGAGCCAGATCAAACGCATCGCCGGTCTCAAACTTTTCTATCGGAAGTTCTCCGAGCGATCGTAATTTGGCGATATTTTTCCGAATACCGTCTAGCCGAGGTAAAATGGCTTCTTTTTCAAGAGGTAAATTCATAGCGAAGCAAGAATAGTTTGATCAATGATGTTTTGATGTGGCCTGAAATCAGCAGCTTCAAGGGTTGTCTCTTCTTCAAATTGACCGCGCTCGAGCGGGTTCGATTCGAATAATATCTTTCCGTAACGAATAATATGCGCCTTGAGCTCAAGCGGAGCGTCCCTCAGGAATACAATGTCTATCACATCATTTTCGAGTGTCCTTGAACACAACGGACTCAGCAAATCGTACAGCGCATCGTATGTCTTGTCTCCTCGACTATGGCCGGCATGATTCATCAACACCGCAAAATCGAAGTCCGACAACGGGCCCTCCGCTCCCATCGCACGGGAACCAAAAAGGTACAGGGCCGAAACGCCCAGTTTCTCTAATTGCTTCTGTGTTTGTTCAGGAATCTGTAAATCCATACCCGCCGATAGTAACATGCTGGTGCAAAAAACAAAAACGAGCCCGTGAGGACTCGCTCTTATATCTGTGTTCAATCTGTCCCGCGCCTTGATCTGTGTCAATCTGTTCTTTACCCAATCTTTTCAATCAACAGCACCGTGAAAGGCTGGCGGTGACCAACGTTACGGCGGTAGCGGACCTTGGGTTTATATTTGATAACGGAAATCTTTTTGGCTCGGCCGTGCTCAGCAATTTTAGCCGTGACAGACACGCCCTTTACTTCCGGGTTGCCTACCTTTACTTCAGAGCCATCCTCGTTAGCAACGAGCATGGTTGGGAAAGTGATGGTTTCGCCCTCTTTCAAATCAATCAACTCTACCTGGACGGTCATGCCCTCTTTGACAAGGTACTGTTTACCGCCAGTGGTAATTACTGCGTACATAGGTTTTTGTGCTGCTCGGGCGTCATCGAGGAAACTCGATAGAACTTTAAAGCCTTACGCAAGCCGAATTCAAGAATTGAATCCCGGAGAGTTTAACAAAGACAGCCAATTTGGTCAAATGCCGGCCGTGCTATAATTCCCCCGTGAAAAAGGCCAAAAAACACTTTCTTCGGGACCACTTCCTGCCCCACCGCGGAAATAAGCATACGCCCCATGCCATTGGGCATACGGCGCTTTTTGGCTATAGCGTGGCCTTAGTCTTCCTAAAATTCTTCGCGCTCTCAGCCGCTATTGCCCTGCCCGCCGCCAGTCTCTTCTCCTCAGCTATCACGCCCACCAACATCATCTCGCTCACGAATGAAACTAGGAAAAACCTCGATCTTGGGACACTTCATGAAGACCAGAAACTCGACGCCTCGGCCCAAAACAAGGCAGAAGACATGATGGTCAATCAATACTTTGCCCACAACTCGCCAAGCGGTGTCACGCCATGGTCATGGATCAAAGGCACGGGGTACCAATACAAATACGCCGGCGAGAATCTCGCGGTGTATTTCACCCAGGCAGAAGACGTGAACGCGGGCTGGATGGCCTCGCCAACTCATAGAGCGAATATTGTCGATACCCGCTACTCAGACATTGGCGTAGGCGTGGCCCAAGGAACGTACAACGGCTACCCCGCGGTTTTTGTAGTCGAGCATTTCGGAAAATCGTCGAGCATCCAAGCCCCCGCTGAGCCTATTCTGGAAGCAAACGTCTCGGTAACCCCCGCTAAAAATTCTTACAGCGTGGCGCTCACTGCGCCCACAGCCGTCAGCGCGTCCGCTCACCTTGGCAACGCTTCCGTTGAGCTCAAACAGACCTCAGCCAATACCTGGCAGGGATCCGTTCCTTACGATAAAAATACCGTTTCAAAAAACGGCGAACCGCTGACCATTGTCACAAATGGAACTGGCGCCGAGTCAGTCAACCAAGTGGCGCTCGTTGCTCCCGGCTCAACTCCACAAGATGTGTACGCCTTTGAAAGCAACTCGCCTAAAGTAAAAGTCCTGGGCGTTTTCAGCGTCAATAATCTCCAAGATACCGTAACAAAATTCTACCTCGCCGCCATTGTCTTTTTAAGCTTCATGCTCATCATCACGCTCATGGCCAAGATGCACTGGCGCCGATTGCCACTTGCTGTCCACGTCATAGCCGTTATCGGCATTGCTACGGCACTCATGGTTATTTAACGCCGAGGACCGAATCGCCAAGATTGAGATGGTTCGTTTTCACAAAGCCCGCCGGAAACTCAAAGACCGTTTCTACCGCATACGGCGCTGAGGAAATCTTGGCCGGTTTTTCTTTTCCCTTCGGCGCAGGAATATCCTGATCAATTTTTACAATCAGCCCATCGTGCACCCAGAGAAAATCCAAGGGGAAAAGCATCCGGCGCATTTCAAATGTTCTTTCCTCAACGGTTGGAAACGTAAAGATCATGCCTTCGGCGTGCATACCCTGAATGGTCTTGCCCGATAATCCCTGGTAGCGTCCTTCGGGCGTGTTCGCCACAAGGACGTCATAGCCTCGGCCAGCGATCGTTACAGTTTTCGTGGTTGATCTAAACGAGACCTTCGAGAAAACCGTCAGCGCAATCATCAGTACCACAAAGACGCCCAACAGCTGAAGGCTGGTCTTCACAATTCCCGGCATGCCTGATTGATGTTCGGACATAGTGTTATTTGTGTCATCCCGAGCAAAGCGAGGGATCTGAATTACCATCAGAAACTATCGTTCAATGCAGATCCCTCCTCACGTCGGGATGACAACATTATGCTTATGATACAGGAAGCTGGCAACGACTAGAAAGAGGATCGAGAGACCAAGCAAAATGAACAACTTGTACGCATGTGAAAAGAACAGCGTGGCACTGCCAAAGGGAATGGTAAACAGCGCGTACACCGCCACCACTTGTCTTTCGCTCAAGCCTGCATCGAACAGCAAATGATGAAAGTGGTATCTATCGCCGGACGTAATTGAACGTCCCTCGGAGTATCGCCTATACGCTACGTGAATAATGTCTAGGCACGGGATGCCAAGGACCAGGAGAAGCGTGATCATCTTGCTCCCGGAAATAATGGCGAGCGTGCCAAGGGTGAAACCCAGAAACGTACTCCCGCCTTCGCCAAGGAAAATTCGCGCTCGTGGAAAGTTCCACAGCAAGAAGCCGAGCAACGAAGCCGCGAACATCATTGAAAGAAGTGCTACATCAGGCTGGAAGTACATTTTGCTAAGCGCGAGGGCCGTGATTGCGAGTGAGGCAGTCGTCCCAACGCTCGCCGCTAAACCGTCCACACCATCGAGCAACTTCGTCGCATACGACATGACGAGGAGCCAGACGAACGTCATTACGCCAGACACGATTGGCATGACGAAAATGGCACCGCCGAACGGATTCGTGATTTTCGAGACGCCGATTCCTGCAAGACTCGCAATCAAGGCGGCGAGCACCGGGAACCAAATGCTTTTCTTTGGCGAGAGATTAAATTTGTCGTCGAGTATTCCACCGACCATGAGAACCGTTCCAGCCAACGCAAAACCGAAGTAGTGCCGAAGTCCAATCTGCCCGCTCGTCAGATGATTGCTTGCCAAAAGAACTACAATTACTGGAATGAGAAAACCAAGGAACAACGCCAGCCCGCCCATGAGCGGAGTTGGTAAGGTGTGAATCTTCCGTCCGCCAGTTGGCTTGTCGAGTATCCCAAAACGCTTCGCAACCGCAATCACCGCAGGGACGAATAGTGCGGTCAGGACAAAGCTTGCGATGATGGGAAACGGGAACCAGATCGGCATAACCACTGTCTCCACCCCGACGTGAGGAGGGGTAGCATTCTAGCCGAGGATCTTCGGATGAAATACTATCCCTCCTGTCGTCGGGATGGGATCAAAGTTTCTCCGCCTTTCTTACCTCAATTTTCCCCCCTACGTCAAAAATAATTGTATCTCTCCGCTCAAATGATCCCCGCAACAATTCATCAGCCAGCTTGTTCTCAAGTTTTTCCTCGATCGTTCGTCGCAATGGCCTGGCGCCAAATTTAGGATCATAACCAAGCCGGCCAAGCTCGTGAATGGCTGCATCGCCCACCTCGAGTGAGATTCCCTTAGCCTCCATGCGCTTTTTCACCTTGTCGATCATCAAATACGCAATCGCGGTGACATCCGCCTCAGTCAACGGCGAGAACACGATCACGTCGTTAAACCGGTTAAGGAATTCTGGCCGGAATAGGCTCTTGAGCTCGCCCGCCATCAGCGCCTCACGGATAATCGGCAGTCCGGTTCCCTTGGCTACCTCGTCTTGAATGTATTGAGTGCCGGCATTCGAGGTTGCAATCAAAATGACGTTTGTGAAATCAACCGTCTGGCCGAGTCCATCGGTCAACCGCCCATCATCCATTACCTGAAGGAACAAGTTCAAAATGTCGGGATGCGCTTTTTCAAGCTCGTCGAGCAAGAGCAAACAGAATGGATTGCGCCGAATCGCCTCGGTCAGCTGTCCGCCCTGGCCGTTACCACCAATCAACCTCGAAACCGATTCCTTGTTCTGATACTCGCTCATGTCAAAACGCGTCATGGATTGCTCGTTGCCAAAAAATACTTCGGCCGTGGCTTTTGCCAGCTCGGTTTTTCCAACACCCGTGGGACCAAGGAACAAAAAGTTCGCGATAGGTTTCCCTTCGCTCCGCATCTCAGTTCGTGCTCGCCTAAGTGCTGAAGAAACAGCAGAGACCGCCGTCTCCTGGCCAATCAATCGCTCATGCAATTTTGCCTCAAGGTTCAAAAGCTTTGCCCCCTCATCCTGCGTGACCTCCGTGACAGCAATGTTCGTCTTAGCGTGAATCATTTCCGCCACGTCTTCCTTCATCACCCACTGCAAGCCTGCGCCTTTTTTGGAAACCGTCAGCGCTACCTCGCGCAGAAGGGCAATCGCTTTTTCAGGAAGCACGCCGTCATGAAGATAACGGATAGAGAGATCAACCGCGGAAGCAAGCGCTCCGTACGTGAAGACGACATGATGCTTCCCCTCAATGCCTCCAATTTTCGCCTCGATAATTCTGATAGCGAGATCCCGATCAGGCTCGGCGATCACAATCCGCTCAAGTCGCTTGCCGAGGACTGATCGCTCGACCGCTTCGGTATAACCTTGCGCAGTGGTAGTCGCGATGACAAAGGTGTAGCCCTTCTCAAGCTCGCTCGACAAAATAGAAGAGAGATCAATGCCCGTTCCTGACCCCGTGCCAACCAGCTCATGGATATCCTCGATCACAAGGACGATATTGCCTGAATGTCCCACTTCTCGGAGCGCGTACAAAAGCCGTTCCTCGGCACCTTTTCCACCTTGCGCGCTCACAATGTGCGGGATCGAGATTTTGAGTAAACGTTTGTCTTCAAGGATCTTCGGCACCTTCTCTTCAACCATGAGGTCTGCAATGCCGTCGATGATTGCCGACTTGCCAACACCGGACGGGCCAACAAGCACCACGCTCGTATTGCCTCCCTCAATAGCTCGAAACACTGATGCGAGTTCCTCATCGCGCCCAACTAGCAAACCGGTTCGGCCATACACCGCATCACGCGTCAGATCCTCGCTGACTGAGTCAAGAAACGGCGTAGCAATAGCCGTCATAGCGCGATCCATGTTGCCCGTGGGTTTGAAGGCCGCGGCCCTGCGGAGCGAGTGATAGCGTTCCTGCAATTCTTCGGTAATAAACATCCAGTGAAGCGCATTGTTGAGTTCTGCGCTTGGAATGCTAAATTCCTCAAACAACTGCGGGAAAAATTCATCCGCAGAATAACAGGCCGCCAAAATATCTAAACTTGAAACATGCGGGCGCCCGCCTCTTTGCGCCAGCATGAACGCCCGCGCCAGGATGCCCATCGCTCTGTCATCAAAGGTCGTCTCACCTTTTGTTTCTATCCCAAGATGACGCCTGAGCTGGGCCTTCATGCTCTCAATGCTCAGACCGAGTCTAGCAAAAAGAATCTGCCCGGCAGGCGTGCCAATGGCCCCAACAAATAAATGAATCGAGCCTACGCTTGCATCTCCGTTTTTCTCTGCCACCGCAAACGCGTCTTCAACGGCCTTCACGGCCTCAGCGTCAAACATTTCAGAAAAGTCTCCGCTCATTTGCGCGTTCACGCCTTCCTCATACTCAATCTCTCCTGCCGGCATCTTGGCAATGACTCGCAAAATCATCTGGCGCTCAAAAAAAGCAAAGCAGAACAGCAATAGCCCAAGCGGAAGTAAAGCTACAAGCGAGTGCGGAGTGGTGAAAAATGCAACGCCCGCTCCTGATTGTTGCTCTGCCAGCGTTAGCAATCCTGCAAAACCCAAAATCGAAATAACACTAAGCACAAAGCCCGCCATCATGGCAACTTTTCGCGCCTTCAATAATCCGCGGGCATGGGCCGTGGCCACGGAATTTACCTCCGCTTTCCAAACGTACATTCTGTCGCCAGCGCGAACGCCGGGGCGGTTATCCTCCATATGATGCGGATCCGCTTAAAAAACCGTGATAGACAAGAAGAAGCACGAGCGCGATGGGCCCAAAAATGTACAAGCCAAGAAGCACAAGCGCCAGCACAGAAAAAAACACCAGCGCGAGAAACCTGCCAATAATCTGCACGCACCGCATGAAAATACTAATGAGTCTGCTCTGCCAGTCATATTGCCCGTACATGGGCGTGAAAATGTTTCGGATCCAGAGCGTCAACTGCAAGCTCCTCGCACTCCCCTGGATCAGCTCCCCCGTCCCCTTAAACCTTTCAAGCAACCCCGCCGAATACCACCACAACGGAAAATACGCTACGTCGAGCGTCAGATCACGCACAATGCGGAACGTGGCCTCAGCTGAGGGCATACGGAGAGATTATAGCAGTCTTTGCAAGACCCCGCTCTCATCCCACCCCGAGGACACGAGGGGCAGTATTGGTGGCATCCTTGCTACCCTCGGGCGTAGCCCTACGGGCGAGCCCCTCGTTACCTCGGGGTGGAGATAAACATACGCAATTCCTCCATCATCCTTATATAGAATCTAATATTCTGAGCAGTAGCTATTCTGAGTCCCAGCACTTCATCAGTCTTGAACAAGTGGCGCACATAAGCCTTCGAGTATTTGAGCGAGCTCGGACAGTCGCTAAAGGGATCGAGCAGGCTCGCGTCCGAAGTGAACTCCTCATTTGTAATCTGTTTCTTCTCGTATAACGCCTCGGCAATGCGAAAATCTGCGGCGCCTTCCTGGGCCCTTGTAAACGCCTCGCGCACACACTCGGCAGGATTACCCTTCCAAAAAAACATCTGCCCATGACGAGCGTTACGCGTTGGCAAAACACAATCAAACATGTCTATGCCGTTCGCCACATAAAACATGATCTCCTCCGGCATTCCCCCGCCCATAAAATACCTTGGCGAACCTTCCGGCAATGCGCTAGCAACCTTCTTCGCAATTCGAAAACCATCCTCGCGCGACTCACCAACAGACAATCCACCGATTGCGTATCCATCGAATCCGATATTGACGAGCCCCTCAACGGACTTCATTCGCAGATCCTCATGTGTGCCTCCCTGCACAATCCCGAACAACTTCGATGCCGGACGAGCATTGTCATCCCGACGTTGAGCATTGTCATCCCGACGTGAGGAGGGATCTGATTGGTCGAACGCGTCTTTAGACATCTTCGCCCACCGCAACGAGCGTTCCATCGCCTCAACATATCTTTCCCTCGTCGAGGTGCCAGCGGCCACGTCATCAAACTGCATCAAAATGTCCGCCCCAATGGCTTGTTGCGTCTCAATTGAACTAGCTGGCGTCAAGCGCACGGTGTGACCGTCAATGTGCGACTGAAAGGTTACGCCCTCCTCGTCAGTTTTATTTATCTTCGACAAGCTAAAAACTTGATACCCGCCAGAGTCCGTCAAAATTGGCCCGTCCCATTTCATAAAACCATGCAGTCCCCCAAATTCCTTTAACAGCTCCGGGCCCGGCCGTAATAGCAAATGGTACGTGTTACCAAGGATGATCTGGGCACCGAGCTCCTTCACCTCATCCCCCGTCATGGTTTTAACAGCCCCCGCTGTAGCAATGGGCATGAAGACCGGCGTCTTAATCTCCCCATGAGCCGTCTTCAGTACCCCCGCCCGCGCCCTCCCATTTTTTGCTACAACATTGAACATATATTGGCCAAAGTATAGCACCCTGAATGGATAAGAGGGTTGACCTGACGTTATCTTTACGCTAGTATTGGCCGTTCTTGCGGAGGGTGTGAAACCCCGAAACAAGAAGAACAGCGGGTTGGTTGGGTGGCAGGACGAATTCCGGCAGTTCCGCCGGCTAAGTCTCTCACGCCAAAACTCGCCATTTCTTTTCGGCAGGTCTCGCAAGAGATGCCGGAGGGGAGTTCAGATGAAACAGTTCATAAACAAGGCGGCCGTCTGGCTCCGCAAGGCCCTCATCGTCATCTCCGTACTCGCGGGGAGCGCCGGTGCTTGCCTGCTCGGAGCGTGGACGGCGGTGTACATGATCACCAACTTCGGTTGGGCCTTCACCGTCATGGCCGGCGTTATCGTAGTTCAGTGCCTGGTGATCGGCGTGATCGGAGTCTTCGCGCTCGTCCTCGTCATCATTGTCCACATGGCCGTGGACATGCCGAACGGCTACGAATTCGCGCTCGCTCGGGCAAAGGCGCGCGCAGAGCTCATGAGGCAGGTGGCTGAAGACCGAACGCTCATGCACCTGCACGCGCTTCATCAGGTGATGCACGTAGGCGCACTGCTTCTCCAGAGTAAAGGGAAGCACGATGGCCCGCGCCAAGTGGCCCAGGCGCGGGATGAAGCGGTGCTCATCGTTCTGCAAAACCTGGCGAGCGCGATCGCCGTGGACCGCAGGCTCGACAAAAGTTCGTGGGACGAACAAATGCTCGACCGGGTCTTTCAATGCGGCCACATCAGCCACGACAACCTCCATGAGTTGCTGTGGGACGCCATGCGATACCGGGAAGATGACTTCACAGCTGTGGTCAGCCAGCTTCCCCCGGACGTCGCGGACTACATCAAAGAACGGGCCATGGTTCTGCGGACCATGGGAACCGACGGCATCGAGCACTAGGCCTCGGCCAACAACAAAGCCACCACCTTGAACGCCGCCCTCGCGCGACGACTCTAAGGGGGTGGCTGTTCAATTTAGGATAATTCGTACAAGGCAATCGTTGTCGCCATGGCTACGTTCAAGGATTCGAGCTCTACATTTTGCGGAATATACGTTGAGAGCGCATCGGGGATCTCAAGTGTAACACCACGACCTTCATTACCGGCAATGAGAACGAGCGGTTTCTTTGGGATCTCGTTAATGGGTTTTGCACCGGCACGGAGTTCAAGCTTGTAAACCGGTCTGTCCAAACCTGCGATCATCTCAACCGCTTCAAACTTGCCCGTCTCAATCCACGGCGTTTTCAAAATAGCAGCCGCGCTCGCTCTAACAGATTTCGGGTTTGTCGGGTCAGCGGAATCAACAAGGATGAGGCCGGCGTCAAAAGCAAGGCAAGCCCGCATGATCGTCCCCACATTGCCGGGGTCTTGCACATTGTCGAGCACCACAATCACTTTGCACTTAGCTACGTTCTCGATAGTGAATTGCGGGATCCTTGCGACTCCTGCCACTGACTGCGGAGTCTCAGTCGAAATCAGATCTCGAAAATTGTAAGAATCTTTACTGGTAAATGAAAACTCCAAATACTTCTTCGCATCCTTCACAAACTTTGCCCCCTCGATCAAAAACATTCCACGCTCCCGGCGGGTCTTTTTGTTCGAAACAAGTTCCTGAATCAATTTCTCTTGGGCTTTGGTGATCACAATTTAGGCTGCGATTTTATCCTCAAGTTTCAAAAGACGATTTTCGTGTTCTTCGATCTGAGGAGTAATACCGCCGTCAAGCATCTCGCCCACTCCCGTCAAGATCTCGTCCTTCATAACGTGCATCTCCTGCCGGATCTCCTTAGTAGTAGTGCGAAACTCCTCACGCAACTCAGTCTTCGCGGCTTTTATATCTTGTTTCAGCAAATCAACCGTATCCCGGTTTTTGTCATCAATATGCTGTGTGAGCTTAGAATAAAGCTCGTCAAAGTCTTTGATCATAGGGTGCTGCTGATAAGCAAGACTATTACACCACACTTCTACAAAACTCGCACCTGGCCCTTTTCAGCATCTACTTCTACTAGAATCCCCTCTTTCAGCTTACCTGTTCCATTCTTTGTGCCAATGATGCAGGGTTTCTTGAGTTCTCGCGCCACAATCGCGGCGTGGCTCAGGATGCCTCCTCGATCAGTTATAATTGCCCCGGCTTTTTGCATGAGCGGGAGATACCGAACGTCCGTGTTGTCGCATACTAGAATGTCGCCAGACTCGAAGAGTGCGGATTCGAGGGATGCCTCGGTCACAATCCGTACCGTCCCTCTTGCAATCCCGCCAAATGCCGTTGCTCCCCACCGTTCTGTGTCATTTGTGTCCGAGTGCAATGGCAACGAGACTAACTTCTGGAGTACGCGATTAAAATCAATGAAGTAAACCTTGTTATCCGGCCACACCGTAGTTTCAAAATAGCCAACAAGATACCCCTTCACAAACTCGACGCCAAGCTTTTCTTTAAGCGAGTGTTGCACATCCGGATTCTTGACGAGAAGCAACTCGAGCGTTCGATTCACCTCGGCCTCAGCCTCAACACTTGATTCCGACCACTGCCAGTTATTCCAATCGTATGAAAATCTATAAACCGTCTCTTTGCTTTCCCCGTGTGTTAACTGCGAATGCCCGCCGTGCACAATCTCGCCGATGATCCCCTCATAGCCAATAACAAAAGTAGACGCCCACAGGAGCGCGTCTGCGTGCGGGCAAACAAACGCCGTATATTTTGCCGGTTCAATGTCCTGTTTCTTGTACCAATTCTCATATGTTTCTTTCAAAGGAAGCCCGCGTTGTCTCAGCTTCGGCAAACTTGAATCCTTCGGCACAAGTCTAATCGCGCACAACTCATCTCCCTTTTGTGCGAGTACATCCGCAAACCTCGGCGAGCACTCGGTAAGTTCCACGGCCTCAAACGCCTCCGGCCGTTCATATGGCAGGCCAATTTCCTGAAACAACGACTCTAAGCGATCAACTTTCTTATTATCCTCCTCCCGAAACGCTGAAGCCTCAGCCTCATTCCCAATAGCCGAAAACCATTCGGTTATAGAAGGTTGGTTTGAAGTGAAGACGGGTTTATTCATAGTTTTGTGACAATGCCCCTCTCAGCATCAACCTCTACCAGATCCCCATCGTGCAACGCTTCGGTCGCATTCTTTGTCCCAATGATACATGGCTTGCCAAGTTCCCTGGCCACAATCGCCGCGTGGCAAGTGATACCACCCTCGTCCGTCACAATCGCGCCGGCCAGTTTTATGGCGGAGAGAAAATTTGGCGTCGTCATTGGCATGACAAGGATGTCGCCTGAGTGCATACGCGGAATATCGGCAACCGTATAGAGCACCCGAACCTCGCCTTGAATAATGCCGGGACAGGCACAGATACCAGATACCGCTCGAGGATCAGCGTCAGGCACTTCCACCGCAAAATCTCTCGCCACCAAGAACTCGTCGAGTGACATAAAAAGCAATTCACCATCTGAAAAAATATAACCGCGCTTTCTTTTATCAAGCTCTTCTCTAGCTGGAAACTTGCCGGTCAAAATCTCAGCACGGCGCAAAAACTTTACGTCATCCGCATATTCCGATCCCACGAGCGCCTTGGCCATCTCAATCATCGCATCTCCGGCGTCATACGCAACATGATCAGTCTTTAAGCGGAGCGCAAACAAACTATCCCGAATCTCCGGCTTGGCTACTTTTGCAAAATCACCGGGCAAATTACTCGCTACAATCATGGGCCACATGGCTATAACTTCATCATGAAGCAATGCAAAATCCTCTGGTGATGCCCACCTTATGAGCTCGGTCACTTTCGCGCATCGCGCCTCATGGCTGGCAATCCAGCCGAAAACTTCGCTTTCATGCGCATTGAAATGCTCGGCCAAACGAATAGGATCATCCTCCTCGCTATACCAATCGTAATGCACGCCCACGCCAAAACCCGGCGTAGAGACAAAGAAGGGATTCATTCCATACCCAGATCCCGAAAACATCTTCGAAATTTCTCTGCGCTCCCCCTCCCACCAATATTCGCACCCAAACAACGCCAAATCGCGCGTCATGTGTTTACGATAGATGGTGGGCATAGCTCTATATCTTCCGCACGATCCCTGTATTTGCGTCAACCTCCACTAGATCTCCGTCCTTCAAAACCTGCGTCGCTATCTTTGTGCCGATAATGCATGGGACGTGAAGTTCACGGGATACAATCGCGGCATGACAGGTGACACCGCCTTCGTCCGTGATAATCGCGGCAGCCTTCTTCATGGCGGATACAAAATCCGGATTAGTCATTTCCGTAACAAGAACTTCGCCTTCGAGTAATTCACCAATCTGACTCTTCAAAAGTACTAACCGAACTTTACCGATGGCCTTGCCCATGCTTGCAATGGCCCCCTTGAATTGAGTGATCTCTGCAACGTCAACAGAAGCAAATACGAGGCCATCCTTCTCCATTTCGATTTTAAGCTCAGGAAGCAAATACAGCTTTCCGTTTAACAACCCATATCCTTGAAGGCGTTTTTTAATCCCTTCAATATCAATGGCCTCAACCCCTTCCCTACCCGCCGTCATTACTTCATACGGCGAAATGACAAAAGCAACATCCGCAAACTCGGGGTAATACTTCTGCCAATACTCGATACAGAGCCGATCCATGGTATCGGAATAACTTTCAACCGCCTCGCGCTGCTTCAATGCTTCATGCTTAATATTTTCCGGTACATCAAGATTAGGAATGAAGAAGAAATTGGCCATGGCAGACCACCAGGAAACAATTGCCGTGTAGTATTCGGTAAATTCATCCACGTTCGTGATCATTTTCTCGCGCGTCAGATAAGGTAACGCAACAGCCCAATGCTCGGCCAAAGATTGTTTCAGCCGATCGATCAATGATGGGTCTTCAGCTACTTTCTGAGCTAAAAGCTCATGCCAACCGTTAAACTCACTTGCCTCATACCAACAAGAAACCTTATTGGTGGCGCCCTCACGAAGATACAAAGCATTCTTCAGACTGTACCCAAGCCACTCCCACATAGCCCGCCGATCGCTCTCCATGAAGAGATTTACGTAAAACAGCGCACGCTCCCGGGAAAATGTTTTCGTCAAAGTAATCATAGACTTTCCGCTTGACCTGGCCATTATTTGCTGTTAGCCTATCCCGTCCGGCGCGCAAATGCAAATCCCGGAACAAGTGGAGGGACAGTGATCATTGCCATTTCACGGCACGCCAAGGCGGCCAAAGGGAAAGTGGATATCGAGCGACCGTTGGACAAAGACGGTCTGGCGCAGAGACAGCATCTGCATCAGAGCCTCACAGCGCGGGAAATTCTGCCCGCGGCCATGATCCTGTCTTCGCCCGCGCTCCGGGCGATTCAGACAGTGCAAGACGATGCGGTCGGCAAGCACACCGTGCTCCCCGAGCTGTACATGCCGGCAGACCAGACCACGGACGGCGATGAATTCGACCACCTGTTCCAACGCCACGGCTACGCCCCGCTGGCCCAATACCAGGAGGACGATCACACAGACGTGTTGAACCGCTGGGCGAAGAAGGCGCTCAAAGCCGTGCAGGACGCGGTGTTCCAGAACTGGCGTCCGGGCATGAACACCGTCCACATCGGCTGTCACGCCGTTCTGTCCAACGCGCTGGCCGTGGCCATCATTGGCGGTCGGAACTGGGACGCCATCGGCCACGTCACGAACCACGCCCTCGGCCTCGGCGGGACCATCATCATCTACGCCAACACGGGGCAAGCGAAGATTCTCGAGCTCGATGATACCGAGCTCGAATAGCCCCGCGCCCCGCCACCGGCCCGCCTCCGCCCGTCAGAATCCGTCCGCAGACGGGGTTCTCCGGGCGGTTTTGATTTTTATATTTCTTTCGCCGCTTCCTGTATTGCCTCGCTAAATAGCTTCTCCAAAGCCCTAAAATCTCCAGCATCGGCAGATTGCAAAACTGAAACATATTTACGTCTTCGCGCCGGAGTCTCTACGCGAAGTTCAACGGGAGGAAGATCGAAATTCAGCAAAACCATGTTCACGAGCAATCGCCCCATTCGTCCGTTGTAATCCTGAAACGGATGAATCCAAAGAAATCGGTGGTGCGCCCAAGCAAGGAGCTCGATGAGTCTATCCAAAAACAACACGTTGTCGATTGAAGGAAAGTGACGCATCCGTTCAGCTAAGTCAGCACAAAAATCTGCCATCAACTATGGAACACGTAGAAACTTTGGAGGCTGGTGTTTGGAAACCTGGACGTCGATCCGTCGAAACTTTCCGCCGAACTCAGGAAAGATCCAACCAAAACCAATTTCATGAACGCGCTTCAATAGTATTGGGGTTATAGCGATCAAACCAGCTTGTCGTTCCTGTAAAACAAAATCCCACGCTCGGCGTATCCCCTCAATCTCAAGCGGGATAAGTTTGGAGCGTGGAATAATACCGAATGCTGTTTCTTTATAACTTGTCTCTCCTATTCTTCGAGCCATAAGTGATGCCTACGCGCGTTTTCGCATCGCCAGCGAAACCATCTTCCGAGTTGTCTCAGGATTCTCTGTTTTTGTGGTGCGATAAAGCATCTTCGGCAAAAAATTGCGAAGATAGTTCTTCCGCGTAGCGCTTCCGCGTGCAGAACTGCGATAGCGGAGCAATGATGAAAGCAGACCTTTCTTGGACATATTTTCTCAAGTCTATCATTTTTCGTAACTATTCACAACGTCGTAATCGGCCGGCTTTGCACCACGTAAAAGGTACCGGCTTCCATAGCCCATTCAATGTCACAAGGAAAGCCGTAATGCTGTTCGATACGAACGCAAAGCTCGCCGATTTCCTTCAGCATGTTTCCCGCAACTTTTTGTTTAGCAAATTTTTCGGCGGAAACTTTGGTGCGCTCGTTGCCTTTTTCCCCCCTCGTCAACATGAATTCCTGCTCGGACACGTTGACGTCAACGAACGAGCCGTCCCGTTTGTCAATGACGTACGAGTCAGGCGTGACGACTCCACCCACAATGTACTCGCCCAAACCCCAACAGGCTTCAATAATCATCTGGTTCGTATCTCGAGTTACTGGATGCACCGTAAACGCGATGCCCGACACTTCGCTCTGTACCATTTTTTGGATAACAACGGCGACCGAGACATGACTCTTACGCATCCCCCTTTCATTGCGATATACAATCGCCCTTGGCGTAAACAGCGAAGCCCAGCATTTCTTCACGTTGCCAAGCAGGGTCTTCTCTGTCGTGTTCAAATAGCTTTCGAGCTCCCCCGCCCAGCTTGCCGTTGACGAGTCCTCAGCAGTAGCGCTCGATCTCACGGCCACAAATTCAGCGCCGAGCACTGCAAAGTCCGTCAGAATCTCGGCTTCTATATCTTTTGGAAACCGCGCGTCATGAATGAGGTCGTGCAAAACTCGAGAGGCGCGCTCAACGGAAGCAACGTCATCGTAATTCACTTTGTCGAGTTCTGCCTCAACCTCCGCCTTCAAATTCGTCTCGTCGAGAAATTTGTCGAAGCAATTTGCGAGTACAACAAACCCCGGCGGAACCGGAATCCCCGCCTGCGTCATTTCGCCAAGTGAGGCGCCTTTACCTCCGGCTTCGTGGACGGAGTGTTTGTCGAGTTGTTCGAATGGTTTGGTGAACATACGAGGCTATTCCACCCTGAGCGAGAGCGAAGGGTCCGCCCCTCTCCACTATTAAAGGAGAAAGTCGGATCCTTCGCATAGCTCAGGATGGAGAAAGAAGAAATGCGGTAATATAAACGTCTTACCCGATCAAACAACAATCGGCAACTGATGCATAGTGAACGGCCGGCCTCGCACTACATCCTCGATGCGATACGCCCCATGCGTTGGCGCGTTGATGTAGCCATTCCACGCCATTCTCGCAAACGCACCGCCGTTGATCCAATCCCATAACCACTCATCTGCGTAGCGGGGATCAAGCGCCTTTACGCCAGCACCGACTTGGAAAAGCCACTGGCGATTGAAATCTTCCTGACTGCCAACCGTTGGCGCCATGAGAATAGGGATGCCTAGCCCGGCGTAGAAAGAAAGTTCTGACGGCTTGGTCCAAAGAATATCCGTCTTCATCATGAGCTTGTTAAAGGACGAAAAATATTCCTGGCGGTCTTTGTTCTCAATAATGTTCACTCGCCCATCTTGGACAGCATCGCCCAAACCGCACTTGGCCAGTTGAGTACGGAAATACTCGCCCACTTCCGGCCGAATGCCAGCCACCAGGTTCATCTGTAGTTTTCCCGCCAAAATACTTTGGGCGAGCGAACAGGCTGCGGTCACCCCCATCTCTCGCTGTGCACCCGCTCCCCCAATCGCAAACGTGAGTGAAACCGCCTTACCGTTTCCCTTTTTGACGGCCGAACAAAACTGACTGCCCATTTTTGCTTCAAGCATGGGCGCGGCCTGCTCCATAAAAATTCCCTGCGGATCAAGGTGGCACATTCGTCGAGACAAATCTTCAAGTGCTTGTTTTGACTCAGGCCCGCCAACTGCTTCCGGCGGAAGCGGGAAACCGGTGAGATGAATATTCTCACTCCGCACGCCGTAGAGCTTCAGCCGTTCAGCCACTCGACCAGTCGGCGCCAGGTACTGAATCCGGCTCTTATACGGATTAAGCGGAGCCCATGGGCGGGCCACATCAGCGTCACAACATACCAGAAAAATATCACCGGGGTAGTTATTCTCCTCCGCCGCAAAAGCCGCCGTCATAAACGTACAAACGAGCGGTTTGGGTTTCTTGGCGAGTTCCTCAATCAAATGCCGGCACCACCCGCTTCGGCGAATAAGCGCATACGTTTGGCGAAGTTGCATGGTGGGCGCCGAAAGGTCTCGCCTGGGATAAAATGGTTCAATCTGCTGGATCCAATCCATGACGCCAAAAGCCATGGGGCCTACTATCGGCACTTTCTTAAAACGCGAAATCCGCTCATACCACCGCCGGCTCAAATCCCACAGTTTTTTATCGCCCTTCGGGATCCCCTCATACTCATTCGCTACAATCACTTTTCTCCCTTCAGCAAAACCCCGCAGGGCGCTGGCTGCCCGCTCATGCCCATAGCCCATGCTCACGGCAATAACATACGCCGCGCCTTCTCCCCCGCTAAGCTCTTTCATATTGCGTAAAGTATAGCAGTTGACTGAATAGAAGGTTTAACGTACACTCTCGCAATCAAATTTACTCATATTTTATGGCAAAGATCTGCAAGATCACGGGGAAACGGCCTCTCGTTGGCAACAACGTCAGCCACTCCAACGTGAAGACCAAGCGCCGTCAGATGCCAAACCTCCAGCCAAAGACCATCATGAATCCTGCCACAGGCAGAGCCATGAGAATCCTAGTCTCCGGCCGGGGCCTCCGTACCATCCGCAAGTGGATGAAAGAAGGCAAAATGTTTGACCTCCGAGTGATCGCATAAGAAAAAGCTCCCTCATCAGGGAGCATTTCTTTTTTAACTTTTCGCTTTTTTAACTTTTTTAACTACTTCGCTATCTCTCCCAACAACTTTTTACCCTTGACTTCCCAAACTGTTAATCCAAAATACTCTTTCTCCAAAATGTAGTCGGTCACGAGTTTTTGTGCAGTTTCTGGGTCCGCCTTGCTAATCGTCAGCACGTATTTGTCGAGGTAACGATATTGCAACTCCTCGCGTACGTCTTGATCCTCAACCTGGCGCCACATTTGTTCAGCAAAGACGCGCTTCATGGCTTCGTCGTCTGCCAGAGCGTCGCGAAGATACGTGACCAGCTGGGCTTGGACCTCGCCCAAAGGCGTGAGGGAAAGATCAACCGGAGAAACCTTACCCTTCAAGAAATCGATCAGCTTGCCAACCTGGGCCGGGGCATTTTCCGGATCATAGTGAATATCCGCCACCGGATAGAACGGCTTCATGACGAGCGTGATGGTGTCCGGATGCTCGCCCAAATGCGCCGTGTAATACGCATCGTAAAGCGCCTTCACTGTATTGAAATCCATGTCCGTGTGAACAAACGAGTAGAGAATATAAAGGAATGGTGCAGGAATGTGATTACTCGATAAAAGTTTCAGCGCCGTGTCCTTAATGAACAGCCCCTGGTTATGACTGCGCTGAGGATCCCCGATCTGATAGCTCCGGCGGTGGCGTAGAAACTCGAGTGTATCCGTGGTTGGCAGGTCGAGCGCTCTAAACATGCCAAGCGCTTCAGAGAAACCAACCGTAGCCACATAGTCAGCCTTCACACCAGCCACTTTCTCAATCTGTTTGATGCCATATGGCAGACCGCCAAAGTAACAAGCATTCGACAAGTAGTAGTCGGTCACCAAGTACTCTCGTCCCGGTGGGAGGGGCGAAGTGGTCCCTCTCGGCACAGAAGTGATCGTGATCGTCCAGTTCTTCAGGTTCAAACTGATCATGTGAATAGCGTCACAATGGGCATAATCTCCTTCTTTCCTGGAGTCTATCCCGAGCGCCAGGATGTTAATGGTGTCCTTATCGCCAAAGGGAACCTCTGGATTTTTCTCAATTTCCTGCTCTCTAGCCTCAATAATCTCCTTCACCGCATCCCTGGCAATAGGCGCCGCTGCTGCCAAATCCGCGGGTGCAGACAGGGGGTGGGCCACAATAATGCCAAAGACAAAAACCACCGCCACAAGCAGGCTTACGGTAAAAAGAGTAACAAGTCTCCTCATACGCTGGATTTACACAGATCAGGAATCTACGACAAATTTAACACATATCAGGAAAAAGAAAATACCGGGGTAACCCGGTATCCTCTTATCTGTGTACATCTGTCCTGTCTAGCGATCTGTGTAAATCTACAAAAGGGCCTCCTTGGCGCTCTTAGCCACGGAGAACTTCAGCACGGTCTTAGCTCCAATCTTGATAGCCTCGCCCGTGGCTGGGTTCCTACCCATGCGGGCCGGGCGGTGCTTCTTAACCAGCTTTCCCAGGCCTGGCATAACAAATTCGCCAGCGCGCTTGATCTCAGAGAAAACCACGGCCATGAACTTGTCATACATCTCACCGGCATCCTTCTTGGAAACGCCCCAGGTCTCTGAGAGTGCGGACATGATCTGTGCCTTGGTCAATCGGTTCGACATAGTGGTCGGGTTAATTCATTAGTGTTTTACGGGTCAAAGCGTAACATAGAGGCAAAAACATTGAAGAAAGCTGTCCACAGGGGTCATTTTTGCTCTTCGAGCGTTAGCTCAACCGTTTTTTCTTTCCCGTCATGCAAAATCTTCAACTTTAATTTTTCTCCCACGGCGTGCGCGTTAATAATGTTTGCCATCGGCACGTCTGCCGTCACTTTCTCACCATTGATTTCCAAAATAATATCGTTCTCCTCTATGCCCGCTTTATCAGCGGGTGATCCAGGAATGACGGCCAGGTCTCCCGCCTTAGCCCCGCGTAAAACCAGCGCGCCGTAATCAACGTCAAGATTGTTCGAGTCCTTAATCTCTTGCGTAACCGGCACATACCGCACGCCAATGTACGGACGGATCACTCGCCCATTTTCTCTGATGGAGTCAATGGCCTTCTTGACCGCGTTGGCCGGAAGCGCGAAACCAATGTTCTCCGCACTCCCCGCACTGGCCGCCACGTTCACGCCAATGACGTTTCCGTAAAGGTCGAGTAATGGCCCGCCTGAATTTCCCGGATTGATCGCCGCGTCCGTCTGAATCACGTTCGGTAGTGTTTCCGCACCGCCGTAACCCGTGCTCGCCAAAACCGAGCGCGCCAGGCCCGAGACAATACCCGCTGAAACGGTATTTCGGTATTCGCCAAGCGCGTTACCGATCGCGATCACAGACTCGCCCACCTGCACCTCATCAGAATTAGCGAAGGCGAGAAACTTTGCATCCTTGGCGTCTACCTTTAAGAGAGCAATATCGAGCACTGTATCTTTCGCGATGACCTTCGCGTCGTATTTGGTCCCGTCGTTCGAGAAGACAGTGTACTCGGCCGTATCGTCATGCACTACGTGGGCGTTCGTCACTACATACCCATCGGCACTAACGAAAAATCCCGAGCCTCCCCCCACTTCCTGCTTCTTAGTGCCGTTCTGCCGGTACTGCGGAATCTGAAAACCCGGCGAGTTTCCGCCAAACGGATTGTAATTCTCAAAATACTGCTCCATGACCGGCACGTCTTTGCTGATGACAATAGAAACAACAGCGGGATTTGCCGATGCGACTGTGGTCACCACGGAATTCTGCCGAGAGATCCCATCGCCGATAACTGAGTTCGTATCGCCCTGTCCCGATGTCCCCTCACCTGGCCTCTCCCCTAGCGGGGAGAGGAATCGCCCGTCCTGAAAAAGACCGTTCGCGCCCGCGTAGGACACGGCCCCCAGGATCAGCACCGCATTAGCCGTACAGGCGCCCAAAAACCCAAAGAAAAATACTTGGCGAAGTTGATTATTTTCCATACAATGGTTAAGTGCGAAAGTAATTATTCTCTTCTTATACTACCTGTCAACTGTTATACTTCTTTCATATGATTGTCAGCATAATTGGCTACGGAAATATTGGGACGGCTATTCACTCTCTCCTCAAAACACAACCCAATGTAACCGTCAGGCCGTGGGACGTGAATACAGCAAAGTACCCAAACCAAGGCACGCTTGAATCCGCCGTTAAAGAAAGCGACATTATTTTTCTTTGCACTCCTTCATGGACGCTCCGCGGAGTCCTTCACTCCGTTCATCTTTACCTTAAAGAAGGAGTACCGCTTATTGCCCTAGCAAAGGGTATTGAATTCGAAACCTGTAAAACGTCAGACATCCTCATGTCAGAGTTAGTGCCAGGCCATCCGGTAGGCCTCTTGGCCGGTCCCATGATCGCTGAGGAACTTATAGCCGGAAAACACACCACCGGCATCATTGGCAGTGACAGCGCCGTTGTCCGCAAAATGGTACAGAAACTTTTTGACGGCACCCCCCTGCACATTCGCGGGAGTTCTGACGTTCACGGCGTGGCGCTCTGCGGTATTCTTAAAAATACTTACGTCGTCGGTCTTGGCATTGCGGATGGGCTGGAACTTGGCTCAAATGCCAAAGGCGTGCTTGTTTCCCGCGCCGTGAAAGAAATCAATTTCATCGTCAAACAACTTGGTGGAAAAACCAGCACCGTTTTATCCGAAGCCGGATTAGGCGATCTCTTCAGCACTGGCGATAGTCCGCATTCGCGCAACCATACGGTGGGCGTAGCTATAGGTAAAAACACTATCGGCGCTGATCTTACCAGTGAAGGAACCCGGGGAATCTCCTGCTTCAATAAAATCCTGAACGGCCAGCTTGCACGCCTGCCCTTTCTTAACTACCTTATTGAAGTAACAGCAGGCAACGTCCCTTCCGATGAAATAATTCATTTCCTTTAATTATCTCCTATGATCGGCTTCATTGCGTTCATCGTGATTGTGCTATTCCTGGCTACGCTCAGGCAGGTGAATCAATACGAACGGGGCATCCGTTTCACCATGGGCAAATACTCAAGTGTAGCTGAACCGGGCTGGCGCGTGGTGGTGCCCGTGTTCCAGTTCATGAAAAAAGTTGACCTGCGCTTGAAGGCCATTGACGTTCCCGCCCAAGATACGATCACTAAAGACAACGTCTCAGCCAAAATCAACGCGGTTATTTACTACAAAATTGTTGATCCCGCTAAAGCCATTATTGATGTCGAAAATGTAAACTACGCCGTGCTTCAGCTGGCGCAAACCACCATGCGCAACATCATTGGCGAGGTGACGCTGGACGAGCTCCTGTCTCAGAGAGCCACCATCTCCGAAAAAATCGAAAAACAAGTTGACGAAGTAACCCTTTCTTGGGGCGTGGAAGTAACGTCCGTCGAGCTGAAGGACATCAATCTCCTTGGCGACATGGTCCGCACGATTGGCAAACAGGCCGAAGCAGAACGCGAACGCCGAGCCGTCATCATCAACGCTGAGGGCGAATTAGCCGCTGCCACAAACCTGGCCGCCGCCGCCAAATTGCTTGGTGAAACTCCTGGAGCTCTTCACCTTCGAACACTTAACGCCATCAATGACATCAGCTCGGATCAATCGAATACGGTCGTGTTCACAGTACCGCTCGAAATTCTACAGGCCATTAGCGGGTTTAAGAAGTAAATATCTCCTATGAAAGAAGGCGAACCGGATCAAAAAAATAACCCAAAACGCAAACTCACGCCAGAAGAAGCACTTCATAAAGCCAATGAACTCGTGCGGCAACACTTTGCCGGTGGACAACGTCAGGGAGACTCTCAAACTAATGCGGAAGCGATCGACAAAAAGGAACCAGACGTAACAAATAGTCCCGACGATGCCTCCTAAAATACTGATACAGCAAACATATTAGACTCTGGCGCTGAAGGCTCGCCCGTAGGGCTACGCCCGAGGGGTCTAGAGGTGGAGCGAATCGAAAATACAAAGATCGCTAATAATATGCCCGAAAAATATTCAAGAGACGAATGGTGGGCGAATAGAGCAAAGTTCGAGGAATGGCTCAAGGAACATCCGGTGGTGATTCCACCGGAAATCCTCGCGCATATTCTTGATCTACAAAAAAAGGCAGACGAAGCCACCACACTTGAAGAATGGCAGGAGGCATTGGAAAACATCCGAAGCAATACCGGCGACTACCAGCTCCTCTATCTCCTCCGAAATAATCCAAGCCAAGCTAAAGGCAAACTAAACAAACTTGAAGAAAAATTATCAGACTGTTACTGCAATAGCGGTAAGAAATTCATTGAATGCCACGGGGCGTAGATTATGAAAACCCTCAAATTCGCCCCGAACCTCGTTCCACTCGTCTTGTCCGGTGAAAAGACCTCAACCTGGAGGTTATTCGATGATAAAGATCTACAGATCGGCGATGAGCTCACGTTCGTCAACAGAGAAACTCTTAAAGAATTTGCAAAGGCGATCCTTACCGGGGTTCGGGAAAAACGACTGGGCGACATCACCGAAAATGATGAGACCGTAGAAAAACACGAACACCTCGGAACCAGTCAAGAACGCATGGAAACATTCCGAAACATCTACGGCGACAAAGTGACGGCAGACGCGATGGTGAAGATGCTGAAATTTGCGTTAACACACGTCTTATGAACATCCTCCTAGAAATCACCGAAAAAGATTTAGGCATTGATGGATCAGAACGGTATGACAAACCCTATCTTCTGCGAAAAACTGCAAGAGCCGTTCTATTGCGAGAAGACGGAATGATCGCGCTCCAACACATGTCTAATCTGGGATATTACAAACTCCCCGGCGGAGGTCTGGATCCAGACGAGAACATTAAAGATGCTCTATACCGAGAAATCAAAGAAGAAGTTGGGTGTGACATAGAGATCACGAACGAACTTGGGGTGACGATCGAGTATCGCAATTACATCGACCTGCTCCAAATATCCTATTGCTATCTTGCAAAAGTGGCGGGCAACATCAATCAACCAGAACTGACGAAGGAAGAAATTGAAGAAGGCCTCATACCCATGTGGGTCTCATTTGATGAAGCAATCAGACTCTTGCAATTAGGCTCAACACATAATGACGGCAAATTTATTACAACCAGAGATTTAGCCGTCTTACTAGAGGCGCGAAGACATCTCCGATAATATATGAACCCCATCCCGAGCGTTGGCGTACTTATCATTCAAAACAATAAGGTGTTGCTAGTGAAACACAGAAAAGGAGCTGGCAACATTGAAGGCATCTACGGATTGCCAGCCGGAAGGATCGAGTCCGGCGAAGATCCGAAAGACACCGCCGTACGTGAGCTCCAAGAAGAAACAGGACTGACTGCATTGCCAAATGACCTTGTTTCTTTGGGTCGCGAATGGAAAGCTGTAATCAAGAGAAAGGAAGGACCGAAGGAATTCACCATCCTCGTGTTCCGTTGCAATACTTTCCAGGGAACACTCGCCCCATCAGACGAAACCATTCCGGTATGGATTGATATCAACAAAATTGATGGGTATCCCCTTCTGCCGAATATGAAAGAGATAATTATGGAAGGCGGCCGGTTATGAAATTCCTTCTTATTTCAACATCCATTTCTGTCGGCGTGATTCTTACGGTTATTGCCGATATGATCCTAAAAAAAGGCGGTTTAACCGATTGGAGATATTTGGTTGGGGGATTTCTTATTTATGGATCGATCGCCCTACCTGTAAGTATTGCCTTTAAATATTCTGACTTTGGCCAGCTTTTTCTCGTTTGGGAAGCAGTCGCCATCATCGTAGGGATTTGCGTAGCAAGTTGGTTTTATGGGGAAACGTTTACAAGCTATCGCGCGATCGCCCTTTTGCTTTCACTCGGCGCACTTTGGTTTGCCTACAAATAACGCTATGAAAATTGGTATCACCCACGGCGACCTCAAAAATATTACATAAGACTCTTATATAATTTCTATGAAAATCTCTCACAAATCTGAAACGCATACCAATAAAAACAGCAACGTCTGTATTGCTGTCGAGTATCCAATGGACGACAAGGATATTAACGGCGCGGTTGTAGAGCTAACCGGTAGATACCCGGCAACGGGCAGGGTCACGAACTTGGAATGCAAGGAGATGGGCTACGTTATCAAAGGCGCCGGCAAGATTGTCATCGAGGACGCCGAACATGCCCTTGCCGAGGGCGATTTGGTGCTCATTGAACCTGGAGAGAAATTCTATTGGGAAGGAAATATGACAATGTTCATGCCCTGCACACCGGCGTGGCACCCGGAACAGCATAAGGAAGTTGAATAACGTCAGGATCTTGAACTCCGCTCAATGAGCTCGTCTAGCTCCTTCAGCCTCGTCGCCTTGGCTGGGGCGTAGTCAGTTGGATTCTCAAAGAAGTAGGCGAGAATTTCGCTCTTCTCTTTTTCCAGGAGGGCGAGTTTTTGTTTTTCGCGCTCGGCCCTACGGCGCTCTTCTTTTTGGAGCGCATGCGCCTCGGACTTGTTCAGGGTGGTGCGCTCCCCCTCCTTCCAAGAGGCTCGCCCGTAGGGTTGAGGGCTACGCCCGAGGGGGGCTACGGGGGAGTCGGTGGTCAGGGTGGTCGCGTCCGCCAGGTCAGCGACATATTCTTCATACGTCCCCACATAGTGGCGCAATGTACCCCCGCGAATCTCATAAATCTGGTCCGCGAGCGCGTTTACGAACGTGCGGGCGTGGGATACGAAAATAACCGTCCCGCCGTATTCCTTGAGCGCCAGCGCCAGCGCTTCGGCGGTCTCAACATCAAGGTGGTTGGTCGGTTCGTCAAGGATCAGCACGTTATGCTCGTGCAAAAGAATGCCAGCAAGACAGAGACGAGCTCGCTCACCACCGGACAGCACGCTACACGTCTTTTCGAGGTCATCATTTCGAAACAAAAAGTTGCCCGCCATCATCAAAATCCGCTCGCCGGAAGTGTGAACTGGCGCCATCTTGGTGAGATAGGCAAGCACGGTTTCTTGCGGAATCAGCGTGGCATCAGTCTTCTGATCGTAGTATCCAATATCCGCCTTATGCCACCACTTAAAGGATCCTTCGAGTGGCGAAATTCTGCTCGCCAGCGTTTTCAAAAGCGTTGACTTGCCCCGCCCGTTTTCACCGGCAATCACGATCTTCTCGCCCCGCTTGAACTCGAAAGTAATGTCACTCGCAATCACTTTGTCCGAGTAACCGATGGTCATCTTCTCTGCTCGAACTGCCGTACCAGGAATAAAGTGCGGAGTGGGAATCACAATCCTTGACGTTGTCAGCGCGCCATGAACCGTAGCGATTTGATGGCGTAGTTTCGCGATATGTTTGATCTTGCTTTGAGCCCTCGATGCCTGACTGGCCTTATAGCGGAAACGATCAACAAAGTCCTGATGATGAGCTATCTCCCGTTTCAACCTTTTATTTGTTCTTAACTGAAACTCCTTCTGTTCTTCTTTCCACGCAAAGTATTCCTCAACCGCCCCAGGATACGTGGTCAGCTCGGCGCGTTCGATCTCGAACGTATCGGTGCAAGTATTCTGCAAGAATTCTCGATCATGCGCCGTGACAATGAAGCTCCCCTCGTACTCGAACAAGAAGCGCTCGAGCAAGAGAAGAGTCGAAAGGTCGAGGTAGTTCACCGGCTCGTCGAGCAACAGCAAATTCGGCTCAGCGAGAAGCATCGCGACGATCTTCACGCGCATCTGATATCCGCCCGACAGCGCGCTTGGCGGTTTGCCAAGTTCTTCGAGACCAAGTCCAAACTTAGCGGCGAGTTTCCTGGTTTCCCATTGTGGCTTTCCGCTTTTGATCTCAAAGTACTGCTCGGTAGAAACGTCACTCGGTAATATTTCATGCTGATGGACTACGCCAATCCTTGTCCATGGCAAAATAACCACTTCCCCACTATCTGATTCCTCCTTGCCTATAAGGATATTAAGGAGCGTCGATTTACCCGCCCCATTTCTCCCAATAAGCGCAATCTTCTGCCCCTCAGACACCACAAAAGACAGGTTGTCGAGGACTACCTGTTTGCCGTACGTTTTGTGGAGACTTTTAACTTCTAGAAGAGGACGCATAATGATGCGCAATGATACTGAAGAGAGCCTTTTAAGGGAAGAGCTGAATTGAGTGGATCAGGCTCTGACGTGATTAGATCCTGACGTGAGGAAGCCCGTCCGACCGGATCGTCCGGGCGGGGGTCTAGAGGTGGTCGCCTCCTCTCAGATGGAAGACCTCCATAGTGCAACAATGTTGCATTAGCAAAAGCTACACTGTAGCTATAACAAAGACCCACCTTTTTTACTTACAAGGAATTCATAGAGTCCGCGCGAATCCCGTCAATCAACACCCGCACTTCATCCCCAATCCCCGGTTTGCCAGAGGCAATTCTCGACGCATCGAGCGCAATGAGCTCGCCGATCATGCTCGTATCAAATGCTCGTGAAGGAACGCTCGACACAACCTCACTGATAGAATCATCCTTCGCAATTCTCTTCTTCCCCGGCAAAAGAATACACGCCGAGAGGAAACCAAGGAAGGCAAAGAGACCACCAAAGGCCAGCGTCTGCTTGCTGGCATCAACGGTTGCTTGGTGGCCAATGCGCAGGACCTCGGTCTTCACGTCATCAGACAACTGGCCGTTAATATGCGCGCCTCCGCCGAATTCAACATTAGAAGATTGCGTTTGCATGGCACTCGCCAAAATGGGTTTCAACTCACTCGGAATAACAGTGCTCGAGTCTACTCCGCCGGCCATTTGCGAACCAAGCGCGCCGATCAAAATGGCACCCATGATAGCGGAGCCAAGCGTGGAGCCAACTTGCCGAAGCGTGGCGTTCAAACCCGAAGCTTCACCAGCTTGCTGAGGTTTGACAGCCGAGAGAGTAATGTTGTTCACCTGGCTCATCACAAAGCCCATGCCAATGCCAAAGAGCGCCAGGCCGGGCATGAGGTCATGGCTCGTCGTGTCAAGATTCAAGGTGTGATAGAGGACAACGTACGCCAGACAGTTAATGAAGAGACCAAGCGCAATCAAGACCTTAGGCGAAATCTTCTTGCTCAAGATGGCTGAGAGCGGAGCCACGACGAGGAGCGACAATGACATCGGCAACAAGCTAAGGCCAGTATGGTATGCATCGAGCCCCCGAACGGATTGTAAAAACACCGGCAAAGAAAAGATGAGGCCCGTTTGGCCAAGCGACATGATGGCGGTGGTGGCAATGCCGGAAGTGAACGTTCGATTTTTGAACAGGCCAAGTGAAACAAGCGGGATCTTGCCCCTCTTTTCATACAAAGCCTCCCAGGTGAGGAAGATCCCGAGAATGATAAAACCAACAAGGATGAAAATCGGAACGACGGACAATCCCCACCACGGCGTAACAAGGTAATCAAAGGCCGTGAACACAGCCTTGGCTTTCCACCAGCCGTAAGTAGAGGACTCGATCAAGCCGAAGACAAGCGAGAACATGCCGGTAGCTGAAAGCAAAACCCCGACAAAATCCAGCCTTGGCTTCTTTTCGAGTATTTTCACTTTCGGAATAAGAAGCGAGCCAATGATGAGGAGACCAACGACGATGAGGTTGACCCTGAAGCCCCAGCGCCAGCTGTAATTCGTGGCGAGATATCCGCCAAGGATGGGACCAAGAGCAGCCGAAGCACCGGCAATACCGCCCCACACGCCAAAGGCAATCGCCCGTTCGCGCCCAAAGAAATTCTCGACGAGAAGTGAGGCGGTAGCCGGCATCATCAGCGCCGCGCCGATTCCCTCAATGATCGACTCCCCCGCAATGAGCATCGGCACGTTCATCGAAACTGAAGCTATGAACGAACCAACCGCGAACAGCACGGCTCCGAACATGAACATCCGCTTCTTGCCGAAAATGTCGCCCATGCGTCCGCCCGTAATCGTAAAGGACGCGAGGGTGAGCGAGTAGGCGGTGATGACCCACTGGATGCTTTGAATGTCTGTTTGTAAGTCTCTAATAATGGAGGCCAGCGCCACGTTCAAAATTGTCGTGTCGAGAATAATAACAGCCAACGCCAAGCTTAACACCACGAGCATGCCCCATTTGCGCACCGGAGAAACGACAATCGGCAGAACAGCAGGAATGTCCATAGACAGAGGGAACTAAAAACCAAGAGAAATTATTAGATAAGTATCTTATATAATTTCCTCCTGTTCGTCAATCATTCATGGCTAGGCCATTTCTCTGATTTCCTCTTGAATTTCCTGCTCTAATTTCTCTACATCAATCATATCTTTCATCCCCTCAAACTCCTTGTCATCCTCATGGGAGATCTTCAAATGATGCCTAATTTCATCCAGCATTCTCAAAATATGCGTAATCTCCCGCTCCGCCTGCACATTCACCTGAAAATCTATTTCCTCACGTAGTTCCGCCACGCGCGCCGCTCTGTTCTCACTGATCAACACAATGATCGAAAGAAAAATCGCTTCAAGGGAAACAAAGGTTGTTAAAAGGAAAAACGGGTACGGATCAATGGCCGGAAAAAGCGGAAGCGCTTTTGTATTCACTAAAATCCAAAATAGAAATAAGAGCGCGTTCCCGCCCAAGAAAGACATACTTCCAAACGAGGACGTCATGATATCTGCCATCTTCTGAGCCAGGGACCGCTGGTGATTCATCTTGGCCGCAAAAATAGCAGCCGAGCGTAAAGCCGAGGCGCTTCGTAGAGTAATTTTTGCTTTCTTTTTTATCTGCGTCTTCCTTTTTGCCATAGCACCAGTATGATAACACGCTACAGCTTCATGGACTTCAAGAAAGCCAAGGCGCGGTTTCTTTCCTCAAGCGCTAAACGAGCACTGCGCCCGTATTTTGAAACGAGCGCCCGCCAAAACGGCCGAGAAATGTCCGGCAAATCCTCGCACACCTCCCCGGCCATTTCCACATGCGAAAAAATCCTGGAGCACGCTCTTTCTAAACTCTCTGACCAATAGATTTTCTGCATCTCCACGTGAAGCGCGTCCATCCAATCAACGGAAGAAAGATTGAACCCTTTACTTTTTAAACGAGCAACCACGTCCTCATTCACCACCGTCATTTTTCCCTGCCTCAAGTCTTCTTCCCAAGTTCGAGCATCTTCCGTCAATTGCTTGGCCATCAGAAAATGCCGAAGATACTCCTCAAAAGCACGAACCTCTTCCCCGTCAGTCCTATATCCAAGAGCCATAAAAACTTCTTTCGCGGCTGAGAGCTCATCCAACGTCCCAAAAGTATAGGCCAAGCACACGCGCAAAAAGAAATCATCCGTCAGTTCTTCTTCTCGATCAAGCGAAGATGCCACCAGATACGGAAACATGGATTTTTCGCTGTCCGCGCTTACTCCTCCAATGACCGCCAAACGTTTCACGGACTCCTGAAGCGTCATCATCCGTTCATCCGGCTTTAATTGCTCGCCTATATGAATGGCCTCTGTCAAAGCAAAAATTGCGCCCGCGCTGGCAGAGAGAGTGATTTCTTTGGCGCCGGCATAATACGGCTCATTCCCCTTCATGCGGTCAAGACAAACGGGATACGGAGCCACGCACGCTCCGCTCTCCGCATCGCGCAGGCATGTCTCAAGAATTTCTTCGAGTATTGCCCCATCCGCGTGAGCGTTCACCAGCGCTACGGCCAGCATGGCCCGATCAAACGGATTTTCAGCTTGCAAAAATAACAACTGAGCCTCCGCACGAACAAACCAAGAAAATGTCTCTCGATCCGCTAAAGACAGCGCGGAGATAAAAGCAACGCGAGACGGATAGTAAGGAGAAAGAGCGGTGGTGTCCTTCAAAACAGCCAGTACATATTCGTCGAGTCCTGAAAGCGCGCGGTCCTGACTAGAAAGCACGGACGCAATATTTGCGTTCACCACGGGGTCAACATCTTGCCAACCTCGGCGAGCGGATGATGCCACAAGCCAGGTGGCGTACGGGCCAGCCTGCGCAACCTCCGCTGTCATGAGAAGCTTTGCGTAGTTTGCTAGAACGTCGCCCGTCAAAAAGTCCGGATCAAAAAGCGAAACGGCCTGGAGACAGATGCTCGTAGAATCCAAATCATCAGGAAATGGCATTCGTTTAGCGTCTGAGGAAGAACGAAGCCAATAATTCCATGAACCGTCAGCAGACACCTCCCTCTTCAACCGCTCTGCAAGCAAAGCGCCGGCGCTTTCCGCCTGCGGGATCTTGGCAATAGACCGCAAAGCCAGGCCAAGCGCAAAGGCGGACATTCTGCCTTCAGAATTTGTAAAATCGGCTGATGGAGAAACGCGCAAGAGAAAAGACCCGTCTTCAAGGAGCGACTCCGTGAGAAGCGCTATAAGTCCGCCAAGCGCCTTTTGGGCGCGATCATGAAGCGGGGTGGCCATACCTTAAGATAGACCGAACGAACGCCCTTGTCATCTTTTTAGCTCGGCCAGGATCAATCCTGCAGACTCTTCCGGCGATTGCTCCGAAGTATCTATTTCAAGATGCTCGCCCACCAGCGCCCCAGCGAAAACATCGGGCACGCCCTCCAACTGTTTTAAAAGGGCCTCGGTCGTGGTCATTTTGAGATGCGCGGACCTCGAATCTCCATGCACGCGCTGAAGCAAAACGTCCTTTGAGGCGATCAAATGCACAAAAATTATCTGGCCTCCATTGTCCTCAACAACCTTCTTTGCCTCCTGGATAAAATCATCGTATGTCTCTCCTCCTCCGCCAAAGGTGGTAATCAAGCTCTTACCGGCTCTGGCCGCTGAGCGAAAAAGCTCGATTCTGAACTCGTGTCCCAAACGGCTCCGCTCCGGGTGATCCCACCCGAAAATCTGCGCAATCGGATTCACGAGCGAGTGGTTGTCCGCGAGCGGGATGCTCGTCAACCTAGACAGCTCCTTGGCAATAGTCAGCTTTCCCACCGCCGGCGGGCCGTACAAAAAAATGAGTTGCATACTCCTACTCCTGTTCTTTCTGCGGGGTTTCAAGCTCAATCCACACATCATCGCGCTTACACATCTGTTTTGACCAGTCATAAGCCTTCCGGCCCGAGGCATCATAAGTTGTTCTGGTAGATTCAACGTGCATGTCGTAATTGCAGATAGGACATTTCATATTCAAAGAGCCTAACGCAAACACCGCCTTATCGCAATACGTAAACTTACCTTCCGAACAAATTCATTACGAAACCTTCAATTTGGGACACAACAGATCTAAGGAAGCTGGCTATTCGCTCAACAATCGCCACTCGTCTCATGAGATGTGTAGCATCAACGGTTGAGTGGCCATTCAACGGGTCCCCAATAGTGAGATGAACAAAGGCCGTAGGGTCAAGATCAATAATGTAATCAGCCCAGTGCGTGTCAAACAACTGAACGGCCAGAATTTCTGTTGGAATCAAGTGGATAAGCGGATTGTCTATCGTAGCATTTGGATCAAATGCATATACATCGGGCGAACTCACCATTTTCAAAAGTACCACGCCAGGCTTTGGCGGCATAGGCTTGCCAATGGGATAGTTTCTCAGCTCTTCATCAGCCAATACACGCACCTGAGAAAAGTCCTTCTCATACGTAAAGAACTCCGTGGCAGAATAGAACGGCCGACGCAGACCATCAGCACTAATATAGTAGACCGCGGAAGAGGACGCCGTTCTCACATAAGAACCAGCCTCAAGAAGAGGAACAGTTGGCTGAACTGGCTCAGCTGGTAAAACCGGAGGGACCGCGGGCTCAGCGGGAGGTTCAACGGGCACTACGGGTTCAACCGGCGGAATGACAGAACACGCGGCCGAAAGAGTGATCGTGTCCGAGACCTCGGAAGACACGCCTCCGGTTGCGGTACGGAACTGCGCGTAGACGGTCTTCTCACCATCACCCGAAGAAAGAGTCCACGGTAGGGTCATCGTACGAATAAATGAGCCTGAGGCGCTTGGCGTAATGGGGATATTCTCATCCGCAACAAACGAAATGTATTCGCTCGAGTCTCCCACGGCGAACGGTTCGTTTGACACGCGGACGCTCGAAGCGTTCGCTGCCACAAGGTGAAGCGAGGTATCAGCGGTCGGGGTGCACGTTTCGTCGTCAGCAATCGAAACAGATGCGTTCGTCACACTCTGCGCAACGGAAGAACCCTCGCCTGCCAGCGTAAACACTACAGAGTCAACCGCGGGGTTGCTGGTCACGCTGTCAGCTTCAAGAGTGACGGCCAGATCAAGATTGGCAGTTGTGGTGGAGAAACCTCCCGTATTTGCCCAATTGCCGGGAGAGATTCCAGAGAGATTCGTACCCGTCATCCGATTGTTCGTGGCGCCATTCTCGACCGCAAGAGAAATTGCTTCCGCAGAAGTGTTCGTCGGCGCCACCGACCACGCGCTTGCATCGTTCCTGTAATACCAATTGCCGTTAACGCCACCGTGGTCAGTGGCCAAACTCGACGCGACCGTTCTCCAGCCACCACTAAAGACCTTAAAACTCTGCCGAGCATTGAAAGAAATTGTGTAGTAAGCATTCCCGCCATCGAGAGATTCTGAGGCAACCGCCGAGGCCATTTTGTTTGTCCCGGCAAAGTCGAGGTTTGAAGATGCAGTCGTGAGCGTGGTGTAGTACTTACCGGCGGGAGATGCGCCAATTATTAACTGATCCAACTCATTATCAGGATAGGAACTGTAGCTCCAAAGCGTGTTGTTGCTTTGAAAGGCGAATTGCAGAAGACCGCCACTTATAGGATATGTGGCCAATCGATCACCGGTATCCGCATCAAATACAATGACCCCTGTTGATTCGCCTCCAGGAGGCCCAAGATCAACGTTAGAATAACCAACATATACCCTGCCTAGAACCGTATCAACATCAAGACCCTCTGCATAAGTACCCGTGTCATATGAAGCCAGGACATTTCCCGTTGCGGCGTCTACTTTTACCAACGGATCAGCGCCGTCAGCTTCAAATGCAGACAGCACCCAAATAGTATTTCTTGTCGCGTCAAAACGAATCGAGTCGTCCCCGCTGTCCGCATATCCGGGGATCGGGTACGTACTCGCTAATAACGTTCCATTCGCAAACGTCCCCGTTGTTGCTGAGAATTTATACAGAGCGGTACTGAAAGTATTGCCACCAGAAATCCAAACAGCGTGCTGAATGGAATCATAAACAATTCCATTAGCCTCAATGCCCAAAACGACCGTATCTATCACTGCTCCATTTGCTGAATTCACTCTTATGAGTTTGCTCGACGGTAAGGTAGCAACCCAAATCTCATCAAGGTCTGGGTTATACACTACATCCCATGCATGGCCAGAAACCGTAAATGAACTCGCCCCAAGCGTCCCGAATGCATAATCACCCGTACCCGCATCAAACGCAACCAATTTGTTACTATTATAATCGGCAAACCAAAGCCTATTTCGCGTCGGATCAAGGACGAAATTATATGAATAACTGGTCATTGATTTTCTTGCTACTTCAAGACCGGTAGCCATTGAAACCTCGATCAAAGCCGGAACACCGGCGTTACCCAACCAAATACGTCCATTCGTTTCATCCGCCAAAATTCCACCGTGTCCGGCACCGGCCGACAAGAGATTCAAACTCCCAACAGAAATACGCGAGGTGCTACCGCCAAGTTGAGCAGTATCAACCGGCTCTGTGGTGCAAACAATCTTTGAAACCGCGGAATCAACAAGTGTGAGATATATTTGATCAGGAGACGTTATGCCGTCCGTGAGAAGCGCTTGTCCGGTAGTGATCGGGCTTACCCGTAAAATTCGATAATCAACTCCGCCAACTGTGGCCCGACAACCCGGCAGGATCTTCGTACCGGTCAGACTCACCGCAGATCCGCCATCTCCCGTACGGAAAACGCCCTCGCCCTGATCTGTCCGATCAAACCAGGCGACGGTGCCTTTCACATCTTCTTCGGTCAACGTTGCGCTATTATCAAAATCAACGGTCATCAAATCCTGATCATCGTCTTCAGTAAAGAGGGAAACGTCTACGGGATTCAAAACACCATAGAGCGTGTCAGCGCTCGTGGGAACAGCAAGGACGATGGAGGAAGCGATCCCTCCGTCATCCGTGGTGTCATCAACGCCCGTAACGGTAACGGTCTGCGGGGTTACGTAATTTAACGAGGTGAAAACAAGAGAGGCGGGTGAAACGCTTGCCTCTGTAGAGTCTGATGCCGATACAGGAATGGTCACGTTCGCGGTGGGCTTGCCACGAAGTGCCACGGTAAACGTTGCAGTTGCACCAGCCTCTGTCACATTATTAGATGCTTGCGTAATCACAAATCCCGGTTCGCCGAACCGAACGTTCGTATTGTTTCCGTTGTCAATGCATTGGGAATAACAATGTATTTGACTAGCTCCAACATTATTCACATCAGTAACATGAGCTGCGAACATGGCGAGAGTCCCCTGAAAATCCACGCTCGTCTGAACACCGGAAGAACTACTGACAATTGTCAGCTTATTATCAGCAGGCGTGTTATGCGTACTGGCTAAAAGTCGCGTAGTGCCAAGCACTGTCGTGGTAAGCGACGCAGGCAACGTCAACGTGACGTCAAGATTTGTCGTTGTTGCAACGTAAAAATTGTTAAACGTAGTAGCACCAGAAAGTGTCGGGGTTGCACCCGAGAGCCGTACCGTTCCACTATTGTGCGTAAACGTTCCTGCCGAGTGCGTGAAGTTCCCACCAATCAACATGGTACCCGATGAAGCGGTAAACGCACCGCCCGTCAATGAGAAGTCTGTGCCGATCGTTAACGACTGGCTGTCTGCGGTAAATACTCCGTCAGCCTGGGTGAATATCGCACTCGTCGTAAGTGATCTGGCCATGGTGATGGTTCCCGTATAACCAGCGTTCATGCTGATACTCGTCACCGTTCCCGCAAATCCTGCATCAACCGTGGCGTTCTTAGTCGAGGTTGCATCAAACACAACCGCATCACCGGCACCCGGCAGAGTGTCACCCGACCAGTTCAACGCACATGACCATTTGTTTCCGTCTCCTGCTCCGCCACCACATGTGCCATCCGCACCACCGCCGTCCCACGTAATGGTCGCTGCGTAGGCGGGATGGAGAAGGAGTGAAGCTGTCAATGTTGGTACCGTGATCGCAACAAGAATCGGCAAAATGATCCGATGTAATCGGTGCTTAAGCCAAAAACTTATGCGCTTGTGAAGCATATTACTGCGCCTCGCCAAAAGCCTCATCTGCCTTGTCTTTATCTGCGTCTGCCTTTGTCTTTTGAATACGCCCGTCAATATGATTCGGCGGAGCGTACATGGTCATGATCTTCATGGGCACCTTTCCCGTGTTCTTGAAGTTGTGCTGTGTTCCTGGGGTGACCACAACAATATCGCCAGGAACAATGGCTGACGTCTTGCCGTCCAAAATGGCCTCGCCCGTGCCTGTTTGGAAGTACAGCATTTGTTCAACGTCCTTGTGTGTCTCCTGGCCTACCTCTCCTCCTGGCGGAATGCTCATAACCACCAATTGAGACGTTGCACCAGTAAAGATGACGTGCCTGAAATCCGTGTTATCCGCGGTAACTTTCATGATGTTCGTTTGAAAGGGCATATGATGTGTAATTGGTTTCTTTGAAAGAAGGAAGACTGAGACGATCAAGCTTGTTCCAACGATTCCCCCCGCAAAACCCATGGTGATAAACGCGATATTTTTCATATTATATCTGTTTGGCAGTACGCAAGACGAAAATGAGCGACAGTCCTGAGAAGGCAGTGGCGAGCATAGTCCAAAGGAGATTCATTACTGTTGGAGTATACCCGGTATTCGGGAGTATCGGCACCGCGGAGGCAACGGTGACCGTTGCCATTCGACTTATTCTCCTATTTTATCAGCAAAGACCACAATCCGCTCGGAATATTGCTGAGTCTTCTTATCCCACACTCCCCCGCAGGTGATAAGATTTAAATGCGATTGGCCATCGCCCGAGCTAAAAATCTCCTCCGCATTCGCAGATGGGTCGAACGTTCTCACCTCATGAACCACAAAAGTAACGGCCTTGCCATCCTCACTGCGCACCGTAATTTTTGCACCAGGTTTCACCAATTGAAGATTGGCAAATACCCCAGTTGCCCCCCTAAACCAGTTAACATGCCCATCAATAACCGCGCTCCCTAGTTCTCCGGGACGCGGACCAAACTCATACCAACCGGCGTTCATGGGATCTCTTGGTACGCCCATGGATCCCTGCGCGGTCAACCCAACATGTTCAATAATTGCATTCACACCAAGGCTCGGAATAGAGAGCCGAGACGTCGGTGCCGTTTTTTTAATAATCTTCTTTGCGGCTGTGGCTTCAATCTTTCCCGCCAGCACAGGTGCCGACGCCGTTGCTGTCAACCGCGCTTCTGACGGGACGATCACGCTTGCTGGAACGGCCGCATAAGAAAGTACTCCGTGGTACAGGAGCAGACCAAAAAGCGCTAGCGTCATGGCGCAGCCCGCCAAAATGTTCAATAGCCAGTTCCGCATAAGCCTGATACACGAAGAGCCGGACGAAAATTCGTACGGCTCAACGCTTCCTTCCTTCACTAATTTACTAGGCGTTTTGTTTCTTCCTCAAGATGAATAAGAGAGAAGCCACCGATGCGCCGGAGGCCAGGAGTGCCCACAGCATGTTCATCTCCGTTGGGCCAAAACCAGCGTTTGGCAAGGCTGGAACCGCGGCGGCTACCACTACCGTAGCAATGGCAATGTCCCGAACCGTGTAGCCGTTGCCCTCGCCCGTGGCAATAGCCGTATTCGTCATTGTGGCCGTAAGATTGGCTCGGCAAGTGTATGTCCAGGTCTCCGTTGTCTGAAGAAGCGAATCATTATTCGCGTCTCCGGAGACGTACGCCATAGGACTACACTTGTCGTCAACCAACCGGACGTTACTGAGCGCGACAGTGCCTGGATTGGTAATCTTTTCCGTATACGTTACCGCTCCCCCGCCAGCCCGAAGCGCAAGGGGACTCGGCACTTTTGTGACGTGAATAAGCGGTGGAACAACAGGCGTACCCACAATCACCGTGGCGCTGGCAATGTCCGTAGCACTGATCCCGTTGGCCCAACCCGTGGCCACCACCGTATTGGTGTGCGTAGCCTGGAGCACGGTGGTACAACGGAAAGTCCATGTTTCACTCACTTGAAGCGTGGCATCCGAGTTCGCATCGCCAGAAGACAGCACGATCGGACTACAGGTATCACCCACCAGCGTGACATTCGTCATTGGTACGGTCCCAATGTTGCGAACGGTATAGGTGTAGGTAACGGATCCGGGACCTGCCGGCAAGGCCAGGGGACTCGGCACCTTCACCACATCAATCACCGGTGGCACAGGCGGAACAATAATAGCTGGACCAATGTCATTATTGGTTATGATACAAAACAGGTGCTGAGCCCCTTGTAAATACATGACGCCATTCTCATCACAATCACCAGAAAAAGTATGTGCGTAGCCAGCATTATTCGTTTCGCTCACCGTGTACAAGGTGGAATTTGCAGGAAAACTATTGGTGAATCCGGAAGTAACGGGAACGGTGTTTACAAACAGCGGAAAATCCGAAACCGTCTTGGTCCCTCCGTTATCATTCACCACCAGCTTCACCACATTAATCGTGCCAGTGTACGTGCTGGAAGCCACCGGAGGAGCAGCCGCACAAACCGGTTCAGTGATTGTGTCATTATCCAGGGTTACGGCGGTGTGCGCCCACGCCCGGCCCTGCAAAGACACGCCCGAAACCATTGAGATGAGGCCGGTGTTCGTAATAATGGTGCCGGCAATGCTCCCCGCGGCGGCAAAGGTCATGGAGTTAGGAATCTGCCAGTAAACATTGCAAGCGGTAGCTCCGCCCGTCAAAAGCATGGTCCCGCCTGCGCTCTGCGCAATACTTGATGTACTCCTAAAAATATACACGCCCGCTCCAGTCAGTGTCAGGGTTGAGTCAAAGGCGGTAGCGGCTACGTCATATACGCCAGGTCCAACTGAAGGAGACCCGTGCAGGTCAAGGATACCAACGCCCGTTTGCGCTTGGGTGTTCAAATCACCATAGGCTGAAGAAATTGCGCTGACAACCGTAGGTTCTGCCACGGTATGCAGTGAACCTGCCATCTCGCCTGCGGTACTGCCGTCTCCGGCGCCGTTCTCACCTACATCTCCCCACATAGATGACCCGCCCGCGTCCGTTACTCCGGCACTGCCAAAAACTGAATACCCGGATGCCGCGCCAAGAGTTGGCGCCGTGGTGGCTGCCGAGACTGATACTGGCCCGATCAGACCAAGGAGCACAGAACACACTGCAACTCCCCCAATAAACCGCTTCACCATCGTCATATGCCTCTAATAAATAATATATTTTTATACAGCATAGCACGAACTTCTGGCTATTTCTGTTGACGGGCTCGCCGGAACAGCCGGCTGGAGTTCATGAGTGGCAGGAAATCCGTGGCAAAGTTATAAAAGGCGGCCAGGGCCGGGCCGGCAATGCCAGTAAAAACAAGGCCAAAGCCAATAACGTTCGACAACACCCAAATAACCGCATCACCCTTCACCACTGCAAATGTCCTTCTGCCAAGTTCAACCATCTCCGGTAAACGCGAGAGATCATCCGTCATGATAACAATATCCGCCGCCTCAACGGACACCGCGGCTCCCCCGCTACCCATAGCAATGCCCACATCAGCGCGCGCCAGTGCTGGCGCATCATTCACACCATCGCCAAGCATACCCACTGGCCCCTCAGGCAAAAGCTCTTCAAGCGCCCGCAGTTTTGCTTCAGGAGTCATGGCCGAGCGATACTCCTTGATGCCAAGCGCCTTAGCTACCTCAGTCGCTACCCGTTCATTGTCCCCCGTAAACATGATGACCCTCTTGACGCCGAGTTTCTTCAGCCTTCGCAAACTCTTCCCTGCCTCAGGGCGTGGAACGTCTGCCACCTCAACCGCCCCGATTTCCTTGCCATTCACCGCCACCCAAAACACGGAACCAAGTGCCCCCTCGAAAGATTTTGGCGCGCTCAAACCAAGCTCGGCAAACAGACGCTCAGTGCCAGCCACAATCTTATCATTCCCGACTCGAACAACCACCCCGCTTCCTTTATAGAGTTTGAACTCGTCTGGATCACTCGCCTCGCCAACCCTGCGGACAGCCTCCTTATACGCCGAACGTCCAACGGGATGCTCTGAATACTTCTCTGCAGAAGCTAGTGCTTTCCAAAAAGTATCTTTTGAGGTTCCCTCGTTCACTCGGACGTTCCTCACCGAAAGATTGCCAAGTGTCAGCGTACCCGTTTTGTCGAGCACTAGAATCTGCATTTTGCCCAGCACCTCAAGCGCTTGCCCACCCTTCACAATCACCCCGCGCTTGGCAGCCTGGCCAAGTGAGGCAGTCATGGCCAGCGGAATTGCCACCGCCATGTCATCTGCGCAAGCGATCAAAAAAAGCGCGGCCACCATCAACAGATTTTGCGTCGCGATATACGTTACAACGCCAAGCACGCCCACGAGCGGAAGAAAAATCATCGCAAACCGGTCTGCAAGTTTCTCAGAGTGCGATTTCTTAAGTCCCGCTTGGCGCATGAGTTCCGCCATCCGCTCAATGGTCGAGTCCTTGCCAACCTGCGTTGCCCTAACCGTCAGTGCTCCCGCCTCAACAAGCGTAGAGCTAATCACGCGGTCCCCGGCCATTTTCTCAATCGGTTCAGACTCTCCCGTCACCGTGGCCTCGTTGACGTGACCGGCGCCCTTCACGATCACTCCGTCAACCGGCACGCGCGCTCCACTTTTCACAAGAACAATGTCGCCTGTCTTGATCGTGTCAGCCTTTACCTCGACCATTTTTCCCTTCCGCTCGACCAAAGCCGTGAGCGGTTTCAAGCGCATCAGTTCCTCAACCGCGTTTTCCGTGCGCTGTTCCGTGCGCCAATCAAGCAAACGCGCAAACGTCAGCATGAGTGCAATAAACCCCGCAGAATAGGCCTCGCCCGTAGCAAATGAAACAATCACGGCAAACGCATTGAACGTATCAATGTTAATGCGGAATCGTACGATCGCTTTTCCCGCATTCAGAAACGTAGGGATCACCGCCAGACCGGCAATCACAAACAGCACCATTGGCTCATGCACAAAAAGATCAACGCCAAACGCCCCGGCCAACAGACCGATCAACAGATATTCGCGCTGAGGCTCAGCAAAAAATGCTCGCATAGACCCTAGTTTACTCCCAAACAAAAAATCCCGCTCTGCCGAGCAGGATTTCTTGTAGAACCGGGAGCTTACGCTGCCACCTCTTCTGTAGCTACCGGAGCAACTGTTTCCTCAGTTGTCTCTTCCGTAGCCGGAGCCGTTACTGCCGTGTCATCAGTCGTCACCGTTGTGTCGTCCGTCATAGTGTTGTGCGTACCGGAGCCTTTAAGGTGGCGTCCATTTGATAGGATCGCACCATAACAGCATTCCTTCAGAATAGCCAGGGGCAACATGTCTATAAACAGCTCTGCGCCTTAAAGTAGTCCGCCGGAGTGATGGTTGACCCTCCCTGAATCTCCTTAGCGCGGGCTTGGCCAAGCTTTGTAGTAAAGCAATCAATCAACGCTGGCGTCACACTCGTGGGAAGTGTTCGAGTATCCACGCCAAGCGATTCAAGCGCGCTTTCCTGCTCCGTAGTCAACAGTGGATGGTCATACGTGCTTTTCACTTTCCCCGTTCCCGCCTGAATAACCGCACCAGGAATACTCGTCAATTTCACGCCAAACGGCTTGGCAACAGCAATGTAAACAGCCACAGCAACGAAGAGGAGGACGAAAACTCCGCCAATGATGGCAAGAATGATAAGCGCGATTTTTTTCATATTTTTTGTCGGGTTCGGCTTCACTATACATTCTTTTTGTTCAGCTCTGCGAGTAACGGGTGATCCGGCATCAGCTGTTTCACGATCTCCGGCATTTTCTTATACCACTCTCCCACAACATCAACGTGCGGGATCCCTTGTGCTTGGCGTTCTCTAAAGTACTCAATCTTCTGTTTTTGAAACTCGTGATGCTTTTCCAATCTTGTTTTATCTTCGAGCGTCCAAAGTGATTCCCGAAGCGCGGCGTGCTCCTTTTGCTGGATGACGTTTGGATCAAGATATCGGTTTTTCGAGGCATCAAAATCAATCGCCTCAACCGTGCACTCGGATCCGAAAATCATCTGCGCAGTTTTCACGATTCGCTCGCGCCTGGTCTCCTCACAAAAAATCGTTATCGTCCCGGCAAGTTTTTGTTCGTCAAGTATCCGCTTTGCAAACACCAAATTTTCGAGCGTGGAAAGCGACTGGTCTTCAAGGATCGTCTTCCAAGCACTCGTAGCCTGTTCGAGTTTCTGATTCTCAATCTGCTTGCGCAAATACTTGGCTATTATCCCCGCCTCAGTTCCTTCATACGGCGGTTCCATAGCCGTTGGCCCTCCACAAGGAATAATCTCCATCTCTTTCCCCGCCGAGATCGCATACATCTTATTAAACACCACGCTCAAATACGTCCGATAATTTTCATCAGTAAAAATGTCCCGTGGAATCCCATACCCGCAGATGAGGAAGATGTGCATAGATTCAAGATGTGTATCATCTTTCCGGCCACTCGACAATTTCGCCCATGGCAACTTCTACGGGATCGGCTTTTCTAAGGCGGGCGATTTGGCTTTTCGTTAAGATAGGCGAGTGCGGAATAGTCAGCAGATATTCCGGGATGTACCAAAGAGGCTCTGCGCTCGTTTCCCACTCTTGTTTGTCAAACCGGGAAAGATCCACCGGCTTTGAAAAGGCTCGTAATGTTTTGGCGCGCGTGGACTGCAAGAAATACTCGTGAAAGTAACTCATCACGAGTTCTCGAATCGTTCGATAGACCGGCTCGCGGTATCGCAACACCCCATGATTCGTTTTTGAAATCGCCCCCCAGTGCCCGTGAATTTGATAGACCGTAATCACGTGGTCGTAATCATTCACCGAGGATTCCAGATCGACAATGAGCGGTGGGAAACCATTCACTCGTAAAGCCGACGCAGCGAACATGGCGCCCTCTATGCACTGCGCGTTTCTTTCCTCAAGCACTCGGCGGGGAGACAGACACGTCTCGTTATCACCCGATACTCGATATTCAAGCGAGTTCACAAAATCCTGGATCTTGGCTGGCGTAGACAGCGTCTTCAATATTTTGCGCTCGGCCGGAGTCCAGGCAGTCATCATAAAATAACGCTGAACCAAAATTACTTTTGCACGGCGTTCCAAAGAGTACCAAGGACGTAGCCAATGATGTAGCCAAAGGCTGATGTGACAATAATGAGCCCAAGCGCCATGAGCGGAGCAAACGGCAAAACCCTGTATGACAATTCAATCATGTGAAGCTGAAGGATCCAATCCATGAATGGCTGGGCAATGCCAAGCGCCACCATGACGGACCACGCCAAATGCCACAACCCAAGCACTCCGCCAAAGGCCAGACCAACGCGATGCGCACTGATCACATTTTTCATATGCCCATAGTGTAGCACGCGCACGGTTTTTTCTGCCTGTCTCCGCCCAACAGAAACGCCATCACCGCAAACACCGCCAACAAACCGCGCCAGCCGGAATGTGGGCAAGGAACATAAATTAGTGAAGCTAAAATTCTTTCCGTACTCGTTGCATGAGCATCTTGTACACAACGGAGCGATGTTCAATAAGATACACCTTCACTTGGCTCCGCCCGATACGAAAGATGACACGATAATCCCCAACACGTAGTTTTCTATCGCCTTTCTTGGAATGACGGAGCGGTAGCCCAAAAATCTCCGGTCTGGTCATGAGCCTACTCTCAATCGCACCCCTAATCCGCTTCTTCGTGACAGAACCAAGCTTGGGAGTGTAACACCCGTGTAACACCCGGTCAAAGCTCCGGCCGAACTTCTACTCAACGTTGAACGTCCTGGCCATCTGCATGAACTTCGTGACCCGTTCGGCTGTGATTTTATTTGAAGTTTCTGAGGAAATTATCAGGCTCAACTGATAATACGTTGTCCCGCCAATTGTCCCCATAACATATTCATTCAAAACCACGCCTGGATGGTCAAATTGCCCGGCATCCAGCTGGTAGTGAAACAAGGAAACTTTTGTCCCGCCTATCGTCCCCGTTGATGTGGCGACAAGTTTGGCACACTGTCCTGTTTGTTCGCAGAGCCTCTGGTGGCTGTTTTTGATCAGCTTATCTGGACCGCCGGAATAGAGATCGGCCCAATCCTTGGGCGGTAATGATTCTGTAGCGAGGTAATGCACATCAATGGTCGAGTCCACCGCCGTAAAAGCTCCCGGCCCGTCTTCTGCAGACGTGGTCCACTCTTTAGGGTACAGATCAGCCCGCCAGGATTTTTTGCTTCAAATTCTTCGGTTTTGGCGATGCCGTGTTCATATTGCTTTCATTAGAACCTTAACGCCTCGTCTGTCCACGTCCCGTCTTCGTGTTCAGCGGAGTATGTAATCACTCCCTTGCTAACTGTCAGGAAGTCTACATACTTAAAGGCTTCTTGCCCCACATGATTGATGACAACCCGCCACTCGCCATTGGTTTGCGCGCGATAGACGAATGTGTCGTCATCTACCCAAATGAGTGAGTCGATGTAGTCATAGTAAGCTCCGTTGCCGAGGTCTGAGATAATCGCGAATGAATCTGGTCCTGTCCAATGATTCGGGTCATGACTATTTACACGAAAGGCATAATGCGTCCCGGTGTTATTCAGGGCTGGCTTCTGAACGTCATTTCCGCTGATGAGTTTGTTAATGATCATCGTTGGCTGACTGTGCGATATTCTGTGTAGCCGCCTTCAAGATTTCTGATGTTTGTGTAACCCATCTTAAGAAGGGTTTGGCCACAGAGAGCCGACCGGCCACCGGTTGCGCACTGAACAATGATCGGGGTTTGTTTATCCGGGATCGATTCGGGAATTTTGAATTCCAGGAGACCTCTTGGAATGTGGATCGCGCCTTCTATATGGCCGGCCCCCCACTCATCTTGTTCGCGGACATCAATGAGCGTGTGCGGCTCTCCTTTGGCTCGTAACGCGAGATAGTCAGTACAGGAGATTGCAGGCACTTCGCGCTTAGCTTCGGCCACCAGATCCTGAGCAGACAAATCCATATATTTAAGCTTTTGGAATGAATAGTTTCAAGGTTCCGTCTGCAATATCTGGTCTTAGGGCGTCAGTTTTTAAGGCTACATCTGGCAATTTAACTCGGCGTTCAAATGAGCCGCGTTGAATTTCTTTATGATAGTAATTTTTGTCTTCGACTTCGGTTGTTTTGTCACGTTTACCGGAAACGACGAGCATACCGTCCCTCACCTTCACGTCATAAGCGTCTAGCTTGATGCCGGGGAGCTGCATTTCTACAGTTACGCCTTCCGCGGTTTGGTAGACGTCCGTAGCCAGGTCAATACCAGTCATATTGAGCTCGGGAAGATCTTCGCCGAAGATGTCCTTGATCGGTAGTAACGATTCCCAGGAAATTAGATTCATAGAACGGGTATTAAAATTCTTTTGTAGAGTATATGCCTGGTAGACTATTTTTAGTGAGTGGGTGTGTGTTTAACGAACCACTTCACGGTAAGCTCAGCTACTTTTTCAAGGGCACCTGCTTCCTCGAAGAGATGAGTGGCACCGGGAATAACTGCCAAATCTTTTGGTCCAGCCAGTTGACTGTATGAATCGCGGTTGAGGGCCAGTACCTCGTCATCCGCCCCGCCGACAATGAAGAGGGTTGGCACGACGACACGCGAGAGGCTATCACCGGATAGGTCCGTGCGCCCACCGCGAGAAACTACGGCCGCAATTTCATTTGGCCTGCCGGCGGCTACGATAAGGGCGGCCGCCGCTCCGGTGCTCGCACCAAATAATCCAAAGCTTAATTGTTTGGTATTTTCCTGTGTGCGCAGCCAGGCGAGAGCGCTCAACAGTCGGTTAACAAGAAGATCGATGTCGAATCTGGCGGCGTAGGTTTCGTCCTCGGTTTCAGTCAGGAGATCAAAAAGGAGGGTGCCGATCCCGGCTTGATATAGGCTCTCAGCCACGAATGCGTTACGCGGACTTAGCCTACTACTACCGCTCCCGTGCACGAATACTACGAAAAGCGAGGTATTTGACGGCAGACGAAGAATGCCTTCCAGTTTTTTTCCGTCAACTGGAATGATGATATTTTGTTCAGTTGACTTTGGCATATTGCTTGAGTGCCCGCTCAAGGAGTGGCGCGACTGAGACGTAGGAAACCCATGGCTCGTTTGTTCTTGGCGCGAGCGAGTCGGAAACGATCATTTCTTTTACGCCAACGTTTTTAAGCTTCTTCCAGGCGTCGCCGGTAAAAATGCCGTGCGTCACTATAACTAGGATTTCCTCTGTGCCATGTTCGTGGAGTCGCTGAGCAGCCTGAAGTAGAGTTGCGCCAGTATCAAGCTGGTCATCAATGAGAATACAGCGCTTGGTGACTTCGCCAACTAGATCGTGCAGAATGACGCCATCTGGGGTCCGCTCTTTTTTAAAGTACGCCACGGGACGAGTAGGTTTAAGGGCTTGGGCAACTGCCTCGCATCTGTGGACTGCACCGTTATCCGGCGCGACGAGCGTGGCATCTGTCCAGCCACGTTTCGTAATTTCATCGGCAAAAAGAGCGGCGGTAGAGAGGGAGATTATTTCGACCGGAACAAGCGCTTGGTCATGTTGGCTATGGATATCAATGGTCAGGAGCACATCGATGCCAGAGGCTTTGGCCATAGCCCCAACCCAAGCCGTGGTCAAACTCAGACCAGGTTTTATTTTATCATGTCTCATGTAGGCGGCGAACGGAAGTACAGCGATGACGCGCTTTGCCCCTTCTTTTTTGAGAGTGTGGGCCGCTAGGAGAGTCTGGAAAAGGCTTACATCCGGCGGGGAGAATGAACCAAAGAGCACAGCGTCTTCACCTGCAACGGGCGAGCATGATGAAGCGTACATTTCCTGATTTTTGTAGCGGGCAAACTCTTGAGTTCCACGCTCGAGAAATATTAGGCTCTCTAGAGCTTGGGAGAGCGGGTGGCTTTGATCAGTTGTAAAGAATTTCATAGGGGGAGATTATTCATCATGTTTGCCACCTCTTCGTCAGTTACTTGATTGAAAGTATTGTAGTAAAAACCAATCGACCCCTGAAACTGCAGAGGGCGCTTTAAGACAATCACCCGGTCTACTAACTGTTCGAGCTCGCGGATAGTGTCCCTAGGGGCCACTGGCACCGCGAGAACAATTGTCGCCGGCTCTTTTGCTCGTGCTTCATCAATAGCCGCTTTCATAGTTAAACCCGTCGCGATGCCGTCATCAATGATGATCGCGATCTTGCCTTTAACATCGGAGGATTTTCGATCCGCTAGATATCGCTTTCGTCGTCTGGCCGCTTCTCCGCGTTGACGCGTGACTTCACTTTCAAACCAGACCGGATCTATCTGTGAAACTTCAAATTCATTTTTAATGACATTACCCTTTTCTGAAACAGATGCAATCGCATATTCTGGATTATCTGGATGACCAATCTTTCGCGGGATGAGGAGATCAAGCGGCGCGTGCAGATGCTCGGCCACAATCTGCCCAAGGGCTACACCTCCCCGGGGAAGCGCGTACACCACCACTGATTTATCTTTGTATTCTTCCAAACTTACTGCCAATAGTTGCCCAGCATTCTCCCTATCTATAAATGGCATATATATCTTTCAGAACATTTTAGCATAGTAATAGATGGCAAGGCACTAATTTCCAAACAAAAACACCAGCTTAACAGCTGATGGATTTGTGGCGGGGCTGGTACGCAAGGTCAGAACTCATTTATGGTTTATATAGAGCTATTCCGCTGACGGAGTTGCGGGAGGGATGTTGAACGAAGATCCTTCTGGAAGAATCTGGATCGTGCCCGCGGTAACACTTCCGTCATCGTTGCTCGTTCCAGTAACCGTGATTGTCGTTCCCGTCGCTAGGTCTGCCGAGGAGCCTTCCGTCATTTTATTGATCTGTGAAGCATCCGAGAAGAAGACCAGCTTAGAGCCGCCGTCGGGAAGTTTTATAGTCATGCTTTCAGTATCCATAGAAAGGATCTCGCCACTGACGAGTCCACCGCTACCGGCTTGACCGCGTGTGAAGCCCCCTGGCCCTCCGGTCATCCCGGAGCGCTGAGTTGGGTCAAAGTCACCGAAACGCGAGGCAAAGTCACCCATAGCTGGGGTTTGTGATTTGGCGTACTGCATACCGCCAAAGAACGCACCTCCGCCCACAATCACAGCCGTAGCGATAACACTGATCAGAATATTTTTCATAGGAACAAAGGATAAGGAATTATTCGTAACGTAATGCAACGATCGGGTTTAGTCCTGCGGCACGGCGTGCGGGGTAGTATCCGAAGATGATACCGATGACAGCCGAGACGCCGAACGCAAGCAGAACGGAGGACCATGAAACGCTTGTGCTGACAATGCCGAGCGCGGAGACGGCAAAGGAAATACCGAGACCGAGTGCGATCCCGATAATTCCGCCCGCAAGTGTCAACATGACCGACTCCGCAAGAAACTGTTGCTCAATTTCTTTGCGTTTGGCTCCGATCGCCTTGCGTAACCCGATCTCCTTGGTCCGTTCCGTCACACTAGTGAGCATCATATTCATGATGCCGATACCTCCCACGACAAGTGAAATACCCGCCACGGCCGCAAGGAGAGTCGTAAACGTATCCGTGACACTTGAGGCGGTAGCGATGATGTCGGCCTGGTTAAGGATGTTGAAGTCTGCTGACGCTGCGTCAAGGTGGTGTCTGCTCAGCAAGAGATTCGTGATTTCCGTTTCCAATGTGTCAACCGTTTTTTCACTCGTTGCTTGTACGGAGATACTTGTCACGTACTTATCGCCGGAGAAGTATCGCTGTGCCGTGGAGAGCGGGATAAAGATCATGTCATCTTGGCTTGAGAACGAGCTGCCACCTTTCGCGACAGTAAGCCCGACAACGGTGAATTGGCTCCCATTGATACGAATCGTTTGGCCAATGGGACTCACGCCTTCTCCAAAGAGATCCGTACTGACTGTGGGCCCCAGCACCGCTACCTTCGCTACACTTGCCTGTTGCTGATCGGTAATGAAATTTCCTTCAGCTACCTGTACGTTTCGCACCTCCGTGTAGCTGGGCGTCGTACCAACAATGGACGTATTCGTATTTGTTCCTTTTGCCGCCGCCTGATATCGCGAGCTTACCTCGGGAGCAACAGCTTGAGCTACGGAGATCTCATCCGCGATCGCTTGAGCATCTTCCGCAGTCAAAGACTTGGCCGAACCCCGCTGGGTAGCAACACCGCCGAATGAACGTTGAGCTCCCGGTTGAACTTGGATGAGGTTCGCGCCGATGGATTGAATGCTTGACTGGATGGATGCTTGTGATCCTTGTCCGATGGACACCATGGCGATTACCGAACTAATGCCAATAATGATCCCGAGGGTTGTTAACCCTGATCGTACTTTATTACTGGAAAGCGCAAGAAAAGTTTCTTCGAGTAAGTCAGAGATAATCATACGGGTTTGTCGCTTTCGATCTTTCCGTCACGAATGAAGATAATGCGGTCGGCGTGTTCCGCGACATCGGGCTCGTGCGTAATGAGAATGATCGTACGCTTCTCCTCTCGGTTGAGTTTCTGGAACGTCTCGAGAACAATTTGTCCCGTGCGGGTGTCCAGGTTTCCTGTCGGTTCGTCAGCGAGAATAAGCGATGGCTGATTTACTAGCGCACGTGCGATGGCGACGCGCTGAATCTGACCGCCAGAAAGCTGGTTGGAGAGATGGTGGAAGTATTGCTCGTCGAGCCCCGCGGATTTCAACGCTGCTTTAGCAATTTTTTCGCGCTTTTCTTTGGGAATCTGTTTGTAGACAAGGGGAAGGGTAACGTTGCGCATGGCGCTTGCACGCGGTAGGAGATTGAATGCTTGAAAGACGAACCCGATGTGTTCGCGGCGAATGTCTGCTAGCTCATCCTCCGAAAGCGTTGACACATCTTTACCATCGAGAACGTACGTTCCGCTCGTCGGGGTATCAAGCGCACCTAGTATATGCATGAGCGTACTTTTACCAGAACCCGAAGGTCCCATGATGGCCACAAACTCGCCGTCCTTAATTGTGAAGCTCACCCCTTTGAGAGCATCAAACGATCCAGCTCCGGTGATGTATGTTTTACTAACGTTCTTTACTTCGATCATAGGTTTAGCGCGGGAACGATCCGCCGAATCCACCCGAAGGACCGCCTCCGCTATTTAACAAGCTTGGGGCAGACGAGGCCGAGGTCGCGGTTGCGGTATCCGTTATTGTTCTCGTGACCACATACTCGCCAGCGTCCAAGCCGGAAACGATTTCGGTCTGTGTGTCATTGGAGAGACCCACTTCTACGGTCACTTGGCGTGGCGACGTGCTTGACGTGACGCCCTGCGTGCCTCCCGTTTCCGTAACGCCATTGAGTACCTCAACGGAGGAAGTATCACCGAATGACTTCACTGCACTACTCGAAACCACGATAACATTCTGTCGAATGGCTGTGATAATTGAGATGTTGGCACTCATACCGGAAAGGACCCGTTCATCTTCGGTATCAAGGGCAATAAGGACGTTGTAGCTCACAACACCTTGGGATACCGTGCCGATGGTGTCGATCTGTACGACTTTTCCCGTGGTAGTCAAATCTTCGATCGCGTCGAACGTGAGTGTTGCGCGGTCGTCGATCGCCACCTTAGCCACATCAACCTCATTCAGAGTCATCTGTGCCGTAAACTGTTCCGCAACGACGACAGCAAGCGCGTTGCCCGACGATGCCGTTTCGCCAACGTGCAAGCTGATGCTTGACACGGTTCCGGTAATTGGCGCGCGGACCGTATACTTCGCCAAGTCTTCAAGTGCATCGTTATATTTGTTGCGGGCGCTTTCAAGACTGAGCTTTTGGGAGCGGACATCAAGACTATCGGCCTTGACCGTGAGATCTGCGAGCTGTTGTTGACGTTCTGCAACCGTTTCTTTGGCTTTTGCAATATCGTCTTCTTCTGCACCGTCGGCCACGTCCTCGTATTTTTTCTGTGCGGCAACAAGAGCGACTTTTGCTTCCTCCACCGTATCCTTAGCGTCGGCGATGGAATTTGGCGCACTCAGGTCCGTTTCCTTGATCGTATTCGTGGAGGATCGGAGCGAGTTAATAATGCCATTCGTCGTCACAATATCCGCAGGGATTGTCGTCAGCATTTTATCAATGTGATCAGCGATGACAGCCCTTTCGTAGCCTTGATCTTCAATGCGATTCAGAAGGATCTGGGAGCTGTTAAGGGCATTAGAAATATCCTCGGCCGCTTGAAGCGTGAGCGTAATGACCTCGACCTTTTTTTCTGTGTTACTGTCTCGATTTGTGTTTTGGAACGAGGACCAAGCGTCAGCATAAGAATCCTGAGCCGTTGCATAGTCGCTGAGGACGTTGTCAGAATACGAAGCGCTGACCAAGAGGTGGTAATAGCTGATATATTCCTCACCGCTCTGTTCTGTGCCAATGAAGTCGGACAAATCGGTCATGAGGTCAGTGAGATCAGTGAATGCTTCCGCTACAGCGTTATAGCCGTTCTCAGAAGCCGATTCTAGGTCCTGTCCCGCTGATGTCTGTATTTTGGTGAGGTTGCGTTCGGCCTGCTCCAAAGAACGTTGTGCCTTATCGACTTCACCTTGTGCATCGTCTAATTCCTCATTGGTAGGACTGTTTTCTAAATCCTTCAGCGTCCGTTGCGCTTGCGCGAGGGCATTTTCTGTCTGAAGGAGTGACAGGGTATCTGGATCCGCCGTGAGTTTTTCGTAGGCGATTTGCGCGCTCTCAAGGCTGATCCTTGCGTCACGCACGCTTTTTTTCGCGGTCTTCGCATCAAGAACGGCAATGACGTCACCCTCCTCAAGCCGCTGCCCATTTTTTGCGACCAGCTGAACAACTTTTCCAGATACTTCTGGTTTCACCTCGATTTCCGCCTCACCCTGGACTTGTCCGGTGCCGGAAACGTTCGTTGTAAGCGTTCCCTGCGCTGCAACTTCAAGCACATACCGCGCCTGTGCAGTGTCTGGGTTCAGCGCTCGCACGAAGAGGATCCCTCCCCCGAGCAGTAAAATACCGATGAGTATCGAGGTTTTCTTTCGCTGGCGGAAAAATTGATAAATACGTTGCATACTATTTCTTTAAGAGTGCTCACAGGATAAATGAACCCCCGTGAAGAAAGTGTAAAGAAGCTTTAACCAAAAAACGCCTTCATGGGCGTCTTTGGAGTGGATAGCGTATTTTGTAACTACGAAGTACGGGAGATAGGAAGCGTCATTATAACTTTTGTGCCTTTGTTTGGGGTGCTTTGAATCTCGATCTTGCCCCGATGAGCGCGGAGAGCAGCGTGAGCGATGGATAGACCAAGCCCGCTGCCTCCGGTACCTCGGGAGCGGCTCTTTTCGGCTCGGTAAAAACGATCGAAAACGTGCGCAAGCTCCTCTGAATTCATGCCGATGCCCGTGTCTTCAATTTCGATCATCGCTTGAGATTTTTCTTGTGAAAGACGAACTTTAATGCTCCCACCTGACTTGTTATAGCAAACAGCGTTCTTGAGAACGTTTGCAATGGCTTGCGAGAGCATCTGTTTATCGCCAAGGACGGTGATGTCAGCATTGGCGTTAACAAAGTTATCGATGGCGATGCCGTTTTTTTCTGCAAGTTCAGTGAACCGTTCCGCGGTCTCTCGAAGGAGTGGTGCGAGCGCGAAGTTCTTTTTGTTCGGAATGTTGCCGTTTCGTTCTGCAAAATAGGACAGCTGGAGTAGGTCCTCCACAAGTCGGGTCATGCGATCCACCTCTTCAAGATGACTTTTAATTTTCTTCTCCTCTTTTGCGTTTGTGTTTCTCCGTAATTGATTTTCCAGTCCCGTTTGTAAAATGGCCAGCGGAGTACGGAGCTCATGCGATGCGTCGCTTAAGAATTGGCGTTGGCGTTGATAGGCGGAACGAATCGGACGCAGCGTTAACCCCGCCAGTCCGTAACTGAGTATTCCGGCAACAATCAGTAGCGCGCCATTCACCATGAGAATCGTATTCTGAAAATCTTCCTGAATATTTCGCATGTCGAGTCCCGGTGGCGGCGGGCGTTCGGTCACTTCCTGCCCAGAGGCCGACGCATTGAACCGTGCGCGCAGACGCTCGGAAAAAATGTATCGGCTAATACCGCTTGAGGAAACCAAAATACCCGCAAGAATCACGACGTACACCATGGTGAGTACGATTCTTGTTTTTGCGAACATCAGGCTAGACGAGTCGGTAGCCTTTCCCCCAAACGGTTTCAATACGTTTCGCATATTCTTTTGGTAACTTCTGACGCAAATTTTTTATGTGGACGTTCACAACATTGCTGAATTCGTCATGAAACCTGTCCCACACGTGGGAAAGGATGTCTTCCCGCGTGACGACAGCTCCATGATTACGTAGTAGAAATTCCAGTAAGCCAAACTCTCGAAGCGTGACATCGAGCTTTTTCTTCTTGATCCAAACGTGTTGCGATCGAGTATCGAGACGTAAATCATCCAATTCCAAAACGTCCCCCATGAGCTGTGGAGTGCGCCGAAGCACCGTTCGCATACGGGCAAAAAGTTCTTCAAAAGAAAAAGGCTTCACGAGATAGTCATCACCGCCAATATTCAGTCCGGCGATTTTATCTTCCGTAGTATCTCGGGCGGTGAGGAAGATGATTGGCGTCTGCACTCCGTGGGCACGAAGATTTTGGCAAACTGTCAACCCGTCACGTTTGGGAAGCATGATGTCCAAAATGATCAGATCATAGCCATTGACTCTCGCCAGCTTTTCACCCTCTTCACCATCGAATCCAAAATCAACCGCATAGCCACGGTCGCGCAATTCTTCCACTACATTTTCGTTTAGTTTCGGTTCGTCTTCTACGACAAGAATTTTCATAATGTCAGAATAATACACCTCAACTGGTGAAGAAACGGTGAAGTGTTCCATACATCATATCTGAGTTTGAGCAATCAACAAAAATCCCCGCTGAAATTAGCGGAGACATTTGTGGCGGGGCCAGCGAGCGACATTAGGACCCTCGTTTGCCAAATCGAGTAAAATTTTATATCCTATGAGCGATATGAAATCTATGTGCCAGACGAAAATCGTTTTGCGGCATACCCGCTTTGCATGAGCGGGATTGTTTGACGTTATTCCATTGAATGACAGCAAAGAAGCCCGCTTATCTGCGGGTTTCTTTATTTTTAGCGAAGATGTATATGCAGATCCAATCACTCAGAGGTACCCGCAGTCTTTATCCAAAAGATATGCGAAAACGAAACGCGTTTGTAGATGCTTGTCGAAGGGTTCTTGAACGGGCCGGTTATGAAGAGTACGAGGCTCCCATTCTTGAGCCGCTTTCACTCTATGAAGCGAAATCAAGCGCCGAGATCATTGAGCGCCAGTCTTATGTTTTCACCGACCGTGGTGGCGAGAAGATTGTCGTTCGGCCTGAACTCACCCCTTCGCTGGCCCGAATGATTGCCAATAAACAAGGCGAGTTGCCACCGCTCATTCGTTGGTATAGCTTTGCCGATTGCTGGCGTTATGAACGGCCTCAAAAAGGTCGATCGCGTAATTTCTTTCAGTTGAATGTCGATTTCCTCGGCTCGGACAGCATTGAGTCCGATGTTGAAGCCATTGATCTCGCGCTATCGGTGCTTGAAGCAACGGGCTTAGATATGTTGAAAATTCAGCTTCGCATAAACGATCGCGCCTCTTTCAATCAGGTGTGCGATCGTTTGAACATACAGGAAGCTGAGAGGGGACGTTTCCTAACTCTTCTCGATGAGAGAGATAAGTTAGCGTCGGAAGAGTTCACGAATCAGATCCGTGTAATCAATAGCCAAATTACTCCCGAAGACCTCAAAATCGTTGAGGATATAAAACCATCAGCAAGACTCCTTTCCATCATGGAGGAGGTCGAAAAACTCGGATGGACTCAGCTTGTCTACGACCCACAACTGATGCGTGGATTCGCCTATTACACAGGTATGGTTTTTGAAGTATTCGAAACGTCGGGCGAGTATCGACGCGCACTCTTTGGAGGTGGCAGGTATGACAATCTATTACAGGCGGTTGGTGGGAAGCCGATGAGTGCAGTTGGATTTGGGGTAAGCGACGTGTCGCTCTTTGCGGCTCTCGAAACGCAAGGTCGAGCTATCCCTAATGTTGCGCAAGATAAAACACTCATCATTCCGTTCTCAAAAAATGAATTCGATACCGCGACCTCGGTCGCGAAGAAGCTGCGCAGTAAAGACCAAGTCGTTGTAATGCCCGTGCCTCCATACGAACTCAAGAAGCAACTCAGCATGGCGAATCGTATCGAAGCAAATACGGTGATTATCATCGCCCCAGAGGAGCTAAAGCAAGGAAAAATGATCGAAAAGGATATGCTCACTGGCCAACAAAAACTGGTCGAGATTCCGAGCTAGAGTTTTAACGCTCATATGGCCTAACAAAAATACCCGCATTGATTAGCGGATATTTTTGTGGTAGGCCACGTCGTTCGCGAACGACGTGGCAGGGGCTAGTCAATGACGTTAGAACTCTCGCTATTCACCTTTGCCCTTAAAGAGGTTCAGGTATTCGGAGAACTCAAACAATCGATTTCTCTTGAAACCAGTTGTCTCCCGAAGGATCTTCTTCTGTTCAAAAGCGCTTACGAGTGTAATCGCCGACTGAGGCGTGATGTTGAGCCATTCAGCAACCTGAGTAGTATTTACAATCGGTTGCGAATACAACTTCTGCAAGAACTCGCGGCTCAAGGGCGCTCTGCGGCCAAGCGTCAAGACGCGTCGCTCAACATCCTCGCGAAGATCTACAATCTTTTTGAACGTTTCCGTACCTTTTCTTGCCGTCTCCGAAACACCCACCAGGAAGAACCTCAACCAATGCTCAATATCGTTTGCTGACCGGACTCCCGTGAGCGAGTCATAATATTTGCCCTTGTTGCGCTCAAAGAAGTCGGATAGATACAGTGTCGGCTTACTGAGCATCCCCTTGTCCATGAGGTAAAGGGTGACAAGTAGACGGCCAATACGCCCGTTGCCATCAAGGAAGGGGTGGATCGTTTCGAATTGATAATGGCTAAGGGCAATACGAATGAGATGCGGAACCTCGATTTGTTTGTTATGCCAAAACTTTTCAAGGTCACTCAGAAGATCGCGTAGCTCTTCGGGATGTGGCGGAATAAAAACTGCATCCTTCAAAGTTGATCCTCCAAGCCAATTTTGACTCGTGCGAATCTCTCCTGGCATTTTATGCTTTCCACGAACACCAGAAAGCAATATCCTGTGCGTATCTTTCAGTAATCTGATGGAAAGAGGGATTTTGGCGAGCTCTTTCACCGCATGATTCATCGCTTTGGTGTAATTTTGCACCTCATCCCAATCATCTCTGCGCTCTGGATCAACTTCATCTTCGGGCAGCACCGCTTCGTCCATGCCGGTGCGCGTTCCCTCGATTCTACTTGATGTCGTCGCTTCCTTCAGAACGTGCATGCGAATAAACAAATCAACATCAGGGATGAAACGCGAAAAAGCGTTCAGCTCCGCAAGATGACGAGTAGCCTCTTCAAGCAGAACGTCGATTCTTGGATCTGACCAGGCGAATGGGCCATTCACCATGTTCGGGACAAAACTCTTGTATTCCTTTTGCTGTCGGCTCACCCCGGCCTTAAAAGTCGATTTAGACATATTGAGCTAACTTTTAGTATAAAAACCCATATTCAAAGTTTATGCATTAACTTTTAACATGTCAAATCATATTCAAAGTTTCCGGGGTATGGCCGGTCCTTCGCTTTCCATCTTTTTTCCCAACCATGCTTATGCGGTTTGCATAAAGCGCATCCGCTGCCCTTTTTACGTTTGTATTGCTTGCGCATAGCCTGTACCAATATATGACGTTCGCCAAGGAAAAACATTACACAAACAAAAACACCAGCTTTAAAGCTGATGGGTTTGTGGCAGGGGAACTGGGATTCGAACCCAGAATGGCTCTTTTGGAGAGAGCTGTGATAGCCGTTTCACTATTCCCCTAGGCCTGAGGATAATAGAGGAAAGCGGAACAAAAGTAAAGTAACTACTTAGCCGCTACGGCTTCGGATTCTTGGTTGGCTTCGCGCAGATCTTCGTAAATTTCGTTCAGATCGTTTGTGAGGAGAGCTAGTTCTTTGGGACTGGTTTCAATTAGATACGCCAGTACATAACCAAGCTCCTCCATGATGTGCTCAATCGCCACCTCGGCAGCTTTTGGCCGGCGGAACTTCTCTTTCATGGCATCAAGCGCCTTGATCTGATCCATAAGATGCGTTCGCCGGACCTCCATGGCCGCTTTGGCGCCATTCTCGTATTTGGTACCCTCCGGAATTTGGTACGGCAGATAACGCTCTGGCCTGGCTTCGTGCAGATCAGCTTCAGCTAGCGGGCGAAAGGTCATGTCATTCAGCTGAAGATACCAGGCTTCGCCGTTCCCCTCGTCCATAAACATGGCTCCCCCTTCATCCGCAAACTTGAGCGTGAGCGGACGAGAAAATTTCTCCCAAGAAATGGGTTCAGGCGAAAGCTCGTGCTCAATGGCTCGTCCAGGCACTCGAGGTCCGGTATCCATAATTACTGCGCCAAAAGTTTGAAGCTCTGGATGAGGGACAGGAATTCCGGCTCAACGGTGATATCGCCCGTCACCGGATAGGTTGCCCCGGCCGTGATGGTGTAAATCCGGCCGTCACCCGCGTGCGTAGCTGCCAATTGCCTGCCGAAAATTGGTTTGCCAGCGTTCATGTCAGTGACAACATATTGGGCATAGAGCGCAAACTGCGTGCCGTCCGCGCCAGCTTCCCACTGCAAAAACTGAATACTCGGTACATCGGCAGACGGCGGAGTCTGCGCCTGGTCTTTGAGCCAAACCTCCGTGTCTGCATAAACTGGCACGTGATACTCGTAAATCCCCTTCCCGATTGCATCGATAGAAAAATGCCACGGCGCCATGGCATCACCCGAAAACGCCACGGAGTCGCGTCCATCCGTAGCAAACGAATCCGCAGTTGGGAGCTCGACGGAAAAACCTAACTTATCATTTTTATATAGTTTGGTGGTAACGACAGAGGGTAATGCATTGGGATTGAGCGAGGTTCCCGTCGCTGGAACGATCGACGCTCCTGTTAGCGAAGGAACTTGGGTGGGTGCGCGGGAAAGAAGCACAACAACAATAATCGCAGCCAATCCCACCACAGCGCTCACAGCAATAAGAGAAGAGGAAGATTTCATATATCAGGAATGATACACAATTTCAGGATCTTGACTCACATACGTACCAACATCGTCCCCGCGTAAAGCTCGAGTTATGCTTCCCGGCTCCTTCAAGCTGAAGACCAGAATCGGCAAATCTCGATCCCTACTCAGCGTCATAGCCGTGGGATCCATGGCACCGAGCTTTTGCACAATCGCTTCATCGAAAGATAACCGGTGATAACGCCTGGCGTCATCATGCTGGCGCGGGTCTTTATGGAACACGCCGTCTACGTTCGTGGCTTTCATGACAATATCTGCCTTGATTTCTGCGCCTCGCAAAATGGCGGCCGTGTCTGTTGTGAAGTGCGGATTGCCTGAACCAGCGGCAAAGATGACTACTCGCCCCTTTTCAAGATGCCGGATCGCCCGACGCTGAATATACGGCTCCGCAATCCGATCCATTTGAATAGCCGAAAGGACCCGCGTCTTCACGTCCAAGTTTTCGAGTGCGCTCTGCAGGGCAAGGGCATTCATGACGGTGGCGAGCATGCCCATGTGATCCCCAGTTTCCTTTGGAATGTGCAGTTCCTCCGCCATCTTGCCCCTAAAGATGTTCCCTCCCCCAATGACAATCGCAATTTCAATGCCGAGTTTCTTCGCCTCCCCCACTTCCCGCGCAAAACGCTCAAGCCACAAAGGGTCAATGATCCGTCCGTCTGCTCCGCCTAGCGCCTCACCGGACAGCTTCAGAAGGACTCGCTTATATTTTGGGTGGTCAGTCATATGCAAGGTAAAAGTGGTCAAAGTGGTCAGAGGTCATTCAGAAGTGACCATTTAGACCACCTTGACCATTGACCTAGTGTAAACGCCCGCATGTTACCACACCTGTAATATTCCGGAATCATCTGTGTAGTACTAAGTGAACGGCTGAAAAGTGCACATTCGGCCGTAGGTTAGACTAAATATTTAAGGTTAGCTCTTTCTTATGAACAGAATGCAGAAATCATTCATTGCCGCGGCCGCGGCCGCCACCATTGGCATCGGCGCGCTAGGCATTGGCACCACCTTTGCCGCTGAAAAAGCGCCAGGACCGGGCGTTGACTCCCTCATCACGGCCATAGCTGATAAGTTTCATTTGAGCACGGCTGAGGTCCAGGCAGTTTTTGATGAGGAGCGGGCTAAAATGGAGGCTGATCGCAAAACAATCATGGAAGATCGGCTGGCTGAACGCGTGGCCAGCGGGAAAATCACCCAGGCGCAGGCAGACGCGATAAAAGCTCACCGTGATACGCGCCCCAACCTCCATCCACGCATGGGAGACATGGGCAGACCAGAAAGATTCGACAATTAACTCATACAGAAGCTCAAAAGACCGTCCGGCATAGCCCGGCGGTCTTTTTTGGAGTAAAATACCGTAAGCCTATGCGCTTCCGGCTTCAACGCTCGCCCTACCGCTTTGCTTTTTTCCTGTGGCTCATGTTCAGCGCCATCTTCTTCGTTCTTGGCCTAATTGAGCTCCCGCTCCACTGGCTCTTGGCCCTTCTGCTGGCCATGAACTTAAGCGCCTTCACCATCTACGGCCTGGACAAGCTTTTTGCCATGGGCCATCTCTACCGCATCCCCGAAAAAATCCTCTGGCTATCAGCCTTTGCGGGCGGTCCCTTGGGCGCTTTGCTTGGCATGTACATTTTCCGGCATAAGGTCTCAAAAATTTCTTTTCAGTTCTGGCTGGCCGTGGTCATTCTCCTTGAACTCGGCCTGGCCCTGCTCATTCTTCAACCACACCTGTAATTTTCGGCGCGCGCGTTCTTTATGCAAAACCAACCGAAAAAACCCGGCATCGGAAACCTCTTGAAGCCCTATAAGGGATTCATCGCCAGCCTAGTGATTCTCGCCGTTGCCAGCAACGCGCTTAACCTGGTTACCCCAAAGCTCATCTCCCACGCCATTGATTCTTTTGCGCGCGGGCAGTTTGCCCTGGCCCAAACCGTAGAAACTTTTCTACTCATAGCCGGGCTTGTTCTTGTTCTCACCTTTGTACAAGGCGTTGTGCAGACGTATGCCTCAGAAAGAGTGGCGCGGGATCTGCGAAACAAACTCGCCGAGAAGATTTCCAAACAAAGTTTTCTCTTCGTGCAGAACGCCACGCCGTCCATTCTGCTCACTAATCTCACGTCAGACATTGATGGCATCAAACTGTTCGTCTCACAGGCGATTGTCTCCCTCGTCTCCTCTTTTCTGCTCGTCCTTGGCGCCAGCGCCATTCTTTTTTCTATCGAGTGGAAACTCGCTCTGGCCGTCCTGGCCGTCATTCCGGTTATTGGCGGACTCTTTTTTCTAACGCTCGCCAGAGTACGCGTGCTTTTTGGCGAGGCGCAAAAAGTCATCGACTGGCTGAACAAAGTCATCAGTGAAAGCATCTTGGCCTCGGCGCTCATTCGCGTTCTTAACTCGCAAAAGGACGAGTATGACAAATTCATGACGGCGAATACGCAGGCTAAGGACATCGGGCTGAAAATCCTCTCCATGTTTGCCGGCCTCATTCCGCTTATCACTTTCCTTGGAAACATTGCCGTGCTCATCATCCTTGGTCTTGGCGGACACTATGTTATTAACGGCGAGATGACCCTCGGCGACTTCGCAGCCTTCACAAGCTATCTAGCCATCCTCATCTTCCCGATTCTAATTATCGGCTTCATGAGCAACGTCATTGCCCGCGCGCAAGCATCTTATGCGCGTATATCGAGTATTCTTGACGCCCCTGACCCAGAGCCAACCGGGGACGCCCACGCTGAGCTCATGGGCCGGCTTGAAGTCAAGAATGCCTGGCTCATGTATGGCGAGAAACCCGTCCTCAAGGATGTTTCTTTCGAGGTGAAGCCTGGCACTCGTGTAGCAATCATCGGCCCGACCGCCGCTGGCAAAACGCAACTCTTGTACGCCCTCGCCGGACTCGTTGTTCCTCAGGCGGGCGAGGTCCGCTATGACGGAAAAACTATTCACGAGTATCGCCCAGACCGCCTGTACGAACAGATTGGGCTGGTTTTTCAAGACAGCGTCATGTTCAACTTAACGATCAAAGAAAACATTGCCTTCGGCGAAAAGGTGAGGCCCGATGACCTCGAAAGAGCTGTCAAAACCGCCGAACTCGATGATTTCATTTCAGCCCTGCCCGACGGACTTGAAACCATTGTCTCCGAGCGCGGAACAAGTTTATCCGGCGGTCAGAAACAACGCATCATGCTGGCCCGCGCCCTGGCCCTCAATCCGAAGATTTTATTTCTAGACGACTTCACCGCTCGGGTTGATGCACTGACCGAGCAAAAGATTCTCGACAATATCGAACAGCTCTATCCTGGTATCACGCTCATCTCCGTTACGCAAAAAATCTCGGCCATTGAAAAATACGACAACATCATTCTGCTCATGGAGGGCGAGGTACTCGCAGAAGGGACACACGAGCACTTGATGGAGGCATCCCCGGAGTACGTGCAGATTTACGAGTCGCAAAAAAGCACCAGCCATTATGAAGTACCGGCTCAATAATTCAGAAGATAAGGATTACGAAGACATTGGCATCATGGACATGTTCCGAAAGTTTTTACCGCTCCTCAAAAATGAAAAGCTGGCCATCACGGGCGCCCTCTGCGCTACGCTTATCAACTCCGGCCTAAACCTGCTCGCTCCTGTTCTCATTGGCCATGCCGTTGATACGTACATCGTTACAAAATCCTACCCCGGCGTTCTCCAAACGTGCGGGATTCTCCTTGCCTGTTATCTTGGCGCCCTCCTGGCCGGCTACATTCAAACGCGCGTCATGGGCGGGGTGGGCCAGCGCGTGCTCCTCAAACTGCGCAACGGCATTTTCATGAAGCTCCAGGAATTACCGGTCGCCTTCTTTAACCAAAACAAGGCCGGCGATCTCATTTCCCGCATCAATAATGATACGGACAAGCTGAACCAATTTTTCTCCCAAGCGCTCATGCAATTCATGGGCAACGCTTTTGTCATTCTTGGCGCCGGCATTTTCTTAATCGCGCTTCACCCCACACTCGGTGGGGCGGCGCTCATGCCCGCGCTCGTCCTCCTCATTATCACCAGGCTCATCTCCCCCTGGATCAAACTCCAAAATACGAAGAACCTGCAAACCACCGGCGGACTATCCGCCAACATCCAAGAAAGTTTGGAGAACTTCAAAGTCATTGTAGCCTTTAACCGTCGTGATTATTTCCGCGATCGTTTACGCGACGTGAACGAAAATAATTACCGGTCGGGCGTGCTCGCTGGCGTGGCAAATACCGTCTTCACTCCGCTCTATGGATTTTCGAGTACTGTCGCCCAACTCATCGTTCTCGGATACGGAACATATCTCATCACGGCCGGCAGTTTTACCCTCGGCCTTATGATCAGCTACTTGAGCTACGTGAACCGCTTTTATGATCCTCTGCGCCAGATCGCCTCTGTCTGGTCTTCTTTTCAACTGGCGCTCGCCTCCTGGGAACGCGTTTCCGGAATCCTAAGCATGGAATCGGACATAAAAATACTTCCATCCTCTCTCTCCTCTCCATCCTCTGCCGTCGTTCCTCTCCTTTCCTTCCACAACGTTCGCTTCGGTTATCCCGATGGCAAGGAGGTTTTGCATAATGTGAATCTGTCCCTCGAAGCTGGCAAAACCTACGCGCTCGTCGGCCCAACTGGCGGAGGCAAAACCACTACGGCATCGCTCATGGCTCGCCTCTATGACCCAACGGAAGGGACCGTCATGTTTCACGGCGCTGATCTCAGAAGCTATCCGCTGGCTGAACGCACCAAAAAAATTGGCTTCATCCTCCAAGAGCCATTCTTATTTACGGGTACAGTGCGCGATAATATTTTGTACGGCCATGAGGAGTATCGAAATATCACAAACGATGAACTCGTGGCTGTTCTTCAGTCGAGCGGTCTCCACACGTTAATCGAGCGCTTCGAGCAAGGTCTCGCCACGCCCGTCTCATCGAGTAAAGACGCGACGAGCCTGGGCCAGCGCCAGCTCATTGCCTTCATCCGGGCCGCCCTCAGAAAACCTGAGCTCTTGATTCTTGACGAGGCTACCGCTAATATCGACACCGTAACAGAACAGCTCCTGCAGGAAATTCTCGAAAAACTCCCGAAGGAAACTACGCGCGTCATTATTGCCCACCGCTTGAATACCATCGAGAATGCCGACGAAATTTACTTTGTAAATGAAGGCGAGGTGAAACGAGCCGGCTCGCTCAATGACGCAGTAAACATGCTTATGCACGGAAAAAGAAAAAGTTAAATTGATGTTTATGAAAGGTTACGCCGTTGTCTTCCTGTTTCTAGGAATCCCAAGCATCATCTGGCTGGCCGTCTCGCCCCTTATTACGAGCGACTTCAGCTCTTTCGCCTTCTCTCTCGGCGGATTCCTGGGCGTCTTTGGGTTTGCGCTCTTCACGCTCTCGCTTCTCCTCTCCATGCGCATTCCGCTCATTGAGCGCGTGTTTGGCAACCTCGGCACCGCGTACCGCTTCCATCAGTGGACGGGAGCCACTGCCACCGCCCTCCTTGTTCTTCACCCGCTCCTCCTCGCTATCCCTCGAATCATGTATTTCCCAGGTAGTTTGGTCGAGTTTTTCATCCCGCTCCACACGCCGTTCCAAATGTTTGGCGTACTTGGCCTCATCCTCCTGGTCATCTGTGTCTTAGTCACCTTCTTCGTCTCTCTCCCCTATCACATCTGGAAAATGACGCACCGCTTCTTGGCCATCGCGTTTCTGCTCGGCGCTCTCCACGGCATCTTCATTCAAGGCACGATCTCCTTCAATCCCGCTGAACGAATAATCTTCGCCCTCTTCACCCTGGTCGGACTTGTGGCGATTGTTTATCGAGTACTGGGCAAAAAAACCATCGTCAAAAAAACATCGTACAAACTCGCCAAGGTCGAGACCATTGGCACGGTCATCACGCTCACGCTCTCACCAATTGGAAAACCAATGGCCTTCCGCGCCGGCCAGTTTGCCTATCTCACCATCCATGATTCCCGCCTAAAGGACGAGCACCCCTTCTCCATCGTCTCCGCCGAAGGAAGCAAAGACCTGGTCTTCATGGCCAAGATTCTTGGCGATGACACCGCACTCTTCCCCTTGCTTCAAACCGGCACAATGGTGGATGTCGAGGGTCCCTACGGAAACTTCTCCTACGCCCGCGGAGGAAAGCGCCAGCTGTGGATTGCTGGAGGTATTGGCATCACGCCCTTCATGAGTTTGGCGTCGAGCTTGCCGAGCGGGTTCTATGACGTTGACCTATACTATTCGGTCAAGACGGCCAGCGAGGCCGTGTCACTCGCTGAGCTACAGACAGCTCTTGCCCCCCGCTCCGATATCAGAATTCACCTCTGGGCCACAGATGTTCAAGGCTATTTGACCTGTGAAGCACTCAGCAAGGCCAGCGTGGATTTCTCAACGCTCGACGATATTCTTCTCTGCGGGCCAAGCGGAATGACGCTGGCCATCAGAAACGGCCTTATTCGGAGCGGTATCCGCCCTGGCCATATTCACGCTGAACTGTTCGCTACCCGGTCTCTCAATATCTTGCCAACCAAGAAATAGAGGAACATGCTATACTTTTCCTAAGCTCTTAATTTTTATGTTGCGTATGCAAATAGCCACGTCATTGCGTTTTGCCCCGGCCCGTTCGTTCGCTCACGGCGCCACAGCCACCATTTGTGCAGTCATCGGGTTCTTCCTCTATACAACAAGCGCCTTCGCTACCGCCCCAACCATGACCGCCGTCACCGCTGATACAAACAATAACGGCACCGTTGACCAAATCACCATCACTTTTGACGTATCAACAACAATCATTGATACAAACGCGGGCGATGGGCTTCCAAGTCTTTCGCTCGGTGACGGTTGCACAATTCCAAACGGTCTCTACGCCCCCGTTGGGCAATTAACGCTTACGCTCAGCGGTCTTACCGGTTGTACATCCGGGAATACAGGGATCACCCCAACGCTTTCCTATTTGCAGGTGGCTGGTTGCGCTACTGAGGCTGCCATCTGTGATCAGGCCGGCGCTAACCAAATGCTCACCGGTCTCCCAAATGCCTCAGCCGTTGACGGAGCAGCTCCAGTTCTCCAGTCTGTAGTCGTAAATAATGTGGGCGGATTAGACGACATTCTTGATCTTACCTACTCAGAACCCATCCAAATATCCAACGGCGGAGCTTTCAGCACATCCGCTGTTTTAAGCAGTGCCACCTTTGGCGCTATGGCCACCGTAAAAACTCTTGAAGGCATAGCTACTTTTGACGGATTGAGCAGTATGACGGTTGGTATGGCCGTCGGAAACTACCTCACCCTAACGAACGGTCCGTCCTCAGCACTCCTAAGAATAGAGTTCAATCAAGGAAATATTGGTTCATCCTTTAACGCCGGCTCCGTAGCGCCCACCACGGATACCTACACGCCCGTCTCTGATGTCACAAGAATAAAAGATCTGGCCGGAATTGCCGTAAACGGCTCCTCAACCCCCGTTGTAGCTACCGTCACTTCCGCCTGGGATGTCACCGCACCTACCATTGTAAACACGTATTCCTGCGATGCCGATGGAGATGGCGATGTTGAGCGCTTCCAAATAAACTTTTCAGAATCCATCAATGACGTGAGCAACGCCGCATCAATCTTTGAAGGCGATAACGATGCCACGAATGATGGCGTAGGCGAAGAGACAGCCAGCACCATGAACACTGCTACTGCCGGCTGTGACGGCAATGCGGATGACACGGGTGCTAATGACGAGAAAATCCGCATTGACCTGGCAACAGGTATCAGCGGTACAAATACCGCCTTCGTAAACATTCCCTCAGCATCCGGCCGAGATATGGCGGGAAATCGTTTTGTAGCAGTCTCCGGCGGTGGCACAGAAAATGACAAAGCCAAGCCCCGCCTTATTGGATCCACGCCATCTGCTAGCGCTACGGGCGTTGCAAAAAACGCCACCATCACGCTCACCTTCTCAGAAAGCGTGGCCTCCATCACCGCCTCCGTCAGCCCAACAGCGACGCTTACAAATTCCACCAGCATGCCAGCTTCAACGGTGGTCTTCACTAGCTCAAAAGTATCGGGACCTAATACGTTCACTGTTGCCACCGCTCCTGACAGCTCAGCTAACATCTTTGGCGGAGCTGGAACCGGCGGAACACACCCGCTCTTGTTCACCGTGGTCAGTAGCAGTAGCTCAGGCGGAGGCTCATCAGGGACTGTCACCCACTCCGTTATTGTAAACTCGCCAAACGGCGGACAGACATACCACGCCGGTGATATTGCGTCCGTAAGCTGGACCGGATCAAACGCGGGTCTTGTGAACCTCTACTACTCCACCTCAAACGGCGGAACAGACACCCTCATCGCTTCAAACCTAGGCGAGTCAGGTACCTACAGCTGGACCGTGCCGAACGTCTCTTCAGCCGATGCCTTCGTAAAGGCGGTTGGCTATGACAACACCACGCTCCTGGCGCTTGATTCCTCTGATACTGCTTTCACGATCATTGGCAACACCGCCCTTCCTCCAGCCACGCAGACCCCCGCAACGAGCACAACGCATCCCGCCGGTATGGGCGTCTCTCCAATCACCGGTTTGCCGGAAGCCACGAACATCGTAACGGTTGGTGATCTCATCCGTGGCGATCAGTACCCCACCGTTTACTATGTGGACGCAAACTTCCTGCGCCACCCCTTCCAAGACGCCCAAACGTACCTCACCTACAATTCAAGCTGGAACATTGTCCGCACGGTGACTGGCGCCACGCTCTCCACGCTCACCATTGGCAAGCCCATGTTGCCAAAGGCCGGTGTAGTGCTCGTGAAGATCGTCTCTGACCCCCGCGTGTACGCCTTCCAGACTGACAGTGTCACGGGCACCACGCTCTTGCGCTGGATCCCAAGCGAATCCGTAGCCATCGCACTCTACGGCGCCTCATGGGCAGACTACGTCATTGACATCGCCCCCACACTCTACACGCAGTTTGGACACGGTGCGGATATGACAAGCTCAGTCACGGTTGATCGAACGATCATGAAAACTCGCGTCCATCTCAATCAGTAATTCATCTGCAAAAAAAACGCGCTCGGGAGCAATCCTGAGCGTGTTTTTTATCATCAAATATCCACCCCGGGAAACTCGAACAAATGAGTTCATGCTATACTCCAACTCAAACGCCTTAACTTATTATTCTGCGTATGAATATCGCTTCCTCACTCCGCCTCTCGCAGGCACGTTACTTGGCCTACGCCATGACCGCCGTGATAACCACGGCCATTGGCTTCTTCCTCTTCACCTCAAACGCCCTGGCCGTGGCGCCCACAACATTCACAAGCAAGGTCTACACGGATGGATCCGGTGACGGTACCGTTGAGACTATGGTCGTCGTCATTGACGGCCTCGAAGCATTGACAGCCTGCGTTGTCACCGCGCCGGAACTGACCGCTGACTGGACCTACGTTGGCAACGGCATCGGCGGAAGCATTGCCTCAGCCACTTGTGATGCCCCAACCGCCACCATCACTTTTACCATCACCGGCGCTAACGCCTTCACAACGGGTGGCGTGACCGCTCCAACTATTGCCTACGCAAACGCCGGGGCCGCCGATTCCATCGCAAACGCAACCGGAGTACTCGGCGCCGTTGGGGCAGTTTCGCTTTCTGACCAAGCAAAGCCCGTCATTAAATCAACCGCCGGCCGGTTCACGTTGGATAATGACAATAACGGAACAGTGGACTACGTGAAGGTCATCTACACAGAACCGATTGACGACGGATCACTGAGCGCATCAGAGTTCTGCGTCTCTGAAACATCTGGTTCTTGTGTTGCAGGCGACCTGGCGGAAACGTTCACTTCGCTCACACCCGCGAGCGGTAACGAGACGGATTCTGCCAGTGATGCCACTGTCTACATTGGCGTAGCCGGAGGAACGATCACTACAAACAAAACTGACTATACCCTGGCTGTTCAGATGACCGGCTCAGTAAATGACGGCGCGGGGATTGCGGCATTAGCTGAGGGCTCAGCCACAAACTCCGCTGACGGTGCAGCTCCGATCTACGTGTCCTCAAGCACGCTTGATAACAACAACAACGGAACCGTGGATTTTGTGAAGGTTGTGTACTCTGAGGCTATTCTTGACTCTTCCGTTGCTAGTCCAGATGCTAGCGCAGACTTTGCAGTCGGCATTGCAGACACCACGGCTGGAAACATCGCGGAATCCTTCACCTCGCTCACGCCTTCTTCTGGACTGGAAACAGACACCGCCAATGACGCAACCATCTACATCGGTGTTGCTTCTTCCGGTGAGACACTTTCGGCCAACAAAACTGATTACATGCTCAAGATCCAACAAGTTGGAGCAGTGACGGACTCGGTTCCGAACTCACTCGCGTCCTTCACCCTGAAGACTTCATCGGACGGTGCGAAGCCGATCATCAAGACTTCTGCTGGACGGTTCACGCTCGACAACGACAATAACGGAACAGTGGATTATGTGAAGGTGGTCTTCTCAGAAGCAATCGATGATGGATCACTGAGTGCATCAGAATTCTGCGCTTCTGAAACATCGGGATCATGTGTTGCGGGCGATCTTACAGAAACATTTACAGCACTCACACCCGCGAGCGGTAACGAGACGGATTCTGCCAGTGATGCCACTGTCTACATTGGCGTAGCCGGAGGAACGATCAGCACAAACAAAACGGACTATACCCTCTCCATTCAACTGACCGGCTCAGTCAATGATGCTTCGGGAAGGGCTTCTATAGCTGAAGGTTCCGCCACCAACTCAGCTGACGGCGCAAAACCGATCGTAGTAACCGCAGTCACCAGTGATAACGGAGCGAACGGCTCTGTCGATCGTCTGGTCCTCACCTTCTCGGAATCTGTCACCGTCACGGACGGCGAAACAGATAATGATTTCACTCTGGTTGCGTCCACGGGAACGGCGGCGATTGTTGCCGGAACATATGGCGCAACCGCAAGCACGCTCACCTATACAATTCTGCCATCAACAACCCTCAACACCGGCATCACCGTTACCCCCACCTACGCCACCGCTGGTGCAGGTAGCGTGATTGACGCCAGCACAAACGAAATGTTGAACGGAGAAACGGTTACTGGTACTGACGGCGTGGCGCCGGTCGTGGTCTCCGTCTCCCCAACTAGCGGAGCCACGGGCGTTAACCGTGACTCTGACGTGGTCATCACCTTCTCTGAAGCTATGGACACCACGTTTGCGGAAGGAGCGGCGGCAGAGTTCACTATCTCCCCAAACCCGACAGGGACGCAGTCCGGAGCCTTTGACGGAACCAACAAAATTGTAACTATCGCCCTACCTACCCTCAACTGTGGAGGCGTCTACTCCGTAGCCACCATTCAAGCAAACATTGATGCTTCAGCTGGCTCCCCAACTGGTCTTCTGACCACGGGTCCGTCTACAGGCGACTGGACATTCACCACGGTTGGCTGTGGTTCCACGGGTGGTAGCGGTGGTTCAGGCACTATTGTTCGCTCCATCCTCTTGAACAGCCCGAACGGAGGCCAGACATACAACCACGGTGAAATCGTTACCGTAAGCTGGACCGGATCAAACGTAGGCACTGTTAACTTGTCCTACGCCACATCTGCCAGCGGTACCTACACCTCAATCGCTTCAAACCTTGGAAGCACTGGCTCCTACAGCTGGACCGTTCCGGATGTAACAAGTAATGATGTCTTCATCAAGGCTGAAGCCTATGACGGCAGTACGCTCCAAGCTTCTGACAGCTCTGACACGGCAGTAAGCATTGTTGGCACTTCAGCTCCAATTGTTCCGCCCGCAGTCAATCAGCCAACTGTTGGCACCGGCGTCTCACCGTTCACCGGCCTCCCGGAAGCCATTAACGCCGTAGCTGTTGGCGATGTCTTGCGCGGACAGCACTACTCCACCGTCTACTACATTGACGGTAACCTGAAGCGCCAGCCGTTCCAAGATGCTCAAACCTACTTCACCTATTACTCATCGTGGAACAATGTCCGCACAGTTACAGACGCCACGCTCTCAACACTCACCATTGGCAAGCCCATGTTGCCAAAGGCCGGCGTCGTACTCGTCAAGATCGTCTCTGATCCCCGCGTCTACGCCCTCCAGACAGACAGCAACACGGGTGCTACCCTCTTACGCTGGGTCCCAACTGAATCAGTAGCCATTGCGCTCTATGGGGCGTCCTGGGCGGACTACGTGATTGACCTTACCCCCACGCTCTACACACAATTTGGCCACGGGGCAGACATGACCAGCTCCGTCACGGTCGACAGAAGCATCATGAAAACCAGAGTTCACCTCAATCAATAATTCATCCGTAAAGAAACACGCTCGGGAGCAATCCTGAGCGTGTTTTTATTTAATGTGATAATTTATGTGAGAAAGATGATCGAGTGTCCGGTCCCACCCTGAGCCATGCAAAGGCTCGCCCGTAGGGCTACGCCCGAGGGGTCCGACCCTCAGGTGTGAAAGTCGGATCCTTCGCTCTCGCTCAGGATGGGATAAAATTCAGTGATTCCCCTTCCTTAACCTGATACCTGACACCTGAAACCTGAAACCT
>Ga0172379_10000324_pt1 | contig 124654 bp, 130 predicted proteins | sample GrowelOW334metaG_FD_119756 | JGI IMG/M metagenome (GOLD analysis project Ga0172379, IMG submission 119756) | Groundwater microbial communities from an aquifer near a municipal landfill in Southern Ontario, Canada - Groundwater well OW334 metaG | ecosystem: Environmental > Aquatic > Deep... | reverse complement strand
CGGCATCGTCTCTAGTTTTTCCAATAACTTTATAATCAAGATGTTTTTTAATACTCACAAGTTCTGTGTGTCCTCCGCTTATAATAAGAGCAACTGCTGGATAATCTATTTTAAATTTCTGATCAGGATTGTCTGTGTCGATAAGAACTGACAATATGTGACCTTCTGTGTGATTAGAAGCGACTATGGGAATATCCCAGAGAATATTAAGCGCTTTTGCAAAGTTAATTCCAACCCATAACGCAGGTTCCAAGCCGGGGCCTGTTGTAACCGAAATAGCGTCTATTTTGGGTTTTTCAAAATTTTGTGCAAACTCAATAAAATTCTTGAATAGTTCAGGTTCTCTCTCTAAGATTTTTTCCAGCTTTTTTTGTTGAGCTGTTTTTATTTTTGAAATTTTTGATTTTAAAAATCCAGTTTTTTTAAGTAGTTCGTGAAATAGCGGAATAATATTTTTTGCATGTTCTCTTTTTGCTACAGCAGGAAATACGCCTCCGTATTGTTTGTGAATATCAATCTGCGATTGGATCTGTTCTCCTAAAACTTTAAAATGCGGATTTTTTGATCCGCCCTTGGCTTCTACTATCGATAGTGCGGTTTCGTCGCACGAAGTTTCTATTCCTAAAATTATCATATTTGATTATCACTAATCTAAACTATCTATCGTATTTTTCAAGCGTGTCAAAAAATCTGCTTGTGCGGGCTTTATTTTAATTAAAGCTTCGTCTAATCTTAAAAATTCGAATTTATCTAATTCTAAAAAATCTTGAGTTTGTCCAGATTTTGGTGGCCACTCCATTTGAAAAGTATTACTTTTCATTTTTGCTATATCAGCGTCTCCTTCAAATCCCCAAGCGTGGACGATTTTTCCATTTTTATATTTTACTTCTCCTAAAGGTATAAATTTTTCTGATTCTGGTTTGATGTTGGTTTCTTCTTCGAACTCTCGTTTGGCTGTATCAAGCAATTCTTCGCCGTCATTTCTTTCTCCTTTTGGTATTGACCAGACTCCCTCGTCTTTTTTGCTTTTAAAAAATGGTCCTCCGGGATGTCCGAGTAAGAACTCTAGATCATTATCTTTTTTTCTAAACATTAAAAGTCCAGCACTAATTTTTTGCATGTTGGTTTTTGAATTTATGAGTAAGCATAAACTAAGTGTGTAGTTTATACAACATTACGCCAATTTTAAAATAATTGGAAGTATTTTATTTTCCACTAATTTCCATCATCTTTATCCTTGTGGTTTTGCCTACAAATCCGGTTCCTTTGGTTAATCCCCAAGGAGTTAAAATGTCCTTAGCATACTTTTCTTGGAATTTAATAACTGATTTTTTAGTTAAAGAACCGAAGAAATTTGTTTCTTTTCCTGGAGAGCCAGGACCAGATTTAGCAATTTTTGTGTCAGAATTGGAATTGAGAAAAATCTGTAGTTGCTTAACTTCATTTGAAGTGAAACCCGGTTTTAAGTCTTTTGTAAAAGATAATTTTAAAGAAGATATGTTTGTTGAAATGGGTGTTTGTGTAGGTGTTGTAACTTGGTTAGCTATTGATTGACTGGTGGTTGGTCGTTGTTCATCTAGGTAAATGATTGTTCCGTTTGGATAAATAATTTGCTGGCGTGGTTCTGTGTAGTTAGAAAAAGATGAAGATGATCCAGAAAAAACTGGTCCATTGATAGGACAAACACTCGTTAAGAAACTTCCATCTGTGCTTGAAGCCGTGCCAACAGAGTTGGTTGCAAAAGAACGGAAGTGATAAGTGGTATTACAAGTAAGATTTGCAATATTACTTGCGAAAGTGCCTGTGTTGTACGAACCTGAATTTGAGATAATTGTGCCGTAGGAATTTGTTAAACCGTATTCAAAGCCTATAGTAGTTGCGTTTTCACCTCCAGCTGTTTCAATTTTACCGTTTAGAGTGGCGGTTGTGGCATTAATGGAAGATGCGGATTGGGTATTAGCAACAGGAAGAGCAGAAACAACTTGAATAGAGAAACTTACTCTATCGAAGAAAGATCCTGAAGAAAATGTGTCATCTGCTTCAATTGTAAATGTATTTGTTCCAGAAACAGTCGGAGTGCCTGAAATAACTCCCGTAGAAGCGTTTAAAGAAAGTCCAGTAGGAAGCGAACCTGAGTATACAGAAAAACTTAAAGTCGCTTGGCTTTGTTCAGTTCCGATATTTGCACTATATAAGCTGTCTGCAGTTGCATTAGAAAAGGAAGTTGTAGTGATATTTACCATTGGAAATTCCATGACACGATCGGGATAATATTGAGAATCGAAATATCGATTATGAGTAGGGTCATATATACCATATTCGGAATATCCTGATCCATCCTTTCCGTTTTGAGTTCCGAGATTTGTATTAGTAGTGGAAGTAAAATCAGATTGTCCTAAAACATTCGAAGCATTCTCTCCGTTTGTAATAGTAGATGTAGCGACATTAAAAAGCATTACGCGCATATTGGTTCTATCTGCCACAAATAGTTGATCGTTATTAGAGTTATAAGTGACACCATATGGAGAACTGAATTTTGCTTGAGTTGTAGCGGCTGTAGCAGAAGTAAAATCAGTTTGCCCTAAAACATTTATAGCATTTGCACCATTTGCAATAGTTGATGTTGCATTAAACGCCATGACTCGATTGTTAGTATTATCTGCTACAAAAAGACGCCCATTAGTTGAATCATAGCTAACAGCTACAGGGTTACTTAATCCTGCTTGAGTTGTAGCAGCAGTGGAATGAGTAAAATCAGCTTGTCCCCAAACATAAGAAGCATTCTCTCCGTTTGTGATAGTAGAAGTGGCGACGTTAAACACCACGACACGATTGTTACCTGAATCTGCCACAAAAAGTCGATTGCTGGCCGAATCAAAACTAAGTCCTTTGGGGGCACTTAATCCTGCTTGAGTTGTAGCAGCCGTAGGGGAAGTGAAATTAGCTTGCCCTAAAACATTTATAGCATTTGCACCATTTGCAATAGTTGATGGTGCAACATTAAAAACCATGACACGGTTGTTGTCTGTGTCAGAAATAAAGAGACGATCGCTAGTAGAGTCATACGCACCACATGTTACAAGTTGACTCAGCTTGTTTGCTACAACTGAAGTAGCATCGCTAAAGGAATAAAAATCATCCCATCCGAGAACATAGTCGGCTGTGCCTTTAGCTATGTGATCATTAGCATCTAAGGGGTATACAAGGACACGACCAGCAGAACTACTTAAATCATTATATTCACAAACAAACATGCGATGGTTTTTTGTATCTAACACAGCGCCGTGAACATTATAAGCTGTTTGTGAGTTTGGTCTGTTATTTGTATCCCATGATGTGTATTCTAATACTGAACCACTTGGGTCGGTATGCCCTAATTCACTCGAAGCATTTTTTCCATTTGTAATAGTAGAAGTTGCGACGTTAAAAATCATGACACGGCTGTTACCTGAATCGGCTACAAAAAGACTTTGTGTGGTTGAAGCGAAGCTGAGTCCTAAGGGTTGTTCTAATCTATTTTGGGTTGTAGCTGGGTCAGAAGAAACAAAATCAGTTTGTCCTAAAACATTTAAGGCGTCTGAGCCATCTGTTATAGTAGATGTAGCGACGTTAAACACCATGACACGGTTGTTGGTATTATCTGCTACAAAAAGGCGATTGCTAGCCGAATCAAAACTAAGTCCTCTTGGAGAAGATAAATTACTTTGAGTTGTATCAGAAACAGAAGAAACAAAATCAGTTTGTCCTAAAACATTCGAAGCAGCTTTTCCGTCTGTAATAGTAGATGTAGCGACATTAAACACCATGACACGGTTGTTACCTGAATCAGCTACAAAAAGTCGATCACTAACAGAATCATAATCAGCTCCTATAGGTCCTTTTATTTTTATTGAAGTTTTACCAGAGGTAGCAACAGTAAAAGTTGTTTGTCCTAAAACATTCGAAGCAGCTTTTCCGTCTGTAATAGTAGATGTAGCGACATTAAACACCATGACACGGTTGTTAGTTTTATCTGTTACAAAAAGGCGATTGTTGGTTGGATCAAAAGTAAGTCCTTGTGGGCTACTTAAACCATTTTGAGTTGTGGAAGCGGTAGAATGAGTAAAATCAAATTGTCCTAAAACATTCGAAGCATTCTCTCCGTTTGTAATAGTAGAGACGTCAAAGATCATAACACGGTTATTACTACCATCTGCTACAAATAGACGATTACTATTTGAATCGCATGCAATACCAGTAGGGTTATTAAGTGTGCTTTGGGTTGTGCCAGTGTCATAAGAATAAAAGTTGCTATGACCCAATACATATGAGGCTGTAGTTGATGCTGGATTATTATTGGAGTCTAAGCTAAAAGCAAGAACGCGACTATTTAGCTTATCTGTTACGAAGAGATAATGTGTTGTCGTATTAATACAAGATGCTTGTGGTAAAGCTAATCCTTGTTCATTTGTTGGAAGTGCAAAAGCAGTATAATCAGGATTGCCGTTTATATCATAATGTCCGATCATTCCATCTGCTGTGATAAGAGCAGCATCGGTTATTTTTATATCAAATAAAAACAAAAAAGTAATTGAGACAGAAAAAATTCCAACAAACAGAAATAATTTTTTTAGCATATTTTAAATTATATCATTTATGTTTTAATTTAAAAAACATGCATTTATTGAATTTTGGTAGGCGATAGAGGACTCGATTCTTACAGAATCGGTATAGTTTTCGCATCGTGCTCGCAAAGCTGCGCGCGATATGCTCAAACTTTTCGAGTCCTCCACGCAAAGTGCGCAGGCACTTTGCTATTGCCCTCTAACTCGAAGACTCGTTTGTGGGCGATAGAGGACTCGAACCTCTGGCATCAACAACGTCAATGTTGCGCTCTACCAACTGAGCTAATCGCCCTTATAAAAATAAAACTTATTTTTTACCGTGTGACCCCACAGGGAGTCTCGACTACCGTTGCAGGTGCTTTTCGATCTCATCTCGCAAGGCTCGACTCGATAACGAAAAGCCTTTCGACTCCCTGATGCGAGCAAAGCAGTTTGCTCGCTTAAGGTCATCGAAAAAATGACTTTGAAGCAAACTAATTTTTTGACCGATGACCCTACAGGGAGTCGAACCCTGCTTTAAGGCTTGAAAAGCCTTCGTCCTAACCGATAGACGATAGGGCCAAAAAACAATAATAAAAATATAGCATTTTTTGTAAAAAAGGCAAAAAGTGATATATTTTAAATACATTTTATTTGGAGGGTTGGCAGAGTGGTCTAATGCGCCGCACTCGAAACGCGGTTGGGGGAAACCCCTCAGAGGTTCAAATCCTCTACCCTCCGCAGTGAGCGAAGCGAATGAGAAGGGTAGAGGATTTGAAAGGCGGAGCGATGCCGAGTCAGCAGACGAGGCCGCGAGCCGGGGTCGCGAAAATTTGCGAGCGACGACGAGTAAATTATTTGTGACCAAATCCTCAACATAAAACCATGGATGCCAAAACGATAAAAACTTATAATCAAACAGCTAAGGAATATGATGATGAGACCATTGATTTTTGGGATAGATTTCCCAAAATCTTTTTTGATAAGTTTGCTGAATTAGTAAAAGGAAAAGTTCTTGATGTTGGGAGTGGTCCAGGTAGAGATGGATTAATTTTAAAACAAAAAGGTTTAGAAGTAGTTTGTTTGGACGCGTCAGAAGTAATGGTCAAATTTTGTGAAGAAAAAGGATTGAAAGCTGTGTTAGGAGATTTTAACGATCTTCCTTTTGAAAATGATTCTTTTGACGGAGTATGGGCCTATACATCATTACTACATATTCCAAAGGCTGAAATTTCGCAACCAATAGAAGAAATTAAAAGAGTTTTGAAAGATGGTGGAATTTTTGGAATAGGAATGATAGAAGGGGAAACAGAAGGATACAGAGAAAGTTCTGGAATAAATATGCCACGATGGTTTAGTTTTTATACAAAGTTAGAAATAGAAGAGCTTTTTCAAAAACATGGATTTGAGATTGTTTATTTTAATCAATTCAAACCAGGATCTAAAAATTATTTAAATTTTATTGCAAAAAATCATAAATAAATTCTATGAAAAAAGGAGAGGATTATACCGGTGTTGCTATTGTATATTTATGCCACGATGGAGAGGGTAATATTCTTTTAAATAAAAGATCTAAAAATTGTCGCGATGAGCATGGAAGATGGGATTGTGGGGGTGGAGGATTAGATTTCGGCGATACAGTAGAAAATACTTTAAGAAAAGAAATAAGGGAAGAATTTTGCACGGATGTTTTAAATTATGAATTTTTAGGATATCGAGATGTTCACCGAGAACATGAAGGCAAAAAAACTCATTGGGTTTCGCTGGATTTCAAAGTTTTGATTGATAGAAGTAAGGTAAAAAATGGAGAGCCTCATAAATTCGATGAGGTTGAGTGGTTTACATTGGATAATATGCCAGAGCCTTTGCATTCGCAGTTTCCTAATTTTTTTAAAGTATATAAAGATAAAATTTAGGAAATTGACTAAATAGTTAAAGATGTTATTATCCTGTAAGGATAGTTAACAGTTCAAAGTTTAAACAACTCAAAAGAAAGGAAGAAAACCAATGTTTGTAGGGGGAATTTTCATGATGATTTTTGGAATTTTACTGTTTGTGGTTGGCCTATGTATGCTGGCTACAGAACGTTGTAAAATGATTCGCGCAGTCTGTGGTGATGATTGTTTGATCTTGATAATAGTGTTCATGAGTGTCTTTTTTATCTGTTGTGGTTATAACTTGATACACTGATAATATTGTATTATATGTCAAAAACCCGAAGCTCTACGCTTCGGGTTTTTTCTTTTGATATTTTTTATTTTGTATGCAATGAGACGTATATATCTTCGAGCGCGCGGACAGCGTCGCCGGCAGCGATATTGTTTTGATGGTATAAGGAATCTGTGCAGTCTCCAGATGCCCAGATGCCAGGAGTTTTTGTTTGCTGGGTTCTTGGATCAATAATTATTTGACCGTATGCGTTAATTTCCAAAAGTTCCTTTAAAAATTCAGTGTTAGGAATAAGTCCAATTTCAACAAAAATTCCTTCTGCTGGTATTTCATTTGTTTCTTTAGTCTCTGCGTTTTGATATACAATAGATTTTGCAAATTTATCTCCTTTGATCTCAACAGGTATTGAATTTATTAGTATCTTTACTTTAGGGTTTTTGCTTATTTTTTCTATTGTTACAGGATCGGCTTTAAAACTTTGGCTTCTGTTCAAAATTGTTACGCTTTTCGCATAAGCTTGAAGTTGAGCTGCAGCTTCAAAAGCGGCGTTACCTCCGCCAATAACCACAGTATCTTTATCTGTAAAAAATGGTCCGTCGCACGATGCGCAATAACTAATGCCTTTATTTTCAAATTCAGATGCGCCAGGAATATCAAGTTTTCTGCGATGGCTTCCTGTGGCTATTAATATCGTTTTTGTAAGATATTTGTTGTTTTGAGTGCTTACTTCGAAACCTTCCGAGACTTTTTTGATTGAAGAAACTAGTTCTCCTTCTTTTATATCAACATGATCTTTCGCGTATGCTTTAAGGTGATTTTTTAATGATTCTGCTAATTCAATGCCTGATATTTTGATGGTGCCTATCCAATTTTCTATTCCATCAGAAACCATGCTTTGTCCGCCAAAACTTTCCGTTATGATTAAAGTTTTTAATTGTTTGCGAGATGCATAAACTCCGGCAGCAACTCCCGCTGGTCCACCGCCAATAATAGCTAGATCATACATATTTAAAATAAGAGCCTGTTTAGAATCTAACCGCAAAAACAAGAAGCAAAATCAATGCTTGCATGCTAAAACGCTAAAATTTTGGCTGCAAATCATTCATTCCTCCTCGCCGTATCCTCGATATGTCTCGTCGGACTTCATGATTTTCGCTCAAAATTTTAGCATTTTAGCTAGGCATTAGATTTTGAACAGGCTCTAAGAAATTACGCGATTTCTGATAATAGAAATATTATAAATCAAAATATTAGAAAAAGAAATTTTAGATTATTTCTTTCTTCTTAAGAATGCTGGAACTGCGCCCCATTCATCTTCTTCGATAATAATTTTGTCTTCTTGTTGTTTTACTTCTTTAGGATTGTTTACATTTACAGAATTAATAGGAGCTGGGTTATTTAAATTTATTGGGGTAGTTGAAGGATTAGTATTTTTTGGTTTTATTTCATCTTGTGGTTGGAAAATTTTTCGGTTCATGTTTCCTGTTATTGTTTCAGGAAAGCCCGAAGCTATAACTGTGACTTTTATTTCATCTTTTTTCAATTTATCGTCTTTAACTGCACCGAAAATAACTTTTGCGTTGGGATCTATTGATTCTGTAATGACTTTTGCTGCATCTTGGATTTCAAACATTGTCATATCGTCACCGCCAGCAATAGAAAATAGGACACCTTTTGCTCCTGTTACAGAAAGTTCCAAAAGAGGGGAATTAATTGCCATTTTTGCTGCATCTTCAGCTCGTTTTTCGCCTGTTGCTAGTCCTATACCCATAAGTGCTGGTCCTGAATTTTCTAGAATTGAACGAACATCTGCGAAGTCGATATTTATAATACCTGGAGTAGTGATTAAGTCAGAAATTCCTTCGACTGCTCTGCGGAGTATTTCATCACACATTGCGAAAGCATTTTTTGCTGTCGTAGTTTTGTCGATGATGCCGAATAATCTGTCGTTCGGGATCATGATGATAGCATCAACTGATTTTCTTAATTCTTCAATACCTTGTTCTGCGAGTCGCATTCGCTGTTGTCCTTCAAAGAAGAATGGTTTTGTAATTACTCCAACTGTGAGAATTCCCATTTCTTTTGCAATCTTTGCAACGACTGGTGCAGCACCTGTGCCTGTGCCTCCTCCCTTACCGCATGTAATGAAAACCATATCTGATCCTTTTAGCATTTCTTGAATTTCTTCTCTTGTTTCTTCTGCAGCGCGTTTGCCGACTTCTGGATTCATTCCAGTTCCTAATCCTTTTGTAAGATTTTTTCCAATGTGAATTTTTTTCTTAGCGAGTGATTGATGTAGGTCTTGCGCATCTGTATTAACGCAAATGAAATCCACACCGCGGACCTTTGAATTGATCATGTGGTTAATTGCATTTTTTCCTGAACCTCCAACTCCAATAACCTTAATTCTAGCGAAAACTTCTACTTCTGGTTTGATGATTTGAGCCATGATTTAAAATTGCTTTAGATCAACCTTGATTTTTAAAGCTTTTTTATAGATTGGTAATTAAATATACTACCTTTTGCATCATCATAATAACAAACTACCCTAAAAAGAAAACACTTGACGGATAGGGGACATGGTTATATATTCATGAATAGAATAAACAAAATATGAAAGAAAATACAGACATTTTAGACCAAGTTCGAAAGTTTCTACATAAACCAGAAGCAAATCCTCACGACCTACTATATTATTTTTTGGTTTTTGATAATCCAAATTTTCATAAAGAATTGCGCGAAGTTTTATGTTCAGATTCTGATGATTCAAAAATTTTAAGTCTAAGACTTTTACGTCACGTAGAATATCTTATTAAAAAAGTTATTGATAATGATATCAGTGTTGAACTGACCAGTAACGCATATTACATCGTCGGATTGTTTTCATTAGCTAATCAGCTTGCAATCTGTGGATACGGTAATGATGATAATGGATTGAAAGGACTTTTGAAAACTTGTGTTGCAGAGAAAATTTTTTCAGATAATTCAGCAGTTGCTGAAATGGTAAATACTGCTCTCAAATCTTGTATTCCAAAAAGAGTTGGAGTGCATTAAAAAATAAATGCCTCGCGTTCACTTTGTGAACGCGAGGCATTCTTGTAATTTTTTATTAAGGCAAGAATTGTTTAATCCAAGCACCGATGCTGTTCTTTGCTTTTTTGACGAATTTAAATTTGTTTGCTTTGAAAGAGTCATCTTCATCTATAGTAAATCCTAAAATACACAAACCATATGCCACAGACCAGAAAGAATCTTTAATAAGGCTGTTCTTCCAACCATTATCGATAGGAAGACCGACTGTTTTAGAAGGAAGTTTTAGGGTTTGTTTTGCAATATCTTCTATTGCATAAATACTTGATCCTCCTCCCGAAAGAATTATTCCTGCTGGCAAAAGACCGCTTCTGCCTATTTTTTTAAGATGAGCTTCTATCAGTTCAAAGATGTCGCTTAGTCGAGCTTCGATAATTTCATCAAGTTTCTTTTTTGAAAATTCCAATCCGTGATTTTCTCCAGTTTTTATACTTTCTGCTTCTTCTAGTGGAATTTTTAATCCGAGTGCGATGTCGTTTGTTATGTCATTTGAACCGATAGGCAAAACTTCAAGTGAAATAGGGATTCCATTTTCATGAACAACTATTGATACTGTTTCTGAACCTATGTTTGCTAGCACGCATCCGACTATTTTTTGAGATTTAGTGAGTGTTACCATACTTGCTGCAAGAGGTGAGGCGATTACATCATCGATCTCAACTCCAGCATCTTTTATTGATTGTATAAGATCATTTAAATGATGTTCGAGACATGTTATAAAAAGCGTTTTTACTTCAAGCTTAGATCCTTTAAGTCCGTTTGGTCTTCCTAGAACAGGCTTGCCATCAATTTTGTAATTAATAGGAATTGTATGAAGTATTTTTCGATTTATTAAAAGATTATTAGGAACAGCATTTTTGCAGGCTTCGGAAACATTTTCCAAGTCGAGGTCTGTTATTTCTGAATCAGCGCGTGATATTGCAATAGAACCAGTTGAAATCGTGCCTTGAAGACCAATACTACCTATTGAGATGAACGCATGGTCTATAGGCGATTTTAGCACTCGTGAAGCCATGTGAATGGCGTTTTTGATACTTTCTGTAACTTCGCCTGTGTTGGTTATGTATCCATGTCTCATACCAAAAGTAGGTGCAATTCCTGTTGCAACAACTTTTCTTATGATCTTTTCGTTTTCATAGAATTGTTCTAAGACAACCACCTTAACTTGATGGGTGCCGACATCAATTCCAGTTGTAAAACGGTGTGACATGTTTAAAGAGAATGATTAGTTGGAAATATAGAAACTGCATTGGACTAGTTATCTAAAAAATAATTGAGATAACAGGTCTAACTTATATTAAATTTTTTGCAGATTTTTCTTTCCTCACTATCCATTTTACTACTATGATCCATTCCTTTCAAATGGAGTAAACCGTGGATAAATAGGTAGACTATAAAATTCTCATAATCCATATTAAAATCAACACATTCTTCTTTTGCATTCTCTAAATTTATGAAAATTTCCCCTAAGTTTTTATCTAGTGGAAATGATAAAACATTTGCAGGATAATCTTTTTCTCTATTTTCTTTGTTTATTTTTTGAGATAATTTATTCCCAACAAAAACTAAGCTAAGATCGTAATCTTTTCCTAGCACATCATTTTTTATATTAACAAAAACCAACTTACTCACTGGTAAGTTGGTTTTTGTTTTGTTAATTAGGGAAATTTTTTCTTCCAAGTTTTTATAATTACTTAATTATTTATCTTGACTGGTGTTGATGTTGGTTTGTCTTCTCTACCATCTTACCAAGTTTGATTAATTGTGTGATTTCTTCTCGGTGTTTTAGTCCTTTTAATTTCTTTTTCTTTTTAACGTAGGATGATTCTTTACGCTTGCTGTAGCGTACTGATCTGACCTTTTTTAACACTCCAGATTCTTGAACTCGCTTTGTAAAACGTCTTAAAATACTGGTGTTATTTTCGTTTGGGTTTTTCTTAACTGTTACATTAATTGCGCTCATAGTAGTAGAGAGAATAACATAAGTAATTTTTTATTGCAAACAATTTAGACTAGGTTTAAAGATTTTCAGGCTTACTTAATCGGTTTTAATTTGTGCCAGATTTACCCCCTAAATAAAAGACATATTCTACGTCAGCCTTAGGATTATTAATAGCATTTCCTTTGCCTTCTTGCCATTCACCAATTGCTTTAGCACAAGCTACTGATACTTCGCCAAAACGAGGACCTCGGTCTCCAACAACAGCAAGTGTGGTTTTACCTGTAGTGTGGTCAATTACTTTAGTAGGTGTTCCTAATGGAATTGATGAGCCAACAGGCACTACAACATAACTATCTTTAAAAGCATTCAAAGATTTACCACCAGGCTGGTATGAAGTTTGACTTTGATGAGTCGAATCCCAACTTGCACTTTGTGTGCCATCGGTATCAAGAGCGAGATGACATCCTCCTGCTGTTTTGCAAGGGCGAACGATAAGAGTTTTTCCTTCTGTTGGAGTGGTTACAGGATTTCCTCCTACTGTTCCAGGTTCGCTGTTAACTTCAGTTAAACCATTGCTATCGCTTGCGTTACCGCTAGTTATACCAGCACCGCTATCTGGATTACTGCTTCCTAAACCACTATTCATGCTTGCTTGCGTAAGTGGTCCAAAGTAACCTGTGTTTGGTATACCATTTGCAGATTGGTAATTAGCTAAACCATTTTGAGTAATTGGTCCAAAATATCCAGTAGGTTCTATTCCTAGTAATTGTTGTAAAGCGCTGACTTCACCATTTGTTGTTCCATCCGTAGAACCTCGTCCAAAAAGATTTTTGAAAAGATTCATTATCTTGTTCACTAGAGAGTTGTTTGATGATGTGCCTGATGATTTATTATTTGAAGAATCGTCTGATGAATTATTGCCCAAAGAATTATTATTTGATGTGGTTGGGGTTGTTGTTTGAGATGTAGTGTTAGAAGGTTGAGCGGTTGATGTGTTGGTGTTTGATGAAGTTGGACTTGTGGTATTTGTTGCATTATTACTTGTTGTTGGGAGATCGTTTACTGTATCAGAACTACTCTGAGTTGAAGTTGTTGCAGTATTATTTGTGGAAGTTGTTGTATTTGAACTTACCTCGGTCATTGTTCCATATACTGTAAAATGAATACAGCTATTTTGAGCTGTTTGGATGCAACAATCGCTTGTTGTGGGAGTATAACTACCATATATCTGACCGCCAACTTTAGAAGGATCGCCTTGCATTACTTTTGTGTGATTAGGGTCAAGTAAGAATATTTTTACTCCTCCTACTGGTTGGATAAAATCTATTATTTTCATTCCGCTCTCATAAGTTGTTCCAGAAGTAGTTGTTTTACAACTACTAGTATTAGACCATAACACTGTTCCGATGAAATTTGTGGAAGAGCTAGCATTATTTGTGCTGGAATTATCAACTTGGATTATTGATTGTGTAGTTTGCGCATTTATACATGTTGGAAAAATAAAAATTGTAATTAAAAAAATTACAAAAAAGATCTGACTAACATTAGAATTAATTTTATATTTCATAAAATAAAAAACATTGTTAAATATTATCTGATAATTATAACATTCTTTTTTTGATATAAAAATAAAACCACTGCTTTTGGCAGTGGTTTTAAAATTATTAAATTTTATTTTCCAAACGAGCAACGACAATAAAAATCGATTATTTTCTTACATAAACTGTTGCAGTAGAGCAAGGAAGTGCAGGTCTTAATTTTCTACTGAAAATATCTATATGTTTGCCTTTTACTTTTCCACCAGTATCAACTGCTATACCGGAAATAGCCTTACTTCCATTAGCACATTTTATAAGTAGTCGGCTTTTTAGGGGAATGACTTTTGGATCGACTGCTATTGAATAAACTCCGCCATTTTGGTCGGGGTATTTAAGTTTAGCGCCGGTTGCACTCTTAAATTTCATAGTGTCTTTGTCGTTAGTTTTTTCATCATGGCTATAGTAAGTAAGTTGAACGCCAGTTAATGTCTTTAGAGAGCCACTTCCTTGTCCAAGTGTCTTAAATGCATCGTATGTAGATTTGCTTGTTGCCGCTACTAAAAGAGAATTTATTCCATCAAATATTGAAGCTCCATTAGATAATGTTGATGTTGCGGATTCGTCTGGTTCTGCTGGTGGAGTATAGTCAGAGTCGGTATATCCTGAATTGCTAAACAATAATCCCGGCACTTTTCCTGAATTGAAATATTTTAATGTATAAATTCCAAAATATCCGGTGCCTTCCGTTAGTCCTGCTGGTTTTAAAATTTCATCTGATGCAAGCTCCTGTAATACTCTAAGAAGTTCTTGAGTAATTGGTCCAAAATATCCAGTAGGTTCTATTCCTAATACATTCTGCAGACGGCTTACTTGTCCATTTGTAGTTTCGTCTATGCTTCCGTATCCAAATATTCTTGTGAATGGAGGGTTATTTTTATATATCTGAGTTATTGAATCAAGACTTGGTGGTAATCCTATTCCAGAATAAGGCGCATTGCTTAAAAGTTGTAAGTCTCTTGAAGTGAGGCCTGTGTTCGAAGAGGTAAGTATTTCTTCAGAGCTCGTGCTAGTTTGAGCATTAGTATAAGATATATTTACCGAAAAAACTAAAAGAATAATAAAACTTGCGAAAATAACTTTATAATTTTTTGGCATAAAATAAAAAATAATTGATTGATTAATTATAGCACCTATTTTGATTTTGTTAGATAGGAATATTTTTTAGATATCCAGCAAGTTTATATATTGGTATGGTTTCTTGCGCGCGGGTTTCCATATTTCTAACAAGGATCGTTTTTTCAACGGCTTCTTTTTGTCCCATTATCAATATGTAAGGGATGTGTAAACCTTCAGCTTGCGTGAGTTGGAGTGCTAGCTTATCTTTGTGTAATGATTGATGAATTGGAATCTTGTTTTCTCTTAAAAATTCAATTAATTCAAGACTTTGAAGTTTTGCTTCAGCGCCAAGTTGAACGAAGTAGAATTGTGGCCTTTTATAAAATACTTTTTGTTGAATTTCCTGTCTTTTATTATTTTTGTGTGCCACTAACACAGAAACTCCAACTGCAGGCACATCTTTTCTGTATTCCATTTTTTTGGCGAGTCCGTTGTATCTGATCCCAACAGCAAGGGGAAGTGATCTTAAGTTTGTAATTCCTTCAAGAAGTTCTTCTTCTTTACTTTTTGTGCCGTCTTCATTTTCATTTAGTCTTATTTCAAATATTGTATGATTGCAAAGATTTCGATTGCCAATTAATGAATTTTTTATTCTGTAAGGAACGCTCATTCTTTCAATAAATTCCATTACTTCCATAAAATGCTTTCTGTGAGGTTCTGAAAGAAAGCTTATTGAGGTAGGAGCATTTTCTCTGATGGGTGCGCATTTTTCATGAGCACACAAATAAGCTTTCATTACATCTTCTTTTAAGATGTCTCGGCATGATGGCGCAAGAGCGTCTATATTTTTTTTATAGTGAATGGATAATTCTTTTGTAAATTTTGAAATTGAGTCCTTATCGCCAACGCTGTTTATTTCTATTAAAAGATTTTCTTCACCTTCATCTTTAAGTATTGCAACTGCTGTTTTTAATAATATTGCTTCAGAAACGCTTCTTGTTGAACCTAAAATTTCAAGGCAGATTTTTCTTTTGCCTGCCAAGCTGAATTTTTTTGATTCTTCGGAAGAAAGATCGCCTTCGTAATACACTAATAACGGATGATGCATTGATTGCAATCCTCCTTCAAAATAATTTTTTATAAGCGCGCTTTTTTCCTTAGGATCGATAAATAGGGAATGATGTTGCCATAAATTTCTTTCATTTAGGCATTCTTTAAATAATTTGGATTTTTGTATATCGGTTTTTTTAAGTGGAGGAAATTCGATCGGAATAAATCCATAATGTCTTGCAACTTTAGACGCTCTGCTTGATACGAGAAAATCAGGAAGATTAAGCATGACTTGTGCCATCGTTTTTTCGGATTTCTCTTGATTCTTTGTTTTTAACATAATTCATCAAGACCTCACAAACTCCAAGGTTGTGCGGAAATAAAAGTAATAAACGATAAATATTTGAAAAACCTAATTTAACTTAAACTAATTAAAATCTAATTCTAAAATTCTAGTTCGGAGCATTATATTTTTCTGGGAATATATTGATCTTTTGTGGTGGAAAAAGGCGCACAAGGGCTCGTCCGATAATGTATTTTTTGTTTAAAGGACCCCATATTCTAGAATCTGAACTTACCGGCCTGTTGTCTCCCATGACAAAGTATTCATCAGTGGCTAGTTTTGTTTCTAAAGTTAATCCTTGACTGTCGACTACATAAGGTTCTTCTAGTTTGAAACCATCAGGATGTTCGGAATTTTTTATGATTATAGAATCAGTGTTTACCACAACCGTTTCTCCTGGAAGACCGATAATTCTTTTGATGAAGTCTCGGCTTGTATCTTTGGGATATTTAAAAATAATTACATCACCTCGCTCTGGTTGTTCGAATCTGTATGTTAGTTGGTCTACAATTATATATTCACCTGTATTGAAAGACGGAAACATCGAGGTGCCGCTTACTATGAATGGTTCAGCTATAAAAAGACGAATCGGAAGAATTATAAAAAGTGCGATCAGGGCGAAACGAAACATTTCTGCAAAAAATCCTTCTTCTTTTTCTGGAGCACGAGAAGAAGATGTCGTATGACTTTTTAATTTAAGATCATTTTTTTCTTCTTCATGCATAATATTTAAATACATTTTACTCCAAAGGTTTTGTTGACACAAGAACAGATTCTAATTTAGAATACTAAATGTTGGTAATAAAATAATAAAAATAAAATGTCTTACATTATTGTTGGTTTAGGTAATCCTGGAGAAGAATATAGGAATACTCGTCATAATACAGGACGTATAATTTTAGAAACATTTCGCAAACAAAATAATTTTTCAGAATGGGAAACTGACAAAAAATTAAAAGCTCTTGTGTCGGAAGGAGTTGTGGAAAAAGGAAAAGAAATGTTAGTTGAACCGGAAACATTTATGAATAAATCAGGCGAGTCTGTAAAACCACTTATCACAAGCGCAAAAAAAGCAGAAAAATTAGTTGTTATTCATGACGATCTTGATATTCCCATCGGCAAATTCAAAGTTTCGTTCGGAAAAAATTCAGGCGGACACAGAGGAGTTGAATCTATAATCAAAGCGGTGAAGACAAAAGATTTTATAAGAATAAGAGTTGGAATTTCTCCTGCGACTCCTTCAGGAAAAATTAAAAAGCCTTCTGGCGAAAAAGATGTTGAAAAACATATTTTAGGAGAATTTAAAAAATCAGAATTTGAAAGTTTAAAAAAAGTCGGGAAGAGCGTTGCAGAAGTTTTGGAAATTTTAGTGAAAGATGGAAGGGAATTGGCGATGAGCGCATCTGGAAGAGTTCAAGAATAAAAAAATAAAAGCGATGGATAATTCCATCGCTTTTTTAAAAATAATATTTGTTATTTATAATTTCTCGCAATCCATTTCAAAAGTTCTGGCACTCTAGATTTGTGAATAATTATTGTTTCAGTTTCAAGTTTGATTTTTCTTTCCTTAAGAACGAAATTTTTTTGTGTAATATAAGGAAAAGATAGTAAGTCGTATTCAATAGAATAAAACTCAAAACCTAATTTTTCACTAATTCCAAAAACAGGCGTCAGATCCCAAGAAGTTGTTATTCCAGGAGTCCATATTACTGCTCCAATCTCACTTTTCCACAGTTTTGCTGTTGTTATTCCAACACTTCCCGCCATTACATTTATTCCTTTGAATAAACCGCCTTTGTTTTGTTTCTTGGTTAGCTGTTGAACAAATAAAGAATGCGAATCAGGAGCCTTTCTTAATAAAACAAATTGTTCAGATAGTTTTTTCTCAGGATTTATTGATAAAACTTCACCTGGTTCAAATTTGCCTAATTCTAAGATTCGATGAACTTTATTTGATTCTGGACGATAACAATAAATTTCTTCGGTCATTACATCGCCTATAAAAGATGCTGCTACTTTGCCGTTGATAATAAGACCAAGCATCGTTCCAACACCTTCTGACTGTCGTCGCATGAATGCTTTTGTTCCATCGAGCGGGTCAATTGTAAAATACGCATCAAAAAGATTTTCGGTGCAGGGGATTATTAGACCATCTTCTTCTGCGATGATTCCGAACGTCGGGAAACATTCTCTAAGAAGTTTTACATAAATTTTTTGAGCAGCATGATCTGCTGAGGTAACGTAATCTTTATCAGATTTGTAATCAGTCGCTTTTTCTTTAAAAGTAAAGCGCAGACACTCTCTTTTAATGATTGAAATCGCTCTTTCAACAACTCCTTTCATTACAATACCAATTAAGTGAACATTAAGATCGCCGTATGTTTTCATAGTGCTTTTCTTATTTGAATATATATCATTTAAGAAAAAACAAAAGCCACCGCGTTTTGGACGTGGTGGCTTTTGTTTGGTGAAAGAATTTATTTTATTTTTCTTCCTTTACTTCTTCTTTTTCTTCAGGCTTATCGTCAGTTAGGTTTTTGTAAGACAAAACCATCTTTTGATCCTTTGCATCGAAAAGAATTATCTTGAAATCATAGCTTTTGCCAAGTTCGAGCTCGTCTCGCAATTTTTCTTCGCTTCCAAATTCTGAAATGTGCACCAATCCGGCTACGCCTTCTTCTATGGATGCTAATGCACCGTGCTTGTTGAACTTGATAATAACTCCTTTAACAATGCTTCCTTTTTTATATCGGCTCTCTGCTTCAACCCAAGGGTTTGGCTTTAGAGCTTTCATAGAAAGGGAGATCTTGTTGTCTTTAATTTCAATTATTTTTACTTTTACTTTGTCTCCTGTTTTAAATCGTGTTCGAGGATCGTCTACAAGTGACCAGTCAATTTCTGAAATATGAACAAGTCCTTCCAATCCTTCTTCGATTTTTACGAAAACTCCAAAATCTACTACGCCTGTAACTTCGGCTTCTATCTCATCTCCAACTGTGTATTTATCAACCATCTTTTCTTTGTCTTTGTTCTCTAAAGTTTTTTCAGAGAATATAAGCTTTCCTTCTTTTGGAAGGGCAGAGATTATAGATACTGATATTTTTTGTCCGACTAATTTTTGAAGTTCTACTAAAATTTTATCTTTATCGCCATCTTCAACTCTTGGATAATGCTCGGTCTTTAATTGTGATGCTGGTAAAAATCCCTGAATTCCTTGCCAAACCATAATAAGTCCTCCTTTGTTTGCTTCTTTTACAAGAACATCAAAGACTTGTTTGTCTCTAATAGCTGCTTCTGCTTCGCTCCAGGTAAGAGCTTGTTTTGCTTCTTTTAATGAAAGCTCTATATATCCCTCGCTGTTTTCGAAATCAACTACTTTTGCTGCTACTGTATCGCCAATATTTATCTTTTTAATGATATCTCTTGCGACTATGTATTCTTTTCCATAGATAATACCTGTGCCCCATGGAGGTAAGTCTACGAATACGCCATTTTTTGCAATAGCAATAACAGAACCCTCAACAATGCTTCCATTGGTTGGTGGTGTTGCTGTTTCGTTTAAAATTTTTGACATTACGCTATCTTTTTTGGTTAAAGACGATGCAGTGTCGGTTTTTTGTTTATCTTGAGTAACGTTATCTTCTACTAATATTTCTTCATTTTTTGTTGACATATGTTTGTTTTACAACCAAGATCCGTTTGAATTACTTTCTGAACACAAAACGGGGTTAACTTAGCTATAAGTGCCAATAAATACTGATTAAAATTAAGTATATAAATAAAATACGTTTTGGCAAGGTTTTTGGGTTCAGAAAATTTTTCACATTTTCTAATTTATGCTATACTGGTGTTGTTATGGTTATTACTTATTATGGCGCACAATTTTTTAAAGTTCAGCTAGGCGATACTACTATCGCTTTTAATCCTATTTCTAAGGACTCTAAATTGAAGACTTCACGTTTTGGCGCGGATGTTGTGCTAGTTTCGCTAAATCATCCAGATACAAACGGTTCTGATCAACTTACCTTTGGGGAAAAAGTGCCACTTGTTATTGCTGGTCCAGGAGAATATGAGATAAAAGGAATATTTATCAAGGGAATTTTAAGCAAAACAAATTATGGAGGAGAAGAAAAAATAAATACTGTTTATGTGATTGAACTTGACGATATAAGATTATGTTTTCTCGGATCGATAAATAGCACTTTAACTAGTGATATGAAAGAAGATCTCGGTGAAGTAGATATTTTATTTGTGCCGATTGGTGGAAATGGCACATATGGTTCTGAAGATGGATATAAAGTTGCAACTTCACTTGAACCAAAAATAATTATTCCTATGAATTATGAAGATGATAAGAATGCTCTCAAACTTTTTCTTAAAGAAGAAGGTTCGACTGATTCTAAACCTGTTGATAAATTAACTATTAAGAAAAAAGATTTGGAAGGTAAAGACAGTGAGATAGTTGTTTTGGAAAAAAACTGACAGCTTCTGTCATCCCCGTGTATACGGGGATCCAGATAATAAAAATCAATACTAGATTCCCGCCTTCGCCTGCCCGCAACGCTTTGCCTTGCATGGCGGGCAGGCGGGAATGACACTAAATATGATTGATTTAGACAAACTCAGAGAAAAAACTGATAAGGAAAAGAGAAATATTGTTTTCCTTTCGTCTTTTTGTATTACGGCCTTAATCTTTTTTGTATGGTCCGTTTCTTTTAAAGAAAGACTAAATAGCTCTGTTTCTAATATTGAAAATACAAAAATTGTTCAAAATGCATCGCCCTTAAGTGTTTTGAAAAATGAATTTTCTCAAATTGTGAACGAGCTGAAAGCAAAAATTCCTTCAGGATTTGTATCAATTGATAGCGAAAATTTGAATGTTGAAAATGATGTGGCAACAACCTCAGATTATATAGCAACGTCATCCAGTGCTGTTATTGAGGGTGACAGTATTTTAGATAATACAATTTCAACATCATCAGAGTCTTCTTCCTTGTAATTTTTAATTTAATGTGAGTTCATACAGAAAAAGGCGTGTTAAATGCTTTCACTTTTTATAATTTTATGTTAAGATAGAAGCCTAATATGGCTAAGAATCAAAATAAAAAACCAGAAAATCTCCCAGAAGAGAGCCAAAATAAAGGCGAAGAGAAGGGAATTATCCTTCAGGAAATTGTCGGCGAAATGCGTAAATCGTTCATCGATTATGCGATGTCTGTCATTACAGATCGCGCGCTTCCAGACGCTCGTGACGGTTTGAAACCTGTTCATCGAAGGATTCTTTATGCGATGTATCATGATCTAAATTTGCACTCAGGAGCAAAAACCAGAAAGTCCGCAGCTATTGTTGGAGAGGTTATGGGAAAATATCATCCGCATGGAGATGCTTCAATTTATGATGCTCTAGTAAAACTTACTCAACCTTTTACAATGCGATATCCGCTCGCAATAGGACAAGGAAACTTCGGTTCAATTGACGGAGACAACGCCGCAGCTCCACGTTATACAGAAGCAAAACTTTCTCGTCTTTCAGGCGAACTTCTAAAAGACTTGGAAAAAGAAACTGTAGACTTTCGTCCAAACTATGAAAACAACAGACAAGAACCTGTTGTTCTTCCTGCTGCATTTCCAAACTTACTTTTGAACGGAACATTGGGTATTGCTGTTGGTATGGCAACGAACATTCCGCCTCACAACCTACGCGAAATTGTAGATGCAACTATTCATCTTATAGATAACAAAAATGCTACAACAGAAGATTTGTTGCAGTTTGTTAAAGGTCCGGATTTTCCAACAGGCGGCACTGTTTTTGGACAAAAAGATTTAAATCACGCTTATGCAACAGGACGAGGTGGTGTGCTTACTCGCGGCGATGCAGAAATCGTTGAGACAAAAGCTGGAACTTTCCAAATCATAATTACCTCAATTCCTTTCCGAGTAAACAAAGCCGATATGATCTTAAAAATCGCTGAACTTCATCGTGAAAAGAAGATCGAAGGCATCAAGGATATGCGTGATGAGTCCACGAAAGACATCCGAATTGTTATTGATTTAAAGAATGGCGCTTTTCCTGAAAAAGTTTTGAACTATATTTACAAGCACACACAACTTGAAGAGATGTTCCACTTTAACGTCGTCGCTCTTGTTGATGGCGTTCCACAAACTCTATCTTTGAAATCTCTTCTCAGTGAATTTATTTCTCATAGACAAATTGTCGTAAGAAGAAGAACCGAATACGAATTAAAGCGTGCCGAAGATCGTGAGCATATTTTATTAGGACTCAAGAAAGCTCTTGATCACATCGATGAAATAATAAAGCTCATCAAAAAATCCAAAGATGTTGTAAATGCACATTCTGGATTGATGAAGCAATTTAAATTCTCTGACAGACAAGCTACAGCTATTCTTGAAATGAAGCTTCAGAAATTAGCAGGACTCGAAAGAAAGAAAATTGAGGATGAACTTCACGCAATTCAGATCCTTATTAAAAATCTTAAGGAAATTCTTGCTAGTCCAAAGAAAATGCTAAGCATTATCAAGGATGAGCTCAAAGAAATTCATGCAAAATATGGCAACGATCGCTTAACTCGCGTAATTAAGGGTGGAGTAAAAGCATTTTCTGCAGAAGATCTTATTGCTGACGAAGAGAGCGTTTTGGTTCTTACAAAAGGTGGATATATAAAGAGGACAAATCCTGATGAATACAGAAGACAGAAGCGCGGAGGTATTGGTGTTGTAGATCTTGATACAAAGGAAGAGGACTTTGTTACAACAATGCTGACCGCAACAACTCACAATGACCTATTATTCTTTACTGATAAAGGAAAAGCTTATCAGATAAAAATGTATGATATTCCAGAAGGAAAGCGCGCAACAAAAGGAAAATCAATAATGAACTTTTTGTCGCTCAGTGCTGAAGAAAAAATAACATCAGTGCTTGCGATGCCTAAGGAGATGAAAGAATCAAGTTTGAGTTTAATGCTAGTTACAAAAAATGGCACAGCCAAAAAAGTTGCCGCAGAAAATTTTCATGATGTTCGAAGAAGCGGACTTATTGCAATAAATCTTGATCAAGGTGATGAACTCATATCTGTAATGTTTGTTGCAAAGACCGATGAAGTAATGATTGTAACCTCAAAAGGTCAATCCATTAGATTCAAGGAGTCTGATATACGCGAAATGGGACGAGGTGCAACAGGCGTCAGAGCTATTAAATTGAGTAAGGGAGACAAGGTAGTAATTGCAGATGTTGTTAAAAAATCTTTCGAGAGCCCAGAAATTCTTATAGTTTCTGAAAAAGGTTTTGGTAAAAAAACAAAGTTGAAAGAATACAAAATTCAGAAGCGAGGCGGTTCTGGTATTAAGACCGCAAAAGTAACTACAAAAACCGGAATGCTTATCGGAGGCAAAGTTGTTACACCAGAACTCGAAGAGATAGTTACAATTTCACAAAAGAGTCAGGTTATCAGAGTTGATCTAAAAGAAATTCCATCTCTTGGAAGACAAACACAAGGCGTTCGAGTTATGAAGCTTCGAGAGGGAGATCATCTTGCATCTATCGTCTGCTGGTAAAATAAAACTTACCTGTTCGGCACATTTATTTGTGTGGTTTTTAAAGTGTTATATAATTAAATTATGAAAAATAAAAAATCACTTTCAATAGATGATTTGGCAATAATGATGCAGAAGGAATTTTCCTCTATTCATTCTGAGTTTGCTGATGTTCATTCTGAATTTGCCGATATTCGTTCTGAAATGGCTACAAAATTTGAAGAAGTTGATAAGCGTTTTGATAAAGTTGATAAGCGCCTTGATATTATTGAATTTAAACTTATTGACAAACATGAACGCGAAATAGAAAAGCTCCGAGATGATATTTTAAAACTGAATGTGCGCCTAGCAAAAATAGAAAAATAATTAAATAAGTAAAATTTAAACAAAAAACTCGCGCTTTGTTCGCGAGTTTTTTGTTGTTAACAACTCTTATGCATCAAAACAAATAAATTGTTATAATAAATATGTTAATTAACTTATCCAAGTAAATGGCTTTTAGTAATCCAGAAACATTAGTTGCTCAATTTCCTATTGACGAAGGCTTCAAGGTTGCCGATATCGGCGCAGGAGTCGGATTTTATGCAATTCCTTTAGCAAAAAAAGTAGGACGTATTGGGAGAGTATTTGCAATTGATGTTCAAAAAGAAATTTTGACTCGATTAAAAAACGAAGCAACGAGACAAAAGATTAATAATGTTGAAATTCTTTGGGGTGATGCCGAAAAAATCGGAGGCACTTCGCTTAGAGACGGTGCTGTTGATGTCGTAGTTGTTGTGAATACGCTTTTTCAAATTGAACACAGAGAAGATTTTGCAAAGGAAATAAATAGAATATTGAAGATAAAAGGTAAGCTCTGCTTTGTTGATTGGGAGAGTTCATTTGGCGGGATGGGTCCATCTCAAGATAGTATTGTTTCGCGCGATGAAGCAGAAGAATTGTTCAAAAAAAATGGATTAGAAGTAATAAATTATGTAAATGATCCAGGTGAATATCACTATGGAATTATTTTTAAAAAGAAATAAATTATCATGAGTAATTTTCAAATTGTTTTATTAGGAGTTTTTATTTTCTTTATAGTTGTTGGAGTTATTACATTCGCTTTTCTTAGTGGAAATAATTCAGACGTAGCCGGGCAGGAAGTGGTAATATGGGGCACTCTGTCGGCGGATATATTCTCTCAAATTACTCAATCTTATTACACAACAAATCAACAATCACTAAGAATAAAATATTTCCAAAAAGACGCAAATACTTTTGATAAGGATTTTACTGAGGCACTGGCAAGTGGTAAGGGTCCTGATGTTGTATTGATTCCTCACAATTTGATAGTTCGACATCAAGATAAAATAATGACCATTCCTTCCGATTCGTATTCTTTCAGAGAATACAAAGATACTTTTTTTGATGGAGGAGAAATTTTTCTTAATTCAGAAGGATCTATCGCGTTGCCTTTTATAGTAGATCCTTTAGTTATGTATTGGAACAAAACACTATTTTCAAATGCTGGTATTACTGAACCACCAAAGATTTGGGATGAGCTCAGCAATCTTTCAGGAAAGTTAACAAACAAAAATTCTGATTTGGTAATTTCACAAAGCGCCGTTGCTTTGGGGGAGTTTAAGAACATAACGAATGCCAAAGATATTCTTTCACTTTTAATACTTCAAGCTGGAAATCCAATTACTGTTCTAGATAATATGGGTCAGCTTACAAGTGTTTTGAATAGTAATTTTAAATACACAGTATCGCCCGCAGTTGCTGCTCTTAATTTCTATACGCAGTTTGCAGATCCTAGTAGGAATATATATTCATGGAATAAATCGTTACCTTCTTCCCAAGACGCTTTTGTTGGGGGAAAACTGGCAATATATTTTGGTTATGCAAGTGAACTTAATACGATCAGAGAAAAAAATCCAAATTTGGATTTCGATGTTGCTTCTATACCACAAGTTCGTGATGCAAAAACTAAGCTTACATATGGAAAAATTCAAGGATTAGCGATATTAAAGAGTTCAAAAAAGACAGCAGATGATTTTAATGAAATTCTTATTTTAGTTGGAAAGAGTATGCAACAAGTTGTTGGTAATACAGGATTACCACCTGTTCGTCGGGATCTACTCGGAGTTAAGCCCTCAGATCCATATCTTTCTGTTTTTTACGATTCGGCAATTATTTCAAAAGCATGGCTTGATCCAAATCCACAAGAGACGTCAGCTATATTTCAAAATATGGTAGAATCAATAACAAGTGGAAAACAAGTTTCAAGCGACGCTGTAGATGAGGCAAGTCAGGCTATTAATATTCTTTTGGGAAAATAATAAAATGAATACCAGAAAAATAACAAAAAGCTTTTCATTGTTAATTAGCATCGCGTTATTTGTTTTTTTTAGTTTTACGCAGATCGCTATGGCAGAAGGACTGATTCCAGATTGCGGAACAAGTTGTGGTTTTTCAGATTTTCTTGACATGGTGAGCAAGATCGTAAACTTTTTACTGTATCAGTTTACATTACCTGTTGCCGCTCTAGTTTTTGCATATGCAGGTTGGCTTTACGTTACAGCAGGGGGTGATAGTGGAAAGATCTCCAAAGCACACGAGTTATTTAAGAAAGTTTTAATCGGTATTACGATAATGTTTGGAGCTTGGCTTTTAGTAAAAGCAATATTGGTTGGTCTCGGATACAACGAAAGTTTTCCTCAAATTTTACAATAATAAATTTTTATTTATGAAATTTTTAAAATTAATTAAAAGAACATCATTAATAGTTTTTGCATATTTTCTGTCTGTTAATTCCTTTGTATTTGCTCAAATTGAAAATCCTATCCAGTCACAAGATTTCGCAACATTTACACAAAATTTATTGTCAGTTGTTAAAGATGTTGGGGGAGTTGTTGTTACTCTCGGAATTATTTATACAGGATTTCTTTTTGTGATGGCACAAGGCAAGCCAGCTGAACTTCAAAAGGCTAAAACAGCATTAATGTGGACATTAGTAGGTTCATTTATCCTTTTAGGAGCTTGGGTTATTGCAAGCGCAATAGTGGGAACGGTTCAACAATTGTAATTTAATAATTTATGCATAAAAAAACATTTACAATAAAAAAAATTATTTCTGTATTTTATATATTTACACCAGCTTTAATTTCTTTTTTAAGTTTACCTCAAATAGCTTCGGCTGAAGTTACAGATTTTAGAGGCCTTACAGATCTTATTCAGAGTATGTTAGAAATGGTGGTTCCTATTATTATAGGCACTGCGGTTTTATTTTTTCTTTATGGAATTTTCAAATCAATGACAGCAACAGGCGAAGATGCAAAGTCAGAAGGCAGAACATTGATGTTATATGGAATAGTCGCACTCTTTGTTATGGTTTCAGTGTGGGGACTTGTTAGGTTACTAACCGATACTTTCGGATGGGGATTAGTTATTCCTTCAATATCACAATAGGAAACAATTTTATTGTTAAGTAATCCACAACCCTTCTTTATTTTTACTCTAAATATAGTAGAATATAGTCTATAATCGTTATTTATTTGGTCGTAATTTTATAAATTTAAAAAATAATTTAAAAATGAAAAAAATAATTTTTTCAATATTAGTTTCAGCGCTTCCTGTGTTTGCGTTTGCACAAACATCAACATCAGGAGGACTTCAGGGTGTGCTTGATACAGCAAACGTATTTTTAGCTAAATTAATTCCATTCATAATTGGTTTGGCGGTTCTAGTATTCTTGTGGGGTATATTAAAGTTCATCATGAACGCTGGGGACGAAGATGCAAGAAAGGAAGGAAGACAACTTATGCTCTACGGAATCATAGGTCTTTTCGTTATGGTGTCTGTATGGGGATTGGTAAGAATTTTGTCTGATACGCTAAATCTAAACAAGGAGGCTCCAGCAGCTCCAGCAATTCCAAGATCCGGAGGTTTTGGTAGTTAATCAGTTTTGTAAGTGTAATATTAATAGTATATGCAAAGCACAGATTCATTAACCCTGATTTTTAAGATAAGTAATCTGATTATAAATCCAATTATTTATCTTCTTTTTTCAGTAGCTATTGTCGTTTTTCTTTGGGGAGTGCTTCAATATTTCTTGCAAAGCGATAGTGAAGATGCAAAAACTCAGGCTTCTCAGCATATGCTTTATGGAATTATTGGGATCTTTATAATGATATCGGTTTTTGGGATCACTCGTTTGATCATGAATACACTGAGTGTTCCAGAAGATCAAAGACCACAAACAATTCCAAGATAAATAATTAAATTATTTAAACTAAAAACTCCTGCACAAGCAGGAGTTTTTAGTTATTGTAAGTATTAAAAAACTCTCGAAAGTTGGAAAAATGCTCAATTTGAATATATTGACAAATCGTTATTTATATGTATTCTGATAGAAGTATGAAAACTATTATGCAGTTCTTTGTAAACATTGTAAGTTTAATTTTTGGACCAGTAAAGGAGATGGTCGTAGAAAAGATTGAACAGATTAATTCTGCTTTAATGAAAAAACGTATCATTGAGATTGCAGAGAAAAATCTTGATGAAGCTAGCACTCTCTATCAGGATTTTATTCAGAGCAATCATTTAAAATATTCAATCGAGCATTTTTTGCTTGATAAAGTTTTCGATGAAATTCCAAAATTACAGAGTGTAATTCAGATGTGGCCTCACGATGAACCACATGATCATTATGTAACAGTTGGATTAGCTCTTGATGCTTTCTATATAGGATATTCTCCTTTTCGAATTTTGACTCAAGTTGCTCAATATTTCGAGATCTCGCTTGAAGAAGCATACCAGTTTAAATTGATTTACCTTAAATCAGCAGAGTGTGATCCACTCCATGCAGATATTATGGTATATCAAGGTGATGGGTTTACAGAAAATTCAATTCTCTAAACACCTCAGCTGGTCGGTATTTCAGATGAGAACATCAATTAAAAAACCGCTACTCTATGTAGCGGTTTTTATTTTAGTTATGTGTGATATGTTATTCTCAAACTTTTCAAGTTATCTTGTGAAAGCCATGAAGATAGCTTCCTTCCATCAAAACTCATTTCGTTCGTTGTGCCGAGGAGAGGACTTGAACCTCCATGGGAGTAACCCCGCCAGCTCCTAAGGCTGGTGCGTCTGCCAATTTCGCCACCTCGGCTTATAATTTTAAAACAAAAATCGAATTTTTTAATTCGAGTCCGCCCACCAGTCGAAACTTACAGTTTCAGTATCCCGATTGGTTATTTTATTTAGTCTTCGTCAAACTCAGACTCATAAAATAAGCTCAATTGGGCTTCGAACCCTGGACGCATGTGCTCCCCAGCACATGCTTGTCCGAACTCTCACTTCGTTCGAGTCCGCCCACCAGGGTTCGAACCTGGGACCTTACGCTTAAGAGGCGTCTGCTCTACCAGCTGAGCTATGGGCGGATTTAATTCCTATTTATCTATTATATCAACTAATCTGCTTTTACAGATTCGTTTTGTGCCCGAGGTGGAAAATCTAACATTACATGTTCAGTATACCTTTTGGTTATTTTGCTTCTTTTTCGTCAGACTCAAAATCGCAAAATAAGCTCAAAAGGTTTTCGATTCCCACACGCTTTGCATCCCCATGCAAAGCTCTCGGTCAAAAACTCATTTGCTTTCGCAAAATCGTTTTGTGCCCGAGGTGGGAATCGAACCCACATCCCTTGCGAGACACGATTTTAAGTCGTGCGCGTATACCAGTTCCGCCACTCGGGCATAATTTAACTTATTTATTTTTCAAAAATCTTCTGAGGCCTGGGTGGGAATTGAACCCACGTATAAGAGTTTTGCAGACTCTTGCCTTACCACTTGGCGACCAGGCCAACTTCAGAAATTATTCACTCAATTTATCCGAAGGTTCATTTGATATTAGGTCAATTTTTTGCCTAACTTTTTCTCCAACATCGATTTCAAAATCAAAGAAGGGGATTCGGAAAAGACGCGAATTAGCCTTAACATACTGCCTAAAATCTGATCTTTTTCTTTTTACAAATTCAAGAGCTTCTTTTTCGTTGCTCTCAGGTAATACTGTAATATAAATTATGGAATTTTTAAAGTCTTTTGAAATTTCGGCACGAGTTACAGTAATAAGCGAAAGACGGCTTGATTCTTTACTCAAGAATTGTGCTGCTAAGTGTGAAATTCTTTCTTTGAATCTTAATTCTTTTTCCATATTAATATAATTCTATTTATTAACAATTTCAAAGCATTCAATCTTGTCTCCTGGTGCTATTTCAATTTTTGATTCTATCATTGTTCCAAATTCTCCTTCTTTTACTTCGCCAGTTTTCATTTTTTGTTGTTGAAGTTCTTTGATTTTTCCTCTGCTTATTTCAACATCTCTTCTTAAAATTTTTACATCAGCACCTGACGTTATCGAACCTTCTTCCATTCTTCCTCCTATTATTTGTTTGTCTTTATTTTGACTAAAAGTTTTGAGTATTTTTGCACGGCCGAGCATTTGTTCGGTCGCTACTTTTGGAGTTCTTTCTTTTACAACTTCTTCTAGCCATTCAGAAAGTTTATAAATTATATCAAATGTTTTAATTTCGATTCCTAGACGTTCTGCCAAATCTAGTGCTCTTGGATCTGTTTCTGTATCGAATCCTATAACTATTGTTCCTTCTTTACCACCCTTACCACTTGTGATCCTTATATCATTTTCGGTAATCACTCCAACGCCGGAATGAACTATTTTAATTGCAACCTTATCAGTTTCTATTTTTTTTAGTTCATATTCTATTGCGTCTATTACTCCTGCTATGTTTGCTTTTATTACTACTGGAACAATTGTCTTTTCTTCTTTTATTTCAGCAGAGTCTTGAGTTTTGACTTTTTGTTCTTGCTCTTTGTTTAAAATTATTTTTGCTTCAGCTTCTTTTTTTGTTGAGAATGTTTCAAAGGTAGAACCTATCTTAGGTAACATATTCCAGCCATATACTTTTACAACATTTCCTACAGATGCGTCGGTAATTTTTTTACCTAGAAAATTTTCCATCATTCGTGCTGTGCATAAAGATTCACTGGAGATCAAAAACATACCTTGTTTTAAAGATCCATTTTTTATAATAAGCGTCGAAGAAATTCCTTTTCTTTCATCACGAATGGCTTCTATTACTATTCCTTCGGCTGGGACAGTGGGGTCAGCTGTGAATTCTTCCATATCTGCAACAAGAAGAATCATATTTAATAGTTCACTTACGCCTTCACCAGTTTTTGCAGAAATAGCAACGAAAGGCACATTACCGCCGTATCCTTCAACATATACTCCTTTTTCTGCTAAAGTTTGTTTTGTTTTTTCTAAGTTTGCATTTGGCTTGTCTATTTTGTTTATTGCAACAATATAAGGGAGTTTACCTTCCTGAATTATCTCAAGTGCTTCAATAGTTTGAGGTTTGACTCCGTCTTCTGCTGATACTATTAGTATGGCAACGTCTGCGACTTTAGCTCCATAAGAACGAGCCTTTGAGAATGCTTCGTGACCAGGAGTATCTAAAAATGTTATCTTTTGTTCTTTTCCAGCTTCATTTGTTATATCGACTTCGTATGCCGATACGCGTTGGGTTATTCCGCCAACTTCTTTATCTGCAACATTTGTCTTTCTAATGTAGTCTAAAAGAGTAGATTTTCCATGATCAATATGACCCATGATTACTATCACGGGAGGTCGTGCAACAAGAGTATTCTTTTGTTCTGAAATTTCCTTTGTCATTTTGATATGTTTTTAATATTGAAACCAGGCTCATGTTTTTATTTTAAGACAGTTTTTTCCTTAGCTCTCTTTATAGCCTCTTTTTCTTCTGCGGTCAATTCAAATTCAGATTGGCTATTTGCTATGCCTTTTGCAAAAACATTTACTCGATCTCTTGAGTAAAGACTAGAAAATACAACACCGTCTCCTTTTTCAGAAATAAAAGCAGTGGCAAAACTCTGGTTGCCACCTTCTCCTGCGCCTTTGAAAGGATTGAATCTGACTGTTTCTACTGCTCTTATTGAATTTTGAAGACGTTTTTCTGATGATGTTAAATAGTTAACAGTATCTTCTTGAAATTTATTTAAACCTTTTACTTCTCTATTTAAATGGTGAATTGAGTCTTCTATGCTTTTTGAATCTGGGCCCACAACAAGATGTTTAAATTTGATCTCAAGTCGAATGATCCAGGCGATTAATAATACACATACGCCAACAAGTATATAAATGGTAAATTCGCTTTGAAGTATCATAGAAAATATTTAGATAAAAAGTTTATTAAATTAAATTATACATTAAATAAGCACTTTCGCAAAATAATTTCGCCCCGAAATTTTTCGGGGCGAAAAAACATTTTAAACATTTTGGTCTTCGATGCTTTCAAACCAAAATGTAAAAATGATCGTTAAGAATAAGAGTATGATAGTTAGCACAAATGAGTGCAAAATTGTTTTTATATTTGGATCATATACGAACAAGCTAAAAATTGCTCCAACACATCCAGTTAAGGTTGTTTTAATTATTTCCTTAAAATTCCAAGTGACTAAAAAGTATCCGAGTGTGTAAGTAATGCAAAGCATTATCAAAAACATTTTTAGTATTGTAAAAAATCCAGAATAAAAGGTTTCAAAGCTAAGATATTCTATAAATAATTTTGGAAAGAAATATTCTAAGCCTATTCTAGGAATTAGAAATATTGTTGCAAAAATCGATATATAAAAAGCTTCTAGAAATAATTTACAGCATGAACGTAGAATGTTTTTCTTATTCATTTTTCTGTAACAAACATTACAATTTTTATTTACGAATGTCAAAAATAAAACCGCTCCAGTTTTGATGCTGAAGCGGTTAGAAAGTTGTTGTTTTGAGTTATTTATTTTTTGAGATATTTTTCTGTTGTAAAACAGATGATAAATAACACTACAGAGCATTCAATAAGAGGTGCTATTTTTTCTGGCACCAATGTTAAAGAAATAAAACTTGCGATTGAAAATAAATTCGCCCAATATAAAGATCTTTTCCAAGTCAGTTTAAAAACAAATAGACCCCACAAAACATTCAATGGTAAAAGTAAAAATGCCGCGATGAATGATATTGCGATGTTTTCGCTTCCAAAGACTGGAAGTCTAGTTGTTGATAATCCGAGATAGAAAGAAAGATAAACACCGAAGGAATAAACTATAACTAATAGGGATAGAACCCATAATGTAGCAACAATGGACTTAATTGATTCAATCATTTTCATATTTGGATTTTTCTGGAGTTATGATAATATGCAAATACAACTATGTCAAATAAACGAATATATTTTGATTATGCTTCCACAACCCCGATTCACTCAAAAGTGAAAAAAGCGATGAATGATTTTGCAAAAAATAATTTCGCAAATCCATCAGGGCTTTATAAGGAAGGAGTAGAGGCTAGAAAGGTGCTCGAACAATCACGAACAAACATCGCGAGGATATTTGGCGTTAAATCAGACGAAGTATATTTTACAGGAAGCGGAACGGAATCAAACAATCTAGCAATATTGGGGACATTTAATTTTTACAAAGGAAAATTCAAGCCACATTTTATAACTTCTGAATTTGAGCATTCTTCTATATTAGAAACTATGAAAGAAATTGAGAGGCAGGGTGGGGAAGTTACTTACATCAAACCTCAAGAAAATGGAATCGTTATTGCAAAAGACGTTGAAAAAGCTTTGAAGCTTAACACAGTGCTTGTTTCTGTAATGTATGCAAATAATGAGATCGGCACAATTCAGCCAATATCTGAAATAGGAAGAGTAATAAAAAAATACAGAGCGTCTAAAAAAGATAGTGATGATGTTTTGCCATATTTTCACACAGATGCTTCACAAGCGGCAAATTATTTAACTCTGCTTAGAGAGGCTTTAGGAATAGATATGATGACACTCGATTCCTCAAAATTTTATGGACCAAAAGGTGCAGGAATTCTTCTTAAAAAAAATCAGTTAGAAATTTTACCGATTATTTTTGGAGGAGGGCAGGAAGGTGGACTTCGATCTGGCACCGAAGATGTAGAGAAAATTTTCGGTGTATCTTTGGCTCTTGAAATTGCACAAAATGACAGAGAAAAAGAATCTGAAAGACTTGTGAAGCTTCGCGACTATTTTATCGATAAAGTTTTAAAGCATTTTCCTAACGCGAGCCTTAATGGCGATATAGAAAAACGTCTGCCAAATAATATAAACGTTTGTTTTCCAGGAATAGATGCTGAATTTACAGTTATTAAACTTGATCATGAAGGAATTTCTTGCTCGTCAGTTAGTGCATGTAAAAATTTATCAGATGATTCTTCTTCATATGTAATATCTGCAATTGGCAAAAAAGAATGCGCTATTTCGTCACTTCGCTTTACTCTCGGTAGAGAAACTACAAAAAAAGATATCGATATTTGTATAGAAAAATTAAACGCTCTGAATTTATAATCAAAATTTCTTGTCATTCCCGCGAAGGCGGGAATCTAGTTTATCTCTGTTTAATCTGGATTCCCGCCTTCGCGGGAATGACAGAATGGAATTTGACGAAATACTGCAAGAACGATACCTTATAATTCAGAAGGAGAATTAAATATGTATAACATAATTATTCAGTATGAAATGCAGTTATGTATTATTTTAATTATTTCTAATATATTTTTCTTTGCTGGAATTTTTTATGGAAGAAAGAAAAAGTTCTTTATGAGGAGTTGAAAAAGAATCCTGAAAATAAAGCTCTAGCCAATAAAGCTGGTTTTACCTGGCTTGCAGGTCTCTATCTTCAGATTTTTGGAATTGTCGGTATTTCTATAGTTTTTATCTTTTTTACACTGATTGCTTTTTCACCTAGGTAGAAAGATTATTATTGACATTTAAATAAAAATATGATATCATTCTAAGTAGATAAAAAGTATAGTGCTTTTTTAAAAAAAGGAGGAATAATATGGAAGTATTGATTGGATTTTTTATTTATCAATCGTTGATCATATTGACTCTCTGTGCTTTTGATAAGAAACCTAATAAAAAAAAGTTTCTATGATCAAAACAGAAATTTACTCAATTTTGATGTATCACCACGACCTACGGTCGTGGTGATTTTTCTTGCGTCGATATCTCAAAATGTTAGAATAGACTTGTCTATCAACAACCTTTCTGTATAAATTTAACGGATTTCGGCTGCAGCTTGTTAAAAATTTTTCAAAATACCAAAAAGGTATTCTTCAAAATTTTTTACCGCGCTTCGCTCGAAATCTATTAAATTTCTCCAAGAAATCCTATTGATAGACAAGTCTCACAATATTTATGGAAGATCTAAACAAACAACAATTAATTCTTTTGTGCGTGATGATAAGCTTTGTGACATCGATTGCCACAGGTATTATTACAGTTTCTCTTTTACAGGAAGTGCCACTGCAAGTTCCGCAAATTATAAATCAGGTTGTAGAAAGAACTATTGAAAAGGTTATTCCAGGAGCAAAAGAAATAATAAAAATTCAAAGCGAAACACCTCAAAAAAGTAGCGAAGAGCTCATAGCCACCGCAATAGATAAAAATTTAAAATCAATTGTTAGATTGACGCAGGTTAATGAAGATAAAAGCAGTTCATTTGTTGCTTTAGGTCTTGTAACATCAAGTGATGGATTAATCGTTGTTGATAAATACTCAACATTTGAAGATGGAAATTATACAGCAGTATTTTCAGATGGTAGTAAATATTCATTGAAATTTGAAAACTCAAACTCTGATTTTAGATTATTCAGAGCAGAGAAGGCAGGAGATGATAAGACTATTTTTAATAGTATTGGAACGGAGAGTGTAGATAAAATAAAACTCGGACAAACATTGATAGGGTTAGGTGGTTCAAATAGAGATGCAGTATCGATAGGTTCAGTTGCAAGCTTGATAAAAAAAGAGTCTCAATCAAATACTGAAACAAGCACATCAACTCCACCAAAGATTGAAATAGGTGCTATTGAAGCGCAAATTTCTTCAAACGATATTGTTTCAGGAAGTCCAATCGTAGACATATCAGGTAATGTGCTAGGAATGCACTTAACAAAATACGAAAATAAAAATATTTTCACTCCTTTAAATATTCCTACGGTCAAACCAGTAGCGGAACAATCCAAAAAGACAAGCAATTAGTAATTTGACACATCTTATAAAGTTAAGTATAATTGTCAAAAATTAAACTTATAAATTTAGATTTATATTTTATGCCACCATTTCAACATTTTACAACAAAAGCAAAAGAGGCGATTAGACGAGCACATGAACTTGCTATAGAACGCGGACAAAATCATGTGAATCCTTTACATATGCTTGCGGCTCTTATTCTACAAGAAGAGAGTATGGTTGCTTCTATACTCGATAAGCTTGAAGTTGATATGGTGTTGCTCACAGATTCGCTTCTTGAAGCTATTGAATCTCCTGAAGCTACAACAACTCTTTCTCCTTCATATCAAATATATATTACTCCAGATTTAGCTCAGATGTTGGAAGGATCAACAAAGATTGCCGCAAGTCTAAAAGATGAATTTGTTTCTACTGAGCATTTGTTTATATCAATATTCGATGTTGCTAGTCCTGCTCGAGAAATTTTATCTCGTTTTAGGATTGATAGATCAAACGTTATTCGTATTTTAGATGAACTTAAAAACAGTAAGACAACAGATACTAGAGAGCCAAAGAAAATGAAATTTATTGCTAAGTATACAAGAAGTCTTACTGGACTCGCAAAACAGAACAAGCTTGATCCAGTTATCGGACGCGATACAGAGATTTCTCGAATAATACAAATTCTTTCCAGAAGAACAAAGAATAACCCTATTCTCATAGGAGAAGCAGGAGTTGGAAAAACTGCTATAGCTGAAGGCCTTGCTAATAGAATGGCAACCGGTGATGTTCCAGAATCACTTCGTGATAAAGAACTCGTTTCTCTTGATCTTGGATCATTAATTGCCGGCACAAAATATCGAGGAGAATTTGAAGAGCGGTTAAAAAATATTTTAAAAGAAATCGAACGATCAGAAGGGAAAATAATTCTTTTTATAGATGAGATACACACTATTGTAGGCGCAGGAGCTGCTGAAGGCTCTCTTGATGCATCAAACATGCTTAAGCCAGCACTTTCTCGTGGAGAACTTAGAGCGATTGGTGCAACTACTTTGAAGGAATATCAAAAACATATTGAAAAAGATCCTGCACTTACCAGAAGATTTCAGCCTGTTTATGTTAACGAACCATCTATCGAAGATGCTGTTGCTATTTTGCGAGGACTAAAAGAAAAATATGAACTCTATCATGGTGTTCGTATTACTGATGATGCGATAGTCGCAGCAGTAAATCTTTCTAGTCGTTATATATCAGATAGATTTTTACCTGATAAAGCTGTCGACTTAATTGACGAAGCTGCGTCCTCACTTCGAATTTCTTTAGAAAATAAGCCACCGATACTTGAAGATGCTCATCGAAAGATAATGCGTTTTGAAATTGAACGAGAAGCTTTAAAGAATGAGCCAGAAATATCTAAGAAAGATAAAACTCGAATTAAAGAAATTGAAAAGGAGATTGCTGATTTAAAAGAAAAAACTTCAGAAGTTGAACTTAAATGGAAAAATGAAAAAGAAACTCACACAGATATAAAGAGAATTAAAAAAGATTTGGAATCTCTTCGCAACGAAGCAGAGCATGCAGAAGCTCGAGCTGATTTATCAAAGGCTGCAGAAATTAGATATGGCCGTATTCCTGCTCTTGAAAAAGATTTAGAAACAAAATTAAAGCGTCTGAAGAAACTTCAAAGTTCACGACGTATTCTTAAAGAAGAGATAGTAGAGTCTGATATCGCAGATGTGGTTTCTCGATGGACGGGTATTCCTGTAAATCGAATGCTTGAAGAAGAGGCAGAAAAATTAAATCGAATGGAAGATGTGCTAAAGGAGCGAATTATAGGTCAAGATATCGCAGTCAAAGCTATTTCCGATACGGTCAAACGCTCACGCGCGGGTATTTCTGATCCAGATCGTCCTATCGGTTCATTTATTTTCTTAGGTCCAACAGGTGTTGGAAAAACAGAACTTACAAAAGCTCTCGCAGAATTTATGTTTGATGACGAGAAATCACTTATTAGAGTTGATATGTCTGAATTTATGGAACGACATGCGGTTTCAAAACTTATCGGCGCGCCTCCAGGTTATGTTGGTTATGAAGAAGGAGGAAATCTTACCGAGATGGTGAGACATCGACCTTACTCTGTAATTTTATTTGATGAAATAGAAAAGGCTCATCCTGAAGTATTTAATGTATTACTACAAGTTCTTGATAATGGGCGACTAACAGATGCAAAAGGACGAACTGTGAACTTTAAGAATACTATAATCATAATGACCTCAAACATCGGCGCTCAGTATATAGATAAGATGGAGAAAATGGGATTTTCAGCAACTGCGGGCGATAGTGAAAAACGTAATTACGAAGACGCAAAGACAAAAGTTACTGCAAGTTTGAAAGATCACTTTAGACCAGAATTTCTAAACAGAGTTGATGAAATCGTTATCTTCGATATTTTAACTCCTGAAGCTATAAAACAGATTGTTAAGATACAAGTTGATAAAGTTGCAGACCGACTAGCTTCTAAGGAAATTAAGCTTGAAATAAATTCATCCGTATTGGAATATTTAGCAAGAGAAGGTTACAATCCACAATACGGAGCTCGACCTCTGAAGCGTTTGATACAAAGCAAGATGTTAACACCAATAGCGTCGCTTATGGTTTCAAAAGGTTTAATGAAGGGTGGAAATATTATTGCAAGTATGAAAGGTGATGAGTTTGTATTTGAAGTTAAGAAAGGGAAGAAGGGTTTTATGTTTACTGATACTGTTTCAGTGAATCGATAATAAATTTAAAAATACAGGTTCAATACCGCGTGGCTTTGCCACGTGAATGAACGAGCGAAGCGAGTTCCGATAATATCTCGGGGCTCTGCCCCGAGGAACCTTTATTTATTGAAAAACGCGCAACAAAATATTTTGTTGCGCGTTTGAATTTTTAACTAAACTAGTCCGGACATATTTCGTAGATTTTACCGTCGGTCACACCCAAGCTTCTAAGTCCAGAATACATTTTAAATTTTTCTATCACATTATTTTGAGATTCTATATTCTGAATGTCTGCTGAGAAAGATTCATAGATAACATAATCGCCTTGTTTTAGAACTGATAAGAGCCCCTCTTCTGTAATTTTGATCACTAAAGGATCTTTTGTAACTACTTCTGCGATAAAGAAGTGTATATCTCCGATTATGTGAATTACTAGATATTTTCCAACTTCTGTTGAGTATTTAGTTTCCATTCTGTGTTTAGAATAGATTATTTATTGATTATGTCAAATTTTGAAAAGCTCCTATTGAATATAAATGCTTTTTTTGCTATAAATTAGATAAATGCGTAGGTGGCGGAGCGGTCAATCGCAACAGACTGTAAATCTGTCGCCCTATGGGCTACGAAGGTTCAAATCCTTCCCTACGCACAGAACTTTAAAAAAAGCTGACTTCTTCTGTGTTGTCGGCCTTTTTTAAAATTTATGAAGTGAATTTTGGGCTTAGGAGTAGGGTGCCTGTGCACCTTTAAAGTTCTTTAGAAAGGGGAATAATTTATGAAAAAAGTTCTGGTTGTTGAAGATCAAAAGTGGTTTCATGATGCATTACATCATTGGTTTGATGGCGATTTGAAAATTGTTAGCGCGCTTTCTATTAAAGAAGCAGAAAAACAGTTTGCCAGCAATCCTGACATCGATGTTATTTTAATGGATGGTTGTGTTCCAGGAAATGAGTTTAATACTCGGGCACTTGTTCTGAAGTTTAGAGAAACATTCAATGGGCCAATGATTGCAATTTCGTCTATTGAAGAATATCAAGACTTACTTGTTGAAGCCGGATGCAGTCATAAGTCTGAAAAAGGAGTAAAGACCTTTAAGCTTCTCGGAGAGATTCTTGGTCTGAAGTAATTTTTTAAGTTTATGTCGCATTATTATTAAGGTCAGCTTGTGATAATATCAATAGCTGGCCTTTTTCTTTGCTTAATTTGTGAAAATCTTTTAATGTATTTAAATAATAATGACTTCACCTCAGAATAATAAAATAATAGTGGTTCTAGGACCGACATCTTCTGGCAAAAGTGACTTGGCAGTTTCTCTTGCTAAAAAATTTAATGGCGAGGTTATTTCTGCTGATTCAAGACAGGTTTATAAGGGCTTGGACATTGGATCAGGAAAAATTACAAAAGAAGAAATGCAGGGCGTGCAGCATTATTTGCTTGATGTTGTAGATCCAGAAACCAAATTTACAGTTTCTGATTTTAAGAAGTTGGCTGAAAAAGCGATTTCTGAAATTTTGGAAAAAGGAAAAGTTCCTATTATTTGTGGTGGAACAGGATTTTATATTCAAGCTATTGTAGACAATGTCGTATTGCCTGAAGTAAATCCGAATGAAGAATTAAGAAAAGAACTCGAAGGTAAATCTGCCGAAGAACTTTTGGAAATTTTAATAAAATTAGATCCTGCGCGCGCAGAAAATATTGATATTAAAAATCCGCGCCGTTTGATACGCGCTATTGAAATTGCGAAAAATTTAGGAAAAGTTCCAGATATTAATAAAGATTTTGGCAAATATGAGGCTCTTCAAATTGGTATAGAAACGGATCAAAAAGAATTGAAAGAGAGAATTTATAAAAGAATTTTGACGCGAGTTAAAAGCGGAATGATAGAAGAAGTTGAAAAACTTCATCAAGAAGGACTTTCTTGGGAAAGGCTTGATGAGCTTGGTCTTGATTATAGATATCTTGCTAGGCATCTTCAAGGACAAATAACAAAAGAAGAAATGATAGAAAAAATTTATTACGAAGATTGGCATTATGCAAAACGCCAAATGACTTGGTTTAATAAAGATAAGAGAATTAAATGGTTTGAGTTAAAAAATAAAGAAGGGATTGAAGGGGAGGTAGAGGAATTTTTAAAATTGACTTAATTAAGTAAATATTCTAACATTCCATTCAGACAAAAATGAAGAATGAAAAAGATAACTGAATGGTTCGAAACTGAAAACAAGAGCGATATTAGATTTTTTATATACTCAACAGTTTTAATTTATCTTTATATCTGTTGTGTTTTGAGCGTCTTGAATTTTTTAGGCATTTCTGAGCAATGCGAATCGAATGTGATGGTGGCTAATTCTTCTGTTCCGAATCTTATCAATGAAACAGCGTTTTATTGGAATGTTGCGTGGGGTGAAGAGGTATGGGCTAGGCTTATCCCATTTATTTTATTCGTTAAGTGTTTCGGAAGATCTAGAATAACCTTGTGCGTGTGTTTTTTAGCAGGATTAGCTTTTGGTCTAGCACACATTTTCAGAGGTTTTGATCATTGGTTTTTTCCAATAATTATTCAAGGAGGCGTAGGCATATATTTTTGGATACTATTTCTTAAATGCGGTGGCTTTCAGGGAAAATATTTGAAAGCTTTTAGTTATAGTTCCGTAGCTCATTTTTTATGGAACATATTATTAACTAGGTATTTAATAATTTTTTCGTTCCCACATCCATAAGCTTTTATAGTAAAAGTTCCAGCATTTGAATGCTGGAACTTTTTTGTTTTCTTATTTGTAATCGCTTTTAGGTTTAACCCCGGTTTCTTTATAAGCTTTCAATTCTGCTTCTTTTGATTTTATTGCTGCTTCATATCCTTCATTGGCTTCTTCTAAACGTATTATTTTTACTGTATTTGCTTTAAGATTTTCTTGTGAATAATAAATATGACTTAAAATTTCATCTTCAACAGGATCTTCTGAGAATTTAAAATTTTCATTAATAGGTGTTAATTGTCGTTCAAAAACAGGCATTTGAGTTTTTGGTTTTTCACTAGCTGTTTCTCCAGGTTTTTGTTCAAAATTTGGCATGTAAATTTATAAAAATTATTAATAAAATTATTATAAATAAAAAATTGTTAATAAACAATCTTAAAAGGAAAAATCTGCGGGCCCACGAGGATTCGAACCCCGGTCAATCGTTTTGGAGACGATTATTCTACCACTGAACTATAGGCCCTCGGAAACTATTTTATCATTTCTACAAAAAAATCCCAAACTGGTGGGATTTTCTCGCTTTGATTTATTTTTTAAGTTCTTTGTGCACTGTTCTTTTCTTGCACCATTTACAAAATTTCTGAAGCTCGATTTTTCGCTCCACCTTTTTCTTGTTTTTGCTTGACCAATAATTAATACGTTTACAGGTCTTGCATTGAAGTTTTATAAGTCGGTCTTGTGACATAAAATAAGCCTAATTCGTTGGTAATTAACTGTGTAATTAAGATACTATAAAACTTCAAATAACGCAAATAGTATAGGAGGTTTATTAAAAAATTAAAGCACCCATAGAACAAAGTCTATAGGTGCTGTTCGATCAAAAAACATTATTTTGTAGGATAGTTTTTTTCTATCCAATAATAGAAGACTGATCGAGATTTTTCATTACTTTCTTTAAAAGTTTGACTCAGTGCATCTCCTTTTTCATCAAGGAGGAAAAAAAGTGCAAGAGCCAAAAAATCATGATGTTCCACAAGAGTTAAATTATATTTTTTTGATATTTTTGATATTCTTTTGAATTGTTTAAAAAAATCCCACAAATTTTTTACCCTATTAGAACCTTTAATAGGTCTTGTTATCGTGTAATAAGTAAGAAGAATTACTATTAAAATAGCAATGACAATAAGTAACACAGTATTCATACTGATTTTATTTGATTGTTTATCGAACGGTCTGAATAGAATAGTGACATAATTAAAAAATTATGTCAATTTTAAATTATGAGAAAGGTTTTTTGATTCTCTCACGCGAAGTGCGAAGGCACAATGCTTCGCGGCACATTATAAAAAAACCTGCTTATTGCAGGTTTTTTTATAATGTGCCGCGGGAGAGAATCGAACTCTCATGACCTTGCGATCGATAGATTTTGAGTCTATTGCGTCTACCAATTCCGCCACCGCGGCATGTGCCGAGTCATGTCAAAAATACTAACAAATTTTTCACATAAATCAATTTCTTTAACATTTAACTTTATGATAAAATAGAGTTAAATTAAGGAAATAAGCTATGTCACAATATTATAACGATTCAATATTTTGGATAGAGGTGGATAAGATAAAGCCAAATCCTTTCCAACCTCGCAAAGAGTTTGATGAAGCCAGACTAAAAGATCTGTCTGATTCTATACGCATGTATGGAGTGTTGCAGCCGCTAGTTGTTACGCGAAAAGAAATTTTTAAAGAAGATGGTGGTCTCGTTGTTGAGTATGAACTTATCGCAGGTGAACGAAGACTTCGCGCTTCAAAAATGGCAAATCTAGAACAAGTTCCTGCTCTCATAAGAAATGATGATGAAAATGATATGGTAAAGCTAGAACTTGCCATTATTGAAAATTTACAAAGAGAAGATTTGAACGCGATAGATCGCGCAAGAGCTTTCGATAGACTTTCAAAAGAATTTAATTTCAAACACGCACAGATCGCAACTAAAGTTGGTAAGAGTAGGGAATATGTCACTAACACAATAAGACTTCTAGCTCTTTCACAAGAAATGCAGGACGCACTTATGGCTGGAAAAATTTCTGAAGGTCATACACGTCCACTACTTATGCTTGTTGATCGTCCTGAGGAGCAAGCTGTGCTTTTCAAGGAGATTATTTTTAAAAGGATGACAGTTCGCGAAGCAGAATTAATCGCGAGAAAAATTGCTTTTGAACGCGCACGAAAGAAAGAAAGAATGTTTGATCCTGACATTATGGAAATGGAAGGAAAACTCACGGAATCTCTAGGCACACGCGTGCAGATTGAAAAGCGTCAAAATGGCGGAAGAGTTGTTATTGATTTTTTCAGCGCTGATGATCTAAGAAATATTGTTGAACTAGTAAAATCAAATCAGCAAAAGCCGATAACAGAAATGATGAATAAATATGTTAATAATCCTGAAAACACTATCAATGATGTAAGCAAGCCGGATGATATTGATGCACTTGTAAGTGAAGCTACTGTCCAAGAAGAGACTAGGGAGGAAGATGATGGAGATCTCTACTCAATAAAAAACTTCAGTATTTAAACTCTAATTTTGTGCTAATTTACTATTGACAATAAAGCTTATCTATGATAAGCTTTTTGCAGACAAGCTCTTTATGGTAAAGTGACTTGTCGAATTTGGAGAATACCGTATGACAAAAACGAAAGTAAACACAAGCGCAAAAGCAAATACAGGTGCACTAACTCCCGGCGTTCGTTGTGGAGAATTGGTCACTGGAGGATTGGACCGCCGCGTTGTTACCACCGGTAATGCATGGCAGGCCATTCGCAAGCAGGAAGAGTCCGATCGGCCTCTGAACCCAAGTCATTACTTAGGAAGGTAAATACCAAGCAAGTCACATAACCAAAGCGCTCAAGTTCTAGAACTTGAGCGCTTTTTTTATTTATTTTTAACTCCAACATTGTCATTCCCGCGAAGGCGGGAATCTAGGTTTTTACCTACACTGTCTGGATTCCCGCCTTCGCGGGAATGACAGAGATTACTCGATCTTATTTAATTTGTGAGGGTTATGATTCGGACATTCTTTAACACTACATCTTTCCGGGATAGTTTTTGTGCCCTCCATCATTAGCGAACCGCACATTTTACAAAGATTTCCAGTAGGCTTTGTTTTGATTGCATATTTGCACTTTGGATAATTGGTGCAACTATAGAAAATTCCAAATCTACCGCGTCGCTCTGTCATTTCACCTTCTTTGCAAACAGGGCATTTTATTCCAGTTGAATTTTTCATTTCTAGAGCCGCGTCTTTTTTAATATATTTGCACTTTGGGTAATTTCCGCACGCAATAAATCTTCCGAATTTTCCATCTCGTTCTAAAAGTTTGCCGCTACATTCCGGACAAAGTTCGCCAGTTTCTTTTGGACCCTCCAATTCTTTTCCTTCCACAGTTCTAGCGCCTGTGCATTCTGGGAATTTTGAACAGCTCATAAATTTTCCATTTTTACTCAATTTAAAAACCATCGAAGCTCCGCATATAGGACATGGAAATTCTTTTGGTGCTGGGCCAAGGTCTGTTATCTTTTTTTCTGTTTTTGATTTTAATTTCACTTCTTTTAAGAAAGGTTTATAGAATGTTGATAATGTTTTTTCATATTCTCCAGTTCCAGAAGCAATGTCGTCTAGTTTATCTTCCATTTCTGCGGTAAATGAATCGCTTATATATTGTGTAAAATTATTTTCCAAGAATGTGCTTACAACATCGCCCGTATCTGTAGGTGTGAGCGATTTGTTTTCTTTGGTTACATAACCTCGATCTCCTAATGTTTTTATAATACTAGCATAAGTTGAAGGTCGTCCGATGCCTCTTTTTTCAAGTTCTTTTACAAGTCCTGCTTCTGTATATCGAGGAGGCGGTTCCGTTTGCTTTTCTAAAGAATTGATTTCCAAAAGGTTTAAAGGATCGCCTTTTGAAATTTTTGGAAGTTCCACATCATCACCTCGCGCTTCAGGGTCTGCCGACATCCAACCATAAAATAATGTTCTTGAACCGTGTGCAGAAAAATCAGGTATAGATTTGTCTTCTATGTTTGTTGATATTTTTGTTCGAAGTATTTTCGCTTCAGTCATTTGCGATGCTACTGTGCGTTGCCAAATGAGTTGATATAAGCTTTTCTGCTCTGCATTAAAACCTGCTCTTTCTTTTGATACATCGCTGGGGCGTATTGCTTCGTGAGCCTCTTGAGCATTTTTACTTTTTGTAGCAAAAGTTCTAGGTGATAGGAAACTATCGCCATATTTTTTTACAATAATTGAATTTATTTGTTTAAGTGCAACCTCGCTTAAATTTGTGCTGTCCGTTCTCATGTAAGTAATGAGTCCGTTTTCATACAACTTTTGAGCGACGGACATAGTCTTCGATGGAGAAAATCCTAGTCGTGAGCTTGCTGTTTGTTGAAGTGTTGAAGTAATGAACGGTGCTTTTGGTTGTCTTTTTACTTCGGTTTCTGAAATATCTACGACAGACCATTTACCAGCCTTACCCGCCTTTAAAATTCTTTCTACTTCTTTAAAGTCTGTAGGCTCTGTGTCGCAAGTAGTAGGAATCTTTTCATCTTTCTTTGTTTCAAGTGATGCAGTAAGTGCCCAATATTTCTCAGATTGGAAAGCGCGAATTTCTCGCTCGCGTTCCATAATGATACGAAGCGCAGGGGACTGCACGCGTCCAGCTGAAAGTCCGTAACGAACTTTTTTCCATATAAGACCAGAAAGATCGTATCCAACCAAACGATCAAGCACACGTCTTGCTTCTTGAGCACGGCGAAGATTTTGATCAATACCGCGGGGATGCTTTTCAGCTTCTTGCACGGCTTCTTTTGTTATTTCATGAAAAACAATTCTTCTTATTAATGGTTTTTTAGACTTCTTATCTTTTGAATTTCTCTCATGAATAAGTCTATCGATATGCCAAGCAATAGCCTCGCCTTCACGGTCGGGGTCAGTCGCTAACATAATTTCGTCAGATTTTTTTGCGAGTTCGGTTATTTCTGCAACAACTTTTTCTTTTTCTTTTGGAACAACATAATGGGGAATAAATCCTCCTTCTATATCTATAGCTTCTTTGTTGCTCTTTGGTAAATCACGAATATGTCCAATCGATGCGACAACTTTATATTTACCATCAAGATATTTTGAAATTGTTTTTGCTTTTGCCGGAGACTCTACGATAAGTAACTTCATATTTTTTAAATTATTACAGTAAAAATTTTATTTAGCAATTGTTAACATTTAATTAATCGCACTATTATTAACTTAAACCACAAGATTTGTCAAATAAAATTTAAATTTATAGTTGTTATTGCTAAAAAAACAAAATAAAGTTATTTTGTTCATAGAAAATAAAAATATGAATATTATAGTTGTTGGATTTGGAGCGATAGGTAAACGTTTATCTCAAAGACTTAAAAGAAAAGGACACGAAGTAATAGTATTGATAACCTCTGGCTTGTATCGATTTGAAAAAGCAGATTCATTAAAAAAGTTAAAAAACTGTTCGTTTAGAAAAGGCGCAGACCTTCTTTTCAAGGGAGAGTTTACAGCCGATGTTTTATTCAACTGTATGAAAACTATAGAAGGTGGCGAAGATTCGGCTTATGTAATGAAAAAAGCATTTGAATATAGTAAGCCAGTAATATCTTGCGAGAAGGCTGGATTTGCTTATAACTCAGATCTTTTTGCTGAATATATCGGTTTGTTTGGTTTGAGCGGAACAGTTGGCTGTTTGTCGCGTATCCCAGCATTTCTTTGGCAGGTAAAAAATTGTTTACCTACCAGAAATTTTCAAGTTCAAGATTATTTTATATTGAATGCCGTTTTAAATTATTTATTTGCGCAACTATCTCAATCTAAAACATTAGATGATTCGCTGAAAGAAGTAAAAAGATATCATTATCTTGAATCAGGCACACATAATATTGTAGAGGTTTTTAATCGAGAAGCGTTCGATGCATTTCTCAAGACCATAATTCTTTTTAATTATTGCTACGGGTTGCAACCATCTGTTTTCCCTAATCGAAAGCATTTTGTTGAATTTAACGAAGAGTCGGTAAGGAAGCATTTAGAAAACGGTAGTTCTGAAAGATTTATTGTTTCTATCGTATCGTGCAGTATCGATAATTTTAATTCCAAGGCTGAAATTTCAGGAGGGTTTAACTTTGTTGTAAAAGGTCTTAACGACATTCATATTCTCGGATGCTTTCGGAATATTAACGAACTAGGTCATAAGGGTGAAATTTATAGAGATTTACTTCTCTATCCTCCCAATGAATCTGTGGCTATTTCGAAAGTGGATCACACTACGATTATTACTCACGGCTCAGGTTCCGGTGTTAACGTTGCTGTTGAAGCTATGATTCAGGATGCTTATGATCTTGATATAGATATAAATCCTTTAAATTTAGAAGTTCAATAAAATAGCAAACGCTCTCGATATGATCGGGAGCGTTTTTTATTATTGCTTATACGAGATGAATTTCTCCAGCGCTTTCTTTGATGAATCCTTTAATTTCTAAAATTGAGATAAGCGCGTTCGCTTCACTTACAGGGATTTCCAAAGTTCTTAAAAGTTCATCGCGAGATATCGGCACTTCCAAAAGTTTTAAAACTTTTATTTCTAATTCTGAACAGTCACTATAATTTTTGGTTGCAGTTGCTTCTTCATTAAAGCCAAGCGCTTCCAAAAGTTCTTTGCTTGAAGTTATTGGAGTTGCGCCGAGTCGCATTAACATATTGGGCCCTTCAGAATTTTTTGAAAAAATAGATCCGGGAACAGTTAGGACGTCTCTGTTGTAATCTGTTGCGAGTCGCGAAGTTATCAATGTTCCAGATTTTAATTCAGCTTCAATAATTAGTATTGCATGCGAGAGTCCTGCCATAATTCTGTTTCTTTGTGGAAAACTCCAGACTGTTGCGTGGAAATTCGGTTCGAACTCTGTTAAAAGTGCGCCATCATTTTCTAAAATTTTTTGAGCAAGACCTCTGTGAGTGCTTGGATATAAAACATTTGGATTAAGACCTGAACCTGGCACAGCGACAGTCTTAAGTCCTGCATCAAGCGCCGCTCTATGAGCGATACCATCAATTCCCAAAGCAAGTCCAGATACAATTACTATAGGATATCCGCGAAGTCCGCTTATTAATTTTTCACAGACCTCTTTTCCATAGTTGCTGTATTTTCTAGAACCAACAACACAAAGAAACTTATTTTCTTCATAAGACGGCAAGTTTCCTTGAAGATATAAGGTTTTAGGCTGATCCGGAATTTCTTTCAGTAGTTCTGGGAATTCATCTTTCGTTAATTGATTGATTTTATGCATTGAATTATTGGAATATTAAACATTTTTTGGTATTATAAATAAATAATCGGTCAAAGTCGATTGTTTTAGGCTTTTTATCGTTTTTATTTTAAAAAACTATGTTAGATATAAAATTTATTAGGGAACACAAAGATTTAATACAGGCAGGTGCAAAGAAAAAGCATCTTGAATTCAACGTTGATGATTTAATTACTATTGATGATGAACGAAAAAAGATTCTTGCTGTAGTTGAAAAAAAACGCACTGAGCAGAACGAAGTTAGCCAAAAGATCGTTCAAGTGAGTGATCCGGCTGAGCGCAATTTAATAATTGCTAAAATGAAAATGGTTAAAGATGAGATTCAAGTGGAAGAGGAAAAATTAAAAGAAGTGATGAAGAATTGGCAACAGCTTATGGTTAAGGTGCCGAACATTCCTGATATCTCAGTGCCAGAAGGAGTAGACGATTCTGGTAATGTCGAAGTAAGAACTTGGGGAGAAATTCCAAAATTTGATTTTACTCCGAAAGATCATGTAGAGCTTATGGAGTCGCTTGATATGGTTGATTTTGAAAGAGGAGCCAGAGTTTCAGGTTTTCGTGGATATTTTTTGAAGAATGAAGGCGCAGAGTTATCTTTTGCGATCTGGAATTATCTTTTAGAGGAATTTCATAAGAAAGGCGGTTTTACTCCTATGATCACACCGCTTATTGTTAAGCGCGAAACTCTTATGGGTTCAGGTTATCTTCCACAAGGCGAAGAAGATCTCTATAAAACACAGGATGGTGATTTCTTAACAGGAACAGCCGAAGTGCCAACTATGTCATATTATGCCGATGAAGTTGTAGACAAATCTAAGTTGCCTATAAAATTCTTTTCTTTTTCTCCATGTTTAAGAAGGGAAGCAGGAAGCCATGGAAAAGATACGAAAGGAATAATGCGAGTTCATGAATTTTATAAATTTGAACAAGTCGTGCTTTGTGAAGCTAGTCATGAAGAAAGCGTAAAGCATCACGAAGAACTTACATTAAATGCAGAAAAAATAATTCAAGGATTAGGACTTCCTTATCACGTCGTAATAAATTGCGGAGGAGATTTGGGATTGGGCCAAGTCAAAAAATATGATATCGAATGTTGGGTGCCATCAGAAAATAAATATCGCGAAACACATTCGTCTTCATATTTTCACGATTTTCAAACAAGACGTCTTAATATCAGATACAAAGATAGCGACGGTAAGTTAAAGTTTACTCACTCATTAAACAATACAGCGATCGCTACACCTCGCGTTCTTATTTCTATTATTGAAAACAATCAACAAGCAGATGGTTCTATAAAAATCCCTGAAGTTTTGCAAAAGTGGATGGGAGGAAGAAAGGTTATATCTAAAAAATAAATTCGGCAATCTTTCTGTCATTCCCGCGCAGGCGGGAATCCAGACCGTTGAAATAAGAAACTAGATTCCCGCCTGCGCGGGAATGACAAAGTACCTTTATGTTTGGAAGTAAAAAACTTTTAAAATCTTCGCGATCTAGAAAAAGCGGTAAAAAAAGTAGCGCGAAGTTTTTCTTTAAGTTTGTTTTAATTGTCATTTCTACAATGACTTTGCTTTCTGGTATTTCTTATATCTCAAAATTAAAATCGATTACTATTGCGAGTATTAATTTCGAAGGGAATCTGTCTGTAAAATCAAGCGATTTAAAAGCTTTTGTTTCAAGTGCTCTTAATGGAAGTTATGGGCATATTTTAGCAAAAAGTAATTCTTTGATTTATCCAAAAGGAGATTTAAAGAATAAATTGCTAAATAATTTTACTAGAATAAAAAATGTAGAACTTAAATTAAAGGATTTTCAAACACTCAATGTCTTGATAACCGAAAGAAAACCAGTAGCTTTGTGGTGTGATCAAAAATGTTACTTTTTAGATGAGGAGGGTTTCGTATTTGATGAAGCCCCCCAAATTTCTGGAAGTGTTTATACGCATTATCATGGTTTTATTTCAGATGAAAATATTATTGGTAAAACATTTCTAAATAGTTCAGATTTTAAAGATCTATCACATTTTGTTTCTAATCTAAAAAATGAACAGATAAACATTACAGATATATTTTATAAGCAAGAACAAGAGTTTGAAGCAGTGGTTGAAGGAGGAGGAAAAATATTATTCAATAAAAAAACCTCTTTTGAAAATACTCTTGAAAATTTAAACTCAGTATTGGAAGATTATAAGGTTGAAAATAAAAACGGCGACTTCTTCAAAAATTTAGATTATGTCGATCTAAGATTCGGCAATAAAATATATTATAAAAAACATTAAACCGTTTTTTCACTCACTATCTGTGTATTTCTTTGTTCTATATATACGACAAACAGGATATAATTAAAACATGATCACTCTAACGCTTAGATATCTACTTTGGCATTATTCTACAGCTATAGGAGATATTATTCGTATCTGGACTAATTACCTATGGTTTTTTTACAATTTCTTTTCTATATCACTTCTTTTTAAAACCTTACTTGATCCGTGGGAAAGATTGAAAGAAAAATATGATCTAAGATCTATAGAAGATTGGGCTAGTGCGCTTGTTACTAATACCATAATGCGATTGGTTGGTTTTATTGTAAGACTTTTTACAATCGTTTTTGGATTATTGGTATTACTTGTAGTTGTGCTGATAGGCCTTGTCACTATTATTTTATGGTTAGTTCTTCCTTTTTTACTTTCAGTGATGTTCATTAGGGGGTTACAAATTATTTTTTCATAATGTTAAATTTATTAAATCAAAAAAGCGTTTTAAAATATGAAGATCTAGTTTCTGTTGCGTTAGAATACAACAGCGCTATTGAATTAGAAAAACGCTTTTCTCAAAAAACGCGAAATATAATTCGACAAATATCGAGTTTCGTTCTTCTCGCTGTGGTTTTTGCTATAGTCGGAGATTATTTTAAATTAATTTCTATAAATCAAAATCTGCTTTCAAAAATAGAAGCCGTAAGCTTGCTAGCTTTTCCGATCTATATGATGGCTATTCTTCCTAAATTTTTTTATAACTCATATATTTACAAAGACATCGACTTTGTTATGCCAGAGTTTAGAATGAAAAAAAATAACAGAAATATATCATTTGATGTTGCAGAAATTATTTTAGTTGGAGACGAAGATGATGTAACAAAAAAATTCATCCTTTCTTCTTATGGTAGAGAAATAATGTTTCGCTTGAAAATTTCTGACAACGAGCTCAAAGAATTTTTTGATGCAAGAAAGATCGTATTGTCTAAGTTCTCTTTTTCAATAGAACAAAGTGAGATCATAGAAGAACGTCATCCCGTTTCTATAATTGATTTTGCGGAAACAATTTATAGCCACGATGGTGAGTTTTCAAATTTTTTACTAAAGTTAGGCATTCAAAAGAGCGATTTTCTAGGCGCAACAGAATGGATTTCTAGATACAAAACTTTAGCCAAGGAAAAAAGTCGCTGGTGGGGTAGAGATTCTTTAGGAAGAATTCCAAGTATTGGAAAGGATTGGGCTTATGGTAGAGCATTTTCGCTTGAAAAGTATGCTCATGATGTTAGCTCTGATAATCTTTTTCACGCCGTAGATTCAAAGAGTTCTTATGGAAAAGAAGAAGTTTCTATTCTCGAGAAGATACTCTTGAAATCAAGCGCAGCCAATGCTCTTCTTGTTGGAGAATATCAAGAAGGACTCCTTTCGATCATTATGCTTTTAGCTCATAGAATATATGAAGGAACGATCATGCCAGCATTGGAGCATAAGCACGTGATGATTTTAAATGTAGGAATTTTCAATGCTTCCTTAAAAGAAAAAAATGATTTTGAACAAGAAATTATAAAAATTTTCAACGAAGCAGTCTCGTCTGGTAACATTATTTTAGCAATAGATGATTTTCCATCTTTAGTGGAGAATGCTCATAATCTCGGTTCAAACATTTCAGAAATGTTAAGACCATTTTTAATTTCTTCTGGAATTCAAGTCATCGCACTTTCTGGTCGCGATAGATTTCATTCAGTTGTAGAAACTGATACTGAGCTTATGCAATATTTTGAAAAGATCAGTGTATTAGAAAGAGATGAAAAAAGTCTTTTGAAAATAATAGAAGACGAAGCGTCTAAGCTAGAATCTGAACAAGGAGTCTTATTTACATTCCAATCAATTGCTGAGATTGCAAATAATGTATCGAACTATCTTAATTTTGAAGTTGTCGAAGATAAAGCAAAAGATATTTTAATAGAAGTAGTATCTAGGGTTAGAAGCGGAAAAAGAATTTTGATAGAAAAAAATGACATACTCAAAATCATAGAAGAAAAAACCGGAATGCCTCAAGGGGAAATTCTTGGGGAAGAAAAAGATAAATTATTAAATCTTGAAAATTTGCTTCACGGAAGAGTTGTCGGTCAGGATGAAGCGATAGTGGCAATAAGTCAGGCATTGCGTCGTGCTAGAGCCGGTATACGAAATGTAAAGCGTCCACTAGGTTCATTTCTATTTCTCGGACCAACAGGAGTTGGAAAAACAGAAACAACAAAAGCACTCGCAGAAATATTTTTCAAAGGCGAATCCAATATTATTCGTATAGATATGTCAGAGTATAGTGGCGACGATGCACTCGAACGCCTCATAGGATCATTCGCACAAAGTAAAAGCGGAGTTCTTTCATCATTCTTGCGCGATAAAAGTTACGGCGTTCTTCTTTTGGATGAATTTGAAAAAGCATCGAAAGAAGTTATAGATTTATTTTTGCAGATTTTAGATGAAGGATTTTTCTCAGATATGGGTGGTAAGAAAGTTAATTTGAGAAATATGATAATTATTGCAACATCAAATGCTGGAAGTGATCTGATATGGGGAATGGAAGAGAAACATCTTGATCTAGCTTCTCATAAAGATGAAATTATAGATGCATTGATAAATCAAAGAATTTACAAACCAGAACTTCTAAACCGTTTTGATGGGGTTATTCTTTTCCATCCTTTAAATCAAGAAAATCTTCAAATGATTGCAAAATTGATGGCTGATAAATTTGCGAAGAGACTTCAAGAAAAAGGTGTGACTCTCAATGTGAACGATGTTCTTTTGAACATTCTTATTTCTTCAGGAACTGATCCAAAGTTTGGCGCCAGACCAATGAACCGAGTCTTACAGGACAAGATAGAAGAACCAATAGCAGAAAAAATAATCAGCGGACAGATAAAAGCTGGCTCAATAATACAATTCAAATTCGTCCATCCAGATATAGATGATGGATTTATGATAGAGATAAGGAGTTAAAACGATAAAGTGCTGTCATTCCCGCGCAGGCGGGAATCCAGTTTTATAAATCTAAACTCAAATCATTCCACTCCGGATTATTTAACTCAATAAGTTTTAGTTTCCATTCTCTGTTCCATTTTTTTAAACTTTTTTCTCTACTTAAGGCACTGTTTATATCATTGGTTTCTTCATAATAAACCAGATTTTTTATATTGTATTTTTTAGTAAATCCTTCAATTAAACCGTTTTTATGTTCGTAAATTCTGCGTACTAAATCATTTGTAACCCCTATATATAAAGTCCCATTCTTTTTACTTGCTAATATATAAACATAATAATTTTTGTTCATGTGAGGATTATACTGGATTCCCGCCTTCGCCTGCCTGCAACGCTTTGCCTTGCATGGCGGGCAGGCGGGAATGACACGTATATGAAAAATATGTTAATGTTTTGTTAATGTCTTTTTGGGAAAAAATAAAAAAACCAATAATCGCTTTGGCACCAATGGCGGATGTTACAGACGTCGCTTTCAGAAAAATTATTGCCAAATATGGCAAGCCCGATGTTTTGTGGACTGAATTTGTTTCAGCTGACGGACTTTGCTTTGCACCGCGAAGCGCTTCGCGGAGTGGGGTTGGTGGTAAAGAGCAACTTATAAAAGATCTAAAGTTCGATGAATCCGAACGACCTATTGTCGTGCAATTTTTTACTTCTAATCCAGAAACTATAGAAGAAGCTGCGCGCCTCGCAGCAGAGATGGGTTTTGATGGAATTGATATAAACATGGGCTGTCCCGATAAAAGTATTGAAAAGCAAAAAGCTGGAGCAGCCTTGATGAAAAATCCAAAGCTGGCGAAAGAAATAATTTATGCAGCTAAGAGAGGTGCTGGCAATGTTCCTGTTTCTGTAAAAACTCGCATCGGATTTAATAAAAATGAACTTGAGTCATGGCTTCCTGAAATTCTTGAAACAGAACCTGTTGCGATAATAGTTCATGCACGCACAAGAAAAGAAATGTCGAAAGTTCCAGCGAATTGGGATTTTGTAAAAAGAGCGGTTGAGATCCGTGACGAAAGAAAAAGCAAAACTTTGATATTGGGAAATGGCGATGTAAATAATTTAAGTGAAGCGTTTCAGAGGGTGAGGGAAACTGGCTGCGACGGCGTCATGATAGGGCGGGGGATTTTTGGAAACCCTTGGCTTTTTGCTAATTTAGAAAAATTTAAAAACGTACAAGAAGTTGAAGATGCTTCGGTTGAAACTTCAGAAAAATTAAAAGTGTTAGTTGAGCATACAAAACTTTTTGAAAAACTTGTTTCTCATAAAAATTTTGCAGTAATGAAAAAGCATTTCAAAGCTTATGTTAATGGCTTTGACGGCGCTAAAGAATTAAGAATGCAACTTATGGAAGCAGAAAATGCTGATGAAGTGGAAAAGATAATAGAAAATTTTATTGACAAATCTAAATAATCTGATATTTTACTAAAGTAATTGAGTTCTTAAAAAAATGAAAGGAAAATGAATTATGGAATATTTAATGATAATAGCTTGTTTGATAATGTTAGTATTAACACATTCTTTTCTTGTAGAAGAATTAGAATCTTTTAGTGGTCGTAGTTTGAGTCCCGAGTTATATCATCTTTTAATTGGGATTTTTATGTTTTTTGCGTTTGTTACTATTTTAACATTACATAACAGTGTAATAATAAACGAACTTCAAGTAAAAGTTCGCTTCATAAATAGCAACACTGAAGCATATTCAATAACTAAAAAATAAACTGAATTATGACTTCTTACACATTCTTAACATGGTTTCCCGTTGCTATAATTTTTTATGTATGGTTCGCGGTTACTCGCTGTATTACACATAAAAAATACGGAGAAGCTCTATTGCAGATAGCTGTAATTTTTATAGCAGATGGAATAATTTATTTCTTTGAATTATTTTCTCAAAGACCTTCTGTAGTGCCTTTTCTGACTAGTATGGGAATCATTATGGTTGTTTTTGTAGCGATATTCAAAGCTCTGGATATCGCTTCAGAACATCATTCAAAAAATGAACATACTACTAAAAAGTAGGTGACTACACCATTCAACAACGCATCATTTTAATAAGATGCGTTGTTTTTTTTATTTATACCTAAAAATAAGGATATTTTATGATATTTAACATTTAAAATGAAGTTTGCCATAAAAACGCTTGACAAAAATAATTAATCTGCTACTATGTAAGAGTAATTTTGTTCTTCGCGAAACACAACAGGGTCAGCAGACCCAATAAGAAGGAGTGATTTTTCCTAACAGAACCCGCGTAAGCGCCAGAATGCGAAAGCGAACCCATCATGGGGGAAACTGGAGGAGCTACAGGGCTAGACAATACCAACGCCAATACAATCGCCGGAAACACAATAATTGAGAGACTCGCAACACAGAATAAGGCCTGAACGGTCTTAGAAAGGAACATTCACGCAGAACCCAATACTGGAAAGGTCTAACCAATTTTTCTGGAATGTTATCGAAAGATGACGAACATGGGCTCGTAAAGCAAAGGTACCAATGACGATTCTTTCTGATTTCTTAAAAAATATGTGCCCGTTAATTCAGTTTGGGGTGTTCACATATACTAAGAAACAGATTAGTAGAAAAATGAAAGCTGGCGGAGCAATTGAGTAATCAATCTGCTCCGCCAGCAAAAACAAAAAACACGGATTAAACCCCGTGTTTATTTTTTTATATACGATATCCAATTATTTGATATAATAGACACAACATGAAAGATAAAGACCAAGAAAACCACACAGCGCTTTACCGCAAATATCGTCCTCATAAATTTAAAGATGTATTAGGGCAAGACCATGTTGTTGATGCTCTAAAAGGCTCAATAAAAAATGATGCAATTTCTCACGCATATCTTTTTGCTGGATCTCGTGGAACTGGCAAGACCTCGATCGCTAGAATTTTTGCAGATGAGATCGGTACAAAAGAACACGACCTCTACGAAATTGATGCCGCATCGAATAGAGGAATTGATGACATTCGCGAAATTCGCGATTCAGTGAGCACTCTTCCTTACGAATCAAAATACAAAGTATATATTGTTGATGAAGTTCACATGCTTACAAAAGAAGCATTCAACGCACTTTTAAAAACTTTGGAAGAACCACCTTCACACGCCGTTTTTATTTTAGCCACAACAGAAGTTCACAAGCTTCCGGACACGGTCATTTCTCGCTGTCAGCATTTTACTTTTAAGAAGCCGGGCCAGAAATTATTAAAAAGTTTAATACTGAAAAACGCAAAAGAAGAGGAATTTGAGCTTGAGCCTGCAGGCGCAGATCTCATTGCGCTTTTAGGTGAAGGATCTTTTCGCGACGCACAGGGAGTTTTGCAAAAAGTTATTTCAGGAATACAAGGTAAAAAGATAACAGCAAGCGATGTAGAAAAAATAACAGGAATCCCAGCGAGCACTTTGGTCAATAACATTATTATTTCACTCACTGAAAAGGATCTTGAGAAAGGACTCAAAGCAATTCGTTCCGCTTCCGAAAACGATATCGATATGAAGATATATTTAAAACTAATTCTCAAGAAATTGCGTGCGCTTCTGATGCTTCGATTTGTTCCAAATGAGGTTAATATGCTAAGCGATTTTTCTGAAGAAGATGCTGAATTATTTAAAGAGTTGAGCCAGCGCAAAGATCTGAATATAAATTCTGGGACTTTGTTAGAGTTTTTGAACGCTTATGATAACGTAGGGAAGTCGTATTTGCCAGAACTTCCTTTGGAGCTTGCGTTAATCAAATTGTTGGGGCAAGATAAATAAATATTGGGGAATCGTCTAAAGGTAGGACAGCGGCCTTTGAAGCCGTTAATTGGGGTTCGAATCCCTGTTCCCCAGCACGAAGCGCAGCGTAGTGCTGTGGGAAAGGAAGCAAATAATTTTGCTTCCGTCAGGGATTCGAAAACCCTGAGTATATCGCGCGGAGCTTTGCGAGCACGATACGAAGGGTGTACAGCTCCTGTAAGGAGAGAATCCCTGTTCCCCAGCTATTGACATCTAGAATAAGTTACGTTGTATTAATTTAATTTATTAATGAGTAGATTTTATTGGTATCTCAAACCAGAATATACTTCCTTCTCCTTCTTTACTTTCAAATCCGATTTTTCCACCATGTTGCTCAATAAAGCTTTTGGTTATAAATAGACCTAGTCCGAATGAATCCGGCTGCATAACTGAAGCGTTTGATGCTCGGAAAAAACGAGTAAATAAACGATGTTGTTCTGGTGTAGGAATACCGACACCAGTATCATTGATTTCAAAATGGATCATATCTTCACGCATTTCAAGTTTGATAATAATTTTGCCATTATCTTTAGTATAAGTAACCGCATTTTCTATTAGTTTATTAACAATTGTTCGGATTTTTTCACCATCACCCTCAATAACAGGAAGATCTTTCTCAGGTGCGGCGTATTGCCATGAAATATTTTTTGCTTCACTCCTCTTCATCATTTCATTTATAACTGCTGCGACTATACTATCGAGAGCAACTTCTTCTTTTTGAAATACTACGCGTCCTTCTTCAATATCCATTGCTGTAAGCAGATCATTAATACGATTAGTAATTTCAATGCTTGATTTATAGGTGATTTGTAAAAATTTGTTCACAGTATCTTCTAGTTTGCCAAATTTACCACTTAATACTGATTCGAGATTCCAATTTACGGCCGTGAGGGGGGTTCTTAATTGATGGGAAATAATGGTTATGAATTTATTACGAACTTCGTTCAGCTCTTTAATTTCTTTTTCGTTTTTTTTACGTTCTGTAATATCTCTACCAACAAGAGAAGCACCAATAATTGTGCCATCTTCAGCATGAACGGGTGAGATTGAAAATTCCACATCAGCGCGAGAATTATCTTTTCGTAACCAAATTGAATCATAATCAGCAATCACTTCTCCCTGTTTTACCTTTTCAAGTAATTTTGGTAATTCATCCTTAAGTTCTGCTGGAAATAGATTTGTCATTGGTTTTCCAATTACTTCGTCAGGAGAATAACCAAACATCTTCGTTGCGCCACCATTCCAACTAGTGATGATGCCTTCAAGTGTTTTACCAATAATTGCGTCGTGTGAGTTTTCTACAATTAGTTGAATCTGACGCATTGATTCTTCAGATTTTTTACGCAGTGTTATGTCGCGTTCAACAACCGAAGCGCCGATTATTACACCATCTTTTGTGTGGACAGGAGAAACAGATATCGCAACATTAATCTTTGTTCCATCTTTTCGTGATCTTACTGAATCATGGTCGGCAATCACTTCTCCCGCGGCAACTTTATTTAACAGTAATAACGCCTCATCTTTCATTTCTAAAGGGATCAAAATAGAGATTGATTTTCCTATCGCTTCCTCTGCAGAATAACCAAACATCTTCGTTGCGCCACCATTCCAACTAGTGATGATGCCTTCAAGTGTTTCACCTATGATGGCGTCGTGAGATTCTTCAACTATAGCCGCGAGTTGTAAGAGCGATCCTCCTCCGTCCCCATTTGATTTATCTTGTGGTTCTTGGGTCATTTAAATAAAATTATTTTTAAAAGATAAAGATAATTTTTATTATATCAAAATAAATTAGAAATAAGTTAATAACGTATTATTATAATAAACGTCACAATGAATGGATTTTTGTTTTTAACTAACAACAATCAAAATTTCTTTATTAAGTATGTTATTTTGATTAAAAAGAGTTTAATTTTTACAATTTGAATGATGCCTTGTTAATAATTAATTGATAAAAAATTTATTTTTTATCCACAAGATGACATCTGAAGTTTTTAAATAATAGTAAAATAAAAGAACAGTTTAATAATTTTGTTTAGTGATATTATCGTTATGAAATTTAATAAAAAGAATGTTGGAAAAATAAAGAATGCGACACAGGAAGAATTGAATAAATTACACGAAGAGTATAAAGGAGTTTCAAAGAATGTCAGCGGAATGAGTCTTGCTGGACTTATGGTAATTGCTGTTATGGGTATTGCAATGATTTTGTATTTTCAGAACAAATTGTTTGTTTTTGTTGGACTTGTCATGTTGTTGTATCCAATTTATATCTTCATTAAACGAGGTGCGCACCGCGAAGGATATTTTGAAGGTTATTATGAAATGATGAAAAAGTTTGGTGATCGAGACGAAAACACAACTTCAGATAAGCCAGATCAAAAATAAGTTGAACAACTTATTAAATATTTTATTTATATTTTTCACAACTAATTAGTACAAGAAACCTTGTTAAATATTAGGAATGTTTATTGACGTCTGTAAAATAAAAACATCATTGATATGCTTAAAAAAAAGTTCATATTTTTAATGTCGGTAACAACAAGATTGACCTTTGTATTTTTTCTGTTTCTTTTTGCTGGTTCGACAGTTTTAGCTTCAACATGGGTTGAATATCCAACAAACCCAATTTATGATCCGGTTATCACTGCTGAAAAAGCTTATTTCCCCACAGTCCTTAAAATAGGAGCTAATGACTATAGGATGTGGTATCAATCAAATTCTACTTCAGGCAACAGCACGATTGCTTATGCCACTTCGGTTGATGGTTTATCTTGGACGCTTGTAACCAACCAAGTATCCGGACTGATTCCTGATAACGCCGGTCACCCTCATGTGGAGTTTACCGAGGGAAAATTCAGAATATGGTATTGGAATACCGTCAGCCCTTATACCAATAGTGCCATGCATTATGCCGAGTCTACTGACGGGATCACATGGACTAATGATTCAGCAATAACTGGTGATTTAATCACTGCCACGGGAGGATTATGGAATAGTGGCAGTTATGGTGCAGTGGATGTAATTGTTAACGATAGTCCGACAAATATTGGTACGGCTGTTGGTCATGCTAATGGTTTGACCGCAGTTGATTTATCGCCAGTAACCGTTGTTGTTGCTGCACCAGGACTTCCAAATACTGGATTTTCTTCGGATTGGATAAAAATTATCACTCTTGTAGGTGTTCTTGTTTTAGTTTTAGTTTTAGTTTACTTTCTTCGAAGAAAACAGACAAACACAGACATAAAAACAAACAAATTAGTATAAGTTAGAATAACTAGAAAATAAGATATTAAAGCCAGACCAATTTTTGTCTGGCTTTAATGGTATAATTAAGCTTTGGAGAATTTATGAAAATTAAAATATTATCAAAAAAACTGTTAGCTGTTGTTTTTTTGGGGGTTGCAATTTTTTTAGCATTTATTTTTTATTTTATTAAACATAATTCTATCCAACCTTTTGATCATATTCAGATTGAGAAAGTTTTAATGCCGCCTACTATAAAAAATAATACAAAAGTTGCTTTACCTGTTCGTCTTCAGATCCCAAAGATTAATGTTGATGCTTTTGTCGAGTATATTGGTCTTACGGCTCAAGGGGATATGGATGTACCAAAAGGTCCCACTAATGTAGCTTGGTACAATCTAGGCCCGCGTCCAGGAGAGATTGGTAGTGCAGTTATTTCCGGACATTATGGTTGGAAAGATAACATACTGGCTGTGTTTGATAATTTATATAAATTACAAAAGGGAGATCAAATATACATTGAGGATGAAAAAGGAATTATTACTACTTTTGTGGTACGCGAAAGTCGGCTGTATGATACAAAAGCGAATGCTACAGAGGTATTTAGTTCAAGTGATGGAAAGGCACATCTTAATCTCATAACTTGTGAAGGAGTTTGGGACAAAGTTTCTAAAAGTTATTCTAGACGATTGGTAGTATTGGCTGATAAAGAATGATTAGTGTTAGAATTATTGGCTGAGAGAATGATTCCAATATTGTAACAGATACCCCGATCGTAAATTTGAACTATAAGTGTTAAATTAATTGCATGGCAAAAAGTGAATTAAAAGAAATTACCAAAAAGGTCAAGAAGGTGATGGAAAGATATAAAAAGGATTTTCCAGATGTGAAAATAGACAGGGATTATTTGCCGTTCAAGATAACCGAGGAGTGGGGAGAGTGTTTGCAAACATATTTGATGCTTACAGACAGGGGGCGTCAGAAAGGAAAAAGTAAAGAAGAAATAAAGACAATGTTTTCAAACGAATTTGCCGATATGTTTTCTTACCTTCTTTTGTTTGCAGAAAGTGAAGGGATTGACCCAGTCAAAGCTATCACCAAAAAATGGTTTACGTATCTGAAATAAAAGTTCCAGTTTTGTACCAGATGATCAGCCACAATGTGGTAGTAATGTATGTTGGTCACCTCCAGCAAATTATTGTAGAATACTCTACATGAACGAAATAACACTTCACAATCAATGGGTCGTTAAAGCTCCTATAGACGAAGTATTTAAAATAATGACCGACTTCGAAAAACTTCCGGAGCATTTTCCAAAAGTCGCTGAATCAGTACAAATTAATAAACGTGAAGGAAATTACTTAGAAATGGAAGCAACTGTAAAATCATTCGGTAAAAGATTTCAAGTGAAGATGAAGACTCAAATTCTTCCAGGTAAAGGTTTTATCTCAGATAATGATAGTTATCAGTTTGGGACTTCTGGACATGAAGAGCTATTGCTTTTCCCACACGCCGAAGGAACTTTGATCGACTATACTTATCAAGTCACCATTCATAAAAAATGGTTACGTATAGTTGCAACACCACTTATCAAAGGGTATTCGATGAAATCCTGGGAAAAAGCAGTTATCGATCAGCTTAAAAAGATTATTGAGAAATAATAGTCACTGATATTATCCCAGACGGTTAGCTAAAAGTTTGATACAATAGAAACATGACTAAAAATCCATACATTAATGCAATAATTGCTGGAGCTTATATAGTTTTCGTCGTACTTCTTATTTCCTACGGTCCAACATTCGTCAGAGAAAAGCCTGATACAATCTTAGCTCCGATGGCGATGCTTAGCCTATTAGTACTCTCTGTTGCTTTCATGGGCTACACTTTTGTCTTTCAGCCGGCACTTATGTATATAGATGGGCAAAAGCGCGAGGCTATAGAGCTTTTTACAAAAACGCTCCTCACGTTCGCTTTTATAACCACAATCATTGTTCTCATTGCCTTTTCCGTCTAACTAAATTTAGAATAAATCTATCCGACAATTTAGAATCCTGATAGACTATAAACATGCAAGAAAAAATCACTATTGAGGATTTGGGATATGATACTTTTTTTGAATCTAACCGCAAAAAATTAGGGTTGGATAATTTTGGCGTTGCACGAGTTATTGCCGAACACAGAGGCGCTTATAAAGTAAAAAATGCTAATGGTGAATTTTTGGCAAAAATAACTGGCAAACAAATGCTTAACGCTTCATCGCGAGAAGATTATCCAGCAGTAGGAGATTGGGTGGCGATCACTGAACTTAATGCAGAACAAGCTGTGATCCACGGAATATTGCCAAGAAAAACTTTAATAAAAAGAAAGCATGGCGACAAAACCCGAGGCGAGAACAAAAGCGAGACACAAACCATAGCTTCAAACATTGACGAAGTGTTTATTGTAGAATCTATTAACAGAGATTTTAACTTAAATCGTTTTGAAAGATATTTTGTCATAGCTAATGATGGAGGAGTAAAGCCTGTAATTGTCTTGAGTAAAATAGATCTGATTTCAAAAGAAGATCTTGATTCAAAATTGATAGAGATAAAAAATAGATTTAATGAAGTTGAAATTATCAAAACCAGTGCCATGGAAGATTATGGTTTAGAAGAATTAAAAAAACATATTGAAAAAGGAAAGACTTATTGTTTCCTCGGTTCTTCTGGAGTAGGAAAGTCGTCTTTGATAAACAAGTTGTTTGGCAAAGATATTATTAAAACCGAAGACATAGGTCTTCGTACTGGCAGAGGTAAACACGCAACTACAGTAAGAGAAATGTATTTTTTGGAAAATGGTGGAATTGTTATTGATAATCCTGGTATGAGAGAAGTTGGAATGACTGACGCTGTTGTTAGTATAGATAACTTCTTTGACGAAATAACGGCTCTAGCAGAAAAATGCAAATTTGCTGATTGCACTCATGTGCACGAACCTGATTGCGCAGTTTTAGCGGAATTAAATTCCGGCAGATTGAGTGCAGAAAAATATTCAAATTATATTAATCTAAGAAAAGAGAGTGAATTTTATGAAATGACAGAACTTGAGAGAAGGGAAAAAGATCGCCAATTCGGAAAATTTGTTAAGACCGGTAAAAAGGAATTGAAGAAATATAAATATTAGATATAATAGGAGGACTCAAAAGGTGTATTGTGCCTACAAGATTAGAATTTTTATTACCAGAAGAATGGTGATTGAACCGTATTTATATATAATTAATTTAAATATTAAAAAAATTATGACTTTAGGATATGAATTCCAATATGAAATAGAAGATCGTATTAGAAAAAATGGATTCGAAGTATTTTCTGAGCAAAATTATATTGATGATGTTGAGCTTAAGCCAAGAGATATAGATATCGTGGCTATACAAAAAAAAGAAAGTTCTAATCCTCGTGGTAATCAATTATCTCTTGTTATTGAGTGTAAATATTTAGATCAGGATTTTACTTGTTATTCAAGACCGAACCCGAAAGATGAAAGGGTTTATTTTATAGATGGTTATAATATTCAAAATTTACATGACAAAAGTAGGTTTCATTTTTTCAATATTGATCCTGTCATAAAAAATATAAATCTAACAAAAAATAAAGATGAGGATGAAAATGAAAGTTCGAAGAGGAAGAATAGTAAGAATAATCTTTTAGGAGCTATTATGCAATTAATCAAAGCATTACTGTATTTACGCGGAAACTCACGCATACTTCATACAAAAGGATTATTTTATTCGTTAGTTGTATATAAAGGTCCTGGAAAAATAATCGATCAAGATGGAAATGAACTGAAAAATTTTTTATATTATCGTAATTATGAATGGAAAGAACCTTATACTGATGAGAATGTTATTTCAAGAAACATTTATGTTGATGTAATTCATGAGAGTCATCTGGAGGAATATTTAGATAGAATATTTAAAATAGAGATGGATTATTTGATGGACTATGTATTTTTTGAAAAAAGAATGCATGAAAATAAAGCTCAGGAACGAATAGAAAATCAATGGCGAAATTCTGCTATGTAAGAGAAAATTAATTGGTTATTGTGTTTGTTATGTTTATAAAAGTTTGACCACTCCTCTAATAAAAGCTAAAATCTTCTCAGAAAATTGTTTGGGGGAGAAAAATGAAAAAAGTTATTATTGAAAGTCCATTTGCTGGAAATACAGAACGAAACAAAGAATACGCTCGCAAATGTATGCGAGATTCTTTATTACGAGGAGAAGCTCCTTTGTGTAGTCATTTGCTCTATACTCAAATGGGCATATTAGATGACAATATAAAACACGAAAGAGATCTAGGAATCGAAGCCGGTCTCATTTGGGGCGAAGAAGCCGAACTTACCGTTGTTTATGAAGATTATGGTATTAGTATGGGTATGTTATTGGGTATTGAACGGGCAAATAATGATGGTCGCCCAGTTGAATATCGAAAGATATTCTAAAGTTGTGAAATTTGGTGAAAATTAAAGATCTACAACACTTCAGTGTGTTTGTAGATCTTTTTATAAACCAGCCCTTCTTAATTATCAAAATCATTGAATAAATAATACGATTTGATAGTATTAATGAACGATGTTTCTCTCACATCAAACAATTGAACGATATATAAATGAAGGGAAAATCATTGTCCAACCGGAATTTGATAAGAAAAATATCAGACCGGCAGGACTTAGAATTCATCTCGCGAAGGATATTCTTATTCCCGAACCAAATCAAACAGTTGAGATCAACTCTCCTCAAAATCTTAAATATAAAGAAGTTGATCTAATAAAAGAGGAATTTTATTTAGAACCAAATCAATTTATTTTAGGAGCAACTTACGAAGCAATACAAATACCTTCTGATATATTAGCTATTTTAGACGGTAGAAGCACTGTAGCTCGTCTCGGTATTACAACTCATATAACTGCATCAATAATAGATGGCGCTTTTGAAATGCCTCATGTTGTAGTTCTAGAAATAAAAAATGTAGGAAATTTTAGAATAAGGCTTAAATTCAAAGACCCAATTGCTATGATGGTTTTTGTTGAATTGAAGGAACCTGTTATTCAAAAAACACACGGTCAATATGGAGGTGTTCGTCAAAGTAAAGTAACTCCACCGTTAAATTCTCAAACTGAAGAAGATAAATAATTAACAAAAAAACAATTTCAAATTCAAACTGTATTTTAAATGCGGTTTGTTTTTTTAAACTTACTAAGCTCTAGACTTTTTTAATTTATTATGTTATTGTTGTGCGATGTCACGAGACGAAGTTATATTAAGATTTGAGAATGTATCATTTGAATACGGAGCGAAAAAACCCATCCTAGAGGATGTGGATTTTTCTTTAAGGCGAGGTTCTAAGGTTACACTGATGGGTCAGAATGGTGCTGGAAAAAGCACCATTTTTAAACTTATAACCAAAGGCCTTGAAACAGAAAACGGTAATATACATATTGGAGAGCGACTCACTATCGCTACTGCACATCAGGTCATTTCTCGCGAGGAGTCTCTTCTTACGGTTAGAGAATTTTTTGAAAAATGTTTTGATAAAAAAGTTTATGATATTGATCCTCGTATAGATGCAATTCTTGAAGTGGTAAATTTAAATGCACCACACGATAGAATTGTAAAATCTTTTTCTGGAGGTCAGCAAGCGCGACTTCTTCTTGCGTCCGCGCTTATACAAAATCCTGATATTCTTTTACTCGACGAACCTACGAACAATTTGGATAAAGCTGGAATAGCGCATCTCACAAAATTTCTTCAAGATTATAAAAAAACTGTTCTTGTTATTTCTCACGATGCGGACTTTTTAAATTCGTTTACTCAAGGAGTTTTGTATCTTGATATTCATACGCGAAAAGTTGAGCAATATGTCGGAAACTATTTCGATCTTCTTGCGGAAATTTCCGCTCGTATTGAAAAGGAAAATAGAAAGAATGCTTTGCTCGCCAAAGAGATTCAAGAAAATAAAGACAAAGCGAACTTTTTTGCTAACAAAGGAGGTCAGATGAGAATGGTTGCAAAACGTATGAGAGAAAAAGCTGAGGAACTCGAGGAAGAAAAAGTGGTTGTAAGAAGAGAAGATAAAACTATAAGATCATTTATTATTCCTTCTCAACAAGACACCAAAGGGGATGTCCTTAATATTACAGATTTTACTGTATTCAAAAATCATAAACCTGTCGCAAGAAAGGCAAAAGTGGTGTTAAGACGTAATCAGCATCTTCTTCTTTCTGGTCAAAACGGAATAGGAAAAAGCACACTTTTGGAATCACTAGCTTCTGGAAAATCTAAAGGGGCAACTATTGCGCCTGATATCATGGTTGGATATTATCGCCAGGATTTTTCAACATTAAATTTTGAAGATACTGTTTATGAGTCGCTTATGTCGGTTATGGAAAAACAAGTAGAGTCGACTCTTAGATCGACAGCGGCTAGCTTTTTAATTAGCGGAGAGCTTATACATACAAAAATTGGTAATTTGTCGGAGGGTCAGAAAGGGCTAGTTGCTTTTGCGAGACTCGTGCTTCAAAAGCCTGGACTTCTTATTCTTGATGAGCCTACCAATCATATAAATTTTCGTCATATTCCTATTATTGCAGCCGCACTTAATAAATATGATGGGGCAATGGTGCTTGTGAGTCACGTGCCAGAATTTGTAAGTCAGATTCGTATTGATGAAGTTCTGGATTTGGAAAAGTAGAGAGTTCTTTGTTTTCCTTGCTATTTAGCAATTAAAAGCATAGACTCTTATAACTTGACAGAATTCACAAATTTGGTGTATTAGTCATTTAAAATAAATTTAATAATAAATAAAAATATATGGGAAATTTTAATCGAGGTGGAAGCAGAGGAGGTGGAGGTTTTGGTGGAGGGAGAGGAGGCTCTAGTTTTGGAGGAAGAGGCGGAAGACCATCATTTGGTGGTGGACAAGGTGGATTTAAAGATATGCACAAAGCTGTTTGCAGCGAATGCAGTCAATCTTGTGAGGTGCCTTTTAGACCAACAAACGGAAAGCCAGTTTATTGCAAAGATTGTTTTGCAACCAAAGGAGATGAAAGAGACAGCAGAGGAGGAGACCGAGGCGGTGATAGAGGTGGTAGATTTCCTCAGAGAGAATTTAATAACGACAGAGTTCAAGTAAAACCTGCTTTTGTAAATACTAATGGCGGAAATGCTGATGTGTTAAAGAAGATAGATGAGCTCAATGTAAAAATTGATCGACTCGCTAAAGCAGTTGAAGCACTTTCTAGCACAAAAGCTGTTCAAGAAAAAGTTGCAGTAAAGGAAGTAGAAATTGCAGTTAAAAATTCTGACAAAAAAGCACCTAAGAAAAAAGTTGCAGTAAAAAAGACTAAATAATTTTTTTCAGATAAATTAAAAAAATATAATAATTTTCAAACTGTAATTTAAATTACAGTTTGTTTTTTATAAAAAATGTTGTAGAGTGAGCTCTCTACTTTTTTCGAGCTATTAATGACGAAAGCAGAGCAAAAATGCTTAAAAATATAGGTTTACATAGAAAAAAGTTAATCTCACTAGGTATTGCGGTCATTATTTTTATAATGGCAATTTTAGGTTACTTTTTTATTCCTTGGCCTTTTTCTTTAAGCGCTAGCTCGCAAACTCCAAGCAATTCTCCGTGGGGAGTTGATTTTTCACAGTCGCAGGCAGAATATTTCGGACTCGATTGGAAAGAAACTTATTCAGCAATAATAAATGATCTTGGCGCAAAAAATATAAAACTTCATACAAATTGGAATGCGGTTGAAACAGAAAAAGATAAATATTTTTTTGATGATATTGATTGGCAGATTAAGCAGGCAGAAAAAAATAATGTAAAAATTATTTTTGTTGTTGGTTTGAAAACAGGAAGATGGCCTGAGTGCCACACGCCTTCGTGGATGAGTGGTTTATCAAAAGAAGAACAGCAGGTGCAACTTTTAAAATATGTCACAAAGGTTGTTGAAAGATACAAAGGTTCAAAAGCGATCATTAACTGGCAGGTAGAGAATGAACCTTTATTTTATTTCGGTGAATGTCCTTCTTGGTATTATAGAAGCGATGATTTTCTGAAAGCAGAAGTTGCTTTGGTGAAGTCGCTTGATCCGACAAGGAAAATAATTATTTCTGATTCCGGAGAGCAGTCGACATGGTTCGGTGCGGCGAAGATCGGCGATATTGTTGGAATTACGATGTATAGAAATGCTTGGACGAGCGTAACGGACACTTTCGGTTTTGGAACTTACTCTTTCTTAAATCCTGTAACTTATATGAGAAAGGTGCAGATTATAAAAAAAGTTTTTGATAAGGATGTTATTTGTATAGAATTGCAGGCGGAGCCTTGGACAGGCGCGCCACTTATGGAATCTTCTTTGGAAGAACAAGCTCAATCAATGAATTTAAAAATGTTTAAAGAAGATGTTGAGTTTGCAAAACAAACAGGCTTAAGCAAATTTTATTTTTGGGGCGTAGAATGGTGGTATTGGATGAAGACAAAACATAATCAGCCAGAAATTTGGAATGAGGCTAGAAATCTATTCAATACTTCTGTCATTCCCGCGCAGGCGGGAATCTAGTTCATATCTGTTTAATCTGGATTCCCGCCTGCGCGGGAATGACAGAGAATATGCAATTCTGATAAAATATAACTTATGTATTTTGTTTACATTTTAAAATGTAGCGATGGGTCTCTTTATACTGGAATAACCACTGATGTTAAAAGGAGATTTGAAGAACATAAAAGCGGAAAAGGCGGACATTATACAAGCTCTAGAAAAGTTACAAAAATTCTTTATACGGAAGAGCATAAAGACAGAAGCAGTGCGTCAAAGCGCGAGGCTGAGATAAAAAGCTGGCCGAGAGAAAAGAAAATTGATTTGTGTAAATTATTACTGAAAAAGTAAATATAAATATATCTCACAACACCGCTTTGAAGCGGTGTTTTAAAGTGATAAAATTAGCTTATAAAATTTTAAGTTTTAAAATAATTATGAAATATTTTTTATCAGCCTTTTTTGCGTTCATTTTTTTATTTAGTGCTTCTACGGCTTTTGCTGCTAATCCATATGTTTCGTCTTTTACTGCATCTTCTCAAAATGTAAATTACGGTTATCAAGTAGTTTTATCATGGACTATTGAAAATGGATCGGGTCATAATCTTTATTTTTCTTGCCCAAATGGTGTAAGTATTAAAAAAGCTGATGGCTCATTATTTCCATGCAATACAAAACAATCTGTGAGTGCTAACGCATCCGACAATTTAATTTTTTCTGTTATTAATCTTACTGGTAGTCCGATAGTTTTGGCAGTGAAAGTTACACCTAAAGATTCTTCCGGTATTGAATATGATTCGGGTGCGGCGTTTATAAATTTGTATGCTGGAAATGTGCCTGTGCCAATTGCTGATTTTTCTTTCGCAACCACATCAGTCGCAACATCTACTTTCCCAATAAATTTATCATGGACTGGCAGAGAAATTAGCGCTTCAAATCTTCAGTTTGATTGTCAGAATGGAATTCAAATTTTTTCTACAAATCCAGCAGTAAACGGTGCTTTGAATTGCGGTATCCCAGTTTATTCTACAGATCTACCCGGTTCTGGTTCTGTGAGTGTATATTTTGTTAATTCCAACTCTTATACTACAGATCAAACTATAAGAATTCTTCCAGCGATATCAGCCGGAGCTTATGATGCCATTCACGCTAAATCTATAACAATAAGCATTCCGCCCAAACCTTTGCCGACAGTGCCTTACGTTTCAAGTTTTGAAAGTTCGCAAAAACTTTTAGCTTCAGGTCAGTCTGTAAATTTTTCTTGGGTCGCGGGTAATGCGTCTGGAGTTAATTTACAAATGCCATGTCATGCTTTTGTAACATGGAACAGTGTTCAAGGTTCAACAACAACGGCTTTACCGTGCAGTGTTCCTGGTTTTAGCAATGCATTACCAGTGTCAGGAAGCACAACAGTCTCTTTCACTAATATTAGTTCTGCATCTCAAGCAGTTCCTGTTTACCTTTTTCCACAAAATTTTAGCGGTGCTTATGATGCCACGAAGGCAAATATTGTAAATTTAATAATTCTTCCACCTGGCTATGTAAATACGAACTATAGTGCAAACACTACCTTGAATTCTCAGCAGAATATTTTAACTGGAACCTCAACCTCTACAATGGCGAGCACTTCAGCTTTGGGTATAAAAGCTGTTCGTTCAATAAATTTTTCAGCTTATCTCCAATTTGGATATAGAAATTCACAGGTTACTGCTTTGCAAAATTTTCTAAAATTAGATCCGTCGCTTTATCCTGAAGGTTCGGTTACAGGTTATTTTGGACCTGCGACTCTCGCGGCACTCAAACGTTTTCAAGTAAGATATGGAATAGCAAAACCTGGAGATGACGGTTATGGATTAGTTGGTCCAAAAACTAGAGCTAAGCTAAATTCATTACAATATTTTTAGACTAAACGAGTGCGATTATGAATAAAAAGTATCTTTTAATAATTATTTGCGCTGTAATTCTTGTTACTTCTGCGAGCTGGCTTGTTTATACGTATAAACAAGCCCCCCTAGAAGAATTAAAAGAAAAAGCAAATAACTTTATTAAAGTAAAACTTTATTTTTATAACCCCGAACTTGATCAAGGTCCTGGAGGTGCACAGTGTAGTAGAAAAGGTCTTGTTGAAGTTGAGCGAGTTATATCTGCAACCACTACACCTTTAGAGGATACAATAAATTTATTGCTTCGCGGAGAACTTTCTGATGAAGAAAAAGCAAATGGAATTTCAACTGAATTTCCACTGTCTGGAGTTACTCTAAAGAGTGTCGTTATAGATGAGGGAGTCGCAACTTTAACTTTTAATGATCCAAAATTTAAAACGAGCGGAGGATCATGTCGAGTAGGAATAATCAGGTTTCAAATTGAAGCAACTGCAAAGCAGTTTCCGAGCGTAACATCAGTGCGATTTATGCCAGAAGATTTATTCCAGCCATAAAATGACGACATTGAAGGTTTTATTACTCTAGTTTAATTAATAAAAAATAATATTATGATGCACAACAACGATTATTGGTGGAAAAATTCAGTTATATACGAGGTCTATGTAGATAGATTTGCTGGTACATTTACAAATTTTTCGAATAAGCTGGATTATCTTAAGTTTTTAGGCGTTGACTGCATTCATTTACTTCCTCATTATCCTTCACCAATGATCGACGAGGGTTATGACATAACAGATTACCTGGGTATTCGCGAAGATCTTGGAACTCTTGATGATTTCAAGGATTTTATGAAAAAAGCCCACGACATAGGAATACGTGTGATCATCGATTTTGTTTTAAATCACACTTCAACAAATCACCCATGGTTTGTTGAAGCACGCAGTTCAGTCCAAAATGACAAGAGAGATTTTTATTTATGGAGCAAGACAGGAGAGGAGTTTGCTGAAGCGCCAAATCTCTTTCCAGATCTGAAATCAAAAAATTGGATATACAATGAACAAACGGATGATTATTATTTTTCAACCTTTCATATTAAACAGGTAGATCTTAATTGGGAAAATCCGCGCGTTTTTTCTGAAATGATGAACGTGATAGATTTTTGGGTAAATATTGGCGTAGATGGATTTCGTCTTGATGCAGTGTCTCATGTGATAAAAAAGGAGGGAACTACATCAACTGATCTTCCAGAAACGCACACATTGGTCAAAAAAATACGTTCGCATATAGATCAAAATCACCACAATATTATAATTCTTGGAGAAGTGTGCGATTCTGTAGAAAAAACCAAAGAATATTTTGGAGACGGAGACGAATGCCATTTAATATATCTTTTTCCATTATTGGCACAGTTGATGCTTGTGCTCAAAAGAAATGATCCAGCTCTTCTTCAAGATGTTATTGAAACATCTGCTAAAATTCCCGAAAGTTGCGCATGGGTAACTTTCTTCGGTCATCATGACGAAATGACTATTGGAACTTTAAGGGATGAAAATGAGCGTGAAGAAGTGCTTTCTTATTTTGATCCAGAAAAAAAATATAGATTTGCTGGCGGTCTTTCGTTACGACCTGCAACGGCTCTCGGTGGAAATAAAGAAAAGATAATTGAAGCATATAAAATGTTTTTGAACGTTCCAGGAAGTCCAATAATTTATTATGGGGATGAAATAGGAATGGAAAATGTAGAATTGCTACCCGAAGAAAAAGATACGAGAAAAAGCGTTCGTGGAAAGTTTGATTGGGATTCAGCCAATACTCAAAGATTGGATCCAAATTCAATACTTGCGGGCATTTCAGAAATAATAAAAAATCGCAAAAAATAGAGGCTGGTAATTTGGTATGCTATAATTTTATTTATGGAAAATAATTCTGATACTAAAAAATCATTTTCAATCAAGGGAAGAAAAGAAAGTTTTGTAAATGCTGGCAGGGGAATATGGGTATTTTTAAAAAGAACACATAATGCATGGATTCAAATTGCTTCTTCTGTTGTAGTTGTATTTCTCGGTTTTTATTTTGAAATTACAAATCTCGAGTGGGTTTTACTGGTCTTTGCTATCGGTTTAGTTTTTGTTGCTGAGGCCTTTAATACTGCAATTGAGATAGATATAGATCTTACATCACCCGAGTATCATCCTTACGCAAAAGACACAAAAGACGTCGCTGCTGGCGCTGTGCTTATATCAGCGTGCATAGCCTTTATAGTTGGCCTGTTAATTTTTGGACATTACTTATTTTAAATTTAGAAATTTATTCTATGAAAAAGCGTATTGCGATTTTTTTTGTTTTATTGTTACTCGTGGGTGGAGTTGGATTTTATGTTTCTAAAATAATTTTCAATAAAGCACCTGCAATAAAAAGCTACGTAGCAAAAGTTAATGATATACCAAGAATTTTTATTAACGGAAAAGAAAAGGAACTTTTATTAAGCGATTGGTATTATTATCCCAACACAACAGTTCTAAACGAAACAAGCTATAAAAAAGGCGAGTGGCTTATTTCTGCAAAAAAAGTAATTGTCGACTCTATCGCAAATGGAGCGAATACTCTTGTGTTGCGAGTATGGTGGTCTGATTTAGACACAGCAACAATTCGACCAAATGGCATAGATTCTTCGCTAGATTTTAAAGATTTTGATGAAGCTATGAATTATGCCGAACAAAAAGGAATTTATGTGATACTCTATCCCGCTTTGCATAAGATGATCCCTGAATGGTGGATAAAAGAAAATGACTTTCCTCCATATGTTTTGTCTCCAGAATCAATAACGCCATGCATTCCTGCTGAAAAAGATGCTTCTACTTCATGTATTCCTAAAGAAATTTGTGCGAAAAGCGATTTAAGGTGTTGCACTAAACCAAAAGAAGAGCTAATTTGTGCAACGCCAGCCGTTGATATCTCTGAAAATGGCGGGCCTCAAGCAAAAATTGCAACAAACGGCATGCTAATGGTTCGAAAAGATGAAGATTCTGTAACTCCTTACAAAACATGCAAAGAATGCGAAACGGATTCATATGGATGGAAATATAACTATCCAAGCATGGGAAGCAAAACAATCCAAAACGATTATTCAGAATTTCTAAAAGCAGTTATCAGTCGATATAAAGATCATCCTGCATTGATAGGATGGTTATCGTCCGTTGGTCCTACGGGAGAAGATATATATTCGGATTATGTGCAAATCAGGGGAATTTATGGAGGATTAATGGGAGAAACTCCTTATGATCAAATACCCGGCTACTCAAATTTTTCTCAAAGCGAATTTAAGGTTTGGATAAAAAATAAATATAAGGGTGATACTGCTTTACGAGGCGCTTGGGGCGATCCAACTTTATCTTTAAGTAATATTAAGATACCAGATGCGAATAATTTATTAAAAGACCCAAATAGCAAGAAAGGTTTTCCTGATGATTTTTCACTAAACTATTTCGTTAAATTAGAAGATCTAAATCAAAAAGGGAAAGATCTCTATGAATTTAGAGAATATGTGAGAGAAAATTCTAGAAATTCTTTTATATCATTATTTAAATCACTTGATCCAAACCATATTCTTATCTATCAAGGCACTAATAACGATGGGATCTTAAACAATCCAAATATTGACGGAATCTACTCGAACAATCATGTGGAATATTCTCTTGATAAAAACGAACAGTCCACTCTTATATTCACTTTTATAGCGAGGGCAATAAAAAGTGGCAAGGCTTCATTGTTTGGAATAGAAAGTAAGGGTATTAGCGGAAAGGGTCTTACGGGTTCATCTGACCTAGATCAACAAAAACAAGCCCTTGTTTTGACGGGCAAGGTAACAAAATGCATGGGTGGCTATACAGGCTATGCATCTGGGTTGGAAACGGATAAAATTAATGGTCCTATATGGTCAAAGGATGATGTGGTTGGATTAAAAGATATTATAAATTACACTTCTCAAATAAATTGCATATGCGGTCTGATAAAACCAAGTGATACAATATTGAAAGATCACACTCTGAATGAATTTATAAATTTATTTAATTTGCAAGATTATTATGTATGCAGAGGATACGATCTGAATTCAAAAGATAACACCAACACAACAACACCGGAAGGACAGCAGGGCAATCCGAAATGTGGAGATGGAGTTTGTGATTCTGTTGAAAAATCATCTGGAATGTGTTCATTGGATTGTGATATTGTAAAAAAAGAAACTGATAATACGCCTACTGAAAATCATTCTGCACCAACCCCACCAACTCAAGAACAACAAAGTAGTGGAAAATGCGGAGATGGAGTTTGTGATACAGTAGAGAGAACATCAGGAATGTGTTCGGTTGATTGTAAATAGAAATTTTAAAAAATTAATAAAAAACAGACTATGGATAAAAATATAGCTCTTGTATATATGTGTGCTGGGATATCGTCTAGATTCGGCGGACGAATAAAACAATTCGCGAGGATCGGCAAGAATGGCGAGACCCTGATCGAGTATTCTTTGAACGAAGCGCTTCCTTTAGGATTTTCTAAGATAATTTTTATTGTTGGAAACAAGACCGAAGCCCCATTCAAAGATTTTTTTAATAATGAATATAAGGGTGTTCCAGTAGAATACGCTTTGCAAAATTATGACGAATCAGAGCGCGATAGGCCGTGGGGAACTATTGATGCAATATGCGCGATAAAAGACGTAGTAAATTGTCCATTTATTATAATGAATGGAGACGATATTTATGGAAAATTAGACATCGAAACTCTTCATAATCATTTATCTAAAGAAAACGAAGAAGCAACAATAGGTTACAAACTCTCAGATGTTATACCTGAACAAGGCAAAACTAACAGGGGAATCTTTAAAGTTGAAAATGATATGGTCCAGGATATCGAAGAAACTTTTAATATAGAAAAAAATAATCTCGCTCAAACTAGAAATACAGCGGATGATCTATGCAGTATGAATATTTTTGCTTTGCATCCAGAAACATTAGATCTTCTTTGTGAAAAATTGGTTGATTTTAAAAAAGCTCACAATGGAGACAGAAAGGCAGAGTGTCTGCTTCCTGTTGAATTAGCAATTCTTATCAATGAAGGAAAAATAAAAATGAAAATTTATCCCGCACAAGATAGATGGTTCGGTGTTACAAACCCCGAAGATGAAGAGATCGTGCGAAATTTAATAAAGTAATTTATACACAATTAAATAAAAAGAATGGTCCTGGCACGAAATGTGCCAGGACCTAATTCGAGAATTAAATTTAGCTTACCGCACTTCAATTCTATAATATCCGGTAAGCGCGCACTCTGCTAGCGCTCTCTCTCGTGCTATTTTTTTCGCTTCTTCCAACGAAGTCGCTTCAATCTTGATTGTTTGATCAAAAACTTCGCATTTAGGTGCCACGATCTTAACTTCTACATCAAACTCGTTCATAATCACCACCTTTCTTTCTTTGTTCTTATTAAAACTAGATTTTGAGAACTAAACAATTTTTAATCGCAGAAGTTCTTTAAGTTTTTTCAATACTTCTGTGAGAGAAAGATTGTTTTGAACTTTAACTTTATTGCTTAATTTTTTCTTTTCTGATCGAGTGAGTTTGATTGGTTTACCTTGTTCAATTTTCTGTTTTACAAAATCCATTATTTCTTCATAAGATAATTCATGCGGAAAAACTATGTATTTCCATGTTCCTCGCCATAAACAAGGTAAAAAGATTTTGCAGTAACCATCCTCACCGTATGTGTGTTCAAACAAACATCCAGATGAAATTTTAATACCGTCACAAAAAACAACCTCTGCTTTGCTATTAGTAAGTATTTGAGCAAGAAAGTCGATATCTCTCCAGCCAGATGCTTGTCTATATAAGCGTCTAAATTGTTTATGAGTAATTTTGTGTCCAGGTTCAATCATTCTGGAAACAACCTCAGTAAATCCGAGCTTCTCTGGAGACTTTTTTTGTTTAAAATCAGGACTACATTTTAATTGTCTCTTAAATTTTTCTTTAATAGCAGTTCTTTTTTGTCTGTTCATTTTATTATTTTCTGATTTCAGAATTACAGAAAATACAAGTTTTGTCAAACAAAAACCAACCAAAATTGGTTTTTGTTTATTGTAGTATTGATAGTTGATAAACGTATGTGATATACTTTAAAACAATTAAAAGTCTTAATTATAAAAAAATAATTTAATTCAAAAATATGGACGAATCAATGAATCCTTCAATGGAAAATAGTCCAGCAGAAGCTGGAAAGAAAAATTTTCTCAATATGAGAACTGCAGTAATCATAGCTCTTATCCTTATAATCGGAGCAGTGATCTTTTATTACAAAGGTTTACTAGTTGCAGCAACAGTAAACGGATCTCCTATAAGCCGACTTGAAGTTATCAAAGAGCTTGAGAAAAATTCTGGTAAACAAGTTCTAAGTGCTCTCATAGTTCAAAAACTTATAGACAGCGAAGCTTCAAAAAATAAAATTACCGTAAGCAGTTCTGAAATAGACGCAAGTGTAAAAACTGTAGAAGATCAAATAAAAGCACAAGGAGGAACTTTGGATCAAGCTCTAACAGCACAAGGTCTAACTTTAGAAGATTTCAAAAAACAACTTACTGTTCAAAAGAAATTGGAAAAACTTTTAGCTAGCAAAGCAACGGTTACAGATGAAGAAATTGCAAAATATATAAAGGACAATAAAGTTCCAGTTGCAGCAGGACAAGAGGAAGCTGTTAAGGCTCAAGTTGCAACTCAATTACAACAACAAAAAATGAATGCTGCGGTTGGTAGTTATATTCAAGACCTCCAATCAAAAGCTTCTATCAAGCATTTCGTAAGTTATTAAAATCGAATTATATTCTAAATTCAATAAAACTGCGGGCAAAAGCCCGCAGTTTTAGTTTGACAAAAAATTCATTTGTATGTATTTTATAAAAAGAAAAGATTTGGATTAACCAGGTCTTAAGAAAAACGAAAAAAAGAAAGAAAAATATGGGATTAATCATTAGCTTTTTATATTCCTTTTGGTTGTGTGTAATTTCACAGCTTCCATTAGAAGAAGTATATCTTAAATCTACTCACTTTCTTTACGAGTGGTATGTTGTATGGACAATTATTTTTGCCAGCATTTTCGCACTCATCGTATTATTCATTTGGGTTATAAGCGGATTTTCAGTAAAGCAGATGAATACTGAAACAGTTCTACCAAAGATCGGGATTTTCTTAGGTATAGTAGGGATTACTAGTACGTTTTCAGCAGTCCCTCTGATCATCTTTGCAGTAAGGCGTGGTCTTTATGTTGGTAGCGCTTTTTTACTAAGTACAGCGTTAATCTATGGAAGTGCAGGTTACCAGTGGGATTATGCTCGTTTAATCATCGGTGGAATTCTTTTATTAATCACTATGGTAAGTCGCAGATCTTCTTCATGTGACTGATAATCAGAAACAAAAACCAAGCACCGTGTTGCTAATTCAACACGGTGCTTTTTTATTGCTTGCAAAAAATCGTCCTTTGTTTATTCTTGCTATTAGAACAAAAATTATAAAATGAATAAAACAAAAAATTATGTTTCATACGCTCCAGAATTTTTGGAGCAATCTCGAATTAATTTATCGATCAATGTTACTGCTGATGAAATTGCAGTCGGAGATAAATATTCGATCAAAAGATTTTTTACTACTCAAGACATTATAATGTTTGCAGCAGTATCTGGTGATTTAAATCCGATTCATTTAGATGAGGCTTATGCTGAAGGCACAAGATTCAAGAGACCTATAGTTCATGGCGCATTTGTAATGTCTTTATTTTCAAAGCTTATGGGCACAGAATTTCCAGGACTGGGAACTATTCTAATAAAACAATCTTTGGAATTTAAAGCTCCGGTTTACATCGGCGACACCATCACTGCTATAGTGGAATGCGTTGAAAAGAAAGGGAAGGCTCAGCTAACAATGAAATGTAGTGCAATTAATGAAAAAGGTTCTGAGGTTATTTCAGGAACAACAATCATTCTTGCGCCGAGAGTAAAAATCGTTCGCGAACCATTTAAATTGCCGAGGGTGGCAATAAAACAATAATTTTTCGGACAAAATTAAACTTGGGAAATATTCCCAAGTTTTTTATTTTTTGCTTAAATTTTGAAAAATTTTAAAAGATAGTGTATATTCATATAACAAAATCAATTATTCTTATGAATGAACAGGAAGCTCAATTAAATAATACAAACACAGAAGCAACAAGAGAGGTTCATACTACTGAATCTTCTGGACATGAACATACTCTTTATGCAGAAGAAATCTTTAATATTGGAGGTTTTCCTATAACCAACTCACTTATCAACTCATGGATAATGATTTTAATAGTCATAATAATGGGTTTTGTATTGCGTGCAAAGATCTCTCTAGTTCCAAAAGGAATTCAAAATATCTTTGAAGTCGTAATTGATGAATTTCTTGAAATATTTGATTCTATTACCGGTTCGCGAAAAAGAACGATGCTTTTCTTTCCTCTGGTTTTTACATTCTTTATTATGATTTTGATAAATAACTGGCTCGGTATTTTACCAGGAGTTGGTTCTATCGGATTCATGGCAACAGAAAACGGCACACGGACTTTTGTTCCGTTCTTTAGAGGAGGAACAGCCGACTTAAACACAACACTAGCGCTGGCATTGATCGGTGTGATCGTCAGTCATATTTTCGGAATTATTACTCTGGGTGCCTGGAGTTATTTTAATAAATTCATAAACATTAAAGCTATTTTAGAGATACCGAAAAAAGTCATGAAAGATCCATCGGTTTTGATCGTTAATCCAATAAAGCTTTTTGTCGGTTTCATAGAAATCATCAGCGAGATTGCAAAAATTATAAGCCTTTCATTTAGGCTTTTTGGAAATATTTTTGCTGGTGAGGTTTTGCTCGCATCAATGGCTGCTATTTTTGCCTTTGGTCTGCCTATTCCTTTTATTTTTATGGAAATACTTGTCGGACTTATACAAGCACTAATTTTTGCAATATTGATATTGATTTATTTAACAGTTATGACCTCGCATGAGGAACACTAGAAAAAAAAGTCGAAATCGTTTATAGTATTAAAACATTTTTATTATTAATTTAAATTAACTTATGGAAAGTGTTATGTTGGCCAAAGCATTGGCAATAGGTTTGGGGGCTATAGGCCCTGGTATAGGCATCGGCTTCATTGGTGCTAAAGCAGCAGAAGCAGTAGGACGCAACCCAGAAGCTTCTGGAAAAGTCATGGTTACTATGCTTCTAGCATCTGCATTTGCTGAAGCTGTCGCTATTTATGCATTAGTTATTGCCTTTAGTATAAAATAAAGAATTTATGTATTTGGCGCATTTCTTCGTTGCGTCGCTCGTTTGCTTCCGCGCAGTAGGTTTACTACAGCTTGGTCGCAATCCTCGCTCGCGCCTCGAACTGCATCCAAATTCATAAATTCTTTAGTAGTTTGAATGTCGGGAGGTTTGTGTGATTAAAGTTAGTTTAAGCCTCTCGTTTTTAGACTGTTATTTAATTTTGTTTAATTTTTATTATGGAAAGTATAATAAACACATTTCACGTCGATATCAGACTTTTGCTCGCTCAAACTTTTAATTTTGCAGTAGCTTTTTCGGTGCTGTATTTTTTTGCTTTAAAGCCACTATTTAATGTATTAAAAGAGCGTAGCGATAAGATAGCAAAAAGTTTGGAACAAGGAAAAGAAATAGAGGAACGATTGGAACAAACAAATAAAGAGTATCAGGAACAAATTGCTCAAGCCAGAAAAGAGGCGGTTGAGATTATTGAAAAGGCCAATAAACTAAATGTTGAAAGAAGTCAGGATATGATGGAAAAGGCAAAAGTAGATGTTTCTGATTTTATAAAACAGGAAAAAGAAAAGATCGAAAGCGAAAGAGTTCAAGTCGCAAAAGAGATAAAAGGCGAGATTGCTGATCTTATAAAATTGTCTGTAAATAAGATTATCCAAAACCGACCCGATATCCAAAACGATAGAGGAACTATCAGATACTTATCAAATAAAAAGTAGAAATGAAAATTACAGCAAGACAATATGGAGAAATTTTGATGGAATCTCTTTACAACAAAAACGAAGGAGACACAAAAACGATAATTAAAAAGTTTTTTTTAATTCTAAAAAGAAATAACGATTTGGCTTTAGGAGAAAAAATAGTAAAAGAGTTTGAAAAAGCGTGGAATAAAAAATATGGACTTGAAGAAGCAGAGGTAACGACAGTTTCAGAAATTGATAAAGAAACCGCTCAAATAATAAAAGACTATGTAAGAAGAGAATCTGGCGCAAAGACCGTTTCAATAAAAAACAATTTAGACAAAAATATTTTAGGCGGAGCGATCATAAGATACGGAGACAAGATAATAAATTTAAGCTTAAGCCAAAAATTAGATAATTTTAAAAACCAAATTGTTAAATAATATTCACTAAAATGATCAACAAAGACACAATCGTAAAAGAATTAAGAAAAAGCATTCATGATTTCAAATCAGAATCAGAAGCAACATCACAGACCGTCGGCTATGTTATGGAAGCCGGCGATGGTATTGCCAGAGTATCAGGACTTTCCGATGTCATGATGTCTGAAATGCTTGAATTTAAAACAGAAGAAGGCTCAATTTACGGCGTGGCTTTAAACCTCGAAGAAGATAGAGTTGGAGCGATCATCTTAGGCGACCCTAAAACAATTAAAGAGGGCGACGAAGTTGTGGGACTAAAAAGAATCTTCGAAGTTCCTGTTGGCGAAGCTGTTATCGGACGCGTCGTAAACTCTTTAGGAGAACCGATAGATGGTAAAGGAGCAATAAAATCAGACAAATCTTATCCGATCGAAAAGATCGCGCCTGGCGTCATTACTCGTGAATCAGTCACTCAACCTGTTCAAACTGGCGTAAAGGCCATAGATGCCATGATACCTATTGGACGAGGCCAGAGAGAGCTTATAATCGGCGATAGACAGATTGGAAAGACTGCAATTGCAATAGATACGATAATAAACCAGCGAGGTCAGAATATGAAATGTATTTATGTTGCGATAGGTCAGAAGGAAGCAAAGATCGCAAGTATCGTTGCAAAACTCACAGAACACAAAGCTATGGAATACACGACTGTTGTTCTAGCTAGCGCCGCAGATCCAGCGTCACTTCTTTATGTTGCTCCTTACGCAGGTTGTGCAATGGCAGAATATTTCTTAGACAAAGGAGAAGATGTTTTGATCGTTTATGATGACCTATCAAAGCACGCTGTTGCTTATCGAGAAATTTCACTTCTTCTAAGAAGACCACCGGGTCGCGAAGCTTATCCTGGAGATGTTTTTTATCTGCACTCACGCTTACTCGAACGTTCTTGTAAATTAAACAAAAATTATGGAGGCGGATCAATCACAGCTTTGCCTATTATTGAAACTCAAGCCGGAGACGTTTCCGCTTACATTCCTACAAACGTAATTTCTATTACTGACGGTCAAATATATTTGGAACCTGATCTTTTCTATCAAGGAAACAGACCGGCTGTAAACGCAGGACTTTCAGTTTCTCGCGTAGGTAGCGCCGCACAAACAAAAGCGATGAAAAAAGTTGCAGGAAAGATGCGACTTGAAGCTGCACAGTATCGAGAACTTGCCGCATTCGCGCAATTCGGTTCAGATCTTGATTCCGATACAAAATCAAAACTAGAAAGAGGAAAACGACTTATAGAAATATTTAAGCAAGATCAATTCAAGCCAGTTCCAGTTGCAAATCAAGTTGTTGTGTTCTACGCATTGATAAATGGATTCATGGATAATGTTCCGGTTTTGAAAATCTCTCAATTTGAAGAGGAATTAAATAATTATCTTTCAAATTACGGTGCGCCTGTTTTGAAAGAAATTCAAGACAAAGGAGTTTTGAGTCCAGAATTAGAAACAAAAGTATCAACATTGATAAATGAGTTCAAAGAATCGGTTGATTATCTAGAAAAACAAAAATCAGAATAATATATGGCAAAAGTCAGAGATATACAAAGCAGAATAAAATCCGTAGGAAGCACAAAAAAAATTACTAAAGCTATGGAAATGGTCTCAGCCTCAAAAATGAGAAAGGCTATTGAATCTGTTTTGAAAACAAGAGCCTACTCTGATCTAAGCTGGAAAATTTTACAAAATCTATCGAAAGTAAATTCTGGATCAGAAATTCTTCATCCTCTTTTAAAAAAGAAGAATGAGGTAAAGACGATAGGAATAGTTTTAATAACTTCAAACCGAGGATTATGTGGAGGTTTCAACGCGTCTCTTTTTAATAAAGTCATAGAATTTACAAAAAGAGGTATCAGTAAAGACAAAACTCAAGATATAAAATATGAATTCATAGTTTTGGGTAATAAAGGCAAAGCAATCTATCAACGTTATGGTTATGATATTGTTGCGCAATTTTCTAAATTAGATCTAGCCGAAGGAATAGACGAGGTGTCGCCAATAGCAGAACTTGCGATCATGGATTTTCTATCTAATAGATATGATAAAGTTTTTGTGGCTTATAATGACTTCGTAAGTGTTGCAAAACAGATACCCCGAGTAAAACAACTTTTACCGATAGATATAAAAGATCACGAAGAATTTTTAGGTTCCATAAAAAAAGAAAGTTCGCATGATGCAAATTCAGAAAAAATAGAATATCTTTTTGAACCAAATCCATACGAAATTTTAAATACGATGCTCCCTAGAATTATCAAGATGCAGTTATATCAAGCGCTTCTGGAATCAAATGCATCTGAACATTCAAGCAGAATGACGGCAATGAAACAGGCGACAGATGCGGCAGGAGAATTGGTTGATGAGCTCAGACTCTTTTATAACAAAGCCAGACAGTCAGGCATTACTTCCGAAATAGCAGAAATTTCAGCCGGCGCCAATGCATTAAAATAAATAATTAATAAAATCAAAATTATGAAAAACGAAATGAAAAATGAAAAAGGAACAATCAAGCAGGTCATAGGCGCGGTTGTTGATGTTTATTTTGAAAATAAATTGCCAAAAATTTATGATGCTTTGGAAGTTGATATTAATGGCAAAAAGCTGGTTTTAGAAACCGAACAGCACTTAGGATCAGGTATTGTTAGAACTATCGCTATGAGTTCTACCGACGGACTAAAAAGAGGTCAGGAAGTTATAAATACAGGAGAAGGAATTTCTGTGCCAGTTGGAGTAGAAACATTAGGAAGGATGTTGGATGTTTTAGGCAATCCTATCGATGGAGCTGGAGAAATAAAATCAGAAAAGAAATACACGATTCATCGCCACGCTCCAAAATTTACAGACCAATCAACCGAAACCAAAATTCTTGAAACAGGTATCAAGGTTATAGATTTAATTTGTCCTATTGCAAAAGGAGGAAAGGTTGGAATGTTCGGAGGAGCTGGAGTAGGAAAGACCGTTATCATCATGGAATTGATCCACAACATCGCCAATGAACACGGAGGATACTCAGTATTCAGTGGTGTCGGCGAAAGAACCAGAGAGGGAAATGACCTATACAATGAAATGAAAGATTCCGGCGTTTTGAACAAAGTATCAATGGTGTTCGGACAAATGAACGAACCGCCAGGAGCGCGCGCCAGAGTTGGATTGTCAGGACTATCGATCGCAGAATATTTCAGAGATGAAAAAAATCAGGACGTTTTGCTTTTCATAGACAACATTTTCAGATTCACACAAGCAGGATCAGAAGTGTCAGCGCTTTTGGGACGTATGCCTTCAGCTGTAGGTTATCAGCCTACTCTAGCTTCTGAAATGGGTGAACTTCAAGAAAGAATTACATCAACAAAAACAGGTTCCATTACTTCTATTCAAGCAGTTTACGTTCCAGCAGACGACCTAACAGACCCAGCACCAGCTACAACATTCAGTCACTTGGATTCCACAGTTGTGCTAGCACGAAGCCTTACAGAGTTAGGAATTTATCCAGCAGTTGATCCTTTGGACTCTTCATCAATTGTTCTTGATCCTAAGATAGTTGGAAAAGAACACTACGAAGTTGCTAGAGGTGTGCAAAAAGTTTTACAGAGATATAAAGACTTGCAAGACATCATCGCTATTTTGGGAATGGAAGATCTATCAGATGAAGATAAATTCGTTGTGTCTCGCGCAAGAAAGATCCAGAGATTTTTGTCACAGCCATGTTTCGTTGCAGAAACATACACGGGACGCAAAGGAAAATATGTTAAGCTTGAAGATACGATCAAAGGATTCAAAGAAATTCTTGAAGGAAAGCATGATGACAAAAATGAGTCTGATTTCTACATGAAAGGAGGAATTGAAGAAGTAGGTATGAGTGAAGAAAAATAATTAAAACTATGGCAGATAAAAAATTTATAAAATTTGAAATTGTTTCTCCAGAACGAAAAGTTTTTGAAGCAGAAATAACTCAAGCAACAATACCAACCAAAGAGGGAGAAGTTACGATTCTTCCAGAGCATATTCCTTTGGTTACAAGTTTAATCCCGGGTGTAATCGAAATAAAAACGAGCAAAGGCGACATTGAGATACTTAGCGTTTCCGGAGGTTTTCTTGAGGTATTAAATAATAAAATTTCAATTTTGGCGGATACCGCAGAACGTGCCCATGAGATCGATATCAGTAAAGCCGAAGAAGCTAGAAAAACTGCCGAAAAAATAAAAGAAGAAGCTGTTCACACTGACAGAGAACACTTCACTGATGCTTACGCAAAGATAGAAAAACAACTAGCAAGAGAAAAAGCGGCAAAAAGATGGAGAAAATTGAAAAATATAGAACAGCTAAAGTAAAATTTTCTTTACAATTTAGGCTATTTTGATATACTGATCGGCGGAATATGAAAATAGATAAATCACTAAATAGTAGCGTTGGTCCACTTTTGTGGTAAATACTTTATAAAAGTTCTCCGCATTTGCATTTATTGCAGGTGCGGAGTTTTTTATATTTTTATTTTCTCATCAATCTACACTTTTCCCACAAATTTCCTATTTCTTGTAAATACTCTTCTTTCTTTTTACTTATATATTCTTCAACAAAACCAGTAGCGTTAACTCTTATTTGTGTTCTAAACATATTATTACCCAAAAGATTGATAATAGATTTTTTGAAACAGTCATCATCATCTTTATTACAAACAAACCCATTTACATTATCTTCAACATATTTGCTTGTTATTGCCGAATCGCAACAAACTATAGGACATCCACATGCTACAGCCTCTATAAGAGATGACTCAGATTCTTCGTGAGTAAAGGGTATAAAAAACGCATTCGCTGTTTTATAGTAGGGAATCACATCGACGGGATTTGTTTCAATAAAAACGTTCATTAATAGTTGGTTTTCAACTAACATTTTTTCTATAATATTAAATTTTTCATTATCGCCAATAAAAATAGCTCCTACGCGAGGATGTTTTTTTACTACTTCTTTTAGAATTTTTATAGTAAATTCTAATTCCTCTTTTAAATAAGAATGGGGATTAATAATCAAAATAAAATTAAATTGAGGATATTTTTTATGAATATCAAAATTTGAAGGTCCTTTATTGATAGAGTCCATATCTGTATAAGAGGGAAATATTTCTATTTTGTTTTTTAAATTAATTTTATTCAATATTATTTTTTCTTTCATGCTTTCCGAAAAAACAGCGACGCAATCTGCTTTTGAAAGAATAAATTTAGCAAACCAAAAACGAATCTTGTTTAAAAAATCCTTCTTATAAAATTTTGGTGTGAAAAAATCTGTAAATACCTGAAGAAGAAGGGGTCTTCCTGACTTTCTAGCTATCTGCCAAGCAGCAAAGCCTGCTTCAAAAGGGTCTTCTCCTATAACAACATCGATTTGAACTCTATTTTTCCAAACAGCATTTATTCGAGCAATATCGATAGAATCTCCAATAAAATTTATTGGAGTAAGTGAATTTGTGGGATATATCCAAATATTATCGGCAATTTTTTTAACAGAATAATCACTTTTCTTTTTTGTAAAAACAATAACATGCAATATTTCAAGCATCGTCCCATACTTAAGTATCTGTTTTTGCTTTTCACTTCCTTCTTCAAGCACATTCAGATCAGTTGTAATTATTAAAATTCTCATTTTTGTTTTTAATATCTATTGCTAACAATCCATATAATTATATATTAGATGCTTACTAAATTAAAATAAACGCTATCAAATAATGGTTTTTACTTAATCTTCTATATATAGTAAAATATAAAGACCTTTTCAAATTAAAGAAGTCTGGTAATTAAAATTACATGGAAAATTTTCCAGCATTTATTTCATACTCTTTAGCCTTTGCCGAACAATATAAATATATATTTATTTTTTTAGGCGCCATTATAGAAGGTCCGATACTGATGGTAGCAACAGGTTTTTTTCTAAAGCTTGGAGTTTTTAGTCTTATACCTCTATATATTGCATTAGTCTTAGGGGATATTGTAGCAGACATAGGTTGGTATTATATAGGTTATTTTTTTGCTGAACCTATTTTGCGAAAGCACGGAACTTTTTTTGGCGTAACTCCAGAATTATTTGAAAAAACAAAAGATCGCTTAAGAAGACATCGGGCACCAGTTTTATTGATATCTAAAATATCAATAGGTTTTGGTTTTGCATTAGCTACATTGGTTGCGGCTGGCGTTACTAAAATTCCTATTCGATTTTTTGTAATAATTAACGCTATCGGAGAAATTTTCTTAGTAGCAATGCTTATGTCAATCGGTTACTTTTTTGGACATTTTTATAGCAATATTTCTAATGGTTTCAATATTGCTTTAATTGCTGGTGTCGGGCTATTCTTACTCATATTAGCTTATGGATACTCTAATTACATAAGATCAAAAATGTTAAAAATATGATTTCTTTTATTATTCCAACTTTAAATGAGGAGAAGATAATAGAAAAAACAATAAGCTGTATTAGTATCTTAAATGACAAGCATGAAATTATAATATCTGATGGTGGAAGTTTAGATAAAACTCTTGAAATTGCAAAAAAATATAACTGTAAAATTAGCAAACATGAAGAAAAAGAGAAGCAAACAATTGCAGGTGGAAGAAATAACGGTGCAAAAATAGCAGAAGGTGATTATCTTGCCTTTATAGACGCAGACTGTTTTATATATGATTCAAATAGTTTTTTTAAAAAAGCTCTGAATATATTCGAAAAAGACAAAAACATCGTAGCTCTCACAGTTTCTATAAAAGTTTTACCTGAATTTGAAAAATTATCCGATAAAGTTATTTTTCGATGCTTAAATTCACTTTATTTTATTCTTAATAATATTTTACATATTGGTGGAGCATCAGGAGAATTTCAAATGATAAAAAATGATGAATTTAAAAAAGTTAAAGGTTTTGATGAAAATTTAGTTACAGGTGAAGATCACGATCTTTTTAGACGTTTAGCAAAAATCGGAAAAACAAAATTTGTATCAGATTTAACTATTTATCATACTGGTCGCCGCGCACATAAAATTGGCTGGGCAAAACTCTTGAGTTTATGGACAATAAATTCAATTTCAACAATTTTTTTAAAAAAATCTTCAAGCAAAGTTTGGGAGGAAATTCGTTAGATTAAAAAATATTATGCAAAAAAACAATGAACTAAAAATAAGTTTGGTAATTCCGGCCTATAATGAAGAAAAATACATAGGTGAATGTTTGGATTGTGCTATAAGAAATTCAAAAGGAAAAATCAATGAGATTATCGTTGTAGATAATGCAAGCACTGATAAAACTTCTGAAATAGCAATCTCTAAACAGGGTATAAGAGTTATAAAAGAAGAACGAAAGGGAAACGCTTGGGCAAGAGAAAGAGGTTTTAGAGAAGCTTCAGGTGACATAATTGCATTTATAGATGCAGACACGCTTATGACAGAAAATTGGCCTGATATAATTTTATGCGAATTTAAAAATCCAAAAATCGTCTGTTTAAGTGGTCCATACAGCTACTACGATATACCTAGATGGAAAAAAACATTTGTGAATACTTACTGGATTCTTGCTATGCCTATATATTTTATAGTCGGATATATGGCAATTGGAGGAAATCTTGCAATAAGAAGAGTAACGCTTAAAAAAATGGGCGGTATTAATACCTCCATATCATTTTATGGTGATGATACCGACATCGCTAGACGCGCCAGTAAATTTGGTAAAGTTAAGTTCAAATATAATTTCTTAATATACAGTTCTGCAAGAAGACTCGTTAAGGATGGTTTCTTTAAAACTGTTTATTTATATGTTATAAATTTCTTTTCGCAAGTATTTATTCATCGTCCTGTTACAAAAGAATATAAAGATATTAGATAAAAAAATAATAAAAAATCTCGTAAAGATATCAGAAAAAAGACCTTTGTTTAATTTGATAACGTATATATAATATATACATACCAATTTAAAAAAAAATTATGGTGATATCTTTCTCTTTGTTTTTAGTATCATTTTTTAGAATTTTTGTCGCACTTTTGCTTGGTTCCATATTAGGAATCGAGAGAACTTTTGCTGGCAAAACAGCAGGAATGAGAACTTATGGCTTAGTAGCAATGGGTTCTTGCTTATTCATTGTTGTTTCAAACTTAGTTAGTTTATCTTTTATTGATATTGCAAGTTTCGATCCTATGCGAGTTCCAGCAGGAATTATTACAGGAATTGGATTTTTAGGTGCAGGTATTATTTTCTTTCGCGAAAATGAACCAAAAATAAGCGGACTTACTACTGCAGCGGGTTTATGGGTTGCTTGTGGTATAGGAATAGCTATCGGCTTCGGTTTTTACGAAATTGCTACTTTTACGGCAATTCTTACATTTCTAAGCTTTACATTTCTTTGGAAAATTGAAATGTTATTAAAATCAAATTTTAACCCTAGAAAAGAAAATAATGATTAATAGTTTAAACGGTTCAAAAAAAGATAACAATTTTGATGATGAAGCTGTAGAAACAAAGAGAAAAGCAGACTCGATTATCATAGAACAGAGTAAAAAACAAAAAAAGAATCAGCTTTCTTCAGAAATTAGATTCAAGAAAGATGATATTGAACTTGTTAAAAGAAATATTGCTCAACTTGAATATGAAATTCAAATTGAAGAACATGATGGGCATCGATCTAAATCTGAAACTGATACTTTAGAAAGAGAGGTAAAACGTATGGAAAACAAATTCCAAAAAGCAAAAATGGATCTTGAAAAAATGAAAAGCGAACTTGATATAAAGAAAATGAATTTTGATAAAAAAAAGAGACATTTAAACATTGAGGAACCGGCTACAAAAAACAAAAAGGATGAGGTTGCTAGATTAAAAGAATCTGTTTCAAAAAAAGAACAAGAAATACGTAGGATGGAGAATGAGTTAAATTCGCTAAAATAAATTTTAATTAATAAAAAATAAATAATAATTCAAAGTAATGGGTTCTGGGGATGAAAGAATCAGAGTTTTAATGTTCGGTTGGGAATTTCCTCCATTTAATAGTGGGGGTTTAGGTGTTGCATGTTTAGGACTTACAAAGGCTATAGTTGGAGAAAATGCTGAAATCATCTTTGTTCTTCCTAAAAAAATCGACATTAAGAATTCTCCGGTAAAGTTGCATTTTGCCGATTCACATCTAGTTAATTACAAAATCATCGACTCGCTTATCTCGCCATATTTAACAGAAGATGATTTTTTAAAAAAAAGAGGTAATTTTGGCGATTATGGAATGGATTTAATAGACGCCGTTAAACTTTATGCATTAAGAGCTAGGGAAATAGCAAAAGAAGAAAACTTCAACATTATTCACGCTCATGATTGGCTTTCTTTTGGAGCGGGAATCGAAGCAAAGAAAATTTCAGGTAAGCCCTTAATAGTTCATATTCACTCGACAGAATTCGATCGAACGGGAGGAACAGGTATAAATAATGAGATCTACTTACTTGAAAAGCAAGGTATGGAGTATGCAGACGCAATAATTGCCGTAAGTAATTTTACAAAGGATGTAATAATATCAAAATATGGAATACCACCCGAAAAAATCCAAGTCGTGCATAACGGCATAGAAAACAAAGAAGAAACTCAGAAAGATCAAAATAAAAGTGATTTTTTCAGAATAATAAAAACCAACGGAGGCAAGATTGTTATTTTTGTAGGACGTATTACTATTCAAAAAGGTCCAGACTACTTCTTAAAATCTGCTAAAAAAGTGCTTGAATTTTGCCCGAACACATTTTTTATCGTTGCTGGAAGCGGTGATATGCAAAATCAGATCATTAGACAGACGGCGCAACTCGGCATTTCGGATCGAGTTCTTTTTTCAGGTTTTTTACGTGATGAAGAATTAAACAGTTTGTATAAAAATGCAGATCTTTTTATTATGCCTTCTGTTTCTGAACCTTTTGGATTAACAGCATTAGAAGCAATGCAACACGGCACGCCTGTTATCGTTTCCAAACAGTCAGGAGTATCTGAAGTTGTAAATCATGCTTTAAAAGTTGATTTTTGGGATACAGACGAGTTAACTAATAAAATTGTATCTGTGCTAAAAAATGAATCCTTATCATCCACACTAAAAAGTAACTCGTTGAATGAAGTTAAAACGATATCATGGAAAAACGCGGCTCAAAAATGCGTAGAAATATACAAAAAAATACTAGGCCAGTTCAAATTTTTTTTAAAAAAGAAAGATAAATAATAATTATGTCATCAGTTTGTTTTTATTTTCAGGTTCATCAACCGATGCGGCTACGCCGTTATGGGATTTTTGACATTGGAAAAGATTCAAACTATTTTGACGAAGAATCAAAGTCTAATCTAAATAATAAATTTATAATTGAGAAGGTTTCAAAAAAGTGTTATTTACCCACAAACCAAGTGCTTCTTGATCTAATAAAAAAACACCCAGAATTTAAGGTGAGTTTTTCTCTTTCTGGAGTTTTCATAGAACAATTAGAAAAATATGCTCCAGAAACTTTAGATTCTTTCAAAAGACTTGTTGATACCGGGAATGTAGAACTTTTATCAGAAACTTATTATCACACCTTGTCTTTTTTATATTCTAAAAAAGAATTTAAAGAACAGGTTTTACTACATAAAGATAAGATAAACCAAGTGTTTGGAGTAACACCTTCTGTTTTTAGAAATACAGAGCTTATCTACAATAATGATGTTGTAAAAGAGGTTGAAGAAATGGGTTTCAAAGGAATTCTCGCCGAAGGTGTTGATAGAATACTTGGGTGGCGCAATTCAAATTTCATTTATAAACCAGAAGGCACGGAAAAAATAAAACTACTGTTAAAAAATTATCGACTTTCAGACGATATCGCATTTCGATTTTCTTCTAAAGATTGGTCTGAATATCCACTAACCGCAGAAAAATTTTCAAATTGGGTAAATGATGTAAATGGAAATGGTGAAGTGATTAATCTTTTTATGGATTACGAAACTTTCGGCGAACATCAGTGGGAAGATACGGGTATTTTTAATTTTTTAAGACATTTACCGGAAGAAGTTTATAAAAATAAAGATAACGATTTCGTAACTGTAAGTGAAGCGATAGATAGATATGAACCAAAAGATACTCTTGATGTTCCACATTATATTTCCTGGGCAGACGTAGAGCGCAACCTTTCTGCGTGGCTTGAAAATGATATGCAACGCGATGCTGCTAAAAAATTATATGAGCTTGAAAGCAAAGTATTTAGCTCGGGGAATAATAAGATAATTGAGGACTGGAGACGTCTTCAAACATCTGATCATTTTTATTATATGTGCACAAAATGGTGGAACGACGGCGATGTTCACAAATATTTCAATCCGTACGAATCTCCATACGACGCATTCATCACTTTCATAAATGTATTAAATGATTTAAAATTAAGATTAATAAATAATTAATAAATTTAAAATAGCATTATGATAAAAAATAAAAAAATTATCGTAAAAAATAAGCCTGCAAAAAAAGTTGAGAAAAAAGGCAAAAAAGAGCTTGTATTTGTAGACGATGAAAGATCTTTTTGGGTCAATAACGGACCAATATTAAAAAACATCGATGACTTGATGATTGCTCTGGAAAACATCAACGACGACCAATATAATCATCATGTTTCTTCAGAAAAAAACGATTTTGCGCAATGGGTTGAAATAGTTCTATGCGAACCAGAAAAAGCTAAATTATTAAGAAAAGCTGGAAATAAAAAGAAGGCTGTTCAAGTTTTAAAAAAGAAATAATTTATGTCTAGATCTTTAGCCTTAGGAAATGGAAATATTCTTGTTTGCCTTGATAATAAAGGGCAGGTGCGTGATTTTTATTTTCCACATGTAGGGCTAGAAAATCATGTTGGCGGAATTTTTGTTCATAGGATTGGGGTTTTTGCTGATGGAAAAATGAGATGGTTTGATCATCCATCTTGGAACGTAACAGTTTTATGCGCTGACGAAGCGCTTTCTGGAGTTATTACAGCCACAAATGATGAATTACAAGTTTCAGTTTTGATTACAGACGTGGTTTATAATGAAAAAAATATTTATTTAAGAAAAATTGAAGTAAAAAATAATTCAAATATTGAAAGAGAAATAAAATTATTCATGAATCAAGAATTTGAATTATATGAATCACATCATGGAGATACTGCATATTTCAATCCAGACACACATTCAATAATTCATTATAAAGGACGACGACTTTTTCTTATTAATGCAAAAGTCGATGACAAATCATTTGATGATTATACCACTGGTATTTTTAATGCAGCAGGAAAAGAGGGGAGCTTTAAGGATACTGAAGATGGAAAACTATCGAAAAATCCTATCGAACACGGAAGAACTGATTCCGTAATAGGAATTACATTAAAACTCCCTGGGCATTCTTTAAAAATTGTTTATTACTGGGTTTGTGTTTCGAAGATTTTTAAAGAATTAGTAGCTTTGAATAATTATGTTCTTGAGCGAACTCCTGAGCATCTACTAACAACTACTTATGATTTCTGGAAAGCTTGGATAAAAAAATATAATTTTAAATTTTTAAAATTATCTGATGAGGTTGTTACACTTTTTAAAAAATCACTTTTTTACATCAGAGCTCATGCAGATATAGATGGTGGTATTATAGCATCAGGAGATGGCGAAATTATTCGCAATGATCAGGATACTTACGAATATATTTGGATGAGAGATGCCTCAATCGCAGCAATGGCGTTAGATATGGCAGGAGATTCAAGTGTTTCAAAAAGATACTTTGAGTTTTGCAACAGCACTATTTTTGACGGCGGATATTTTATGCATAAATATAGACCGGACAAATCATTAGGCAGTTCATGGCATCCGTGGATTAAAAATAATAAAATGCAGCTTCCAATCCAAGAAGACGAAACGGCGATTGTTATAGTTGCACTATGGAAGCATTACCAAGTATCAAGAGATTTGGAATTTATTGAAGCGATTTATAATTCGCTGATAAAAAATTCCGCCATGTTTTTGATCCAGTTCAGAGATATAAAAACAGGACTACCAAATCCTAGTTATGATTTATGGGAAGAAAAATTTGGCATACATACATATACATGTGCTTCGGTTTATGCGGCGCTAAAATCAGCTGCAAATTTTGCTCAAATTCTCGGTAAGGAATCAGATCAAAATTTATTCAACAATGTTGCCGAAGATATAAAAGATTCAATTTTAAAATATCTTTATGATGAAAAGAAAAATATTTTTTGTAAAAGTATGATCATAAGTGACAACGGAGAAATAACTTACGATTATACTCTTGATACATCGAGTATTTTTGGAATATATTTCTTTGAAGTTCTTCCTGCAGACGATCCACGCGTTACAAAAAACGTAAAAAAAGTTCTTGAAACTCTTCAATCGAAAACGGTTGGAGTAGGTGTAGCTAGATATGAAGGAGATAAATATTTTGGATCAAACGATTCAACTCCAAGCAATTCTTGGTTTATAACAACACTTTGGATAGCACAATATTACATAGCTATTACAAAAAAAGAATCTGATTTAAAAAAAGTAAGGGAAATTTTAGAGTGGGCTTCAAAATATGCCCAAAAATCGGGAGTGCTATCCGAACAAATAAATCCCAATACAGGCGAACAGCTTTCTGTCGCTCCTTTAACCTGGAGCCATGCGGAATTTGTAGTGACAACAATAAAATATCTCGATAAACTAAATGATCTTGGTTTATGCGGAGACTGCAATCCAGTTAAATTTAATTTATAATATAATAAATATGGAAGATTCAATAAAAAAATTCGCAGAACAATTTAGCTTCAAGCCAGAGGTTTCAAATAAAGAAAATATAAAACCTTGGAAAAATATCATAATTTCTGGAATGGGTGGTTCTCACCTTGCTTCAGATATCATAAAAAAAGTTAAGCCTGAATTAGATATATACATCCATAAAGATTACGGCGTTCCTGATATAAATTCCGAAAAACTCAACGAATCATTCTTGATAGCAAATTCTTATTCTGGCAACACGGAAGAAACATTTAGTTTTCTGAAGGAAGCTCATGAAAGGAAATTAAACGTAGGAGCAATTTCAACGGGAGGAAAAATTCTTGAATATGCAAAAGCAAATAATATACCATTTATTGAATTTCCAGATTCTGGTATTCAGCCAAGAATGGCAGTTGGCTTCTCTATAATGGCACTGGCGACCATTCTTTCGTTAAAAGATTTGCTTGCAGAACTTTCCAAGCTCTCAACAAATTTTAATCCTGATGTACTAGAGAGTAAGGGTAAGGAAATAGCAGATTTAATACATGGAAATGTTCCGATAATTTATTCTTCTTTAAAAAATGAATGCATTGCTTATAATTGGAAAATAAAATTCAATGAAACCGCAAAAATTCCTTCATTTTATAATGTTTTTCCAGAATTGAATCATAATGAAATGACTGGATTTGATATAATACCAAATACATCATATTTATCAGAAAAATTTTATTTTATTTTATTATCAGACAGTGATGATAGTCCGCTTATAAGAAAAAGAATGGAAATTTTAAGAAAACTTTACGCTGACAAAGATCTTAACGTCACATTTGTAGAAATATTAGGCGATAGTAAATTACACAAAATTTTTAATTCAATAATTTTGGCAGATTGGGTAGCAATTTATACTTCTAGATTATATGGAACGGAACCTGAAAAAGTTCCCATGATAGAAGATTTCAAATTAAAATTACAAATAGAAATTGATAGGAATAAATAATAAAAATATGTATATAATTTTTGATATAGGAGGAACAAAGATGAGAATAGCGAGTTCAAAAGATCTTGTTACTTTTAGCGAGCCAGTGTTTGTGGATACACCATTAAATTTTAAAGATGGCGTTGATACCTTTCTAAAAAAAGTAGAAGAATTAACTCCGCTTGAAGAAATAAAAGGTGTAGCGGGAGGTATAGCTGGAACTATCGATAAAAATACGGGTAAACTTTTCTGGTCTCCTCATCTTACGGGCTGGGTTGGTGGCAATTTATCTCAAGAAATATCAGAAAAAATAAAAGCTCCAGTATTCATTGAAAATGATTCTGCAATAGTAGGTCTCGGCGAAGCTGTGGCTGGTGCAGGAAAAGATAAAGAAATAGTTGTTTACATAACCATAAGCACTGGAGTTGGGGGTGCTAGAATTGTAAATGGCTTTCTTGATGAAAAGCGCACAGGATTTGAACCTGGCCATCAAGTTATAGATTTTGAAAAAATGATGACACTTGAAGATTATATTTCCGGAAGTGCATTAAAAAAGAAATATGGAATGACTCCAACTGAAATAAAAGATGATAAATTATGGAATGATTTTGCAAAAATATTGGCTGTAGGAATACATAATTCAGTAGTTCATTGGTCTCCTGATGTAATAATTTTAGGAGGTCCTATGATAATAGGAAATCCAAGCATTCCATTCGAAAAAGTAGTTGAAAACTTTAACAGCAACATGAAAATTTTTTCAGTTTTGCCTGAAGTAAAAAAAGCCGAACTAGGACATATAGGCGGACTTCATGGAGCTCTAACATATTTGAGACAAAAGTTAGAAGCAATGAAAAAATAATACCGAACAAATACTAAAAAACCGCTAATTATAAAATATAGCGGTTTTTTAGTATCTGAGAAAAGACTAGATAACGCTTTTGCATTTCATTTTTTGCTTTTCAGAGACGAAAAATTCCGTATTGCAAATTGCGACACGGGTTACTAAGAACACTAAAGTCTGTTTGTTAATATATCATTATTATTTTTAATTTCAAATAATAAAAAGTGGATAATTTATAAAATTGTTATAAATTATTAATCACATTTTTTAAATTATGTGCTATTATGTTAATAATTATTTTATCAATACATTTTTAATTTTTTATGAACAAAAAAACCATATTATTAACAATCCTCATATTACTTATAATATTTGTTTCTTTTTTAATTGGGAAAAAAATATTTTTCAATCAATCTTCAAATACCGACGTAATAAATTCTGATCAGTCCAATTTAAATACAAATACTGTTGATAAAAATACAAATCAACAAAACCCTTCAAATAAAAATTTAGGCACGAAAATTACAGTTGATGAAAAAGGGAGAATATTAATCTATTACACAGACAAAGGTTTTAACCCGAGCTCAGTTACAATACCAGCAAATTCAGTTGTTAAATTTATCAACAACTCTGAAGGTGCAATGAGAATGGCTAACTCGTATCCTGATCCAAAAAACGCATATAGAGGATTTGGTCAAGATGCATCAGTTCCAAAAGGTGGCACATATATTTTTCGTTTCAGTGATAAAGGCGTTTGGATGTATAAAAATTTAAACTCACCTCAAAATACAGGTGAAATAAATGTAATATAAATCATTTTCCTTTTTTAATATTTTTGGTATTATAATAAATATTAATAAAATAATTAATTATAATTTATTCTATGAGAAAACTTTCAAAAAACGAGTGGGTCGCAGTAGCAGCCTCTCTTGTAATTATTGGAATTTTTTATTTAGGTGGAAATATTTTTATGACAAGCAATAATAATCAACCGATTGATAATACAAATAGTGCTAATGTAACCGACTCTCAAAATCTAAGCCAACCAAGTCAGCCTAGCGCACCAGCAGGATTAAACATCCAAGATGTCGTTGTTGGAAATGGAGATGAAGTAAAGCCTGGAGATACAGTTATTGTTAACTATTTAGGAGCATTTACTGACGGTAGAAAATTTGATAGTTCATATGATAGAAATCAGCCATTTAGTTTCCAAGTTGGAGCAGGAATGGTTATAAAAGGTTGGGAATACGGTCTTGTAGGAATGAAAGTTGGAGGAAAAAGACATCTCGTTATTTCTCCTGAATTAGGTTACGGTCCAAACGATTATGGTCCTATTAAAGGAAACTCGACATTAGTGTTCGATATAGAACTTTTAGGAATTCAAAAGGCTCAATAATAAAGAATGAAGAAATTCGGATTTAAAATTGAAAAAAAACTAAAACACCGACTCGGCAGAGTCGGTGTTTTAGAGACGCCACACGGAATAATAGAAACACCTTCTTTTGTAATAGTTGGCACTAAAGCTACTGTAAAATCTTTAACTCCTGAACAGATAAAAGATTTGGGCGGGCAAGTTGTTTTAGGAAATACATATCACCTATATTTACAACCTGGAAGTAAGATAATAAAAGAAGCTGGTGGCCTTCATAAATTTATGAATTGGGATGGCCCAATAATGACCGACTCTGGAGGATTTCAAGTTTTCTCACTAGGAACTGCGTATGGAAAGGGGATAAGTAAACTCATCAAAAAAGACAGCATGGAACTTTTTCTAGAAAATAAAGCTGACGAAGAAGAAATGCCCAAAATCGCAACAATAGATTCAAACGGCGTAATGTTCCGTTCGCACTTAACAGGCGACGCTCATTACTTCACTCCTGAAAAATCAATTGAAATACAGCATGATCTTGGTGCAGATATTATTTTCGCTTTTGATGAATGCACTTCACCTGTAGAATCGGCGCATTATCAGCGCGAAGCACTTGACAGAACTCATAGGTGGGCAAAAAGCTCTCTTGAATATCATAAAAGCCAAAAAGAAAATTCGGACAAGCAAGCGCTTTTTGGAATAGTTCAAGGTGGCCGATTCGAAAATCTTCGCAAGGAAAGTGCAGAAGTTTTGGCAAAAATGGATTTTGAAGGATATGGCATTGGAGGATCTTTCGAAAAAGAAGACATAATGACCGCGGTAAAATGGGTAAATGAAATACTTCCAGAAGAAAAACCAAGACATCTTCTTGGAATTGGAGAACCTGAAGATATATTCGGAGCAATAGAAAACGGCGTTGATCTTTTTGATTGTGTAGCGCCAACACGACAAGCTAGAAATAAATCTCTTTATACTTCGTATGGAAAAATAAATATCGGAAATTCAAAATACATCACTGATTTCACACCAATAGATGCAGAATGTGACTGCTATACATGCAAAAATTACACAAGAAGCTATTTAGCTCATCTTTTTAGATCAAAAGAAATTTTAGCCGACACTTTGGCTACAATTCATAATCTTTATTTTATTGTAAATTTAGTAAAAAAAATTCGCGAGTCGATGCTAAATGATACTTTTTTCGAATTCAAAGATAGTTTTTTGCAAAAATACAAAAGATAACATCTTGTGAAAAAGTAAATATCGACAGAAAAACTGACTAAACTATAATTGATAACGGATAAACAAAACTAAAAAAGAAAGGTGGTGACAGAATGAAAACAAGAGCGTTTATTTTTTTATTTGTTTTTGTTTTTTTAGGAAGTTTTGCTTTTTGTAACCCATATGATCCATATATGGGCAATGCACGTAAGGTCATTAAAAGCGTAAATGGTGCGGCTCCTTCTTGGGATAAAATTGTATCCTTAACTAGACAAGCCTACAAAATCAGATATTCTTTTGATCCAAAAATAAATCCATATACCCCTCAAAGTCCTCAAGAAACTGAGAGACTACAATCAGGCGACTGCAAGGCTAAATCTCTTTGGCTTATTCAGAAACTTAATTATCCTGGTGCAAAATTTTGCATTGGTAAAATGACAAGATCATCGCCGGGTATGTCTCATGCGTGGGTTGAAATTCAATACAATGGCCGAAAGGTTGTTTTGGATCCAACCAACTATCCTGACCCGCAGAGTCCGAGTAATTATTTTCCACATTACAAGTGGTAAAAAACAAAAAATAAAACAGGGCAACTTTATTGTTGCTCTGTTTTTCTATATTTACGAATATATTGACAAAATAATTTTTAATGTTAATCTTATATGTAGAATAAAAAACTACAGAAAGAGGCAGCGAAATGAAAAAAATTATACTTGTTGTGTTGTTAACTTTTGTTTTTTTAAGTAATAATGTTTTTTCGCGAGAATTTGATCGAGGCACTCCAGTTCAAAATACTCCTTATGAAAAAGATTTAAAAAATTTGAGGATTGTTTTGAACGGTCTTAATAGTGATGCTAAATGGAAAGAAGTCACAGATTGCACAAAAAAAGTTTTTACTTACATCAAATACAAAGATCGTAATACCGATATGCCTAGTCCACCAAGTTTAACTTGGGCTAGAAAAAACGGCGACTGTAAGGACAAATCGCTTTTACTAGCGAAATTACTGAATGATAAAAATATCATCATTGTTGGTGGAATTTGCTGGGTAAACGACCGAGATGGTCATATGTGGCTTGAATGGAAACATGAAGGTGAGTGGTATATATTAGATCCTACCAACTCCAGCAAACCAATCAAACTTAGTTCTGTTGGACAGTATGATTACATTCCTTACTATTCGTGGAGTAAATCCGGCATCTATAAACATAAAGTAAAAAAACAATAAATAAAAAAACAACAGAGCATCTTTTGATCGCTCTGTTTTTTTAAATATGTATTGACAAAATAGATTTTTGTGCTTATAATATAGGCAGAATAAACACTACAGAAAGGCAGGTGGTTAAATTGAAAAGAATTATATTGATCATCTTGTTAGCTTTCGCGTTTCTAAACACCAGCACTTTTTCAAATGAATTTGATTGGATGATCCAAGTTGAAGAAACCCCTTACGATCAACATATTGAGATTGTAAGGAATACTTTGGAGAATCTGAACGGTGATAATGCCAAATTTAGCGATGTTGAAAAATATATGAAAGAGATCTTTGCGTTTAAATACGTATTTGATGCTCCATATATACCTCAACCGCCAAATATAACGCTCTCAAAAAGAGCTGGCGACTGCAAGGCAAAATCAGTTCTGTTAGCTTATCTGATGAATGATAAAAATGTCATTATCGTAATTGGAAAAGCTCGTAGAAATTCAATAATAAGCCACATGTGGCTTATGTGGAAATATAAAGATACATGGTGGATATTGGATCCTACAAATGTCAGCGAACCAATTCCGATGAATTGTATAAATCCAAATGATTATGTTCCATCATATCTCTATAGTAAAACTGGTTCTTATGTAAACAAGAAAGCATTCGAAAAAAAAATAAAGCAACCGTAACATACAGGGTGATCAAATGATCGCCCTGTATTTTTATTTGAATTTTTCTGCAATTAGATTATAATCATGTCAAATGAAATTCAAAATAAAAAATAAATTTCAACCAGCAGGAGATCAGCCAAAAGCGATCGAGGAACTTTCTAAAGGTTTTCAAAAAGGATTAAAACACCAAACACTTTTTGGTGTAACTGGAAGCGGAAAGACATTTACTGTTGCGAATGTGATAGAAAAAGTTCAGATGCCAACGCTCGTTATCGCTCACAACAAAACTCTCGCCGCACAGCTTGTTCAAGAATATCGCGACTTTTTTCCAGAAAATGCCGTGGAATATTTTGTTTCTTATTACGACTACTATCAGCCTGAAGCATACTTAGCTGCAAGTGATACTTATATAGAAAAGGAGGCGCAGATCAACGAAGAAATTGAAAGACTTCGTCATGCCACAACTCAAGCACTTCTAACACGAAAAGATGTAATAGTTGTCGCGACAGTTTCTTGTATCTACGGATTAGGAAGTCCTGTCGAATACGAAAAAGTAAATCTTCGCATAGAAAAAAATACTAAAGTATCTCGTGCTGAACTTATAAGAAAACTTATAAACATACATTATGAACGCACAAACGCAGATCTTACTCCTGGACAATTTCGCGCTATCGGAAATTCAATTGATATTATGCCTGTGAATGAACGACTTATTTATAGAATTAAATTTGAAGATGACGCAATAGAGTCAATCTCAAAAATCGATTACGTCTCCAGCACTTTTATAGAAGAGTTATCAGTTTTCTTTTTATTCCCTGCAAAACATTTTATTACAAATGAAGAAGATCAAAAAAAGGCAATAAAAAGCATAAAAGAGGAACTTGCGAAACGACTCAAAGAATTAGAGAAACAAAACAAAAATTTAGAAGCAGAAAGATTAAAAAGAAAAACAAATTATGACCTTGCTCTCATAAGAGAGGTTGGCTATTGCAATGGCATCGAAAACTACTCAAGACACTTTTCAGGAAAAGCAGAAGGGGAACCACCTGACACGCTTCTTTCATATTTTCCACGCGACAAAGACGGAAAACCACTTTTCTTAACTATAATAGACGAATCTCACGTAACAGTTCCTCAAATTCGCGGGATGTATGCTGGAGACGCTTCACGAAAAAATTCTTTAGTTGAATATGGATTTCGTTTACCATCAGCGAAAGACAACAGACCTTTAAAGTTTGATGAATTTGAAGCACGAATCGGACAAAGAATTTATACTTCCGCAACTCCTGGCGAATATGAAAAAACTAACAGCCAAAATGTTGTTGAACAGATTATTCGCCCTACAGGACTTCTTGATCCAGAAATTGAACTAAAACCAATATACGAGAAAGCAAAATATCCGGGACAAATAAAAGATTTTATTTCCAGAGTAGAAGAAGTTGTTAAAAGAAACGAGAGAGCGATCGCTACAACTCTCACAAAAAAGATGGCAGAAGATTTGAGCGAGTATCTAAAAGAGAGAGGAATAAAAGCAGAGTATCTGCACAGCGATATAAAAACAATTGACCGTATTCAAATACTAACAGAGTTTAGAAAAGGAACTTTCGACTGCATCGTAGGAGTTAATCTTTTGCGAGAAGGTTTAGACTTGCCGGAAGTCTCGCTTATTGGCATTTTAGATGCAGACAAAGAAGGATTCCTCCGTTCTGAAACTTCTCTTATTCAAACAATCGGACGAGCTGCGCGAAATGTTCGCGGTAAAGTTATTCTATATGCAGAAACTGTAACTGGTTCAATAAAAAGAGCTGTTGATGAAACAAACCGCAGAAGAAAAATTCAACTTGATTACAATACGAAACACGGAATCACTCCAAAAACAATTATAAAGAAAATTCACGATATAACAGAAAACATAACTCAAGAAAGACAATCTGCTGTAAGAACTCTTCTGTCGCTTGATCAAGTAAAATTTAGAAAAAATCCAAAAGCCTTTATAAAAGATAAAGAAAAACAAATGAGCGAAGCGGTAAAGATCCTAGATTTTGAAACCGCTGCACTTTTGCGCGATGAAATAAAAGAGTTAAAGAAAAAGATCTAAAAAAATTCGCTACTCGATTTTTTATTGACTTTATATAAAAAATATTGTATTTTCTAAAAAGAAAGGGGAGATTGTATGATTAGATTATATCTAATACTTATTTGGAAACGCATAAAAAAAATAAATTGGTATTCCTTACTTTTTTGGAGACGTTATTGTTCACATTGTGGCAGTAAAAATACTCATAAAAAATGTGTTGGCGAAAGAATTGATCCTAACACAGGAGACTTGATCCAAAATTTTGAAATTTATTGTTTAGAATGTAAAACAAAAATTTCAGTAACAGCTGTATTTCCAGCTTGTGTCCGCCGTTATCTTTAATGGTCTTCAAAATAAATCCGCCTCTCGTTTTATACGAGAGGTGATTTTTTATATCTGATTAAAAATACTTGACATAATTTCATAATCTGTTAGATTACTAAGGTAATTGTTCTTTCAATACTTGGAGTATAAAACTGATTGGCATCAGTTGAAAGGATAAATTACATAGTAAATTATGTTCCAGACTCCAACGGGTACACTTATTGTTTGATTGACCGGCGCCGGTGCGTTTCCACCCACAAAAGAAGAAACGCAAGGAACCAACCCACCTCTCACAGATTTATTCTGTGGGAGGTGATTTTTTATATTTTTTAGTAATAGTCCTTAGACAAAAGCTAATTCCCGTGACATTACCTATAATTTATCGTATGATGATTTCCAATCGAATATAGCTAACCCCTAGAGCAAAGTTAAGGGGATTTTTAGCTGTTTGAGACCCTAATATATGACCCAAAAGAATAAAGAAGAATTAAATAAGGATAAAATCATTGTGAGAGGCGCTAGAACTCACAATCTTAAAGATATTACTGTCGAGATGCCTCGCAACAAAATGATCGTTTTTACAGGACTTTCCGGCTCAGGAAAGAGCTCTTTGGCGTTCGACACTATCTTTGCTGAAGGACAAAGACGCTATGTCGAGTCACTTTCCGCATACGCACGACAATTTTTAAAACAAATGCAAAAGCCGGATGTTGATGAGATCATCGGTCTTTCTCCTGCAATCTCAATTGATCAGAAATCACGTTCAAACAATCCGCGTTCTACTGTCGCAACTATCACAGAAATTTACGACTACCTCAGAGTTCTTTACGCGCGCATAGGAAAACCACACTGTCTTACATGTGGTAGAGAAATAAAAAAACTTTCAAAGGAAGAAATAAAAGAAACTATTTTAAACACAGTAAAATCAATAGACACGACTCAGCACGACAAAGAAATTATGGGAGTAAAATACAATGACCTCAAACTTCAAATTTTCGCACCACTTATAGTCGGACGAAAAGGCGAATACTATCAATTGCTTTACGACCTACTTGGAAAAGGATACGAAAAAGTCCGAGTTGATGGGGAAGTAAAAAAGCTCCGCGAAAGAATAGTGCTTTCAAAAACAAAAAAACATGACATCGATGTGCTCGTTGATGAATTTAGTTTGTCAGAAATAAAAGCAGAGAGTCAAAATATAAATGAACGATTGAGCGAATCAATCGAAAAATCTTTGGAAGAGTCTGGCGGATTAGTAAAAATAATTACCCCGACGGAAGAGAAACTTATTTCATCGAAATTTATGTGTCCTTACGATGGATTTTCTTTTCCTGAAGTTGAACCGCGACTTTTTTCTTTCAACTCTCCTTATGGTGCTTGCACAGAATGCAATGGTTTAGGATCAAAATATTTCTTCAGCGAGGAAGTTTGCGAAAAGTGCAAAGGCGCCAGACTCCGAGATGAAGCTCTGCATGTTTTTATAGGACAAGATAAATTAAGCATCGTTGATGTTACTTCACTTTCTATTAGTGACGCAATGAGTTTTTTCAAAAATTTAAAATTGTCAGCAAAAGAAAAAGCAATTTCAAATGTCGTTCTAAAAGAAATAGAATCGCGACTACAATTTATGTTAAATGTTGGTATTGATTACCTAACTTTAAATCGTCGCGCAGACACGCTTTCTGGAGGTGAAGCTCAGCGTATAAGGCTTGCTTCTCAACTTGGCTCAGGCCTAGTTGGTGCTTTGTATGTTTTAGACGAACCTACAATCGGACTTCATTCAAGAGATAATGCAAAACTTATTCAGACACTTCTTCATTTGCGAGATATTGGAAATACAATAATAGTTGTTGAACACGACGAAGAAACAATTTATTCTTCAGACTACATCATAGACATTGGACCAAAAGCCGGAATACATGGCGGACATATCATAGTATCAGGATATCTTGATGAACTTTTGACCGCCTCAAAAAATACTTCTAATTCATCAACTTTGGCATATCTTAGAGAGGAAAAGAAAATTGAGGTCCCAGAAAAACGCAGAACAAGCGAGAAAGGAAAGATATCAATTCGCGGAGGAAATCTTTTTAATATTAAAAATATGAATGTTGATGTTCCGCTTGGCCGATTGGTGGCAGTCACAGGCGTATCAGGTTCTGGTAAATCAACATTCCTTTATGAAATTCTTAACAAAAATTTGCAGGCTAGATTTGAAATGAAATACAGAACGAACGACCTGCACAACTGCAAAAGTTTTACAGGCACAGAGTATGTAGGACGATCGATCTTGATCGAACAATCTCCAATAGGACGAACTCCGCGATCAAATCCTGCAACATATACCGGAGCGTTCACGCACATAAGAGATATGTTCGCATCAACCGCCGAAGCTCGAGCGCGCGGTTGGACATCTAGCAGATTTTCATTCAACGTAAAAGGTGGCAGATGCGAAGCATGCCAAGGCAATGGCCTTATCGCAGTAGAAATGCACTTCTTGCCGACCGTATACGTTACGTGCGACGTTTGTGAAGGTAAGCGATTCATGAAAGAAACGCTTGAAATAAAATATAAGAAAAAAAATATTTTTGACGTGCTTTCTATGACAGTAGAAGAAGCCTTGAAATTCTTTGAAGATATTCCAGCAATTTATGATCGCCTCAAAACTCTTGATGAAGTCGGTTTAGGATATCTAGAGCTTGGTCAATCCGCAACAACTCTTTCTGGTGGTGAAGCGCAACGCGTAAAAATTTCATCGGAACTTTATCGTCCGAATCTTCAAAAAACTATTTATCTTTTAGACGAACCCACAATAGGACTTCATTATGATGATGTGAAAAAACTGATAGAAATATTGCAAAAACTTGTAAATAAAGGAAATACTGTGGTCGTCATTGAGCACAACATGGATATTATTAAATCTGCTGATTACGTAATTGATATCGGCCCAGAAGGTGGAGTTGGCGGAGGTCAGATAGTAGCTAAAGGAACGCCCGAAGAAGTCGCCAACAACTCAAAATCTTACACGGGAAAATATTTAAGAAAGTCTTTGAAAAAATAAATTCGAAAACAATAAATCCCGCAACATAGTTGATGTTGCGGGACGTTTATTTGTTTAAAAGAACAAGTCACTCAAATTCTGTTGATCCATGAAGGCCTACGATTTTTTTGAATCGCTTGCCACAGCATGAACATTCATGAACAACGAGAATGTCGGATGGGAGTTTATGTTTTTTTTGAAACTCCCTTTTTTCTTCTTCATTCGGCATAACTCGTTGCAGACTAGAATGATTTATATCTGCTTTGTTGTGTGAGCACATTTTGTATCCTTTGACACCAGTCGGCCTTTCTAGAGTATTAATCATAACACATTCAATATCGATAGTTGTTGCAGTTTTAGTTTTTCTAGATCAGATTTTATATCTCCAATCGCTTTTTTCATTTCAGAGACATATGCCTTTTTTCTTAATCCAAGTTCGATGTGACCTTTTTGTGGACCCATGCGAAGATTTATTAAATAAAAAATAAGGTAACCTTTGAGATTATGAATCTCTCTTGAAAACCTTTGGATCTCCAATAAATCTTTCTTTTTCATAGCAGTTGATTTATCTGAAAAGTATTATATAGTGTTAAAAACAATATGTCAATAGGAATTTCACAAATTAAAAAATTACCAGATACACCAGGTGTATATCTCTTTAAAAGTGGCAATAAAATTCTGTATATTGGCAAAGCAACGTCTCTTCGTGACAGAGTCCGAAGCTATTTTAGTCCAGATCTTATAGCAACTCGCGGAATGCTTTTGGTTGATATGGTGGCCAAAGCTACAAAGATAGATTTTGTAAAAACAAATTCTGTTCTTGAAGCATTAATACTTGAAGCTGAACTTATAAAAAAATATCAGCCTAAATACAACAGTAAAGAAAAAGACGACAAGAGCTTCAATTGTGTAATTATTACAAACGAAGATTTTCCACAAGTTCTTATCATTAGAAAAAAAGATATCGATCTAAAAATTTCTGACGACAGTTTTAAAAAAAACATTAAATACATTTTTGGGCCATTTCCAAACGGCGGGCAATTAAAAGAAGCTCTGAAAATAATACGCAAAATTTTTCCTTGGAGAGACCAGAGGTGCTCACCTAAACAAAGTAAACAATGCTTCAATCGACAGATAGGATTGTGTCCTGGCGTTTGCACAGGAGAAATTTCAAAAAAAGATTACGCAAAAACTATCAAGCATTTAAAACTTTTCTTTGAAGGAAAAAATCAGGCTCTTTTTGGAGAACTAGAAAAAGAAATGAAAGTCTGTGCAAAAAAAGAAGAGTTTGAAAAAGCAAACAAAATAAAGAAAACTATTTTTTCACTGAACCATATCCAAGATGTCGCGCTTATAAAACATGAGATGAGCACAGTAAATTCAGAAGAAGAAAAACCATTTCGAATTGAAGGGTATGACGTAGCTCATACAAGCGGTAGGGAAACCGTAGGCGTAATGGTTGTTTCTGAAAATATAGAAATAAAAAAATCTGATTACCGAATGTTTAAGATTCGAGGCAACTTAGGTATAAACGATACTGCTTCTTTAAAAGAAGTGTTGAAAAGGCGACTGAACCATCCTGAATGGCAATATCCAGACTTAATAGTTATAGATGGTGGTCCAGCACAATTTAATACTGCAAATACAGTAATAAAAGAATTTGAAAAGTCTTTTATAAAAACTCCTATTGTAGTTTCAATAGTAAAAGACGAAAGGCATAAGCCAAAAGATATTTTAGGAAACAAGGAAATTATAGATATCTATAAAAAAGATATCTTACTCATTAACAGTGAAGCTCATAGATTTGCTATCCAATATCACAAAAAACTTCGAGGTAAAGCATTTGGAGTTTAAGAAGATTTGCGATTAACTAATTTAATATCTGTAACCGCCTCTGTGTGTTCTTCATCATTTACAACGGTAATTTTCGTCGAACCTAAACGTGTCTTCTTTTTTTCATTCTTATATCTGGAAACAGAAACATCGTTATTGATCATTGTAATGTCTGGTAAAAATTCCTTAAACTCGTCTGCGATTTGAACTCCTTTTTTTTGTCCAGAATGGCCATGAACTACTATTTGTATACCGAGCTGTTTGAGTAATGCGACAATTTCAGCGCCATGTTTTTTATAATATTTTTCAGGCTTTATATTCCTAAAAATATTTTTTTCTCCGGTTGTATTATTTATTTTTTCAAAAGAAAAATATCCTAGACCATCTTTATTGCCAGAAAGAGAATTGCTAGCCGCATCTTGAAATTGCTTATTGAGCGAATCAACACCTTCTTGAATACCACCTCGTTTAGTAATTTCTTCAAGAAGCTGAATCGTTGGATATCCGTGAACAAAAAGAACAGGTCCGAAATGACTAGCGATAGACATTCGAGCTATCATTTCACAATCCTTTTTACCTTCCTGCATGCCAGCATGTTCTACAAGATATTCGAGCTCATGATTTCCAATCTGAATTTCAACAAAACATCCATCAGGCGCGGTTTGTTTTAAATGCATCAAATATTCAATGCATTCACTATTAGGATTTTGTTTGTTGATAATATCTCCTTCATGAACAATAACCAGATTAGCAACCCCTTCTTGCCATTCACCATTTTTATCGACTATTTCGTGAAATTTTAAATTACGTATAATTGCTTTTTTGTCGTTGTGAGTGTCTGTCAAAGCAATAATTTCAACTTCGGCAGGATTTTTTTCTGCAGATTCAGCTTTTGTTTTTTCGATATTATTCTCAGGTGGTAATTCTTGAGAAAATGATTCTTGAGGAAATTTTTCCATAGGAATATATTAACATAATTTTTAAAAGCTAGAGTATAAAATTGTTATATTAGTATTTGACAATGTTAAAATTTATAATATAATTTTAGAAGTTAAAATTATTTTATGCAAACAGGACAAGGCAATATCAGCATGAAAAAACATGGGAAAGGTGGTCATTCAGCAAACCTTTCTCACTTTACAGGCCCCACAAAAGGCAAACCTGTAAGAAGAAAAAGTAGAGAAAAGAAAAAACACGTTCATAAAAATAAATATGAACATTTCAGTAAAGTAGAATCAAAACAAAGATATTAAAAACAAACACATAAAGCCACCAAATTATTGGTGGCTTTTACTTTTTGATTCGATAATGAGTTACTAGTTTAATGTGTTCACGAATAAATTTTCTGACGGAAATTTTTCTCGACCCCCGGCTCGCGGTTTTTACCTTTCGTAAAGCCTCAAACAAAAACACAGCTCCGCCTTCCATAAACTAAAAATCTCCCGTAAGGGAGATTTTCTTAACTATTGTGGACTTGGTATCAAACCGGTGGAACGAAATATTGCGAGAATTGTCCGAATGGAATCAACTCAAGATCGCTCACGAAGCCCAGCTTGCTACCCAATAATGCCATTTTATCAGATTTTGCACCCTTGTGCATGGAACTAACCGGAACTGACCTTAACTGACCGGTTTTCGCCCACTGTTTGCCCTCGTGGCGAGCTTTGTGCCGAGGGTAAGAGTTTGCAACCTATTCCGAACCGGTCGAGCCGTAATGCCAAATTTGAGAGCGTGGGACGATTTGCTTAACTTAAGCAATTATGACTCACGATTTCTTTTTACTGACTTTCTTTTCTTCCTTTGCCTGTCGTGCTCTTACCATCTCCACGATCTCCGTTTCGGTTTCAAGTCCTCGAAGCCTGCCGTTCAAAATGCCGAGCCGATACATAATACTATCGCCGATGAGCTTCCAGTTAGTATCAAACAGAACCCTCTCAATTGTTTTCTTTAAGATCATGCGACGGTCATATTCGTGAGTTTCCGCTGTCGCGCTTGTTGCATCCTGCACGGTAAATTCAACGGCTACACCCCTGTTCATATCCGGCTTGGAAAAATCCAGTTTTACATATCCAGCATCAGCAAGAGCCGGAATTAAGAGTTTCTCCAAATCGCTAATGCCAATCTTTTTAACTGTTTTTACTTCATCGTAGAGTTCCTTTTGGTTTTCTTGATCCTTATATTTCGCAAGTAGATTTTTCATATCAGTCATCTTTGCCCGAAAACCGATGTAGTCGAGTCCTGCCTTTTGAGAAAGACAGAATCGCTCACGATCTGCGGCGAAACTATCGTCTGGTTTCTCTTCGGCAAGCTCCTCATCGAGATCAAGGATCTCGGTTTCCGTAGAACCGCACATTTTGCAGACGTGGGTTGTGGTTATTTTGTTGCCTTCTCGCACATCAGAGCTTCGCACCGTGCCAGAACATTTTGAACATCGGTGTTGAGCTGGTTGGTACTCTTCGCCGTTATCGTAAATTGCCCGATTTTTGCTACACGCAGGGCAATGAAAGAAAAACAAAATCCGCCGATCATCGGGACCGTGAAAGTCTTTTGATGTGCACGTCATCTGTGAGCGACAATAAATACAGGAAACACCGTCTGGCACATGTGCTCGTTCCAGACGTTCGTCCTTTGCCTTATCCCGACTCATCCACTGGTCGATCGTCGTAGATTTATCGGCAAAGCGTTCGCCAACAATAGCGTAGAGGGCAAGATCGGACATTAAGCCTCGGGCTATCTTCTCGCCCTTTTTAGACTTTGGTTTTCCTACTCTTTTCGGTAGCTCGTCATGTAAAAATCGTCGCTCATAACGGCGACATTCTTCTACGGTAAATCGATCATACAAATCACGATAGTACTGTTCATCCTTAAGATATTTTATTGTCTTTATATCCGGCATATGGCTTTAAAGACTCTCTTCAATCTCAACGGCATCATCTTCGTCTACGCCCAAGTCATCCATAATCTCCTGCACACGCTCGGCCGTGTCCTTATCAAGATCGTGACTTTCCATAAGCTCTTTCACTTCCTCTTCTGGGGCTTCTTCAGCCGGATCATTCTTAATTGGATCGTCGGTGCTCATAATTTTAATTTAGCGACCAAATTGCGTAGTTTAGATATGCGGCAAAACTGACCCAAAGAATGTAGGGCACCAAGAGCCATGCGGCCAGCTTGGAAATTTTATAAAACGCAACGATCGTGGCGAGAATGCCGAGCCAGAGAAATACGATCTCAACAAGCGCACTGCCGGGACTGTGCAGACCAAAAAAGATAATTGACCATAGAGTATTCAAGACCAGCTGTCCGAGGAATATGCCGAGAGCAATTTTTACATCCCTGCGATCCAGTCCCTTTTTCCAGACAAGGAAGGCCGCGATGCCCATAAGCACAAACAGTGTTGTCCAGACCGGTCCGAATACCCACGCCGGAGGATTGAGAGCTGGTTTGACGATCCCTGCATACCATCCAGCAATTGACGGAGTCGTAAACACCGAGCCGATGATGCCGGCAAGCTCGGAGACTACGATAGCGATGATAAATTTAAATGTGTTGTTCAACTGCATATATCCTTAGATTTAAGGAGTCATTTTTGTTGACCTATCAAGACGATAAAAAAGATGGGACAAAAGACTTAATGCATCGAGACAATCTTTTTCAGTGAATAAACCGGAATCTTTTAAGTCCGATACCACTTCGTGTGCAACCACATTTCTCCCTCCGACCACTATTCCGTGGGAAAATTCTCTATGTGCATTTTTGATATTTTTTATCGTGTCTGGATCAAAGTCCGTTCCATCAGTCCTTTTGAAATTCTCCGTAACGGATAGAACCGGCGTTGCGAGTTGGAAAACATTTTCCATCATTGGAGCGGCATCAGTGATTGTTGATCCCGATTTGCTTTTCACCGCATTTATATATACCTTGGCGGTTTCTAAAAAAGCGGTGTAGTAATTTTCGTCTTCATAGTATTGCTTTGAGGCTTTTTGAACCTCGGGATGCATGTATCGCCAATGATAAAAAGCATACTCGGGAATCAATCCGTGAATTTTTTTAACTGCACTACCCATGGCTTCAACTGGAAGCTCCGAATCTCTTTCCAAAGTTTGAATAAGCGGTTTTACCTGATCTCTGATCTCGGTCGGTAACTTACTAAACCATTCCGGAATATTAACTCCAGTGGTCTCCGATAGTTTGGTTTCGCGCTTCGCCGCCCTTTTATTGCGCCAATCTCTCTCAAGCCATCGGATCACGCTCTGCAAATATGTTCTGAGCTCGGCCATTTCTGGGTGATCCCAAATCAAGGACTGCCGATTCGTCTCAATTACGTCCTCGGGAAGATCGTCGATAAAATCAACCTCAAGCCATCCGGTTAAATATGAAAAGAAGTGGCTCGACTCACTATCCGAAAAATACTCAGCTTGATTTACCAATTTATTTCTGGAGAAAAGAACGACGCCTCGCATATTTGTTTTTGGTGAGATCGGCTTTTCTGTGGCGATAAGATGTCCTATAACTTGAGCTTTTCGCGCGTAATCACTTTCCATGCCAATATCCGCTGGCACATCCCACTCGATCTCTTTGTCGAGGTCGGCGTATTTGCGCTCGTTAGTTACTTCAATGGGAGCCCATGAATTGTGTTGTAGAGTGATTTTGAAACTGGCATCTATAATAAATATTTTTGATAGACTTGTGGCTATGTCTTCAGGTAAAAAATTAGAATCTCTCTGGAGTTTTCTCAGTGTGATTGTCGTGCCGTGCTCTGCGGCACCGCATGTCTCATCTTTCTTCACGATCACGGGAGTGTATTCTTTGTCGGCTCCTTTAATATCTTCCCATCGCATTATGAAAACATTCAACTTGCCGTCTTTTTTTGTGGCAATTTCTATCTCATGCGATATACCAAAAAAAGAAAGTTTTCCTAAACCCTTTTTGCCTATGGCCTTTCGTCCTTTTGCCGAGGCGGGATCATCACCATCGTCTCGACGATTTCTACCGATTCTTAAAAACTTATTGTTAATGTCATCGAAGCTCATTCCAAGCCCATCATCTTCTATCGTGATTTCTTTGTCTGCAGTGTCATCTTTAAGATTCAATTTAATGTTCTCCGCATCAGCGTCGTAAGAGTTTGCGATAAGCTCCGCCAAAACCGGAGGCAGGGTCGAATACATCCGAACACCGAGATGCTCTATCGTATTCGGATCAAACGTCATTTTTAATTCTTGTCGTGGCATAATGGCGGTATTTACTGAACGGACTCGACAATCTGTTTGCCGATTATTTCAGCGAATTTCGGCGGTACGGCATTGCCTATCATCTTGGCGATGGAAGCAATGCTTGTGCCGATAAATTGGTAATTTTTGGGGAACGTTTGCAATGTCGCTCCCTCTCTCAAAGAAATGGCTCGGTCTTCCTCCGGATGTGCGAAGCGGCCGTTGCTGATGCTGAAAAATTTAGTCGTGATCGTCGGAGACGGCCGGTCCCACCACATACGCCCGTAGGTGTCATAAAATTTCTTCTCTCCAGAAGCGTAGCAGTCCAGCTGATATCCTTTTTTGTTTTGCCACTTTGAACGGTCGCCGCCGTTTTTGTCCGTCATTCGCAATCGCTCGATATTCTTATCGCTTAGATTAGCGGCGGTATGGAGGAAAGGATCACTGCCAGCTGTACCGGCTTTTATTTTATGGAAACCGTTTTTTGTTCCAAGGACATCCCGAACCGTTTTTTGTTTGTTGGTCGGCTTCGGGAGAGAGATCGTCGAAACCCGAGAGGCCAAAAGCGTGAAGCGTCTCCTTTTCTGCGGTATGCCGTACAAAGACATGTCCGTAATATCATGCGCCACGTTATAACCCAATGATTCAAGTACAGCGATAAAATTTCCCATAGGACTGTCTTTCTTGGAAGAAATGCCGGGGACATTTTCAACCAATACGATTCCAGGCAAAAAATACTCAACGAATCTCTGAAAATCAAGAATCAAATTCTTGGTCTTTTTGGATTTTTCCTTACTCGTACGAATGATGCTCCAGAATTGGCACGGGGCACAACCGGCGAAAATCATATTGTCGTCGTTTTTTGAGATTTTCAATTCTCGTTCGAGATCAGCCGGTGCATATTTGGTGATATCTCTTTCTAAGAAAACTGCTCCTTTATTGTTTTTTTCAAAAGTTGCCTTGCACGATCCGTCGTTATCGACGCCGCCAAGAACCTTGATACCGGATGCCATCAGTCCATTAGTAAGACCTCCAGCTCCGGAAAAAAAATCTACTGCTTTTAATTGATTTCGTTTTGCCATAAAGATAATGCTTGCTTGACTTATTTTAGCACTTTGACAGCGGATTTAAAATAACTCAAAACGTCAACGCTTCCACTTTTTATTTGCCAGATTTTCTCTTGCCGTACTTTAGTTCTCGAAGAGAGTTGATGGACTTAACCAGATCGCCTGATGTAAATTTTGGATTTTTACCATTCTCTGGATGATGAATGGAATGGCGAATGTATGTTGCTAAAGAAACACTATCCGTGGTTTTTGTCTTATCGTTGTACCACTTTTTTGATTTTGGAAGCCCATCTAACTTACTTTTATCAATATCCTCAAGATACCCGTACAGTTCATTGTGGTAATCGTTTGTTGGTATCCCGAATACTTCGTAGTTCACCTCGGAATACGAGCTGTCTTTTCCTTTAATCTGTTCGAGTTTTGTCTTTTTGTTGTCCTGTTTTTCTACCCTGAAACATCTCTCCAAGTGATCTTTGTCGATCATATAGTTAGAGTGGGTAGCAAAAATCACAATATTATCTTCCTTGTTTTTAGTAATTTTGATCAGCTCGTTTCTCAAAAATTCTTGCGCTTGGGGGTGTAAGTGTGTTTCTGGTTCATCTAGCAACAACAGGGAATAGGATAGTTGGTCAGTGGAGTTTTCTGCGGAAATAGTAAGCAAGAAAGATATAAATTGTCTAAATCCATCACTTCTCTGATTTGTTGTCTTAGAATCGTACTTCACTCCCACATCTTCAACCAAAAATGACAGCATCATGTTATTGATTTGAAACTTGATCTTGACCGGATGATTTTCCCACACCTTCTTTATATGGGCTGTAACCTTATCTCCCAGTTTGTCCTGTAGGTCACTAACTTCTGATGGATCTGTCTGCAGTCTGTTTATTGCCGCAGGGATGCTCGCTTCATCAATGCCCGCTAATCCAAAACAATTTAAGAGAGGCACAGATGTTTTCTTTGGATCAGTCGCAAAGGTAGTCAGATTTATCTGGTCATTTATAAGATATTCATCAGATGATTCCCAAAAGGTAATGTGGTGTGAAAGTTTCCAAAAGTATTTAGGGAATGTAGTTTGAAAATATGTCTGAAGATTAAAATCATCCTGCGTTTGTTCTGGGTTTTTCTGTACTGGTTTATCGCCCTCAAGAGTATAGTCGGGGAAAATGTGGGTCTTAAACTTTATACGATCAAAGTTATTTCGTACTGGTGTGGCTGTGGGTTCGAAAGTGACACAGACATCTACTTCTTCGATGCTAATTTTCGAAAGCAAATCTTTTTCGAAGCCTTTTTCAGTAAGTGCTTTTTTAAGCTCTTTATCTTCACTCGCATCTAAAGTGTAAGTTAAAAATATCGTTATCGGTTTTGTGTCGTTACCAAAATCTTTCGGAAACATTGCTTCACCGCCATCTACTAACGAAACACCTCTCAGAAAACTGCTTTTCCCTGATTCGTTTATTCCGATCAGGGTAAATGTTTTACCCCCGTGAAGTTCTGCGACATTGAAAGTTTCGTTTTCAATACTTCGGAAGTTTTCGATTGTAATGCTTTTAATTTTCATAATTTTACGCGTACACGTTCACCTTCTCGTCCACGTAGTTGTCATAGACGTGGAAGTACACTTTCTGCGTTCGGTCTTCGCAGTCGGGATCGGTATATGTCGGTTCCGGAAGCTCGTCATATAGCATGTCGCGGATTGTGATCTTTACGTCGGCTCGGGTTTCTTCTTTCCTCTTCCAGTCCAGCACAAGCTTTTCTTGTTTCAGCCGAGCCAGTAGCTCTTTAGCCACCTTCTTAACCTGATCAACTTCGCTTGGATTCAGATTCTCTTTTCGGAGAATGTCGAATACAGCCAGCTCTTCTTCGGTAAGATTTTCGGAAACAGCGCGGCGATCCTCTTCGCTCAATTCCTTCGCCAGCTCTACTAACTGGTCAAAAAAGGCATCGAGATCATGGGATCCGGTGTTGTATTCATGTAGGAGCTTATTTAGGCGGTCCAGGAAGTGTTTGCGGAGCTTATTCTTGCGCACCATCTCTTTGATCTTTTCTTCTAACTCTGCACTCAATGCTTCAGCTTCAATGTTCTGTGTGTCGGAGTCATCAAAGAATTTTCGAAGTGCCTCAAAATCAATCTTGCTCAAATCCTTAAGCTTCGGCGTATCCTCGATCACGTATTCACCAGCACGAATAGAGCGATCAAGTAAGTTTTCGAGATCCTTCTTCACCTGTGATACGTCCGTATCCTCATCAATAACTTCACGGATGCGTGATGCAATCACTTTATAAGCTGTGACTTCGTGATAGTAATCTTCTGCCTTGGGTTCCGGCAAAACCGCTTTGTAGTATTTATGTGCGTCACCAGCAAGCTCGAGATATTGCTGTTTTGTTTTTTCGTCTTGCAGGATCTTGTTTGTAAATACATCCACAAGCCGGATCTTTTCAACATCTTTTGCTTCGAGAAGTTCTTTGATGTCCAGTTCAAGTGTCTTTAAGAATTGCCTTGCCTTTGCAACAGTGGCAAAGAGTATCTCCACCAGCTCATTTTTGTCTTTGATAATTTCATCATCTCCGGCATTAGTAGAAGCGTAAACTGCGAGTGCTTTTTGCAGGTTACGAAATACGCCGATGTAGTCGACGATCAAGCCGTTAGTCTTGTTTGGATAGACACGGTTTGCACGAGCAATAGTTTGCATCAGCGTATGATTCTTGAGCGGCTTATCGAGGTAGAGTGTCGATAGATTCGGTACATCAAAGCCGGTCATCCACATTGCACAGACAAACACGATCCGCAGATTGCTATCTGCATCTTTAAACTTTGTTTCGAGATCTTCGTTTAAAATCCTTGCACGCAAGGGTCGCATATCAATCTCAAATTCTTCCATATCGGCAATTTCATTTTGGCTCTGGCTCACTACCACTGCCATGTCGATGTTCTCGTATTTCTTAACCTGTTCCCTCAACATTTCTTTCTCGTGATCATCCTTTGCTTTGGTAACAGCGATATTCATTTTTGCTAGATGGCGTTGCATCTCTGCCTTCACCTTCGTGTACATACGAATAGCAGTTTTCTTGTCGATGGAAACAACCATCGCCTTACCGTCATATCCGCGAGCAGTAAAGTGTATGACGATATCTTCGGCAACCTTGTTCAGTCGATCCTCGCGAGTAATGAGGTGGTAGAAAGTTGAAAATTCCTGTTCAAGTTTTTCTTCTTCATCGGTCGAAAGTTCATAGAAGTCCATCACTTTCTCGAGATCCTTTTGGATCTCGAGATTCTCGTTTTCAAGCTTGGGTACTCGATTTTCGTAGTAGAGCGGCACTGTAGCTCCATCTTCTACCGATTGAGCGAAGTTATAGGTCGACACATAGTCACCGAATGTTTCTCGGGTCTTTTCCTCTCCCTTTGCCATCAATGGCGTACCTGTAAAGCCAATAAATGCCGCTTTAGGCATCGCAATACGCATATTCTGTGCCAAGCGGTCGTATTGAGTACGATGCGCCTCATCTACCATCACAATGATGTCGCTACGTTCCGAAAGCACTGGTGGCTTCTCTTCGGGCTTTGTGCCGAATTTATGGATCAAAGAAAAGATGTGTCGATGATCTTCAGTTAGGAGCTGGCGCAGATTGAGGATTGAATCAGCATGTACTTCTTCCTCATATACCGCACCGCAGGCAGAGAATGTTTTGTATATCTGCTTGTCGAGTTCTGTTCTGTCGGTAACGACAACAAAGGTAAAGTTTCCGGTCATCTTGCGAAGTACCTTTTGTGAAAGGAAGATCATTGAATATGACTTGCCGGATCCTTGTGTGTGCCAAAAGACACCAAGTCGTCCGTGATTCTTGTCGCGATTTTTGATTTGATCAAATGCCTGATTTACTCCGAGTAACTGGAAGTAACGAGATATAGCTTTGACCCTCTCACGGAAAGAATCATCAAACAATGTGAAGTTCTCAACGATGTCGAGAAGCCGCGAGGGTTCGCAGGTTCCTTTGATAACCGTTTCCAAACTCACACGTCCTTCTTCACTCTCACTCTTTATCTTTTTCCATTCATTAAAATGCTCGTACGCAGATGTAAGCGTACCGACCTTAGTTTCGATGCCGTTGGAAAGGATGATGAAACCGTTATGCCAAAAGAGCTGTGGGATAGTGTCTTTATAATCGCGGATATTTTCTTGATAAGCATTTCGCAGATTCTTGTGCGATGCCTTCAGCTCGATCAGTATGAGCGGTAAACCATTCACGAATCCGATCAGATCAGGGCGACGCTTGTGAAGTTCGCCGGTTATCCACATTTGAGACACCAACAAGAAGTCATTATTCGCCGCGTTTTCAAAATCAAATACACGAATATTTATGCTCTCAAAAGCCCCCTCATCATTTCGTATCTCCGTCTTGATGCCATCCTTGATGAGCTTGTAGATATCATGGTTCGCGTTGACCATACTTGCAGTAGAGCGATCGCGTGTAAGTTCAGTGATAGCTTGAGTGATTGCTTCTTGTGGCGCATCTGGATTGAGCTTCTCAAGTGCTGGCTTTAGGTGATTGACCAAAACAACCTGCCCTTGATTCTCGCGCCCCAAAAGAGCATCACCCTCTTCGGAGTAGGCATTGATAAAATTTTTAACACCCCAAAGCTCCGCAAAAATCTTTACGGCTGTTTGCTCAATTAAATTGTTTTCAGAAAATTCGTTCATATTTTTATTTCGCCGGTTACAAGCTTTGGTATAAGCAAATCGCGTGTCTTACGAAGAGCTTGATTTTGATATGAGTATTGAAGTTTTGAATCTAAAAGCATATTTAAATACTCTAGTTTTTGATCAAACGAACTGTCCGGTATTGCGATAAATAATTCTTCCAGATGTCGGGAGCCAAGATGAGCAACGGTGGCACCCATGAGCGTTGCCTCAAAGTGTTTGATGGGCTTCATCAATGACAAGGCAAGGTATGCTCTCATTCTTTCATTCTTTGGTCTTACTCTACATACTCGTTGCACCAATAGCGCATCTTCATCCTGCCAGTGATTCATGTGGAAGATGCCATCCATTCCGATCAAAAAATCACCTTTTTTTACAAGATAAGAAGGGTCAACCTCCTCAGTCGTATAAGTTGTGGCAACGCCTGAAAGAATATCTCGAATCCTTACTGTTCTTAACCCCTGTTGCTCTTCATTGAATTGATTTGCCTTGAATGCGAAACCCATTTTGATATCCGCGACATCATAAAGATTTTCCGCCTTCCACCCTTTTGGAAAGTTCTTTTCTGCTACACCTTCTACAATTGCGGCAAAGTACTCTCCATAAATAGCTTGGGACATTTGATCCAAAACCCGAATTCTTTGAGTATTATTTTCTATAAGATTATCGTAAGTAGATAGTACATCCGATATACGGCGTTGGTCAGCAATAGACGGTGCTAAAACATCCAAACCATCCACAACTGATTTGTCAGCCCTTTGACGACCTGATGCACCCACCATGCTTTTTATTGCAGGTGAGCGCACTTCATCAGTCCGAGATAAGTAATAGACAAAATCTCTATCCGATATTCCTTCTTTGCAACGAAAAACAAAAAATTCTGTTGATCCAAAACCTACTCCTTCGGGGAGATCCTTAATTTGAGCTATCTTTCCATTCTCGAGACATGGTGTAATTCTTGCAAAAACTGTGTCGCCGTTAGAAAATCTTGAACCACCACCTGTAAACTTCTTTGTATAAAATGACGTGGGATTCTTTGAAACTCCGTCAACTAGCTCCATTGGAATAAATGCATACTCATTATCTTTCTTGAGAGCTGATTTTGGATTGGTATCCACAAAGTCAGCAAATTTCATTTTCTTCCATGTTTGTGTTGATGTGGTCATATTAAAATAGTTTTTTAAAATTCTCCGCTATCTTTTTTTCAAGATCGTGGGCTTCGTGTGTAAGATTCTGAAGTTCTGTATTTAAACCGCGTACTGTTATTTCAAAATCTGCATCACTAACAAAATCGCCATCTGCAGTTCCAACGTATCGACCCGAGTTTAGGGAATACCCAGCAGAGCGCACTTCATCAAGTGTCGCGACTTTGCAGAGACCTTTCACGTCCTTGTATTTCTTGGCGTCTTTCTCCCCTCGATAACTTCGGACGATATCAGCTATTTGCTGTATATGCTCTTCCGTCCAATCGCGGTGAGCACGATCGATCTGGTGATAGATATTTCGTGCATCAATAAACAGAACTTTGCCCTTGCGATCCGTTTTCTTTTTTCCTTTGTCGAGGAACCACAGTGTTACCGGCAACGTAACGTTATAGAACATATTCGGACCGACAGCGACCATTACGTCTACCAGATCGTCATCAATCATTTTGGTGCGAATTTCTTTCTCGCTATGTCCAGCATCGCTTGCAGAGTTTGCCATAACGAAACCGGCGCGTCCGGTATTCTTCAAAGCACTTAAGAAAATCTGAATCCAGAGATAGTTGCCGTTGTCGTTTCGAGGTATGCCATACGGAAAACGTGGATCATCTTTAATGCGTTCTTTATCGATGCCGTTGACGTTGAATGGAGGATTAGCCATCGCGAAGTCGAACTTGCCGACCGAGCGATGGAGATCCTCATAGTACGTATTACCTTGGCGGATATCACCGGACAAACCGTGGATCGCAAGGTTCATTTTGGCTATCCGGACCGTCTGATCGGTTTTCTCTTGCCCGTAAATAGAAACTTCGCGAGATGCCTTTATTTTTTTGCCGTTCTCGAAGTGCCGTTTGATAAACTCAACGGACTGTACGAACATACCGCCGGAACCGCAGGCAGGATCATAAATGTAACCTTTGTATGGTTCGAGGATTTCTACTATCAGCTTGACGATAGATGATGGCGTAAAGAATTCTCCACCGCCAGAACCATCAGCAATGGCGAATTTGCCAAGGAAGTATTCATAGATTCTCCCGAACGCATCGCCTTCGATATCATCAGGAATCTGATTGAAATTTTTAAGAAGCGTGATGATAGAGCGATTTTCAAGTATCTGAAATGACTTCGGTAAAATACCAGCAAGCTCTTTGTTTTCCGCCTCAATCTCTTTCATCGCGTCGTTCACGGCCTTTCCCATATCAGTTCCTTCCGGCAATTCTATGAGATACGAAAATCTGGCTTTTTCGGGAACGAAAAGCGTGCCGCGAGCATGGTAATCGGCAGAAGAAATCGGACGCTCGCGTGCAACTGAAGCTCCTCCATAGCTCTTCGTCTTTGCTTTTCGCTCTCCGGTTATTTCTTTCTCCGTTTTGCTGAATTTTACACCAGCGAATTTGAGGAAAATTAAACCTAAAACTGGCTCGGCGAATTCATTAAGACGCAAGGCCGAATTGGCTCTCATATGATCGGCCGCTTCCCATAGTCTATTTTCTAAATCTTTTATATTGGTGCTCATATAAGTTTTTCTTCTTTGAAGCTGAAGTAGCTATTTTTCGAAATGATAACGTGATCCATAACGTCGATACCCATCATCTTACCGGCTTCGGTTAATCTTTTCGTAAGATCCAGATCGTCTTCCGATGGCTTCGGGTCTCCGGAAGGATGATTGTGAGCGGCTATGATCTGCGCCGCGGAGTATTTAAGAGCCGGTTCGAAAACCTCTCGTGGATGTACTAGGTTTGCGTTAAGCGTACCCATTGAAATAGTCTCTTTGTGAACCAGCTGATTTTTCGCATTCAAGTACAACACTACGAAATGCTCTTTCTTGAGATCACGCATGTCGGAAAGTTGAGCCGCGGTATCTTTCGCACCATTGATCAATGGCAAGTTCGTGTCATTGACTTCCAGTGCACGTTTGGAAAGCTCGAAAGCGGCCAGAAGTGTCGTTGCTTTCCCTGAATCAATACCGCTTATTTTTGATAAGTCCTCATATGTCATCTGTAACAGCCGCTTCTTGGAATACTTCGATAATATTTGTGATGCGATTTCAATAACGTTCTTTCCGGTTATGCCGGTGCGTAAAAGAATTGCCAAAAGCTCGGAGTCCTTCAAATTATCGGCTCCTTTCGCTATAAGCTTCTCTCTCGGTCTATCTGATTTTGGCAAATCTTTTATTTTCATAAATTTATTTCAACCAATCATCGAAGTCGCCTTCGGTTAAATCCTCTTTGCGGAGAACGATCTGCTCCTTCTGATTCAAATTGTCAGCGGTTACGCGAATGAGTTTTGTCGTCAGCGTGTCGCCAACAAGTTCATGATTGATTTTCTTCAGGTATGCTTCGATCTTTTCGTAGAATAGAGAGGCGTATTCTTTCTGTTTCTTCTCTGATGTCGGATGGCTGGTAGTGCCGTTTGCCGAGAATTCTATGTGATCGCTTATGGTGTTGTTGATCGTAAACGAGACCTCAATATCTTTAAAGAGAAACCAGTATTCGCTCAAATTGCAAATAATTCGCACACGGTCACCCTCTTTTGTGCTGTACTCAAAGATGAAAGAGAACACGTCAGTACGGAAATCCTCGAACACTCGCACATGCTCAAACTTCGATACGGTCCTGATTTTATAGGCGTCTCGCAACTGAAAGAAAGTATCGCGCCAACTTTTAAGCCAATTGGTTACATAGCGAGAATCAAGAAAGAGTGGCGTGATGTCGTTTTTCAAATTTTCATCGCTCACATTATTCATTTTCACTGCGAGTTTAGTAAAGAGTGTTCGGTAGTCTTTCGCCTCCTCAACTTTTTTTGCTTTGAGATAATCGAGATCGGGTACGATTTTTTTACTCATATACCAAAGCAAGTCGTAAATATCACGTCCTTTTTCTTCGTATATCGCTTTACCTACACCGCGTGTTCCGCGTAGAAAAATAGCGGCAATTTTACTCGCCATAAGAGAGGAGAGGTTGTATGTCAGTATCACGAATGATAACTGCCCATGATTCTGCGGCATACGCTCCGTCACCACGTTAGAAGTTGGGACAAACTGGTTGAGATCAACTTTTACATGAACCCATTCAGAAGCGTAACCCTCAACCAGACCACCAACTCTAAATTTAAGCATTATGCCTCTGTTGTTGGTGATGCTGATTTTCAAAAATTCAGAATCAACGCCATACACCTTCGAGAAATGCTTTTCCGCCTCCTCTTTAAGTTCGTTAAGAAAATCGTTATCTACATCGCTACTTACCTCGAAATCTAGATCAACTGACATACGATCAAGGTCATAGCAGATGCGAAGTGCTGAGCCACCATACATTATCCATTTGTTGTATTCCGGATGATGGTAAACGAAATCGAGAACATAAAACTGCAATTCTTCTTTGAGAGCATTGAGCCTTATTTCTGGATCGGTAATGCTAAAACCGTAGGTAGAAAGGCCATCAAGTTTACGCTTTAGAGTTGTTGAAATCTGTTCACTCATGGAAGTATTTATTAATCATTGAATAAAATTTGTCCTGCTCGCTTTTTTCCATCTCATCGATATCTATCCGGAGTTCTTCGATCATTGCTTT
>Ga0172379_10000323_pt1 | contig 125121 bp, 144 predicted proteins | sample GrowelOW334metaG_FD_119756 | JGI IMG/M metagenome (GOLD analysis project Ga0172379, IMG submission 119756) | Groundwater microbial communities from an aquifer near a municipal landfill in Southern Ontario, Canada - Groundwater well OW334 metaG | ecosystem: Environmental > Aquatic > Deep... | reverse complement strand
TCTTAGTTCGTCGGCAGCGTCACGATAAAGAGCAATGTCACCACCAATATTTATGCCACCAGCTGGATGAGTTGTGGCTGTACCGATGGTAAGAAGTGCGATTGGCCCAGTCGTTCCAATCCCAACATTGCCATTAGGATAACTGACATAAAATATCTCCGTATTGCCAATATTAAGTCTGGTATTGGCAGTAATAGTTCCTCCCAATCCAAATGCAGTCCCATTAAGATTTAAACCATTAGTAGCTGTATACGCTCCTCCGGCTGGTAAGGTTCCCTGAACCAATACCCCTCCGGCACCAATGTAAAGTACAGTAGTTCCGGTACCTAACGGAACAGCTGAAAATGTCACCGAACCACCAATACTCAATCCGGCAAAAGTGACGCTGTTGGTAGTCGCCAAACTCTGGTCTAAAGTAATTCCCACTCCGGTTGTGCTAAAACTATCCCCAAAAGATATTATTTTCCCATCGGGAATAGTTAATGTTCCGGTAGAATTGGTTACTGTCAATCCACCGACTTTTTCCGCATTCATCGCATATGGGACCGCCGCCATTTGCATTCTCGGTGACATTTCCGTATCACCGTCAAAACTTAGCGTCAAATACAAGTTATCAGTATTAAAGTCCACCGTCGGAGGAAAAGTGGCATAAGTTCCCAAATCTAATGTAAATATCCCGTTAATTACCGACACTTGGGTTGTACCAGAATCCCAGGTTTCTGTCCACAAAGACGTCCCGGCACCCAAGGCATCATAAACTTTAAACACAAAGTCATAATTGCCATCAGTCACGTTAGTGCCATCGGTGTTAACCACCTTACCCTGAAAATTAATTTTCCGATTAATTCCTGTCGTCGCTAGCGCTGAATTTAAACACCACAACATCCCCAATATAAGAACCATAACCATACCAAAAACCCTGGCGAGATATTTCACCATTTCAGATAATTGTAATTACAAATACCTACCAAAGTAAGTACTACAAACAATATCAAATCTTTTTACCTATCTTTAGGAGTATTACAAACATAAAAACCAAAAACATCAAACCCAATGTCCATCCTTCATAACCCCAATAAAAAAAGTTGCCCTTTTGAACCGTAAAATCATTATTATCATCATATCTCAAGCTCAATTTTGTTTCATATTTTCCCGGCCAATTCCATCTATTTATTTTTTTAATTCCGAACTCAAATGTTCTGACTGATTCCGGTAATATTTTCCCAGATTCTCCGTTCAATATTCCTTTAGCCACTTGTTTTCCGGCAAAATTTATTTCATAAGCTCCCCGAGGAACTACATGAACATTACCCTCATTAATCAACCTCACCCCGATTTTATTTGGCATTCCCCAAAAATCAGTTTTTTTGGTTACCTCTTTCACTGTCAACTTATATGTTTCTCCTCCTGTTTTTAGCACATACAACAGTGAAGCCATCGTTTGGTTTATCCCAACAGAATCACTTTGTCTCACATCATTTGATTGAACTGTTGCCAATACTGCCCCATAATGGCCACCGGGCGACAAAGACTCCTTATTCAAAATCGTCACTTTCACTTTTTGACTCTGGCCTGACCCAACAATTACTTCACTCTTTTCCAAACTGATCCATGATGCCAGTGAATATTTTCTTGTCGAGGTGTCGGTCTTTGTTGTCAAAAAAGCAACCCCACCTGTCTCGTTTAACGATCCGAAATCTACCACCGACAATTCAAAAACTTCCTCAAAACCGGTTCGGTTACTAATTATCAAATCAATACTATTCGGTTTATCTTCATTAATGGTTATCTCCGCAAACGATGGCACAATCGAAATTCCCGACTTCTCCATTGCCGCTACCGGCTTTATAGCCAACAACAATAATACGACAAGCATCAACATTTTTTTCATGTTTTTCTTTTTATATTTTTTACCACTCCTTTAACTATTGACCAGATTCCCAGAACTATCAATATTACCACCAATCCTCCGACAGCCAAAATTCTCCACGGCACCACCCAAAATGTCAGTTTTCCTTCAATTGGTACATCTCTAGTGCCATCATCATAAACCAACAACATATTGGCCGTATATTTTCCCCACCTTAACTTTAGGACTGAAGCAAAATCCCAAACCAATTTGTTTTTAACTTTACCCTGTCTATCGGTAACTACCGTTTCTCCTTCAATTTCCGGCTTAAACACCGGAAAACCATCCGTCCAACTGGTAGTAAACACTCGATTTGAATTTGGTAATACATTACCCTTAATTTCATTAATCGGCAGCAAAGCTATATCTTTTTTACCCCATCCATCAATAAAAATATCCCCTCGTGGCGCCACATGAACGTTGCCTTTGTTTTTTAACTTAACCGTAAACTCAGTCGGTAAAAACTCATATACCTTCCTTTGTGTGGAAAACTCCAAGACTTCAATATCTCTGATGGCATTCGGTACCCGTACTTCTACCAAAATTAACGAAGCGGTTGCCCCAATTACTTTTGTCTCTCCGGCTACTGCCGACACGTCGTCATTTTTCCGCGAAAAAGTTACTGCATAATAATATCCAAAGGCCGCTTCCTCCGGTACAGTTATCGTTGCTGTAATCGTTTTCCATTCATTGGGGTTAATTTCAAAGTAGTCTTCCGAAAATGTCATCCAGTCAAAATAATTATCTCCGGTTTCCCTATCCGTCAAACGTGGTTTCCCTTCATCTCCGTAAGCCGAAAACTTCATCAATCCCACCTGAAGTGTTTCCGGCTGGCTACCGCCATTTTTGATTTTTAATTGAGCTGATACCGTCACTCCAGGAGTTGTTATCAGATTAATTGGTAGGGGAGACACTACTAAACTCAAACCTTCCAACGCCCACACATCACCAACAGAAAAAAAACCCAAACCAAGAATTGCCAATAATATTTTTAGTTTCACTTAGAAATTTCCGGCCCCAACAACTGTCCAGGTATCAGTGTAATCATTGGCGGCTGCCTTAGTCGCTACCATTGTTGCATGAGCCCTTAGCCAGACCGTATCACCATTAGTTTTCCCGGTTCTGGCAGCAAACGGCTGAAAAACACTGGTAAAAGTCCCTCCAGTAGTTGACCCGTCCCCACCATACTCCGCATCGGCCGTCAAAGTACCTCCACCGGTTCCCGAAGTCACCCCCACATCCAACACATAGCAATCAGTACCGACAGCACAAGGCTCCGCCGCTCCATTAATCGTCCCCGAAGTACCGATACTTTCCCCAGCCACTACCGACGTCAAAGCTTGATTCAAAGACTTTATCCATCCTGTCCACCCCTTAGCCGCATTAGTTGTCACTGCCACCGAAATTCCATTGGTTGACGACACTGAATCGGACGCCAAATCAGTGGTAAAAGCATCGGTGTTCCCCGACAAAGTAAAAGTAAACGTCGGCGGCACATTCGCCGTAATTACCACCTGATCATTAGATATAATTCTCGAAGTCACCGTCGTTGTATCCACCGTCGAATCACCCGCGTCCAACGTTGATATCGTATCCAAATAAGCCCCGGCTGCCGGTGTTGTTACCCCCATCCCAGTTCCGACCGTTAGCAAATTAAAAGCGTATGTCGTTCCCACCGTCAAATCAGTACAAACCACCGTAATGCTGGTTCCAGCCCCCACTGCCGCCCCAATCCCAGGCAAAGCTATCGCATTTGTCGGCAACGACGTTGTTGTCGCCGATTGACCGGTCCCTACTGTGGCCGAAGCAAAAACCAACTTAACCTTAGTCTCCGTCCCCACCGTCAATGGTACTATAACCACCTGTAAACCCGACAGTTTACCTGTCATAATCCGGTCGTAACGTAACACCGCTTTAGTAAACGACGCCGCCAAAACCGGATTAACCGACATCCCCATTAAAACCACCAAAACAACCACTCCCAAAAACCCACTCAAAATGTCCTTCACAAAATTCTTTGACATAATTCCTACATTAAATATGCAATAGATCCAACCCCAATGTCAAGCAACAGCTCAATAATTTGCCGCCACAATCACTGTCAATGCTTCCGTATAATCACCCGCCGCCGGCGTATCATTGTCCGATTTGGCTTTAACTAAAAACGAACCTCTGCCTGACGTCACCGGTCCGTTGACATAAAAAATTTGTCTCACCAAAGTGTCTGTCAACCCCACAATATCACCGGACCCAATATAAAAAGCATCTGCCGTTAATTGACTGACACTCGACACCTGAACTCCAAACCCATTATCCAAATTTGATAAATCACCACTAACTGAAGCAATAGTATAGCCTACTGCCAAACTTTTTAAACCGGCATTTTGGCCATAAACGAACACGCTACCCCCCGCCGCCGCATTAGTATCAACACTAACCCAAACCTTTTCATCGCTGGTCACCACACTTCCCGGATACAGACTACTCAAAGCCACCACATACGGCGGTGTTGTGGCCACATCAGATGCCGACACATCAATATCAAAAGTCAATGTTGGATTAGCTGTCGCCACCCCATCACTTATCGGCCCCCAAGCCGATTCCGAAAAACTTCCTTGCATCGATCTTACTTTTACTTTATACGTTTTCCCCGGATCTAATCCTAAAATATCAAACCCTCCGGTATCACCCAACTGTAAAAAAGTCTGATAGTCAGCGATTCCATAACTATCAACCAAAGAATGATCAGTCCCGCTGATATATTTTGTCGTCACAAAATCATCATCCGAAATTGCCATCACATATTTTGTATCCGGTGGCAAAGTCGATCCACCCGACTCATTGTTAACCACCAATTTCAATTTATTATAGTAACTTCCTGGATTTGATAATGTCGGACTTATGGGAGTAGGGGATTGCCTTTCAAACGCCAGCCCTGCTCCCAAACTAAAACTCGATCCGACCATCATATTGTTATCCAATTGGCCTACCCGCGCCTGATACTGATAGTTTGGCGATGTTCCGCCGTTTATTCCTCCACCGCCAAAAGTGTAACCTTCCAGCTTATAACTGCTTCCCGCCGGAAACGCCAACAATGTCATCAACATCCAACTAAACCACATTTTTTCTCTCAATTTTTAACACGATCATACTCCAAATTATGACATTAAACATCGCCAACAACAGATACGGCCAAACCACCATCGATGCCATTTTATAAAAAAACAACACTTGCCAAATCAAAAACACCATCACTGTCATTCCACCCACCAGCTCAAACAATTCCTTTTTCCACAACCGAACATTTTGATTACCATCATCAATCCTTTCCAGCTCCACCACCAGGTTACCCATATTTAACGCCTCAGCCGAATATTCAATTGTTTTAGAAAAATAACCCGGAGCTAACACCTTAAAAATTACCTTTTCTTTGGTAGCCTTGGTTTCACAGTCAAATTCTCCCAGTTTATCCGTTCTGACTTTATCTTTACCAATATAAATCACCGCTCCGGCAATTCTTTTTTTAGTCAACCCATCGACTACCTTTCCCAAACGATCGTTTTTCCTTTGACTTAACAACCACCATGGCACCATCAACCAACCAATCCCATTCCATCGCCCCACCATCATCAATACCAGCAATAAAGAAACAATCACCTGGAACATTTCTACTAAATTAAAAAAACGTCCCGATTTAGATAAATCGTTGTAATACACCCGATTATATTTAAAAACATCGGTCATAATTTGGCCATACTCCGACATCTTGGTTAATACCGAAAATGGCTTTTTGTCCAATCTTACTTCTGGAAAACCCTCAGCTCCGCCCATCCCGACATTAAAATCAACCGATTCATCCTGATAACTGATTGCTGATACTTCCATCCGATAGCCACCCTTTGGCAGGGGAATTGCCAAGATACCGTCAGCCTCGCTAAAGCTTGGATTAATTAACCCTCTGATTTGTGACGGTAATGGCTGATACACCGCTGAATTTTCATTATATTTACTAAAAAATATTCTCGCCCCTTCCACCGGTACACCCTTGGCATCCAGCACTCTGATCGGTTTAACCGTCTTTAAATTACCTACTTTCTGTTCCTTTATCCCTCCAAAAATATCCTCAATAATTACATACATTTCATAATAACCGGGGAATCCGGGGCTAACCAGCTGTCCAAAATGACCCCCATTTTTACCAATTTCCATCAAGTTGTTTTCCGTCGAATTTGGTTCGGCACCAATCACTGAAATTATTCCCAAAACACGGCTATTTCGTACTACCACTTTAGCTGTTTTTATTTCCTTTGGCTTTTTTAAATCAAGTTTTATCGAATAAACCTGTCCTGTCTGAATCACCACCTCAGCACCTATTGTGTTCTCGTCAGCCGCATCAGCAATAATCACATCATGAGATGTTACCAGCACCGAGTCCAATATTACTTCAGCAGTACTGTCAACCTCCGGTGTTCTAAAAGTAAACATATCCGAAATTACGCGTTGACTTCCCTTATTTGCCTCAACCACAAAATAATAATCATTCCCCGGTTTCAATTGATCCAATTTCAATAAATCACTTTTTAATTTATTGACCGACGTCAGCGATTGATTTAAAAAACTAACGGAATTGCCATATCGAATCCTGATTGTATCCGGTTGAACATTAGTATTCACTTTAATTTGAACCGCAGAGCTACTCAAGGTCACCATTCCTACCCTGTCTATTTTAATTTTTTCTGCCGGTTTTGACGTTGGTATTGCTGTCGCTGTTGCTCCGCCCGGCCCACCAGTCGGTGGAATACTCGTCGGTGTTGGCGACGGTATCGCGGGTATTTGATATCGATACTCCAGTGTTTTTTGATCACTTACCGTTATTACATTAGCCCCGCTCAAATCCGTCGAAACCAAATAACTAACTTTGCTTGACCCACTGTAATTATTGTTAGTCTTTAAACTAAAATTAATTTTTTGATCCTGTAAATTAATCGGAAAAGAATTTATCGTCCAAGCAATTGTCCGATTGTTTAAATCAATCACCGGAATAGCTCCACCGTACGCCGTCCCTCCACTCCCAATAACATACTCCAAACCATCAACTGTCGCTATTGGCGACCCCTCAATCGTCCCTTGTGTCCAACTGGCAGTAATCACCATCGGCCGAACCGAATAAGGCAACAATGATCCATAAGTTATTTCATAATCTATTTGTTTGTCCTGCTCCAAAATACCGTCCGGTGTGACTGCCAACACCAATTGAAAATCTGTCGCTTTCGGCACCACCTTACCTGTCACTGTAATTTGATCGCTCGTCGTTAATGGCGTTTTTACTTCCCGACTGGCATCAACCACTCCACCGCTCAAAGTCTCTACCATCCATTTTTCCGCCATGTCCGTCGCCACTGCCGGATTATCGCTAATTCCACCGGTTATATAAAACCCATACAACACATCACTGCTTAAATCTGTTGAGCTAAAATTTATTGTCCTGTCAGACACTGATTCTACCCCAATTCCCGGCCAAGCCACCACCCCGGTAGGTAAATTATTAGTTGAAATTATTGGCTCAGCCACTGTCCAAGCAGTTCCAACTGTTAATTTTAGTCCGTCGTCTGCAACATTCCGGCCAGTCTTTACCGTCACCAATACCGGCAGGGGAGACTGACCTAATTTCATCCGATCCAGTCTGACCATTGTCTCATCCAATCCTACCGCCCCCACCCCCGACGTTGTCAGAAACCAACACCACAATAGGACTCCCCAGAATCGCTTCATGTAAACAGTATAATATGTTATCGATGTCCAAATTAAAACCAACTCTCTTGGCCGACTCTCTTTTTGACTTTAAGGAAACTCTAAAAAAACGTCAAAAATACATAAAAAACGAATTTCAAGCCTATGGTCTCCAGCTGGCCGAAGAGCTGGATGATTGGAAAAACAAATCACTTTATATTCGTCTGGCCAAAACCACCGACAAACAAATTCTTGAAACCGCCCTAAATTTTATCAAAGACCAGTCTCCTCACACCATAAAATCCCGGGCTAAACTCTTTATGTGGAAGCTAAAACAGCTTAAAAATGGTATATAATACATAGCTCATGAAAAAATATCTATTAATATTATTAATATTAGCCGTACTTTTGGGTTTTTCTACTGGTTATACTAAAATCACTGCCCAATCCGTCAAACCCACTACTGTCAAATACGATTCTAAAAAAGACAAACTGGTTACCCCCACCCGCCAGGACATTACCGATCAAATAACTCTCGCCGGCTCAATCAGCGCCAGTGGCATAGCCAACTTAAGATTTCAAAATCCGGGAAAATTAGTTTGGGTTGGTGTCAAGGTAGGGGACAAAGTTAAAAAGTGGCAAGCCATTGCCGGTCTTGATCAGCAACTTCTAAAAAAATCTCTTCAAACCCAATTCAATAACTATCGCACGCAGTTCAGTCAATTTTGGGATACTCAAAAAACTTACAAAGATATGGTCATTTCTGATACTATTCAAAGAATTTTGGACCGCAGCAATTATTCCCTCGACAATTCCGTCATCAACTATGAAATCGCTGACATGGCCATCAAAGAATCAACTCTGGTATCTCCTATTGCCGGTGTCGTCGTCGGTGTTGACCAACCCGTTGCCGGCGCCAACATCAGCCCCACCAACGCCAGCTTTACTATTGTTGACCCCAATACTATTTACTTTACCTCTGAGGTCGATGAAGATACTGTCACCAAAATTGCTTTGGGAAATTCCACCACCATTAATCTTGATAGTTTTCCCGACTCTCCCATTAATGCCAAAGTTGATTATATCTCTTTTGCCCCAATCACCGGCCAATCTTCCACTGTCTATGAAGTCCGTTTTTCTTTACCCGTCAACAACCAAGATTTAACATACCGTCTGGGAATGAACGGAGACGCTTCTATCTTCCTGAAAAAATCAACCAATGCCATCACTATTCCTATTGATGCCATTTATGACGATAACGGTCAAAGCTATGTTTATCTGAAATCAGACAAAGAACTCGTTCGTCAAAATATTACCATCGGCATTGAAACCGACACTGACGTTGAAGTATTATCAGGCTTAACCGGCAATGAAACCATCGTCATCAAAAACCAATAAAGCACCAATTGTTTTGGAATTGGTCGACGTTGTTAAAACCTACACCTCCGGCAACACTATCTTCAATGCTCTTGACGGAGTCTCTTTGGCTATTAGAAGGGGTGAATTTGTTTCTATCACCGGTCCGTCAGGTTCGGGGAAATCAACTCTGATGCACATTATTGGCCTTTTGGACAATCCCACCTCCGGCCAAGTTCTTCTCGATGGTCAAAATATTTCCCATCTTAAAGAGCATGAAATGGCTAAAGTCCGTAACATCACTCTCGGCTTTGTTTTTCAACAATTTAACCTTCTGACCAAAACTTCCTCTCTGGAAAACGTCACTCTGCCTCTTCTCTATTCCGACATTCCCAAATCAAAACATCAGGATTTAGCTGTCGAAATGCTAACTAAAGTCGGCCTCGCCGACAAATTAAAAAATACCCCAGCTCAACTTTCCGGCGGCCAACAACAACGGGTCGCTATTGCCAGAGCCCTTATTAACGATCCTAAAATTATTTTGGCCGACGAACCCACCGGCAATCTCGACTCCAAATCGGGTCGAGAAGTCATGGCTCTTTTTCATTATCTTCATGAAAAGGAAGGTCGAACTATCGTCTTGGTCACTCACGATCTGGATCTAGCCAAACAAGCCGAACGCATCATTATTATTAAAGACGGCAAAGTCCAACATGTTTAACCTAAAACCATCTATTGGCGATCTTCTCCGCTCCAGTTTTCGTTCCATTTTGAAAAACAAAGGTCGGACTGTTCTTACATCACTCGGCATAATTATTGGCGTAACTTCGGTAATATTATTAACATCCATTGGAAATGGCCTGACTATTTACATCAACCAGCAATTTGAAAGTTTAGGTACCAATACCGTTTTTGTTTCACCCGGAAAAATTTTCAATGATAACGGCGGTTTCAATAATCAAGGTGGTGGACGTTTAGTTACCACCAATTTTACTCAAAAAAACATCAACGACCTCAAACGCAATCTTCGGGGCAACGATGTTCTCCCTATCTCGGTTGCTCAAGTCGACATCAAATCCAACACCACCACCAAAAAAGACATCAGCCTAGTGGGCTCTACCTATCAATACGGTATTGCTACCAACAATCTGCCCAGTGCCAACAACGGCCGGATTTTCACCGCCGAAGAAGAATCGAAAAAAAGCAACGTTATTGTCTTAGGCAACAAAGTTGCCACTGAGCTTTTTCCCGGTGGCAATGCCGTCGGTAAAAAAGTCATCATTAAAGGCAAAACCCTCAAAGTTATCGGCGTCAACGATAAAAAAGGCGGTACCTTTGGTGGTCCCGACACCGACAGTCAAGTCTTTGCTCCCATCGGTCTGGTCCACGACATTTCCGGCAATCAAAATATTCAACAAATATTAATCAAGACCCCTTCAAAAGATCTGGTGGAATCTACCAAAAAAGAAATTTCCACTATTCTCCTAAAAACTTACGACCAAGATGCCTTTACTGTTTTCGACTCTTCCCAGCTTCTCAATTCCATTAATTCCATTATCGGTACTTTAACTATTGCCCTCACCGGTATTGCCGCCATTTCACTGGTCGTCGGCGGCATTGGCATTATGAACATTATGCTAGTTACTGTCACTGAACGCACTCGGGAAATCGGTCTCAGAAAAGCTATTGGCGCCTACCCCCGGGCTATTCTTTTACAATTTTTATTTGAAGCAGTAATTCTATCCGCTTTTGGCGGACTGATTGGCATTATTTTGGGAACTTTGGGCACCCTAGCTATTAATAACTTTTTTCCGGCCAGAATCACTCTTCAATCAATCACCCTCGCTTTCGGTGTTTCTTCTCTGGTTGGCGTAATCTTTGGCGTTACTCCCGCCCGCCGTGCCAGCAAATTATCTCCCATCGAAGCCCTACGTTACGAATAATATACAAAACGACTATCTTTGATATATAATAACCCCATGTCATACTACTGCAAAGACATCTGTCCACTTCCTTGTAATCTCAACGTTACCGTTACTCCAATCTTATTCAGTAACAATTTTCTCCGACGTCGTATATTAATCGAAAATCACCAACCCTATACTTCTGTCAAAATTGACAACAATCCATCCCTGGCTACTCAAGGTTTGAAACTTCCTCCCGACTCAATAGCTTGTAAAGATATGGTCGAACTTCTTCAATTTGCCACTTCACCAAATAAACGCGGTGGTACTCGAGGACAAACCGTAATCTGCAAATATCATGATGTAAAATTCTGGGGATCTGCTGGTAGCTAATCCAAATAAATTCAGGAGAGTTCTGTTTTCTGTTATTATTATTTAGTGAAAGACGAATTAAAGCAGCACTTTACCCCGCTGTTAGCCATTTTTGCGGTTACTTCCATTTTTTGGATCTTCACCAAAACACCTTGGTACAACTTTGTCTATCTCTTTTTTGGCCTAACTTGGGGTGCATTTTTACTCGATATTGATCACCTGATCTATTGGCTTTACCTCAACCCCAACACCGAAGAAAGTCGCTTGGCCCAAATTGCATATAAAAAAGCTGATGTTATCTCTTTACTGAAATTACTTGAATCCACCCACAAACAACATACCAGTCTTATTTTTCATCACTACTTTTTTCAAGTTGTCTTAGCCATTATTTCCATCTTTATCTTTACCAGCAGTAGTAGTATTTTAATTAAAAGTCTTATTCTCAGTTTAAATATTCATCTATTGATCGACGAAATTAAAGATTATCAAACCGACAAAAAACATCTCCAAAATTGGCTGTTTGCCCGCGAGTCCAAACAACTTTCTCTCAATTTTTTAGGAAAATACATTATTTCTTTCGCAGTTCTCTGTCTTATTTTCACTCTACTTTTGATTAACTCCCACTAATGAACGAACTCACTCCTGAACTTTTTACCGAGGTTAACAAACATCTCTTTTCTACCGAACAAAAAAGTTTAATTGCCGACGTCGCCCTTATTCGTGAACATCTCCAAAAATTTGACCATATTAGTGACTATTCCTTTTTAGTTTCACCCGTTTCGAAAGCTTACGAAGGTTATCTTAAAGATTTTTTTCTCCGGGTCGGAATTATTGACGACTATGCTTACAAAAGCGATCGTTTCCGTGTTGGCAAAACCCTCAACCCTTCGCTTCGCTACAAACGTTTTTCCATTTACCAAAAATTAATTGATCTTGACGCCAAAGGCGAAGAATTAGCCGAAATTCTCTGGACCGCCTGGAAATACGGCCGCAATGAAATCTTTCACTATTTCCCCGGATCTTTAAAAAATATCGATCGCCCCGAAGCTGAAGACAGAATCGCTTTAGTTTTCAAAGCCATTATTGAATCCGGTAAATTTCTCCAACTCCACCTCGACAATCAGGATCTCGAACCTCTGATATAATAGCTCATGACTCAAAAAATCGTCGTTGACCCAAACAAATGTATCGGTTGTAATACTTGTTGTTTAATCGATCCGGATACTTTCGAGCTCGATCCCGCTGACTACAAGGCTAAAGTCAAGCAACAACCTGCCGTTATCAACGAAAAAACTAAATCTGCCATCGATTCTTGTCCGGTTGTTGCCATTTCAATAGTTGACGAGGCGTGATATTCTCTTAATTACTATGAAAAAAGAAACCACCACCAGCTATATCAAAATTCCTACCACCGGAGTTATTTTTTTCTCTATCCTCCTGGCAGCAGTTTCATTTTTTGCCGGTTTTTCCTACGTAAAATTAAAGTCCACTGATACCGCTTCTACCTCTACCTCAACCGCCACTGCAGTTTTTGCTGCTTCTAAGACCAACAAACCTGAACTTAAATTCTTTGTCATGAGTTTTTGCCCCTATGGCAACCAAATAGAAGATGTTCTTCGTCCGGTATTTGATTTACTGGGTTCTAAAGTCGATATCACTCCCCATTATATTTTTGAAAAAGTCAGCGACTTAAACAGTTTCTGTGCTTCTAGCTCCGGTGACCCCAATCAATGTTCCACCTACGTTACCAGCGGTTATTTCAAAACCGAAGCTGAATGTAAGCAAACTATCACCCAAAACGTCGCTAAATGTAAAGACGAAAAATCTTATATTAAAGCCGGCAACGCCTTTTATGCTTCACTCCATGGTCGTCAGGAAGCCACCCAAGATGTCCGGGAAATCTGCGCTTGGAACCAAGCCACCGATAAAAAACAGTGGTGGGATTTTGTTGGCAACGTCAACAAAGCCTGTACCTCCCAAACTGCTGATAGCTGTTGGGAAGAACAAGCCAAAAAAGCTGGTCTGGATACTACCAAAATCACCGAATGTTTCAATACTCAAGCCGTTGATCTGATTGAAAAAGAAATCGCTTTAACTACCCAATACAAAGTTCAAGGTTCACCCACAGTTTTAGTTAACGATGTTATCTTTCCTCCGGAATCAGCCTACACTCAGGACGGCAAAGGCTCTCTTAAAATCGGTGATAAAGTTGCCACCCAGGACCAATTCCGCAGCCCCAACGTCATTAAAACCGCCATCTGTGCCTCCTTCAATAAACAGCCGGGAGAATGCAAAACCGCTCTCAAAGATTTAACCGGTACTGCTCCCGCCGCCGGCGCTTGCAACTAAATAAATTTAAACTTAAAAATCCCCCTTATCTGGGGGATTTTTTGTTATAATTATCTGTGATCAAACTTAATTCTCATCAGCTCCGTCAAAGTAGAGTAGGGGAGTCAGCTAAATTACAAAAAGAACTTAAACGAAATCCTATAATTATTGTCCTAGACAATGTTGTTGATACCTACAACATCGGTACTTTTTTTCGATTGGCCGACGCCATTGCCGCTGAAAAAATATATCTATGTGGATCCGTGGTTACACCGCCAAATCTAAAAATTCACCGTAGTTCTATTGGCACCTGGAAATGGATTCCTTGGGAAAACCAACTCTCCACCATTGATTGTTTAAAAAAATTAAAATCAGAAGGCTATCAGATATCTGCCATTGAACAAAATAAAAGAAGTATCAATTATCTAAAGGCCAAATATAAAAAACCAGTTGCTCTTGTTTTAGGTTCTGAAGCCAATGGTATTTCAGCCGAAACTTTAAAATTATGTGATCAAATTGTCGAAATCCCTATGCATGGTATTAATAAAAGTCTCAATGTCCTCGTCTCCGCCTCTATCGTCACTTACGACATTGTCAATAAACTAGCCTAAATATCGGCCAAAATTATGCCTAAACACCCGTCTTTTTGATACACTTCTATACAGTATTATAGCCTATCCTTCCACATATTTTGCCTATTGCCAAGCTATTTTAACCTGGTACAATTAACTTATCTCAATGATTCGGATAATTATTGAAGTTCTTCTCCCTTTCTTCAAGGGGAGATGTCCGAAGGACAGAGGGGTTTAATTTATGGCCGATACTCAAAAATACACTTCTGAACAAATCGTCGTCCTCGAAGGTCTCGAACCGGTCCGTAAACGCCCCGCCATGTACATTGGATCCACTGACATCCGTGGTCTGCACCATTGTTTAACCGAAATCATCGACAATTCTATCGACGAAGCCTTAGCAGGTTTTGCCCACAATGTCTGGATTATCATTCACCCTGACAATTCCGCTACCGTTGCCGACGATGGTCGGGGCATTCCTATTGACATCATGCCCAAATACAAAAAACCGGCTTTGGAAGTAATTATGACTACCCTTCATTCCGGCGGGAAATTCGAAGGCACTGCTTACAAAGTTTCCGGTGGTCTCCATGGTGTTGGCGCTGCCTGCGTTAACGCTCTTTCCAGTCTCTATCAAGTCGAAGTTCGCCGCAATAATCAAATTCATTTCATGGAATTCTCCCGTGGTATCGTTAAAACCAAACTTACCACCATTGACCATACTAAAATTGCCAAACTTGACCAGGTCCTTCCTAAGGATATCACCGGAACCACCACCACTTTCTACCCCGATTCGGAAATATTTAAAGAAACTGTCGAACTTGACACTAAAACCATTGTCAATTCTCTCAAAGATCGTGCCTATCTTACCAGTAAAATATACTTTCACTTTTATGATGAACGTATTGATAGTGAAAAACATTTTTACTTTGAAGGCGGCATTTTATCCCTATTAAGGGAAATAAACAAAGGTAAAACTGTCCTTCATGAACCTATTTACATCCACCGCTCCGAGGAGGGGATTGATGTCGAGGTTGCCATACAATACAACGACTCTTTCCAAGAAAACACCCCATCTTTCGTTAATATCATCAACACCACCGAAGGCGGTACTCATTTGTCCGGATTCAAAACCGCTCTAACTAAATCCATCAAAGATTACGCCGAACGTAAGGAAATGATCAAAAACAAAGATGATGTTATTACCGGTGACGATGTCCGCGAGGGTCTGACTGCCATTATTTCCCTAAAAATGGGCAGTAAAGATCTCCAATTTGAAGGTCAAACCAAAGGTAAACTAGGTAATTCCGAAGTTCAGCCGATAGTCGCCAAAATTGTCCGTGAAGAACTGGATATTTATTTTGAAGAACATCCTGATATTGCCAAAATTGTTGTCAGTAAGGCCCTATTAACCATCCAAATCCGTAAGGCCGCCAAAGCTGCCAAAGATGCTATTATGCGTAAAGGCGCTTTTGACTCCCTTGGCCTGCCCGGAAAATTGGCCGATTGTCAATCAAAACATCCCGAAGAATGTGAAATTTATATCGTCGAAGGTGACTCAGCCGGTGGCTCCGCCAAGCAGGGGAGAGACCGCAAATTTCAAGCCATTTTACCGCTTTGGGGTAAAGCCTTAAATACCGAAGGTATGCGCCTTGATAAAATTGTTGGTTCCGACAAATTAAAAGATTTGATTATTGCCTTAGGCATGGGTATTGGTGACACTTTTGATATTAACAAATGTCGCTATCACCGGATTATCCTAATGGCTGATGCTGACGTTGATGGTGCTCACATTTCCACTCTGCTTCTGACTTTCATGTTCCGCCATCTGCCTGGCTTGGTCGAACACGGTTTCGTCTACATCGCCATGCCGCCACTCTATCGGATCAAACAGGGAAAAAATATTAACTACGTTTACACCGATGAGGAAAAAGAAACATTTCTAAAAAAACTGCCTAAATCATCCGATAAAATAGACATTCAACGTTACAAAGGCTTAGGAGAAATGAACCCAGTTCAACTTTGGGATACCACCATGAATCCGGAAACCCGAATTCTCAAACGCATCTCCATTGGCGACGCTGTCAAAGCCGATGAAATTTTTCGCATTTTAATGAGCGAAGATGTCCCCCCCCGCAAAAAATTTATCGTTACCCACGCCCATTTAGCTAATTTGGATATTTAAATTATGCCCGATGACACAAACAAAATAGTTAACGATACTCCTGCTTTTATCAACAATGAAGGCAAAATTCTTGACGTCGATATTGTCCCGGAAATGGAGAAATCCTATCTCGATTACTCGATGAGCGTTATCGTCTCCCGTGCCTTACCCGATGTCCGCGACGGTCTCAAACCTGTTCACCGCCGGATAATCTATGCTATGAATCAATTGGGCTTATCCGTCACCGGCAAAAACGTCAAATGCGCCGCCATCGTTGGCGATGTTATGAAATCCTACCATCCTCACGGTGACAGCTCCATCTATATGGCTCTGGTTCGTATGGCCCAAGATTTTTCTATGCGCTATCTTTTGGTCAAAGGTCAGGGAAACTTTGGTTCCATTGATGGTGATCCGCCGGCCGCCATGCGGTATACCGAAGCCAAAATGGCCAAAATGACCCCGGAGATGGTATCAGACATCAACAAAGAAACCGTAGATATGATGGATAATTACGATGGTTCAACTCTCGAACCCACCGTTTTGCCCGTCCGCGTCCCCAATTTATTGTTAAACGGCGCCGAAGGTATCGCTGTCGGTATGGCCACCCGGATTCCGCCTCACAATCTCAAAGAACTCTGCCTTGGTTTAAATCTGATGTTAGACAAAGCCACGCTCGAAAAAGTGTCCAATCCTATTGAGCTCAATCCCATTTTAAACAAAAACCAAACTACCGTCGACCAAGTCCTCAAACCTGTTCGTGATCTGGAACAAGTCCATTTTAATTTTGAAAGCTCCGCCACTATTGAGGAATTAATTAAATTAGTTCAAGGCCCCGATTTCCCAACATACGGCGAAATCTACGGAAAACAGGGGATTATCGACATGTATTCTACCGGTCGGGGAAAATTTGTTCTCCGCGGTAAAACCAATATTGAAGAAACCAAATCCGGCAAAATCCGTATCATTATTTCCGAGTTACCCTATCAGGTCAACAAATCCGAGCTGGTCTTAAAAATCGCCGAGCTGGCCCGTGATAAAAAAATCATCGGCATTTCTGATCTTCGTGACGAGTCCGACCGTCACGGTATTCGGGTAGTCATCGAGTTAAAAAAAATCAGCAAACCCAAAAGTATACTCAATAAAATTTTTAAATATACCGCCCTCCAATCGTCATATTCCGCCAATCTTTTGGCTTTAGTCAACGGTGTTCCTCAGACATTAAACCTCCGCCAGATTTTACTTTTGTTCCTCCGTCATCGTGAACAAATTATTCGCCGTCGAACAATATTTGACTTAAAGTCAAACTATCTCCGGGCTCATATTCTTGAAGGTCTCAAAAAGGCTCTCGATGTTATTGATGAAGTTATCAAAACCATTCGAGCCTCTAAAAGTACCGATGATGCCCGCGACAATCTTATCGCAAAATTTAGTTTTACCGATCTCCAAGCCAACGCCATCTTGGAAATGCAACTTCGCCGCTTAGCCGCTCTGGAACGGCAAAAAATTGACGATGAATATTCCGAAGTCACCAAAATTATTACCGATCTTACTGCCATTATCACTGTTGCCAATAAAATGGTTAGCGTTATCAAAACCGAAAACACCGAAATCATGGAAAAATTTGGTGATACCCGTCGAACCAAAATTTACATCAAAGGATTAGACGATTTCTCCGAAGAAGATCTCGTCCCTAACGAAGAAACCCTCGTCACCATCACCCGTACCGGATATATCAAAAGAGTCCCCAAAGAAACCTACCGCACTCAACAACGTGGTGGCGTCGGCGTCACCGGCATGACTACCAAAGCTGAAGACGAAATTGAAAACATGTTGTCAGTCGAAACTCATGACAACTTGCTTTTCTTTACCAACAAAGGCCGTTGTTTCAAAACCAAAGTTTGGGATGTTCCCGAAAGTACCCGCCAATCAAAAGGTCAAGCTGTCGTCAATCTTATCAATATTGTTTCCGGAGAAACCGTTCAAGCAGTCTTACCGGTCCGCAAAACCTCCTCAGCCAAATACATTCTCCTCGCTACCAAAAAAGGTACCGTTAAAAAAACCGCCTTAGACAAATTCAACAATATCCGCCAATCGGGTTTAGCTTCAATTAAACTCGATCCCGGCGATGAACTAATATGGGCCAAACTAACCTCAGGCAACGACCAAGTCTTTATGGTCACTTCCCGGGGCAAGTGTATCCGTTTCTCTGAAGCCGATACTAGACCGATGGGTCGCCACACCCGCGGCGTCAGAGGAATTATGCTTAAAGATGGAGACTTTTTGGTCAGTATGGACATCGTTCCTCAAACTCTAACCGCTGCCACCTTAGAAAAACAAGGTAAAAAATTCTTCCGCCACCTACTTGGCGTCACCGAAAATGGTGTCGGTAAACGCAGTGATGTTTACCTTTACCCACTACAAAAACGTGGAGGTATCGGTGTAAAAGCTGCCAACCTCTCACCCAAAACCGGTAATTTGGTGACTGCCTCCGTCGTCAGTGAAACCGATTCAACAGTCTTACTGGTCTCCAAAAAAGGCGTCACTATTAACTTACCTCTAGTAAATATCCCCACCTTATCACGAAATACTAAGGGTGTCATCTTGATGCGCTTCAAATCTCCCGAAGACAAGGTCAGTGCCATGACCATCCTGGCTAGCTAATCCATTTAATTATAGGCTTTAGTTAATTTTATATATAGGATATTATATTTTATAAAACAATTGTTAAAGCCATACCTAAGGTAATTTCAATTAGTCGGCAGTAGGGGAGTAAACCGAATATTATAAGCTGTATATTATAAGACAGGGCTGTTTAGCAGACAAACATGTTCTTTGCTAACATACCAAGTAATTCTAATATTACCCACAAGTAGGGATAAAATGTCTATTAATGATATATTCTATATCAAATGATACCGGCCAATTCCTATAACCCAAAACCCTCTCCCTTATAGGTCCACATCAGTTACACATATTTTCCTACTTGTTTCCTGAGTGAAATTTATCATGAACTTCACGCAATCGGGCATCGGTAATATGGGTATAGATTTGAGTTGTGGCAATATTCTTGTGACCCAAAAGCTCCTGTACTGATCTCAAATCTGCCCCGGCCCGCAGCAAATCAGTCGCCATCGAATGCCGTAGGGTATGAGGAGTAGCATCCACCGGAATCTTAGCCAGCCTCACATAATGCTTCATTAATCTTTGAATTGACCTCACCGACAATCTCATTTTTTCATCATTAGCAGTAACCGCATTCTTGCCAGGATTGTGAATAAACAGGGGTTTATACTTATCCATTCGGTTACGAAGATACCTTTCCAAATACTCTGCCGCCTGTTTACTAATAAATACCAATCTTTGCTTTCCGCCTTTTCCAATCACTCCAAATTCCCGAGTCTTTAAATCCACCTGGTCACGGTCTAAACTGGCCAATTCCGACACCCGCAATCCGGTAGAAAACAACAATTCCAATATCGCCTTATCCCTCAAACCATTACTGGTTGATAATAGTGGCTGATTTAATAATCTAACCATCTGCTCTTTGTCTAGGAACTTCAAAGAATGGTCTGTGTTCTTGGGTACCTCTAGCTTTTCCGGAGCCAAACAGGCAATGTCATTTTTAACACACCATTTTAAAAATGACCTCAGCGCGATAACATAATACCCCTGAGTTACTGATTTCATTTCACCATCAACCCCTGGCAGTCTCGACAAATACAACCGAAAACTCCTAATTGATTCCTTGTCAATATCGTTAATAACCGGCTGAGTTCCTTTTTGTTTTTCCAAGAATTCTAACAACATGGTTAAATAATGATTGTAGTTTCGAATGGTTAGTTTTGAGACGTTCCTCTCCACCTCCAAATATTCCAGAAACCGTCGCTCTAACGTCACTAAATCGTTATTCATATCTTTATATTACTCCCATTTTTTTCAAACGTTGTTTCTAAGGGCTCTAGTGAGGTCATCTATATTTTTAGCCTATTTTTAGGTAATTATTATAACAGGGGACTTAAAAAGACATTTTATACCTGGCATCCAAGCTTTATCATCGGCTTGCCAACTAGAGGATAAACGCCCTTTATTTAAATCATCTTAATCTTCTTTTTTTCTATTTATTATTCATTGTTTGTAATTTGTAATTTGTTATTTGTATTTTTTTGAGTACTCCCCTCTACTCTCAATTTTACCATAGTCGCAAAAGATACATTGTGCGACATAGTGTTTTGGAATACCCCTCCACTAGGGAAGTAGTAGTTTACCCCACCTCCTTCTTCTCACTAACATTAGTAATTAGTCATTAGTAATTAGTAATTTGTCTTGTTGTTCTCTCTTCTACTACTCCTCTTTAGCTTCGAAAGTGATACATTGGCGGATTTTACGGTTATCCACATAGACTATATCATTATGTATCATTTAATTCGTGAAAATTATAGGACAAGTCGTGAAAAGATATTAATACTTATAGGATATAATATTATAGGCCACTACCCTACTCCTCTACTCCCCACCCCTGGCACAAAATTTTTTCACTGCTAACCTATCTCTATTTCCACCCTGTTGTAACCACCACCGCCAGTACAATCGCCACGGCAATCCAAATATACTGTAACCAAATTCGTTTAAACAACCGGTCTCGAATCGCCGCCTGAATCAATCCCGCCAATACATAAACCATCGATACTAAATATACTGAAGTTTTAAAAATTCCAATCGGCCAAAAAGACAATACTAATGCAATTTCTGCCAAAGATAAGCCAGAAATTAGCGCATAAGCCCATCTCATTTGCTTTTTCCCATCATCCGCCAATTCAATTGCCACCGACCAAAAATGGTACAAAAACAACCACGTTCCTATTACTCCAACCGCCACAAAATTCAACCACGGGCTCATTTTAAACGAATAAAGACTATTAAACGCCATAAACGCCGTCATAATCATAATAATCAAACCTACCGTATACGCCGCCCGATAAAGCGGCACTGTCCGAAAACCAATTGCCACCCAAAACACATTCTCTACCAAAAACATTACATAAACTATCACCCCAAAGAACAAACTAACTAACAAAGTCAACCACCAGCTATTCGGCAACAACACCGCAAACATCCCAAAACTGATAAAAAACAATACCGGCAACATTGCTGTCATCATCCGGTTAAAAAAATCAGTCGTAAAAATAATTCCCAACCCAAACCAAAAACAAAAAACCATTAACACTACCCCTGCCAGCAATCCAAAATACCTCGATTCATAGGGTAATGTTAAAAACGACCAAAAACCAATCGCTGACACCACCGAAGAAATTATATATCTGACTCTTTTATCCATGATAATCAAAACCGGCAAAAACATTAACCACATCGTCATTTTCCTCTAGCTCATCGATAAAATCCATCATTTTCTCCAATTCCTCCGAATACTTTAACTCCACCGGTGTTCTGGCTCTCATCACCACCCCCGATTTAACCACTACCATCCCCAATTCACTAGCCCTCTTTGCCACTGTTACCACGTCCTCCGGTTTTGTTAGAAGCCCATTTTCTTCAATTTCTTCCACTCCGGCATCAATCAACTCCAGCTCTTTCTCCGGATCAAATTTTTCCAACTCCACCTCCCCTACTTTCTCAAACAAAAAAGACACTGAATTACTTTCACCTAAATTTCCATTATAATTTCTAAATATCAACTTAATTTCGCCCAATGTCCGGTTCTTATTATCCGTCTCCACATCTATCAAAATAGGGACTGAGCTTGGTCCGAACCCCTCCAATAGCATTGTCACCAAGTTTGCTTTCCTTTCTTCAAATTTCTTTATCAACCTGTCAATATTCTCCTTGGGCATATTCGCTTCTCTGGCCTTTTCTACCGCTGTCCGTAAAGCCGAATTTGACTCCGGATTCGAATTACCCCCATTCGTTCTGATCGCCGTCAAAATATTTTTAGCATTTCTAGTAAACGCTTCACTTCTTTTTTTATCCTGAGCTCCTTTCCGATTTTTGATATTGGCCCACTTAGAATGTCCTGACATAATTTCTACTTATTATAGCTTTGATAGTTTATCATTTCCGCCCACACCTCACCAAAATAGATTTCCACTTCTCCGTTTTCCAACTTATCATCCACTATTGTTTTACATTCCGGAAACATCGCCTTTAACCACTCACTTTTATCCCCGCTATTTTTTCTTGTTAAACAATTATCCGAAAAATCTTCACTAACATTAATAACATCAACCACCGCTAGTCCGGACCTCTCCAATGATTTTGCCACAAAAGAACCCAAGCCGTCGGCTTTACTGGCATTCCCCACTGTAATATTTGTTTCCTGATTAATCAAACTGGTTTCAGCCATATCTCTTTGCATAATTTCGTCAACCACTTCATCACCATCGGCTACTGCTAACACTTCTTTTTTAAATAGCCAATTTCCACTATTCCACCGATAATTCAGCCATTGTTTTACTCCCCAATATTTCCACAACTCCTGATTACTCAGCTCTCCATTCCATTCTGTTTTCCATAAAACCGCCTCCGGCCTAAATCCATAATTTAAAAATAAAATCAAAGACGCTTTATCTGTTTTTTTCTCCTGTTCCAATAATTTTTTTATTCGGTCGCTTCGATACCAACCCAATCCCCCGGGAACCCAGACTTCCCTTTCCCCCGACAGCTCAACCAAATTAATCATTCTTCTTTCCGGCGAAATATTGATCATCGATATTCCATCATCAGTCACCACCGCCAATCTCAAATCTAAAAGCTGTTCCCCTGCTGGTTTTTTCAAACACCACCAACCAATCAATATCCCCAAAACTATCACTATCGGCAAGATCTTAAATTTTCTCAGCATTCTCCAAAATATTTTTTAACTCTGGTATTAACTCTACCTTAATTATCAACCTTTTTTTTGTCACCGGTTGGTTAATTTCCAAATAATAAGAGTGTAAAAACGGTCTGTCCAACCAACTTACCTTTTCTCCTCCATACAATCCATCCCCAATAATCGGATATTTTAAATATTTTAAATGAACCCTTATCTGATGGGTCCGACCGGTTTTCAAATCAGCTTCAACTAAACTATATACTTGATCTCTTACCCGATATTTACCCAACAATTTAAATACAGTTCTGGCCATTTTTCCGCTTTCACTTACCTCATAACTATCAAACTTATGTCCCGACCTGCCTATCGGCATTTCCACTTCGGCCTGAAAAGGAAATTCTCCTGAAACCAAAGCCAAATACTTTTTTACCACCCCTCTTTTTCTAAATTGAAACTGTAAATCTACCAGACTATCGACCGTTTTTGCTATCACCAACAAACCCGATGTCCCCTTATCTAACCGATGAACTATCCCCTCCCGCGATAAACCGTTTTGTCGATTATTTTTAACCCATTCTTCCACTGTTTCTACTTCTTTGGTATTTTCATTAGTCGTCACCATCCCTGCTGGTTTATTTACCACCAACATCTCCTTATCTTCGTAAACTACTTCGATCTTTTTATTATTTTCTGCCATATATACCACACCACCCCCGCAAATATTAACCAATCAGCTAAATTATTATAAACAAAAGTCCCTGGAATTCTCCAGTAATCCATCACTCCTCCGGTAAGTAGTCTTTCCCCTAAATTCCAGCCACCACCAATAATTATCAATAACAATGCCCAGGATCTCTCTTTATAAAAAACATATACCAATCCCAACCACACTATCAACACCACTACTTCCACTCCCGGAACATTCAAACCAAAGCTTACTCCCCTGTTAAACATTGATTAACTCTCCGCTTCTTTGACACAGTCTATACACATTGTCGTCTCCGGTTTAGCCGCCAACCGGTCGGTATCAATCATTTTACCGCATTTCTCACAGATTCCGTATTTACTAACTTTCATCCTCGTCAACGCCTTTCTTAATTGAACTACTTGTTTTTTAACAAAACCAACCTTAATTTCACTATCAAAATGCCCGATTTGTTCATCCAAATCCTCTTCCGTTGAATTTCTCAAACCGCGAAATTCATCCTTAAATGGATCTGCTTTACTAATACTCTTCTCCGCTTTTTTCATTTTCACAATTTCTCTCTCCAAAAAATTCCTAATCGGAATTAAAAATTTTTGTGGAAACCTGATTTTTGTTTCTTCTAGTTTCTTTTCCATACCTCTCCAAGGATAACCAATTGGACACCAGAAATCAAACCCATAATTAGATAAAAAATTATTGTCCCTAACCCAGCCCGAAACAACACCGCCTCAGCGGCCAATAATAAAAAAACTATTATCCCACACATTCCAAAAATAAATCCCTTCTTTCCCGACCGATACCATGAATAAGCCCGATAATTCCCCTTAAAAAATGTAGCCAGCGCAAAACCAAATAACATCGTCAACCCAACCAATAATGTTTTCACTTCCCTGTTCCACCACCATTCATTAAAAATTAGTATTGTCATCAAAGCATAAAACATCGCTGTCACATCTTCCAAAAACGCCCACATTTTCCAGTTGTTTACCTTTGACATCCACCAAATCAATAAAAACACCGCCGCCAACCCGCCCTCATAAATCATTCCCGGATTTGCCATTATCTGCCACCATTGTTCCGCCGTCTCCCACTTTCCCCAATTTAATAAACCATAAGCTAATCTCGATCCCACCACAAATGACACCAAACTCGTCCAGCCAAATATCACCACCGCTTTTTCAGTATAGTTCTCCCGCAAATTCCGCCACAACCAATACCAAAAGAATATCACTACCATCACTCTAATTATTCCCAAAATCATAATCTATTTTACCTCATCTCAGTGCCGGGGCGGGGAATCGAACCCCGATGATGTTGCCACCACACGATTTTGAGTCGTGCGCGTCTACCAATTCCGCCACTCCGGCATTAATCTTTTGTATTATCTCATGTCTCAATCTAAAAGTCTCCCTTGTTAAAGGGAGATTTAGAGGGATTTAGTTCTTTCTCTCCACATCAAAAAAGCTAACTTGTTTGCCGTTAAAATACAAATTCATTTGCCCGGTTGGACCGTTTCGGTGTTTCTCAATCGACAAATTGACCATCTCCCGATTATCCTCATCCTCCCGATACAAAAACATTACTACATCAGCATCCTGTTCAATGCTCCCAGACTCCCGCAAATCACTCAATCGTGGTTTACCGCCTCTGGCCTCCATTTGCCGGTTCAATTGTGCTGCCGCCAATATTGGCAATTTCAGTTCCCTGGCCAAATTTTTCAATCCCTGAGAAATCTCACTCACTTCCTGTACCCGATTTTCCCGTGAATATCCATGCATTAGTTGTAAATAATCCACAATAATAAATCTTATTCCCTTATCTACTTGCAACCTTCTGGCCTTGGTTCTCAGTTCCGTTACCGTCAATCCCGGTGTATCATCTATATATAGTGGTGCCTCAGCCAATACTCCCATCGCTTCGGACAAAGAATCAAAATCCGGATCGGACAATTGTCCGGTTTTAAGTTTCCAGGCATCAATTAGCCCCTGTCTTACCAACAATCTATCCACCAATTCTTCCTTGCTCATTTCCAAGGAAAAAATACACGTCGGTAATTTTTCCTCGACTGCCACATGTCTGGCAATATTCAGGGCAAAAGCGGTTTTTCCCACTCCCGGTCGGGCTGCCAAAATAATTAAATTACTATCCTGCATCCCTGCCAACATCGTATCCAAACTCCCAAAACCAGTGGCAATTCCCCTCAAGCCACTCCCCCGCTTTTGCAATTCATCCAGTCTGTCAAAACTGGCCGTCAACACCTCTTTTAATGATGTCGGTACTGATTTTAAATGCTTCTGACTCAAAGAAAATATTTCCTGTTCCGCCATATCCAATAACTCCGGTGTGGCCACCCCTTCATCAAATGCCTTTTCCGTAATCCTTGCTGACGCCGAAATCAGATCACGTTTGGCCGATAATGATTTTATTATTTGACCATAACTCTCAATATTGGCCGAAGTCGGCACATCATTAGCCAATTTACTCAAATACGACTTTCCGCCAATTACCTTCAGAGCCTTTAATTCCCGCAATTTCTCCGCAACTGTCACAATATCAATTGGCTGTCTGGTATTAAACAAAGCCATCATCGCCTCAAAAATCAACCCATTACTTTTTGAATAAAAATGTTCCGGTCTCAAAAATTCTGATACTCCCAAAAAAGCGTCATTGTCAATCAAAATCGACCCCAGGACACTCACTTCCGCTGCTTCCGAATTCGGTGGAATCCTTATTTGATCAGCCAAGTAACACCACCTCCATACCTTCCGGTAACTCTAATTTTTCTACCTTTAATACTTCCACCGGCTCTTTCCCCTCATTATCCGTTTCATCCAAGAAACTCTTTAAACTTTCACTACCCAATGAATACCCATAAGGTATCACATAATTTGCTCCCAATTTTTTAGCCATGTTAATAATAATCTTGGCCTTTCCCCCGTTTTCCTCGCCAACATCAGCCAACAACACATCCACTTCCCCTACCTTCTCGATCTTTTTATCACTCAATTGTTCTGTTAACTGTGATACTAGCCCCACTCTTACTCCGTCAACATAAATTATATAAAACAACCCCCCAGTATCTCCGGTTTTAATCCCCGTAATTTCTATTCCTCCCACCTCATATTCTCCCGGCCCGGCAATTACTACCGCGTTATCTGTTTCGGTCATTATGTTCCTTGTTTCCGAAAATAAATGAATTCGTGCCGTCTGTTTTGTCTCACTTTCCGGGTTAATCAATAATGATTCCTTTTTTCCCTTAATCAACAACGATTTTTTGTTTAGTCTTTTTATCTCCATGTCTGATTTTAACATTGTCCCCGAGCCTCTGTGGTATCATACTGACAGTCAAATTTATGCTCAAGGACATTATCCTCGCCATCATTTTGGGTACCCTCCTCGGTTTCGGTCTTACCGGAGGTTATTTTGCTGTCAAAAAATCCTCCTCAACCGCTACCATTGCCCCCACAACCGTCACCCCCACTGTTCAAGTCACATCACTCAAGTCCACTCCAACACCCGATATACTAACTACTCAAAACAATCAAATTACCATAGTCTCACCCCAAAACCAAAGTATCGTCACCACTTCCAAAATTACTATTAAAGGGGCCACTTCTCCCAATAGTTATCTAGTAATTACCTCCCCCGTAAAATCTTACTATTCGCAAAGCGACCCGGCCGGCAATTTTTCCGTTGATGTCGAAATCAATAGTGGCGCCAATTTAATTGGTCTTAGCTCCTTTGATGCTCAAGACGTTGAAGCCACTAGTGTTCTACTTATTACCTATTCTACAGCCAAAATATAAATCTATGATTCTTCTCCCTTTAATCCTCGCCGCCGCTATAACCGCCACCCCAGTTCCCCTCTCCCCTACTCCTACTCCCCAAAATTTTGATGAGATCCAAAAAATACGTGATGTTGTCCAACAAAAAGTTATGGAAAAATTGCAACAAATTACCCAGCCCACCCTCACTCAAAAAGGCATCATCGGCAAAATCATTCAGATTGATCAAACAACTTTTACCCTCGAATATCAAAACAATCTCTCCATCATCACTTTCAACCCGGACACTGTCTTTATTGACCAAAAACGAAATAAAATTACTTCCTCTCAGCTCAAAGTCGGCCAGGATATTCTTGTTCTGGGAACTCAGCAATCGACTACCGTTTTTCTCGGGAAAAGAGTCATCGTCACCGATTTAGCCACCGTTACCAATGTTCCACTGGTAGTTATCGGTAAAATCGTCGATATTTCCAAAACATCCCCCATTTTCTCGCTTATCCCCACTAAAAACAAAAACGCCCAATATCAGGTAAAAACTGACACTAAATCGGAAATAATTAATTCTCAAAGTGGCAAAATAGCTTCTGTCAATTTAAAATCCGGCAATAAAATCATTGTCATCCTTATCCCCGACCCCAAAATGGCCAAAACCTACTACGCCCAAAAAATTATCAACCTCGACTACGCCCCCGACCCCACCCCTACCAAAAAGCTATAAGTATTGCTACAATACCCTCAATGATGCAAGCAATCGTGATCTCAAATCATCACCATACCTCCAAGTAATTGGCGGTAATTGCTGTATCAAACCACAATCCGCCAACAGTAGGCGGATTTTTTATGGCGGTATTAGCTCAGTTGGTTAGAGCGTCCCCCTGTGGAGGGGAAGGTCGTCGGTTCGAGTCCGATATACCGCCCCTATGTATATTTTAAAAATACAATTTGTTCATCACACTCATACCGTGGTCACCAACCGGCGGGGTGTTGTCTTGGCCTTCAATTTTTTAAATTAAAAATTTAAAATTAATAATTATTAACAAATCCCCGATTTAGGGGATTTTTTTATGAAACAAATTAAAAAATGGGATGTTGATTACGAAGAATCAATTCGGGTTGACCTCCCCGCCAACGATTGTCGCCGCTTTAATGGCGGAGGAGTTGCTCCGCCCTCAGTTACAAAGTTTTGGCCAAAAGAAGGCGAAAAACCAGGTGAAACACCCGAATTACCCATTAAAGTCATCGATCGTCTTCGTTACTAATCAATTGTAGAGACGTGCCGCCGGCGCGTCTCTACATAAAAATCAAATTAATAATTCCAATGTTAAAATAAACCTATGAATCAAAATAAACCACAAACGTTAAAAGGCTTTCGTGATTTTTTACCGGAAGTGATGATGGTCCGAAATTATGTCAAAAATATTTTTATCGAAACATTTGAAACATTTGGTTTTCAGCCATTAGAAACTCCATCGCTCGAATACGCTTCAACACTAATGGGAAAATATGGCGCAGAAGCCGACAAACTCGTTTATTCTTTTATTGACCAAGGTGATCGCCAAATTGGCCTTCGCTACGATTTGACTGTACCAACAGCAAAGATATTAGCCATCTATCAAGATCTCCCTAAACCATTTAAACGTTATCAAATTCAACCAGTTTGGCGAGGAGAAAAACCCCAAAAAGGACGCTATCGAGAAGTATTACAGTGTGATGTAGATACATTCGGCACCACTTCTCCCCTGGCTGACGCTGAGATAGTTGCTGTTATTTACACCGCTCTCGAAAAACTTGGTTTTAAAAAATATTCTATTAGGATTAATAGTCGTAAAGTTCTTTTAGATCTTTTAGTAAAATCTGGTATAACTGACAGCCAAAAATCAGTTTTACAATCACTCGATAAATTCCAAAAAATAGGCTTAGATGGAGTAACAAAAGAACTCATTTCCAAGGATATCAATCAAGGTACTATTACTCGCCTATTTGAATATATCAAAACAGCACAACCAGATGAAAATTTACAATTAGTTTTTAATGCTATCAAACAACTCGGAGTCCCTAATGACAAATATATTTTTGATCCCACCATGGTTCGCGGTCTTGATTATTACACTGGCACCATTTTTGAAACTTATGTTGAAGAACCCAAAATCGGTTCAGTTACCGGTGGTGGTCGTTATGATAATTTAGTCAAAACTTTAGGTGGACCTAATATACCTGCTGTCGGGACTACACTCGGGTTAGATAGAATTGTTGATTGTATTCTCGAACTAAATTTATTACCCAATCTTCCAAAAACAAAAACCAAAGTTTTAGTTGCCAATTTTGGGTCAGAAACAATTAATGAATCACTCTCTTTAACATCCAATCTTCGACAAAATAATATTGCCACTTCTTTTTATCCCGATTCAGATAAATTAGGTAAACAATTTAAATATGCCGATTCTTTGGGTATCCCCTACGTTGCCGTCATCGGCCCCGACGAAGCTAAAGCTGGTACTGTTACTCTTAAAAATATGTCTACCGGCGACCAAAAAACTATTCTTCAACAGGATTTAATCAAACAACTTATCTAGCCGCTATCGCCTTCACCAACTCTTCATTCCGTTTGAAATAAATGACATCCGCCTTATTAGCTCGCTTATTTCTAAATTCTGGAATATCCCAAGAATCTGGCATATCTGCCTTCATTGATACCACCACCACTCTCCGAAGAATCCCTTCATCCAGTAATCTATCCAATTCCTTCCCGCCGTGTTCAATATAATCCGCCTCATCCGTGGGTGACCCAAATACCACTGTGTCAATTCTTCTCTCAGAAATTACTTTTAACGTATCATCGTCAATTTTTACCCTATAAGCTATTTCATTAGCTCCTCCTAATACATCACATACAGCCCCATGAAGCCTCGCATGGGTCCGATCTGGATCTACAATTAATATCCGACGACCGGTCAGCTCTTTTCGTTGTTTTGTCATATTTCCATATCATATCACATCATTAAGGTTAGCAAAGCTTTTTATGCTATAATCATCCCTATGAAACCTAGCATCCATCCTACCTATCATGACGACTGCCAAGTCACCTGCGCTTGCGGTAACAAATTTACTACCGGTTCAACTTTGGAAAAAATTGACGTTGAAGTTTGTTCCAAATGTCATCCTTTTTTCACCGGTCAACTAAAATTCGTTGATATCAAAGGAAGAATTGATAAATTTAAAGAAAAACAAGCCCAAGGTATCGCCTACGCTGCCAAAAAGTTGAGCGCAGCGAAATCCGCCTCTGGCGGACCGAAAATCAAAAAAGACAACTAGCTAAAAGGAGGTTTCTATGCCGACTATTAACCCAAATATTGCCATTCTTGAATTCCGTCCCGGTCCTGGTGGCGACGAATCCTACTTATGGATGGACGACCTAATGAAAATGTACAGCCGCTACGCTGCCAAAGTTAATTGGAAAACCACTCAGCTCGACGACAATCTGGTCAAAATCAGCGGCCTGGGTGCCTACGAACAACTAAAGTGGGAAACCGGTACCCATAGAGTCCAACGGGTCCCCGTCACCGAAAAACACGGCCGGATTCAAACCTCAACCGCCGCTGTTGTGGTTCTTCCCCAAATCACTTCTCATGATATTGTTATCAATCCGGATGAGGTGGAAATGACTGCTTCCCGAGCCGGCGGTCACGGCGGTCAAAATGTTAACAAAGTCTCCACTGCCGTCCGGATTCTTCACAAACCCACTGGTTTAACTTTTTCTGTCCGCGAGGAACGCAGTCAACAACAAAATCGGGAAATCGCCATGGATTTGCTCCGCGCTAAACTCTGGCAAATGGAAGAAGATAAAAAAACTGCCGCTCAAGGCTCCACCCGCGATAAAATCGGTTTGGCCATGCGTGCCGACAAAATCCGCACCTACAACTATTCCCGCAACCAAATCAAAGACCATCGCATTGACAAAGAATTTAATTTAAGCAAAACCCTCGATGGCGATATGTTTGACATGCTTTTAGAACTCACCGCCCTCGACGAACCTACCCCTGCTTCTTCTGTAACTTCACCGTCAAACTAACTTCTTTGCTGTCCCGCCAAACTTTTACATTAAGATTATCCCCGATTTTCTTCTTACCAATATAAGTTGCCAATGGTTCCGCCGTATCGTCAGCTAATTTTTTACCCTCAATCTCCGTAATTATATCCCCCACTTTAACCCCGGCAGTTTCCGCCGGACTACCGCTTACCACCTCCTGCACATACGCTCCCATAGGCACCTCGTTTAGCAAAGCCGCTTGTTTGGAAATCATTTTGTACGCCACTCCAAAAAACGGTCGATCAAATTCCCCTGTAGTTTTAAAATTATTAATCGATTCTTTAACAATATTAATCGGCAGAGCAAAACCAATATTCTGACCCTGCTGACTAACCGCCACATTGACCCCAACTACCTCTCCACCCGAATTAAATAGCGGCCCTCCCGAATTTCCCGGATTAATCGCCGCATCTGTCTGAATCACATTGTCCAACCTTTCTGACCCCTCAAAAGGAGAACCAGCCGTAATTCCCCGGCCCAATCCCGAAATCACTCCGGTAGTCACAGTTGACCGAAATTCACCCAAAGCTGTCCCAATGGCAATCACCGTTTGACCAACTTTAAGCTGCCCGGAATCACCCAAATCAACCGGCGTCAATCCGGTTTTGTTTACTTTTAAAATTGCCAAATCATTCATCGGATCCCGATAAATATCGACCACATCAACTACTTCCTCTTTTCCGATTATCACTTTATACTTCGCCGTCGTATCCGCCACCACATGTTTATTAGACACTATCAGTCCATCACTACTGATAACAAACCCCGAACCAATATCCTGCGGTTCGTTATTCTGTGGTTGCTGTTGTATTTGAAATCCAAAAAAACTATCAAATAAACTGTTTACTTGCGGTTTAATTATCGATATCGTCACCACACTCGGTGTCGCTTTTTCGACCACCTTAGTCACCACCGTTTCTTCATCGACAATAGTTTTTTGTAAATTATTTTGAATTATTTTTGGGTTATACTTCATCCCCACAAAAGCCGATCCGGCCATTAACAAACCGATTAGTATTCCTGCGATAAATCTTTTCATACTATTTATTTTAATAAAACTTCTATAGCTTTATCTAGCTGGTTATCAGGCTTGTCCGCCGTAGCTTTAGCAGAAGTGGATGTTTCGTCTTTGGGTACTTCATATTTCACTTCTACATCCGGTTTTACTCCAACTTTGTGTATATTAGTTCCGTTTGGTAAAAGCCATTTGGCAATAGTTACATGTAACCCGGACCCATCCGGAAAATCCTCCGGCTGCTGAACAGTTCCTTTGCCAAAAGTATTTTCCCCGACCAACTTACCTCTGTTGTAATCTTTAAGCGCTCCTGCCAAAATTTCTGCTGCTGACGCCGATCCGCCATTAACTAATATCACCATTTTATCGTCCAATAATTTTCTCCGGCTCGAATCAACATTATATGTTTCCGTCTTTCCGTCAGACGACGCCTGTTTAACAATGACTCCCTTATCAATAAAATCCGAAGCCACTAACACACTAGCCTGAAGAAACCCACCCGGATTATTTCTCAGATCCAGTACAATTCCCCCATAACTATTTCCTATCCTAGCCTTTTCTACCAATATATTATCAACCATTATCGGCCAATCTTTATATATTTGTTCACTAAATTTATACAATCTCACCCAGGCGATCTTCTTGCCATTCGTCTCTCTCCAAGTCAGCTCAGAACTGGCCACCACAATATTATCCCTTTTTAAAGTAATGTCAAAAGTTTCCTTTTTGCTCTCCCGGTACAACTTCAATGCCACCTCCGTTCCGATTTTACCCCTGATCAAATTCACTGCTTCATCCAAACTAATCCCGGCCGTCTCCCTGTCAATATTATTGGCTTTATCTGTAATTTTCAAAATTAAATCACCTGCCAATATTCCCGCTCTTTCTGCTGGCGTTTTTGGTAACGGTGCCATCACTGCCAAATTAGTATCTTTATATCCCAATTGAATTCCCACCCCACCAAACTCTCCCGCCAAATCCTGATTACTGGCCGCATTTTGTTTTGGCGGTAAATACACTGTATATGGATCGCCCAACGACGCCACCATCCCTTCAATCGCTCCATAAGTCATCTCTTTGTCCACTAACTTATCCTTTTCCAAAAACAACTTCCCCAATTCCGCTTTAACTTTCCACATCATCGACAAATCCAATTGACCATTCTGACTTAAACCCTGCAAAACCTTATACTCCCCCGCCCTGAAACCAACCAGCACTGCCACCGACATCAATGCCAACACTACCACCACATTTCTAATATTATTTTTCATTTATTTAAGTTTTTAAGTAATAAATATTTTACCACTTGTGCCGTTCAACCATATTTTATTGCTTTCTTTTCCCAACTTTTTCACCATTTCCATCTGTTGAGAACTCAACCTGACAATCGGCAAACCAGAAATAATTTTATCACCTGTTAGTACCACTCCTCCAGCCCCAACTGCCTTTGCCTTTATTAAAGTAGCAACTTCCCCCGATCCATCGACAATAATTTTATTTTTCACTTCAACGTTCAGCTCTTCTCTGTTCAAAATTATTTTCAATCCATTAGCCCAAACTTTACCTCCACCAGCCCCTATCCCCTGAATTTTCGTCGCTGCAAACTCCAGCACCACCTTATCCCCACTAACACTTACCACCTTCGCCACAATCGGATCTTTAACTACGTCTCCAACTTTATACTTTCCCTTAGCTCCCCTAAAAGCCCAACGAACTTTATTTACCGTCATCAACTAATTCTACACCGCCAAACTAAACTACATCCCTGTAGTAAAAGGCAACAAAGCCAAATGCCGGGCATGTTTAATTGCCCTTGCCAAAACCTTTTGATGTTTAGCACACAGTCCCGTATACCCTTTTCCCATTATCCGACCACGATTAGTTAAAAAAGTTTTCAACAACTCACTATCTTTCCAACTGGGTGTCTTTTTATCCTCACAAAAGGAACACTTGTCTGCTCTTGGGGTAATCCTGACAACTTTTCTTCTTTTATCTTTGGCCATAATTTAAAAATTATTCTGCTTTAACATCCTCCGACTTAATATCCTGAGGTTCAACTTCAGCCGTAGTTTCGAAATTATCAGGAATATCTACTATCTCGTCGGCAATCCCAGTTGACTCAACTTCTACTTGGGTTTCCGCTGGTATGGTTGTGACCTCGGTTTCATTGCTGTGTTGACCCATTCCCATCTTATTATCAAGCAAAATCATATCATCGATCACAATTTCTGATACTTGTTTTTTAAGACCGGTTTGATCGGTAATTTCCCGATATTGGATTCTACCCTCAACATAAATTCTTCGGCCTTTAGCCAATAATTGCGAACACAATTCAGCTAACTTGTTCCAAGCTACAATTCGGTGAAATTGAGCATCTTCTTTTTTCTCACCTTGCTTTGTCACCCACACCCTATTGGTAGCCAGACCAAAACTAACCACCGCCATCCCGGCTGGGGTGTATCTTAACTCCGGATCACGGGTTAAATTACCGATTAACAGCACACGATTTAAGCATCTACTTGGCATATGTTCCCTTTACTTTAAATTTTTAATACTAAATAACGAATAACTTGTAATTCACGATTTAAAAATACATTAAGATCAGCCAATTTTATCGGTTTATCTGCTTCCACATCCAATTGCCAAAAATCCGCTTTGTCAAAATCTTTAATTTGGTAAACCAATGATTTTGTTCCGATATGATCCTTGGTAATTACCGACGCCTTAGCATCTTCAAACCATTTAGTAATTTTATCAAATACCGGTTGTCTGGTTTTGTCATCGGCCTTAGGACTAAATTCCACTACGACCTCATAATTGTGTTTTTTACCTTTCATTCAGGAGTTAGCTTAACATAGCCGTTAAAATTTTACAATGGTATCGGCATCCTCTACCACTTTGTTTGGATCAAAATCGGTATCAATTACTTTTAAAATTAAATCAACCACATCTTCTCCCACTTCATCAGTCGGTTTATAACCCTTTAGCATCTCCATAACTTTAGCCTTGATACTTTCGGAAATCTCCATCCCTTCAGCTACTTCCATTACCTCTTTAGCGTTCATGACGTATATTATACCCCATGTTACCGCTATCTTCAATAACATACCCTTTTTCTTTAATTAGCTCCCTTAATCTATCCGCCTCCGCCCAATTCTTATCGTTTTTAGCCTTTAGTCTATCTTCAGCCAGTTGCTTAATTTCTTCCGGTATTTCCTCTTCTATTAATTTTTGCCCTAAATTTAAACTAAGTACTTTATCAAAATCCAACAAAGTGGCTTTTTTATCTTCGGGTTTAATCTCGCTATCTTTTACTAACTTCCAAACCAGAGCCATCGCTTCTGGCATCGCCAGATCATCGGCTATCAACTCCTTAAATTTATTTTGATAATCAGCGTTCACCACTCCCCCTTCTGGCCACTCCGAAACTGTTCTCCTCAATTTCTCATAAGCCAAAGCTACTGTTTCCAAATTTTCTAAAGTAAACTCCATTCCCTTCCGATAATGAGTTGTCAAAAATAAATAGCGATACGCCAACGGGTCAATTTTTTTCTCTACCAGCTCTTGAGCAGTAAAAATATTTCCCAGAGACTTTGACATTTTTGTCCCATTTTTCCCTACCACCCAGGCATTATGCATCCAATAATTGGCGGTCATATGACCAAAAGCGCCAAATCCTTGGGCAATTTCGTTAGTATGATGCACCGGAATATGATCTATTCCCCCGGTATGAATATCAAAATGGTCTCCCAAATGTTTTACCGACATCGCCGTACACTCTATATGCCATCCTGGGAAACCTATCCCCCACGGACTTTCCCATTCCATTTGTCGTTTCTGATCCTTCGGACTAAATTTCCACAACGCAAAATCAGACAAATTTCTTTTTTCTTTATTAATCTCATCCCTTTCCGTATCCCTTATCTCATCCAACTTCAAATTAGCAAATTTGGCATAATCCGGAAATTTACTGGTATCAAAATAAATTCCGTCAGAGGTTTTATAAGTAAATCCATTTCCTTCAATTTTTTGCACTAATTCAATCTGTTCTTTTATATACTCTGTCGCCGGACACACCACCTCCGGCCTGCTTATATTTAACAACTTCTCACTTTCGAAAAATTGTTTCTCATATTTTTTGGCCAAATCCCAAACAGACAATCCCTCCCTCTTGGCTCCCTTTTCCATTTTATCCTCACCCGTATCTGCATCAGATGTCAATTGACCCACATCAGTCAAATTCATTACCTGTTTAACTTCATAACCAAGATACTTCAATGTCTTTACCAAAACATCGACAAATAAATAAGCATACATATTCCCAACGTGTTGGTTCCAATACACCGTCGGTCCGCAGGAATATATCCCTACTTTTCCCTCAGTTATCGGTTTAAATTCTTCTTTACTTCTCGAAGCTGTGTTATATAAGAAAATCTTAGACATGATACAATTTTAACCCTTTAACGTTTACAAAATGTTTTGTATTTAAAGTTGCTAATTCCGCTTCACTTTCCAAAGCTGATGCAACAATTAACGCATCCATCCCCTGTATTTTGTGTTTTCTCATAATTTCTCCAGCTAATTTTGAAATATCTTCGTTTACAACTATTCTTCTTAAATGTTTTATTAAAGTTTCTGCCGATTCAATTTTGACCTTTTGGTTCATTGAGTCCCCTGTCCACAACTCTGCAATCACAATCACTGATATCAACAAATCAACCTTCCCGTTAGATTGCAATTCAACTAATTTGTCATAAAAACAGTTCTTAACCATCCTCATTTTTTCGATCAACACCGAACTATCAACCACAACTTTTACCATTTTCTGAATTTAAAATTTTTTCTGAATTTTTTATCCACATCATCCCAATTCATAGTCGATAAGTGTTTTACCGCTTTATCCAAATCTTTCTTATACTGATCCCAATCTATCTTTTCCACTGTCTTTGGTCTAATTTCCGCTATCACTTCACCATGAAGCATAATCTCCGTTACCTGTTTATTTGTTCTTGTCGCATCCATCACACCAAATATGTTTTTTCTAAGTTGAGTCACTGACATTGTTTTAGTCATAATCAAGTGTACATCGATGTACGCTCTCTGTCAATTAGTCAATCTTCCCTTTAAACTCACTTGTCTGCGACATCTGGCTCGGGTCCGGTGTCTTCTTCGGTCCCGGAGCAAACTGGCGCTTGGCCGCTTCCCGCTTGGCATTTCCCGGTAAATTTGTCATTTGCGCCCTCTCCGCTTCCTCAGCCTCTCTTTTTCTCTTAATATCTTCCAACATTATTCTCTCCGCCTCTTCTTCTTTCTGTTGTTTTTCATCTCTCACCTGTTTTATTTCCCCTTCCAAATTTCTACTTACTATTTTATTCACCTCTTCATTTTTCATCTCCTCATCTTTTATTTTTTTTTGATCATACTCACCGGCATTCATCGGTTCCAACCCCAACAATTCCTTTCCGGAAATTATCGTCTCACCTATCTTGCCCACATTTTCCGCCGTTTTCTCTATTGTCTCAGCTCCAACCTGTTTTAGCTGATTAAGTACTTGCTTTGGTATTGAATCATCAGTCATTATTTATTATATCTCTCTTCTCCCCTCCATTGCTCTGGCCAAAGTCGCCTGATCAGCATATTCCAAATCCGCTCCAATCGGCAACCCGCTTCCGATCCTAGTAATTTTTAAATTCTTAAATTCTAAATTTTCTATTTTTTTCTTTGTGTATAATGCTGTCGCCTCCCCTTCCATGGTTGAATTTGTCGCCAGAATAATCTCTATGCCTTTTTCTTCTTTATTGTTGGAATTTGAAAATTGAAAATTGGAAATTCTCGAAATTAACTCGTTAATTTTGAGTTCTTCCGGTCCCACATGTTCCAATGGATTTATCGCCCCACCCAAAATATGGTAAACCCCATTAAACCCACCAACATTTTCCAATGCCACCATATCAATCACCCGCTCCACCACACAAATTAAATTTTGGTTTCTGGTTTTATCCTGACAAATCTCACAAATATCACTCTCCGCTACCGAGAAGCATTTTTGACAAATCTTGACATTACTTTTTATTTTCAATAATGATTCTGCTAATCCCCCGACATATTCCTCCGGAGTCGTTAGTAAATAAAACGCCAATCTGGTCGCACTTTTCGGCCCAATCCCCGGTAATCTCTCCAGATTATTAACCAATTCCGTTACTGCCCTGGGTAATTTTGCCATTCCAAATGTTTGTAAATTAAAAATTGAAAATTAAAAATTTCGATGGTTTAAAATAAACCATCGAGTCCTCCCATATCTTTCATCTTTTTAGCTGCTACTTCTTGTGACTTTTTCATCGCTTTATTTATCACTTCCAGCAACATTTTATTTTCCATCCCGTTAACCGACAAATATTTAATTTTTTGATCTCCTGACACTTTAATCACAATTCCGTTTTCCTCCAGCTCGACCATCTCTTCCTCTACTGCTTTCTTTAATTTAAAGGCTTTCGCCAACATTTTTGCTTTATCAAACATAAAAAATTTAATTTTTAAATACTCACAATTCTAGCACGGCAAATGATACAGATTCCTTCTTTGTCTGACAAAATTTAGAGCTTCCTGCATTTCCGGCCCCGATACTAATTTATCAAAATATTCTTCCGCCTCAATTGCATCACCATCGTTATCATATCGACACATAATTGACGTAACTTCATCCAAATGACATTTATCATTAGTCAATTTATACGCAGCATAATGTAATAAAGCATGAACTACATTTTCTACTCCAAAAACCACCTCAATACCACCTCCTCTAACTTTTACCCCGGCATCACATAAATCTTTGATTGGTGGTTCATGATGAAAATCATATATTGGTCCTCCGGTAATAATTGATCTTCCATTTTGTCTCCTTCTAACAATTTCCATATCCTCTCGACAGATACCCAACCCATGCTTACTCTCTCTCTTTTCTTTTACTCTTCTTCTTCCAACTCCATCTATTCCTTTTCTACTTTCTTGGTTTTTTGGTTTTAAACTCTGATGATTTTTTCTTCCCCAATTCTCAGGTATGGCAAAGCCACTCATCCAAATATCTCCTTGGCTACATCATATATGTCCTTTTTCTCCTCTCCGGTCACTTTTTCCATCGGTGTATCATTGTTAATCACCAAGGCTGGTTTCTTACTTTTTCCCAAAACACATTTCAAAGCTACCCTCATTCCCAAAACGTCCATCAACCCCTTCTCCACAATCTCGCGATTTTTTGGTTCCTCTAACTTATCTTTATGAAACGGATAAAATACTTCCAACACTACCACCCCATTTTCCACCCGGTGAGGTCTGGCTGCTCTCAAGAAAGCCTCCACTGAATGATTATACGGTTTTACTGCTACCAACAGTTTCCCCCACATCGACTCCAGTTCCTCTACTTGAATTGACACCTCACTCGCAGACGTTTCTGACACTTCCTTCTTTTCGTCGATTTTCTTTTCATCTCGTTTATTGTCTTTTGGAATTTGCTTGTTTATTGTTTCTTGGTCATTGGAATTTTCTTCTAAGAATTCCACCACTGCCAGTTCTATCGGTAATTGACCAATGTCAGTATCTTTTTCCTGTTTTGCCGCTGTAATCAACAAAGTCAGCCACAAATTTAACCTATTTATTGGTAATTTTGACTTATCTCCGTCTGTTACTCCTAAACCAACTAATAGTTTTTGTTGAAAATAATTTATCACCCTTTCCCGATAATCCTTAAAATCCACTCCCACCTCCGCCATTTTTTCCATTCTGATTAATATCTCCTTCAAATTACCTTCAACTAAATCCTGTTCTAAATCTTCCATCAGATAGTCACCGGTTTTTTTAGCATAATATTTATCCACCGCTGCTTCGTTCAGTTCTTCGCCTACCGCCATCACCAATTCATTAAAGTTTTTTTGTAAATTTCGAAAACTACTGTCACTCCGATTAACAATAATTTCCAACATCCTTTTATCAACCTTCAGTTTCTCTCCCTCAATTATCCTCATTAATGATCTGACTTTTTCCTCTTTTGTCGCCCGACGAAAATCAACCCTAACCAACCTTGACAACACTGTCTCCGGCACTTTTTGCGGATCGGTCGTACACAAAATAAACAAAGTATTTTTCGGCGGTTCTTCAATCAATTTCAGCAAAGCGTTAAACGCCTCCTTAGTCAGCATGTGAACTTCATCAATAATAAAAACCTTTACTTTCAATTTCACCGGCAACAAAAAAGCTTTATCTTTTAATTCCCTTATATCCTCAATCCCCCGATGACTGGCTGCATCAATTTCCATCACATCCAGACTATTCCCTCCATTAATTTCTTTACAGGCATTACACTGGTTACACGGATCACCACCGGCTGACTTTTCACAGTTAACCATCTTGGCTACAATCCTCGCCGCCGACGTTTTTCCCGACCCTTTTGGTCCGGCAAACAAATAGGCCTGAGGCCGTTCCTTACTCGACATTATTTTACCGATACTCTCCGCCACATCGTTCAAATCCAACTCCGTCAAATTTTGTGGCCGATATTTTAAATGAAAAACTGACATCCTCCCATTCTAAGACTTAACCACCCTTCACCACAATATTCTTTATTGTATCAACAAATTATCCAGCCCATGCTTCAACCAATTCTCCAATACTTTCTCTAAACTACTCTTCTGAAACTTTACCTCATATTTCAATTTTTGAGTGCAAATAACTATATCACCCAGTCTGATATATCCATCAACACTTTTCTCTCTATTCATCGGAAACCCCAACACCTGCGGTATATACGACTTTTGCCGATATTTTATATTCAAATCTTTAGCTTTTTTTCTACCCACAAACAACAAACTTATTTCCATATCTTTTTTGTACCCTCTCTCCTCCAAAATCTTTCCCATCATCGTTACTACCAACTCCTCCTTCAATCCCCAATTCTTTGGATATTTTATAAAAATTACATTATTCATCCCAATTTTTCTTTTACGATCCTTGAAACTACTTCTCCACCTACTTTCCCTGCCACCTTTTTCATCACCAATCCCATCACCATCCCAAAATTCGTTCCATCCTGAGCCTGTCGAAGGACTTCGTCCACCATTTCTCCCACTTCAGCCTCACTCATCTCTACCGGTAAATATTTTTTCAGCACTTCAATCTCATAAGCCGTCTCTGTTGCCAGATCAGCTCTGCTACCCTTTTCAAACATCAACCTGGCCTCTTCCTTGTTTTTCATCTCTTTTCTTAAGACAGCCGTCTCCTCTGCTTCCGTCATCTGCTCCGGCGGCAACTGTAAAGCTTTTTTATCGATAACCGATATCAAAAAACGCAACACTTCTACCAACCTAGAATCGTGATTCCTCAATGCCTCATCAGCGTCAACCTTAATCTTATCCCTATACACGTCGCTTTTTCGCTCTCTTTCGGCACTTTTCGCGCCAAATGATAACTTTCTTTTTAGCGTATCTTTTAGCTGCCGGACTAGTATATGCCGATCTCTTTCTGATCTCTTCCGTTACATCCTCTTCCATGCACATCCGACGGAATTTTCCGATGATATCATCCTTAGTCTCGCCTTTTTGTTTTGTTACAATTATTGCCATCGACGCTTATTTTACCTACTATTACTTCTTTTGTAAACACTTAACCACATCTAAGCTATTTATTACCCCGTCTCCGCTATAATCCACCCCAGCCACACAGCCGGCTCCTACCGTTGGTTTAGCCACTCCTCCGGTTTTAATACATTGCAAATAATCCAAACTATTAGCCACCCCGTCCCCGTTATAATCCTTGTTTTGTTGACAAGCTGTCGCACTTCCGGTCGCCACCACGACTGTTGGCACTACCGCCACAGTCGGTTTCGCCACTACTTCAACGCTATCTTTTGTTTTAAAAGAGTAAGGGATACCATTATTATCGTAAATATCTTCACCCACTCTGATTCGAAAATAATAATTAACTCCCGACTTCAAAGGCGTCAATGTTACTCTATGACTAGTGGTACTATCACTTTCAACTGACCTCAACAACAAACTTGCCGGAGTTGTTCCATACTCCACCACTGTCTGAACTGCCTTTTCCGTTGTCCACGTTACTACTGCACTTTTTCCGTCAGTATTCGGAGTCGCCAACACCCCGGTCGGTTCAGCTCCCGCCGCCGCACTGCTAAAATATGTCTTCACTGTATTCACTCCCAACACCCCCAACACCCCTACCAATACCAAAATCGCCAAAATAATGATCGTCTTCAAACTTATTTTCCCACTCATAATAATAAGAAAGCACTAGCGATAATTCCCACCAACCCAATTACAATCAGCGATATCGTTGGTGTCAATATCCCTGTCTGTGGTAACTCACTTGGCACTTTAGTCGGAGCAACTACGGCACTTGTCGGTGCTACCGTACCGCTATCCCCACCGGTGCTAGCCTGAATTGTATATGATCCGCTTTGATTCGCAGCACAGCTAACCACATCCGTAATATCCTCATTAATTATATTTGCATCAATAGTACTTCCATTAGTACAAGAAAAACTCAAAGTCCCTGTTCCAACTGCTTTAGCTTTAAAAGTTAATTTTACTAAATCACCCTTAGCCGTGGTTGCTTCGTTACTATTTGACGAAACGGGTGCCAATTGCACTTGAAGAGTGCCGGCAGTATTATCAGAATTATTAACCCCTTTGGTAAAGAGAAAAGCCGGTGACGCCGCTACTACCGCATCCACAAATTCCAGTTTGCTGGCATCAAACACCATCCATAAATCAGCCGTATACACCTTATCTGTTCCCGAATCGACACCCACCATCACATCAATATTATCTCCCACTTTATAAGTGCCACTCGCCGGATTTAAAGTAAACTTCGATACTGCTTTAGCTTCCACCGCTCCGCTAAAGAATAATCCCAACATTAATAATGCCAACAATGCAGTTTTTTTCATGATCACTTGACGCTAACAGTTAATTTTTGACTATCAAAAGCCACTTCTTCAGAAGTCTGATTTTCCACAATCAGAGTTTTAGATGTACCACTGCTATCACCCAAGCTGATATCAAAATCATAGCTACCTGCCTTTTTCGGAGTCACTGTAAATCCGACCAACTTAACCGTCTTTCCCCCACTCATCGCCAATCCGGTTGACTCGGTTATAAAATAGTTAACTACCACCACACTTTTTAAATCACTCACCTTACTAAATGTCGGTTTGACTGTCATTCCTGAGAAATCTAGATTCGACACTGTAAAAGCACTCTTATCGTATTTGACATACAAATCAACCGCATCCAAATTAATTGCCTTCTCACCCGTCATTTCTACCCAAACCTTATAAGCCCCTCTCACTTTCATATCACTGGTATCTGTTTTCACCGCCAAACTAACTACCCCGGCCTCTTTGCCATTTAATAATTGTGTTGGTTGCTGGTTGCCTCCCGGTAATACACTGGCTATTGATCCCCGATTAGAGATAATCACCACACTTTCTAAGATCACCACCACCGCCACAATTATTATTGCTGTTTTGATCCATTTATTGTTTTCTATCATATTCATTATTTAAACTTAATATAATTCTCCTTGTTTTTCATTAAGTGATTTGGATAAAACAGCAATATCCAACGAATTTAGTTGGCAATTACCGTCTAAATCATATATCGCTTTATCATCACCCTCAGCCACTGTGTCATATGTCTGAGTCTTCTCTTTCATAGTGGAAAAATCCTTGCCGTTAATCTCTCCGTTTATATCAACATCTCCGGCCAGCATCGGGTAAGCGGTAAAATCATAAACGCTACTGGTATCCACTGAATCTGTTAACACCAATTCTCCACCTTCTTTCCCATACGACTTAGCCTGGTTATCCACTCCATATTTCATTTGTAAATGTTTCATCCCTTTAAAGAAGGCCGCCACACCTGTTTTAGCGGTAAAACCACTCAAAACCTTGCTACCGGTATAAATCGAGAACCCATTAGCTGCTACCTGATCAGTCCGAGTAAAATTAACTCCATTATATACTTTAGTCTCCGTACCCGCCTTCACTATCAAACCAGCAGTCATATTTTCTGCACACTTGTTTTCCTTCCTGATTCCCGTAAAAGTCACTTTATAATTAAACACCGGTCCCGGGCCGACATCGACATCCGCTATCAAATAACTTGTTCCCGTCGCTGTACTGATTGCCACCTCTTTGTCCAAGCTGCCCGCATTCTCTCCGGTTACCATCGATTGCGCTTTATTAATAGTAATGGTTCCCTCTCCGGCCGTTTTAGCTTTAAAATAAATCTTCCCAATTTCCGCATTATTTTTCAAATTAGCCACCGGTTGTCTCGATGTAATTACTACCGTTGCACAAGTTTTACCACTTATATTCCTCTTGTTGACAATCGGATCAGCATCAAACCCCAAATCAGTACTAGCTGTCACCCTGGCCACATCTACCTGAGGTCCGTAACAAACGGTAGTCTGCACCGCATCTACCAATTTTTCCGCTGCTGCCTGATATTTTATCCGTACCGCCAATTCATCACCAACATTGGCATCGATCCGTTCGCTTGGCCACAAATTTAGCGCCGCTGTCGTAAACGACGCTCCCCGTCGCAGCTCCTGCGACTGCCTGACCAGTACCACTCCGACTGCCAAAGCTACCAAAACTAATATTGTAAGAATTACACTGCTGACATTATTTTTATTCATATTAGTTTGTGGCATTTTGAATTTTGATAAAAGCTTCTCGCCAGATAGAAAAGTCAACTAAAGTTATTTTTCCATCGCAGTTGTAATCTGTCTTCCAATCCGTCTTGTTAACTGCACCAAAGCCACCGGAAGCTATCTCCCTCTTCCAATCAGCAAAGTCCTGAACTGTCGCTGTTGCGTTTCGAGTACACTTCGCTGGCGGCGTAACTGTCACTGTCGTACCAGCGACTACCACCTTCCCCTGGAAGACACACCTATCCTGTGCCACTGAACCCGGACCATTACCTATAGCCACATAAGCATTCATCTGATAATTCAGCAATGCTTTCCTGGTATTCAAATCGGTTACCTTCAACTCATTATAATTAACCGTCTTTGTCCCATGAGTCCTCGGAGTCATAACTGGATCCTGGAAAGTTAAATGATATGTTCCCGAAGGACAATCTCTGGTTGTTGTCGTAATATCCCCACCGGTCTTTACACACACCGGCTGAGGTATCATCTTTTTAGTGACATCATCTAGTTTTAAATTGTCAAGATTGTATATTGAATACCAAAATCTAGTAGCTTCTTTCGTTGTATCCGAAGTAAAGACAACCTTCTCCCCCGACTTTACATTTGTTGGTACTCCTAAAGCTTTTAAACAAATATCGGGACGATCCTCCTGAGCTACCAATATTGCCTGTCGTGAACAATCCGTTTTTGCCACCGAACCCGGACCATTACCAACAGCCATATACGCATTTACCTGATAATTCAGTAATGTCTCACTATCCTTGTTCATATCTTTAACTTTCAATTTCTCAAACGTTACTGTTCTCGTTCCGCTGTTTCTCATTGTCCTGCTTGGATCTTCAAAAGTTAAATGATGTGTTCCGCTGGGACAACCACTAATAGTAGTGGTGATATCTCCACCCGAAGTCACACACACCGGCTGAGGTATCATCTGACCATTAGCAGTTGGCTTTAAATTGTTAACGTTATATATTGAATACCAGAACCTATCGGCAGTTTTTCCTGTAACAGTCTTCGAACTAAAGACCACACTTTCAGTTGGTTTAATACTTGTTGGCTCGATTAAAGATGATAAACAGATATCAGGCTTATCCTCCTGAGCTACCAATATTCCTTGTTTTGCACAATCCGTATGCGCCAACGAGGTCGAACCGCCTTTTGAAAAATATGCATTAACCTGATAATTCAATAATACCTCGCTATTCTTATTCATATCTTTAACTTTCAGTTGTTCGTACTTCACTGTTCGTGTCCCATGATTTCTCGCCGCCATATTTGGAGATCCGTCCGAATTCATATCCTGAAAAGTCAATTGATAACTTCCGCTCGGACATCCATTAATTATTGTTTTAATATCCCCACCCGAAGTCACACATACCGGCTGAGGTATCATCGTCTTACCATCAGTGGCAGGCTTTAAATTATTAAGGTTAAATATTGAATACCAAAAGATAGTAGCATTTTCCTTGGTATCCGAGCTAAAGACCACACTCTCTCCCGGTTTTATACTTGGCGGCGTCATTGAAGACCCCAAACAAATATCCGGCCGAATTGTCGTACATCCGCTCATGTTAGTAGTCCAAGTCCCGTCTTTCGCCGGACAGCAATAATTAGAACTTCCACACTTTTCCACCCTTCCGACTCTATCACAACTACTATCACTACTCGACCCATCGGCCTCCGGCGGAGTACAATTTCTTAAAACACCATCTGTACCCGGACATTGCTCCTTACATCCGCCAGTTGGAGGATTGGTTGGCTTCACTGTCACCGTCGGATTCCCGCCCCCACCCCCGCCTCCCGGTGTCGCTGTCGCTTTCGGAGTTGAGGTTACCGTTGATACCATACAAAAACCATATACACAATTTAGTCCATTATCACAATAATAAGAACCGTTAAATCCGCAACATTTGTCATTCGGCTTACTACAAACTGTAGACCCTGGCGTTGAAGTTGCTACTGTTTTCTTCTTGCATCCACCTTCCTGTCCGTCCCAAAAACAATCATCATCTCTCTTTTGACACTGTACCTGATCCGAAATCGATTCACACGTCGCTGAACCAGATCCATTACATACTCCCGCACTACAACCATAAATACAAGATGAAACATTAGTCCACACATTACTTTTACATTCCTCAACACTACCCCCATTGGAAGAACACCTAGTTGAACCCTCAGTACACGTTGTAGATGTACAGCTCAATCCAGTTGTCCACCAAGCACAATCTCCAAGATATCCACATTTACATGTCTGTTGTAAACCTCCAACACATTTTGTTTCATCCTTAGTACATGTATCCGAACTCGCTGCCTTGCCTTGATTCGTCTGATTTTGTTGCACTAGTTTCGTTGCCACCGGCACCGCTACCGCCATGATTAACAATCCAATTAACAATGGAATTTGTGCCAGTCCTAAGGACAATTTTGTACCTGATTTCATTTTTTTAAGCTTGTTTTCAATTATTCTAATATAAGAGTAAAACATTTTTAAAATCCCTCGTCAACTAGATCAAATTCTTGTCTATACTATTTTATGTCTGTAAAAAGAAAATCAACCTCTTCCCTTCTCGTTTTACTCATCTTATTGCCTTTTTTACTCTTTGCCCTTAAAAAAATCTGGGATCTTCGTGGCAAAGCCACCGGCACTCTGGCCGACATTACTATCGACATGGGTTCCCCCCAATCCACACTCAACACCTCCCTCTGGCGTAATCTTTCCCAAGGAGGCGAAGAATCTGTTGATATGATTGCTCCGGCCGTCAAGCAACTTCGACTTCTCCAGCCCGAATTTATCCGCATTGACCATGTTTTCGATTATTATCCCAATCTTGACCAATTAGATCCAATGATCAAAAGTATTCTGGCTACCGGCGCTAAACCGCTCATCTCTCTCTCCTATATGGAGAAACCTGATTCCGACTGGAATATCTGGCAATCCAAAGTTACCGCTCTGGTTAAGCGCTATTCAGTTGATCAAAAAATTAACGGTATTTATTACGAAGTCTGGAACGAACCCGATTTGTTTGGCGGTTGGCATTACAACAATGATCCTAATTATTTAACTCTTTACGCCAAAACCGCCCAAGCTGTGGCCACCGGCGCCCCCGGAAGCAACTATAAGCTTGGCGGTCCGGCCACCACCGCCTACTATAATAACTGGATCAAAGCTCTGTTTAAATTTACCTCTGACCAACACCTCCGCTTAGATTTTGTCTCCTGGCACAAATATAGCCTAAACCCAACCGATTACGATCGGGAATTCGACGACCTCAACTCCATTCTTTCGGAATATCCTCAATATTTTAATATTGAACGGCTGATCACCGAATTTGGTCCCAATTCTGAACCCTCCGCCTGGTACGACAATCAGCTTGGCGCCATCCATTTGATGTCAGTTTCTACCCATCTTACAGGTAAAATTCACCGTCTTTTTACCTTTGAACCAATCGACGGACCCACTCCCCGCTCGTCTGTTTCGCCCGGCTGGGGCTTGCTGACTCACGATTTAAAACCCAAACCCCGCTTTTTTGCTCTCCAATTCCTAAATCAACTCGGCGGCACTCAACTACCCACCAACGGCGACGGCTCCTGGGTTACCTCCCTGGCAACTAAAATCAATGATAAATATCAACTTCTTCTCGTCAATTACGATCCTCAAAATTCCCATGCCGAAACTTTCCCCCTCAATCTGATCAACCTCCCCGCCGGCCAATACAACTTTAAAACTACCCAATTTTTAGGCACTACCAGCAACCGCACCGTCACCACCACCTCCACCCGATACTCCGAAAATATTTATCTCGAGCCCAATTCGGCTATCTTGATTGAGATTACACCGATCAGATAGGGTTTAGGCAAGCTAAACCCCTACACAAAAACCGTAGGGGCGCTGCTCGCCTGCGCCCGATTATTTTATTTTCTCACCACTCTCACCACATCCGACACTGTAATCGTCAACAACAAAGTCAACAAAACTGCCATTCCTAAATTATTGACCATCGCTTCAAACTTCTCATTAGCTTTCTTTCTAAAAATCAATTCATACAACACAAACACAATCCTGCCCCCGTCTAAAGCCGGAAAAGGCAACACGTTCACCACTGCCAAGTTTACCGATATAATCCCAAAAAAATGAATTACTGCCAAAATTCCCTGAGTTTGTTTAATTGTTGTCGTCGCCTGAAACATCCCTATCGGCCCGGCCACATCACTCGGTACCTGACCATGAAGCAACCCGCCCACCATTGTGACTACTCCGCCAAAAATTACTTTTCCCCAATAATAGGCTTCTTTAAATCCGGCTCCGACTCCCTTGTAGACTTCATACCATTTCAATTTTTGCATTTCCGTATTGGAAATAGCAATTCCCATGCTCCCCTCACCCTGCGGTGGATTCTCTCTGACATCAACTACCACTGTCCGATTATCATTCAAATATAGTGTCACTTTTTTCCCTTTATATTTTCCTACTTCTGCCGTCAAAGCACTGCCGGTTTTTACTACTACCTCATTAACTTTTAAAACCACATCCCCTTCCTTCAAACCAGCGTCCGACGCGGGAGTATTTTTGGCTACCCCGATAATCGACACTCTGTCAGTTTCCACCGGAATCCCCACTCTCGAATAAACCACCGTAAATATTACAATCGCCAACACTACATTCATCAACACTCCGCCCAACACAATCAGCCCTTTCTGCCACGGATTCTTATTATTAAATGCCCCATCACCCTTGCCATTAGCGTCCTCACCATACAATTTACAAAAACCGCCAATCGGCAACCAATTTAAACTCCACACTGTCCCTTTCCATTTTTTACTGATTATTTTTGGCGGCAAACCCAACCCGAATTCTTCCACTTTTACCCCGACTAATTTAGCCGCAAAAAAATGGCCGAATTCATGAACTAACACCAAAACCGACAACGCCACCACAAAAATAATTAAATCCATAGGTACTATTCTAACAAATAAACTTTACTGAAATGGGTTTGGGCAAGCCAAACCCCTACAGTAGGGGCGCTGCTTGCCTGCGCCCTATTGTTTATCCTCTAATTTCAACTTCTTTTTTCTTCTCAATCTCCTCCAACTTCTTCACAAATTCATCCGTCGCTTTTTGCAACTCTTCCTCGTCGCGTTTAAATTCATCCTCACCGATCTCTTTATTATTCTTGGCATCCATCAACTTTTTCCGAAAATCAGCCCGGGCATCCCGCCCCATATTTTTAGCACCCTCAGTTTTTTTACCCAATAGTTTTACATAATCTTCCCTTTGTTCCACTGTCAACATCGGTAAAGTTAATCGGATTATTTGTCCATCTACCGTTGGTGTCATCCCTATATTAGCGGCCTGCATCCCATTGGCAATTTCCCTTAACACTGTCATATCCCAAGGTGTAAAAGTTAGCGTCCGCACATCCGGCACCCCAATACTGCCCAATTCCACCAGTTTCATCTTCTGTCCACCGTAAACCGTCACCACCACGTTTTCAATCAACCCCGGTGTGGCTCTCCCCGTCCTCAGTGACCCGATATCATTAATATATAGATCAGTAATTTTTCCAAAACGGCTGTTAACGTCAATGATATTTATCATAATTAATTATAACAAGTTAAGATAACCAATTTTTCACAAGGGTTTGGGCAAGCCAAACCCCTACATAAAACCTGTAGGGGCGCGGCTCGCCCGCGCCCGTCCATTTTATATCTCAAACCTCTCAAATCTTCCCAATTTTATATTCTCCCCAAACTTGGCATTCAAAGCCGTCACCAAATCTTTAATCTTTTGGCTTGGATCTTTGATAAATTCCTGTTCCAACAATTCTTCTGCTTTTTCCGGATTAGTCGCCGCTACCTGCAAACAAATATCGTGAGCTACTCTCACAAAATCTTCATTTTTAGCCACAAAATCGGTTTCACAAAGTAGCTCCACCATCACTCCGACTTTCCCGGTGGCATGAGTATAAGTTGACACTAAACCCTGATGCGTTTCTCTTTCAGCCCTTTTTTCGGCTTTCTTATATCCCTGCGCTTTTAAAATATCTTTAGCTTTTTTTTCATCGCCTTCGGCTTCTTCCAGCGCCGCCTTAATTTCCATTATCCCCAACCCCATCTCCTCACGTAATTTTTTAACTAAATTTATTAATTCTTTTTGTTCAATCATAATTAGTAATTCTTAATTATTAATTAGTAATTAAATTTCGGTAATCCGAAATTATTTTACTCCTGCTGCTTTAATCGCTTTGCCAACTTCCTCCACGATTACAGTAATCGATTTTAAACTATCATCATTGGCCGGAATGGCAAAATCAGCTTTTTTCGGATCGGCATCGGTATCCACTATCGCCACCGATTTTACTCCCCGCATTCTGGCCTCTTTCAACGCTGTTTTCTCAAATCCGGCATCAACCACAAATACCACGTCAAACAGTTTTTCCAAAGAAGCTATTCCGCCGACTATTTTTTCCAGCCGAATCATCTCTTTCTTCATCACCAACAATTCTTTTTTGGTATTTTCCGTAAATTTTCCCTGTTCTAGCCCGTTCTTTAAATCCCAATATTTTTTAATATCCTTTCGGATTTGCTCCCAGTTAGTAATGGTTCCGCCCAGCCACCTCGAAGTCACATAGGCCACTCCGGCGTCCATTGCCACCCGTTTAATTACCTCGCGGGCTTGTCGTTTAGTTCCCACTAACACGATTTTTTTACCGTTTCGCTGAGCGTTATAAATAAAATTGCAGGCTTTTTCCAGAGCATCCAAAGTTTTCACCAAATCAACAATTTGAATCCCGTCTTTGGCCTGATAAATATTTTTTCTGGCTTTAGGATGAGTTTTGGACACTTTGTGTCCCAAATGACACCCGGCATCGAGTAAATCTTTTAATCCGATCGTCAGGGAATATTTTTTATCCTCTTTAGTCTGATCAACTTTCTTAACCTCTATCACCTCTTTCAACTTTTCTACCTCTTTAACCTTCTCTACATTCTTTTTAGCTTTAACTACCAAAGCCTTGGTGACTAGTTTCTTACCAGTCCTGTTTACTATTTTGGTTTTTACCATTTTTGTCCTTTTATCATCTAAGTCCGCCAGCCGGCGGACCAGAACAACAATTTATAAATTAAATAAATAACTCGGAAATTATAGCACAACTTTAACCTTATTTATCACCCGGTCTAAACTGAGACAAATCCGATCTATTACTGACCAAACTATAAAGACCGTCCATCCTTCCTCCCATTTGTACCGCCGAAAAAGACCCAAAAAAAGGCGACCTCCATTTCTGCGCCATGTTTAACGACTGCACCTGATTTGTGGCTACTCTTACCGTCGGATGCCCGGCTTCCCTAAAAGCCTGTCTTAAATAAAGATCGATTGCTTCAAAAGTATCTCTGGCATCAATACATTTGGCGCAATTCGGCGGTACCGTTATTGGAAAAGGACACTTTTGTCCATTCACCCCTTTTCTGACCAAACATCCTCCGTGCTGCGTCTCTCCTCCCCCGATCTCCTTTATTTTTTTTGGATCCTTTTCTAGTAATGTCTCGATTATCCTCACTACATCATCTTCTAAAATAGTAGCGATATGTATCCGCCTTGGTTTAGAAAAAAATTCTCGCATATTTTTTTATTTTAATAACTTAATTTTAGTGCTAAAGTCGGAGTGGAAAAAATTGGGGGTTGGATTGTGGTTTGGTTGTTTTTGGTTGTGTTTTTTGTCAATCCCCCTGGAGGGGATTACTCCCCTCCGTCAAAAGGAACCCGTTCCCCCCCAAAAAACTCAAAAATCTTTTGCCCCCAATTGCAAACTAATCTTAAAAAATAAAACACTATGGCAATATACAGCCCAAGGTTAAACAACACCGAGGGCAATGCCGCAAATACTGACCACCACGGAGTCGAACTCCCTAGAGAAGCCTCGACTGGAGCCAAGGCCCAAATTAGGATTCCCCCAACTCCGATAATAAACCCGCAGAGCATTTCGATCACCTCGCGGGCTCTTCCTTTAGGCGTTTCCGCCCGCAGGGCAATAATCACTAGGCTTAGTGCCAGAGGCAAAATGATGCCGATGACACTAACCCATACTGGCCAGCCCAAAAGGGCTGCCAGGACGACAAACACCAGGGAAATTATCCCTTGTAGAAAATTCAGGAACCTTATCATGGGTTCCTCCTTTCATCTCAACAAATTTTTGAATCCAAATCAGAAGACTATTTTTTTCAATCTTCAAGTTTGGATCCAAAAATTATTTTTCCACTCCGACTTGTTAAAGAACAAAAAAGGCCCCACATCTATTCGGTGCTTTACCAAATATTATTAAGGCCTTCAATATGTCTTAAATTGCAGCAAAAAGCTACTATTTCCAACATGGACTTTTATACACCTTCATTACACATCTGTCAACTTTCTTACGACCTGAAATAAGGTATCCAATTCTCACCATCTTTTATTTCCGCCGATTTTACTTTTTCACCAGGTTTCCGCCGTAAAACAATTTCTTTTCCGTTCTTTCTTTGAATCGGTGAATTGTCAACAATCCCTTTAGGTTTGGAATTATCTGGCTCTTTTGTCGTGGGTTCCAACAACCTGGGTAACCTCAATGCAACTACACCACCCACCACGATCATCCCCGTTGCTACACACCCAAAAAACAAAAAGTCTATTGAACCTGATACTACTTTATCCTTTACCTCATCTACCCTTGCCTGCTCATCTACCATCGGCAATGCTACCCTCGTCGGCATACTGACTCTTTCACCTTCGTTATTATTATCCCTTGTCGCCAACGTCTGGTAATCACATCCACTCAAAACCATTGCCGTTCCCACCACAGTAGCCAACGCCATTAACCTAGCTTCTTTTAAAAGACGATTCATTCACCGTTTATACATCACCAGTATGTATTTGTCAATAAATTATTAATATAAGATATCTAATCCCGGCCATAAACGACTCTTTTACCAAGATCTTTCAATGCCGGCAGATCCCACCTGGCAATATAAGTTACATGATAACCTTCTAATCCTTCCAATACTTTTACACACTCACTGCAATCTTCCTTAACTGGTCCACAATTAACACTGACCGTCACCTTTTCCTGGTCTCCGTGAATTGGACATTTAATTCTCTCAGCCATTAATTCTTGCTCCTCCCCTAACCGCAATAACAGTTTTTGCCCTACCAAATTCATCAACTGTTTTGACTTTTATCAAATCACCATCTTTCGGATCCAACAACCTCTCGATTGGCATATCCGGATCTACTCCCCTTGATATAAAAAATTCTCTAACCGCATTATTAGCCACCGCCTCCGCATCTTTATTCATATTTTACTTCTAAACCATTATTAATTTTTAAAACCACTAGCTCCAAATTTCTTTAGGGCCACTGGTCTTCCTGCGTTTTCTTGTTTTGTTCTTTTTTGTTTTGTTGTTTGTTTTTGTTGTGTTTTTTGCCCTCGGCCGTGTTGGGTGGAGGCTTTGGCCCCCACCCTGAAAAATCAGCCCTCGCAGCCGCACACAGTCACAAAGCACTCATGCTTTGAACACCAAAGTTGGTGCCTTGGAACACTGTTAGTTTTGACCGCTTGCGGTTGTGCTTTTTCGGAAGAACCCTCGACCCGGTGGGTCAAAATTCCAATATCCTCAAGTTCTTCTTGCGACCAGGTTTTGCCATTTTTTGGCTTAGGTAGAATATTGACAGTCATTTTCCCCCTCCGACGGTTTTTTTATGGTTCTTTTTAGGATCATGTGCGATGCAATATTTTTTGCCGTTACGCTTTACTGCAGCATTCGAACCACAAACACAACAACAATTATCCTTACACATCTTTCCCTCCGAGAAAAAAAATTTGGGCTTTTATTTCACTATTTATTTAGTGAGACCCAATAAAACCACAATTTTAAAATTATGATCTTGTTGGGTCCCACTCTTCAAGAAAACGCAGGTTGTTAAAGAACTGGGACGTTTAAAGCACAGCTTTATTACGTCCTTTTCTCTACAACAATACTGCTTCTCTGTTTCCATACCGCTTAAAGTAGGTGACGCGGTACTGCTGTTTCGAATTAGTCTTATAGTATCACATTATTTCGATATTTCAATACACAATCAGTACGCACCTGTACTGACGTACAAAATATAATGATACTAGCAATATAAGGGTTAAAAGCTGTACTACTTCCCCAACAATGGTAAATTTACTCCAAGCCCACACCTCAAAAATAACATACTCATTACTTACATTACAAGCAGTTTATCTCTTCCCCAATAGTCTCTTCAGCATATATACCGGATCTTCACTGTCCACCGGCACCGCCGCCGCCCGGGAACTTATCAACAAACGATTTGGCGCTTCATCATTGGCATTTTGGGCCCTGTCCATATTCCTGACCGTTATTTCCTCCCCGGTCGGTTCAAACGTTGGTCCGAAACATTTTATAATATCGATTCTGCCTAGTCTTATGTTGACAGTACAATCACAACATAAATCCATTTGCGGCTGTACCAATCCACTCAATCTTTTCGACCTTATTCCCCCAATGCTTCGAGGTATCACCTCCTCGCTCTTCCTCCGGCAGATACAACATTCCAGCCAATTTTCAGGATTAATTTCCGGTTTACTCTCCGGAAAATTATTCACCTGCTCCACCAATCTCTTTTCCCATGGTTTTAACTCATCAACTTCACCTACAAACCCACTCCTCCTTTCCATCCTCCGTTCATACCTCTTTGACGTCATATTTGCCTGGCCCCTGGCAAATCTTCGTATTTTACCCCCACTCCCACTATCGCCCGCGAATGCCTTTCACACAACATTCTGCCCTCAAACTTGTACACATCCGGCATATCCGGCGCTTTCGGATTTTCCGCTATGCACTCATCACATTTTCCCATAACCTGATCACCGTCAACTTCTAGAGTTGTAACTACCGCCTCCCTATTATTATTTTTCATATTTAATCCAAATTAACTTTAATTTGCATTTAAATCCAGAGATGTCTTTTTATCTTAAAATTTATTACACTCAAGAAGTGTCTTAAAAAGAAGAGCTAGGGGTGGGTTTTTAATGTACAATAATCTATGGCTTTAACTGAATTATCATTCCTCGAAATCCGTCTGCCTCAGGATAACGAATACACCCCCGAGTCCATGTCCTCGCTACTCAGCAATTTCACCCAAATCGGCAAAAATGGTTTTTTTGATCATCTTCTTGGTAAAAAAAATCTGGTCTGCTCCTTAGAAATTGCCCTATTAAATCAACAAATTCATTTTTATGTTACCGCTCCTACCGCCAATATCGATTTCATTCGCTCTCAAATTCTGGCCCAATATCCCACCGCCATCACTAGACTTGGAGAAGATTTTTTGTCTCCCCTCCTTGTCAAAGGAGGGGTAGGGGGTGGATTTCTCCAACTCGGCCTTTCCCGTTCTTATTCTTATCCTATCAAAACCGTCCGTGATTTCCGCGATACTGATCCCCTCGTCTCCGTCCTTTCATCTCTGGCCCGGGCTAATTCGCCAGCCGGCGAACAGCCTGTTTTCTTTCTTTTTCAAATTTTGCTTTTCAAACCCTCTGCCCATTGGCAATCCGGTATTCTCTCCACTATCCAAAACGGTATTGTCACTGATGTTCAAAAAAATTATCATCAGGCCCACCCCGACAAAGCTGTTTTTGAAACTAAAATCCAATATCCCGGTCTGCTCACCCAAATTAACCTTCTCTCCAACAATCAGGCATTACTCTCTTCCGTCTCCTCTTCTTTTGGCATTTATACCAACCCCCGCGGCAATTTTTTTAAAACCACCTATCCCGGTTTTTTTTCCAAAAGCAAAATCTTAAAATCAATCAATACCCGAACTTTTACCCCCTCCACCAACCAAATTCTAAATACCGAAGAATTGGCCGGCCTCTGGCATTTTCCCACTGGCCTGACTAAACTGCCCAACATCGCCTGGGGCAAAAAACTTTATGCCGACCCACCCGAAAATCTACCCATCGCCGATGGTACCTCCGATAGCCAAAAACAGGAAATCAATTTCTTTGCCAAAACCGAATTTAGAAACAAGGAATCTATTTTTGGCCTAAAGGAAGGCGAAGACCGCCGCCGTCACACTTACATTATCGGTAAATCCGGTACCGGAAAAACTACTCTGATTGCCAACATGGCCATCGACGACATCCGTAAAGGTAAAGGTGTGGCCATCATCGATCCTCACGGCGATCTTTCTTCCACCATACTTGACTACATCCCGGCCTCCCGTATCAACGACTGTTGCTACTTTAATCCGGCCGATCCGGAATATGTTTATCCCCTCAATGTTTTAGAGGCCGAAAACGATTCTCAAAAAGAATTGGTTGCCTCCGGTGTTATTTCTATTTTCAAAAAACTTTATGGTGAAGTTTCCTGGGGACCCCGGCTAGAACACATTCTCCGTAACGCCGTCCTGACTTTAGTCAACACTCCCGATTCCAATCTAACCCACATTGTCGAAATTTTAACCAACAAAAACTTCCGTGACAAAATCGTCCCGAAACTTCACAATCCGACTCTAACAAACTTTTGGATCAATGAATTTGACCGCATGGACCCCAAATTTCAAAATGAAGCCGTCGCCCCAATTCTCAACAAAGTCGGTCAATTTTTATCCTCCAGCAACATCCGTAATACCATTGATCACGCCAAATCCAAAGTCCGCATCCAGGATATTATGGATCAGAAAAAAATTCTTATCGCCGATCTGTCTTCAGGAAAACTGGGCGAAGACAATTCCGCCCTTTTAGGTGCTATGTTGATTACCCAAATCCAATTATCTGCCATGAACCGTGTTTTTCAATCCGAGGCTGACCGTTCTGATTTTTACCTTTACGTTGACGAATTTCAAAACTTTGCCACCACCAGTTTTATTAAAATTTTATCAGAAGCCCGCAAGTTTAGACTAAATCTTATCATTGCCAATCAATACATGGCCCAGCTGGAACGACCTATTCAGGACGCCATTTTTGGCAACGTCGGCTCCATCATGTCATTTGTTGTCGGCAACCAGGACGCTTACCTTTTAAGTAAAGAATTTGGTCCCAAGTTCCCCCCTGAAGACCTGGTTAAACTGGGTAAATATCAAATTATTAACAAACTTAGTATCGATTCTGAAACTTCCCAGCCGTTTTATGCTACTACTTTGCCTCTACCCGACTGCCGCAATCAAGGCCGCGACAAATTAATTTCCGTCTCCCGCGAACGCTGGGGCAAGAAAAAGTAAAATATATTTGATCTACTTTTAGCCATTTCATTTCCTGAATTTCTGGACTAGGCTAACGCATCACCGAAATATTTACTAAATATCCACCGTTAAAAGGCCGACCACTAATTCCCATAGTAGACACCCCAACCGAAAAAAAGACTATTCTACCAGACCTTAATACTTTGTCTCTACGTGAACTCATTAGAACTGACCAATTATGTTCCGCTTGTAGTGAACTAGCCGAATGTGGGCTTGAGGATCCGGATGAACTGGGCTGTTTTTTTATACGTCGCAACTAAAGCTGCTTTTTTCCAACCCTCAAGTCTATCATATTCAAAATCACCAAAGACACTCCTTGATTTAATGTGCATTCCTTACGTATACTCCGCCTACATATGACAACCTTAACAGCAAGAAACTTAGAAAAACAAAATAATTATGCTCAATTAGAAGGAGCTCAAGGTATGACCGTTATTCCAGTAAATGAAATACCTAAAAATTGCGATATCTGTAAGGCAAGAAGCCTTTGTGATATTGTCATGCAAGAACAATCTGAAGCTGTCTTACCGGGTTCTAGATTGTGTGCCCTAACCCAAGGCTATAATATCTAATCTCCGCACTATTGACTCATTTTCCCAAAACATGTCCTTGACATAATGTTATAAGACATCCTATATTTAATTATTACTAATTAAATATTTTATGTCAGAAAATAAATTTACTCCCGAATCAGCTGTCCAGATCCGTCCCCGGATGGACCTTATAAAGCTCGAAGCTTTAAATAATTTAGTCAATCCTCTATCGAGGTTTGAATCAAGATTAGCCAAAGCCAATGACGATCAAGTTAATTTACTCGTAGCCATTAATAATTTTTAAACATATGTCAGAACGACCAACATTTTTTTACAAACAAGAAACATCCAATCAGCCCAAAGTCGATTTGGAAAAACTTTTCAAACGAGTTGATTTAAATCAACAATTAAGCAACATCCCCACTCTAGAACCAAATAAAAATAAATAAGTCTCCCTTGTGAAAGCCATGCCTGCCGGCAGGCAGGGGAGATTTAGAGGGATTTATGGTCTCTTCCACCCTGCCCATTTACACTCAGGGTACCGGGAACAGCCAAAAAACTTTCGGCCCGTTTTTGTTTTTCTCACCACTCCCGGCGCCCCGCACAACGGACAACTAAACCCAGCATCTTCCTGATAAGCTTTGGTATATTTGCATTCCGGAAACAGACTACACGATATAAATTTACCAAATTTCCCCATTCTAATCACCAATTCTCCTTCTTTACATTCCGGACACTTCTCCCCCGTCTTCTCCACTTCCACTTTTACCCTAACACTGTCCTTTTCTACCTTTTTCACTACCAGTTCAAAAGTTTTCCAAAATTTTTTCATCATCGTTTTCCATTCCAGTTTTCCCAAAGCAATTTTATCCAAACTCAATTCCATTTCCGCCGTAAACGGTAGCGATAAAATATTGGCAAAATTAATCACTAAAAATTGATTAGCCGCCACCCCCAACGCCGTTGGTCTAAATTTACCCTCATCCCTCTCCACATATTGACGTGCCTGAATCGTCGAAATAATCGGCGCATACGTCGATGGTCGGCCGATTCCCTGTTTTTCCAACGACGCTACCAGTGACGCGTCGGTATATCTTGGCGGCGGATTAGTTTCAAACTCAATCGCTTCTATTTTTTTCACCGGTACCTCATCTTTTTCCTTCCAATCCGGCAAAATTTGATCTTCCCACTTCTCTTCCATGATTTTCAAAAAGCCATCAAATAATATTTTCACCCCAGTCGACTTAAACACCCCGTTTCCTCCCACAAAAACAATCGACGAATTTTTCATTTTTGCTGCCGCCGCCTGACTGCCTACCGCCCGCCGCCAAATCAATTGATACAGCTTCATCTCTTTGGCATCCAAACCGTCCGGTTCCATCATTGTCGCATTGGTCGGTCTAATTGCCTCATGGGCTTCCTGGGCATTCATCGACTTATTTTTAAAAAATCTTGTTTTGTCCGGAACATATTCCTGTCCATAGGTTTTAACAATATAACCTCGAAATTCAGCCACCGCTTTGTCTGATAAATAGACCGAATCGGTCCGATGATAAGTAATCAAACCCCTCTCGTACAGCCTCTGGGCAAAGCTCATTGTCATTTTTCCCGACCAACCAAACAGTCTGGCTGCTGCTTGCTGTAATTTTGAGGTCGTGTAGGGTGGCAATGGTTGACGGGTGGTTTCCCGCTCTTCTACTTTATCTATTACAAATTTGTTTGGTAAACCTGACAAAAATTTATCCGCTTTCTCTTTATGGTCAAATAACGTCGAAGTATAGCTATAATCACCGTCAAACAGATTAATTTTATTTAGCTTTTCAAACGATTTTCCATCAATTTTAATTAAATCAGCCGTTACCTTTTCCAGATTGGCGACTACTTTAAAAAACTTTTTCCTCTCGAAATTTTTGATTTCTTCTTCCCTTTCACAAATCAAACGCACTGCCACCGATTGCACCCTCCCTGCCGACAACCCTCGTCGTACCTTTTTCCACAACACCGGGCTCAAAGTATACCCCACCAGTCTATCCAGCACCCTTCTTCCCTGTTGGGCATTAACCATATCCATATCCACTTCTCTTGGCTCAGAAATTGCCGCCTCCACTGCCTCTTTAGTAATTTCATGAAAAGTGGCTCTAACAATTTTTTTATTTTTAAATTTTTCATTCTCAATCAGCCATTTTACATGCCACGAAATAGCTTCTCCTTCACGATCAGGATCAGTTGCCAAAATCACCAAATCCGCCCCCTTAGCCGCCTTCAACAACTTTCCTACCACTTCTTTTTTCTTATCATCAACCACATAATCTGGCTCAAAAGTAGTTAAATCCACTCCCATTTTAGAACCGGGCAAATCCCGCAAATGCCCCACTGTCGGCAAAACTACATAATCCTTCGACAGATATTTAGTAATCGTTCTTGCTTTCGTCGGTGACTCCACTATTAATAGCTTTTTCATGACCTTCATTGTCTTCTATTGTAGCGCCTCTGTCAAATCAGTTAACATTTTAGCTCCATTTTTAATTAACCAATTTGGCGCTACTGACCCCTCGTCAATAATTCTTCCTGGTACCGCCCACACTTCCTTTCCCATCTCTAAAACCAATTGAGCCACCAAAAATGTCCCGCTATTTTCCCCACCCTCAACTACAATTAATTTATCAACATAATTCGCCAAACTAACATTTAATGTCTCAAAATTTTCACCTTTAAAAATTTTTTTTGCCCCTAACCTAATTACTTCTCGGTTACAACCCTTAATATCAATTGTTGCCACTTCTTCATCTTTTAAGCTTTTCATTAATAATCCAATCACATTTTTTCCGTATTGACTCATCTTTCTACTCCCCACAATTCCAATCACCATTCTGTTTTTTAAATTTTTAAATTTTAAATTAGATCTTACTCGGTACCGGTGTATACCTTGGTATCACTGTATCGGTTTCACCAAACCACTCTTTTAATATATCGCCGACAATCGGTGCTGCCACATCCGACCCTTCTCCACCCCTCTCCACCATGACCGTAATCACCACCTCCGGATTATCTGCCGGCGCAAATGCCGTCAACCAAGCATGAGTATCAGGTGTCCCATCACCCACCTCCGCTGTCCCGGTTTTACAGGCAATTGATGTTTTGAAATTAAACAACGGCCAAGCAGTTCCTCCTGGTTTACAGGCAGCTTTCATCCCTTCTATGATCGTCGCCCAAGTCTCCGCCCCCACCTCCATCTTTTGACATTCAGGCTTCGCCTTATCTAAAATCGACGGTTTACATTTCATTCCCCGACTAGCCACAATACCGGTCATACTGTTAATCTGCAACGGAGTCACATTTAAATCTCCCTGACCTATGGACAAATGATAAGTATCACCCAAATACCAGCTTTCCCCTTTTACTTCCCTTTTCCACTTATCATCCGGTGCCAATCCCGCCAACTCTCCCGGCAGTTCAATCCCCGTTTTTTGCCCCAAACCAAATTTATCCATCCATTCCTTAATTCTTTCTGCTCCCAACTTTTCTCCCAATCGGTAAAAAAATATGTCATTCGACCGCTGAATTGCTTTCACAATATCCACCATCCCGTCAGTAGTACCCCGTTTGGTCCACAGCCAATTATTGTAGCTATATTCCCCCACTTTAATTACTCCGGTGTCCTCAATTAAACTACCCTTATTAATCACTCCCGATTCCAACCCCGCCGTCGCCATTATCGGCTTAAATACCGAACCTGAATGATAAGTACCGGCTATTGCCCGGTTAACCAGTGGTAAATTTTGGCTATCTTCCAAGTAATTTTTGATCATCCGATTATCTATCACATAGGAAAAATTATTCGGATCCATCGCCGGTGATGACACCATCGCCAAAATCTTTCCATCCTTTGGTGTACTCAAAATCACCACCGCCCTTTTCCCTTGAAGCATCCCGTAAATTTTGTCCTGCCAAAAAGCATCCAGACTTAATTTAATCGTCTCACCCTGAATCGGCTCCTGTCTTCCCAATTCCCTTATATATCTACCCTTTGCGTCTACCTCCACCAATCTTCTTCCGTCCACTCCGCGTAACAAACAATCAAACTGACTTTCTATCCCCGTTTTTCCGATCAGATCATCGTTACCCAAAGTTTTTGGACAGGTATTAGCCGCCATCTCTGCTTCCGTTGTCTTTGCCACATAACCGGTAATTAATCCCGCTTTTTCGCTATACGGATATTTTCTTTTCAACTCATAACCCAAATCTTTTTCATCTTTCGCCACATAAAATTGAGCTATACTCTCAGCCATTATCCGTCCTTTTCGATCTACTATCTCTCCCCGAGGCGCCGGAATCACGCTCTCGGTTATCTTATTATCTCTGGCCAATGCCGCATAATACCCTCCCCAAACTCCCGCCAGCCTAAGTACTGCCGCCAAAACCACCGCAAAGCTAACCACTAACAACCAATCCCACAAATATTTCAACATTAAACTCCTCCCACCAATCTAATTGTATTTAGCCTGTCAGTATTTTCTACCAATTCCCCAATTCCCCTAATAATACTCAAATCCGATTCCTCCACCGCCCTTGTACTTATTTTAGTTTTTGATTCGATTAGTTTGTCCATTCCTTTCAAGCCGGCGCCCCCTCCGGTCAAAATTATTCCTCTCTTCAAAACATCTTCCATCAGTTCCGGCGGTGTTTCATCCAATACTTCCGAAACTAACTTAACCATTTTTTGTACCTCCAAAATCATCGCTTCCCTAATTTCCGTATCACCAATTTTAATTCCTTTCGGTAACCCTGTTTCAATATCTCTACCCCTCAGCAAGGCACTTTTTTTACTTTCCCCTTCCGGATTCATATCCCCAATATCAATTTTGACTCTCTCCGCACTGTTCAGCCCAATCATCAAATTGTATTTCATTCGGACATAATTAACGATCGCTTTGTCCAAATCATTTCCTGACGTTGTAATTCCTCTTCCCACCACCAACCCCCCCATCGATACCACTCCGACTTCAGTTTTTCCTCCGCCAACATCAACCACCACTACCCCATCAGTTTTTTCAGTTGACAACCCCACTCCCAAAGCTGCCAAAATTAATCCTTCCACTAAGATCACCTCTCTGGCACCCGCCGACAACATCACTGTCTTTACTGCCCTTTTCTGAACCTCAGTAATTGTCCCCGGCACAGACACAATCACCCGTGGTTTAAACAGTTTAGGATACGGACTGGGAATTTCATAAATTAGTTTCAAATAATAATCCAGCAACATCTCCAGCCCTTCCATATCCGACACAATTCCATTCTTTATCGGACTAATTACCTCCAGTTGTTGCGGCTCCCGGTTCCACATCTCCTTAGCTTTAGCCCCAAACGCCACTGGTTTTGACATTTTTGCTTTCGGAGCGCTTAAACCCAAAAAACGTCTTTTCTTAACCCGGGCAATCATCGTCGGTTCATTTAACACTACCCCTTTTCCTTTTAAGTAAATCAGAGTGTTGTTGGTCCCCAAATCAATCCCAATATCCCAGGAAAAGTTAGCCAAAAACGATCTAATCCCCCAATTCTTTCTTTGTATCTTCTTCACTTTCAAATTATACTATCCTTTATCAATGACTATTCTTCTTAGTCTCCTATTTTTCTTTACTCCTCTCATTTTTACTTCCGCCAACTCCGAACTTTTTGAACTGCCCAAAATGTATTTTGTTTACGGTCTAACCATCATCATCGTTGCCACCCACCTCATTGCTACCATCCAAAAACAAGTTCCCTTATTTAAAAAAACCATCCTTGACACCCCTTTATTTTTGTTTCTCCTCTCCCAAATTATCAGCACTTTTCTCTCTATCGACACTCACACCTCAATTTTTGGCTATTATTCCCGTCTCAATGGCGGTCTTCTCTCGACCATCTGCTACCTGGCTCTCTATTGGTCATTAGCCCCTCACCTAACCAATAATTTAAAAAATAATCTTATTCGCACTAGTCTTCTTTCCGGTTTATTCGTTTCCGTTTATGGTATTGCCCAACACTTTGGTATCGACAAAAACTGGTGGATTCAGGACGTCCAATCCCGGGTTTTCTCCACCCTGGGTCAACCCAACTGGCTGGCCGCCTACTTATGTATTCTCCTCCCCGTTTCTCTTCACCAGCTTCTTAATTCCAAATCCAAATTATTACTCATTACTAATTATTCATTACTCACTACTTTTTATATTTGTTTATTATTTACCAAATCCAAATCAGGAATTATCGCCGCCATCATTTCCCTGGGAATCTATTTTGTCTATCGTCTTTTCCAAAAAAATGTTACTAAAAAATTTTTAATTATTAATTACTCATTACTCATTCTGTTGTCTTTAATCATCAACAACCCCATCAAAGATTATATTTTCCCCCAATCTTTGAAAATTGAAAATTCGAAAATTGAAAATTTAAATATCACCCCCTCCGAAGACATCCGTAAACTAGTTTGGCAAGGCTCATTTAAACTCTGGCAGCAATTTCCCCTTTTTGGCACCGGGCCGGAAACCTTCGCCTACTCCTATTATTGGACCAGACCGGCCGCCCACAACCTCACCTCGGAATGGGACTTCCTCTACAACAAAGCCCATAATGAATATTTAAATTACCTGGCCACTACCGGTTCTTTTGGTTTTGTTACCTATCTGGTTCTAATAGTCGTCATTCTGATCGTTTTATTTCCTTTTCCCTACCTTTTAGCTGCCTTTGTTTCCCTCCTAATCACCAATGCCGTTGGTTTCTCGGTAGTCACCACCTCCCTTTACTTCTTTCTCCTTCCGCTTTTGGCTCTGTCCAATCACACCCCCAAACCAAAGTCGAATAAACTTTTTCCCTCACTTTTGATAATCATCCCGGCATTGTTCTTATCTTACAAAAACTTAACCTATTTCTTAGCCGATATTTGCTATGCCTCTGCCGACACCGCTGATGTAGCCAATCAATATCCTACGGCCCAAAAACAAATTCAATTAGCTCTTGGTTTCAAACCAAATGAACCGGTTTATCTTATCAAAGTCGCCGTTATCACCTCCAAAATGGCACTTATTAACAAATCACCTGACCTGGCCAAAAAAGCTGCCACTTTTGCTCAATCAGCTCAAGATATCTCCCCTTTCAACCTCAACCTCTACAAAGAGTCAGCCCAAATCTACTATTACCTTTCTGGCGTTGACTCGCAATATTATCTCCGAACTCTCGATTCTCTCACCAAAGCTGGCAAACTCGCTCCTACCGACGCCAAAACTTTCTACACCCTAGGTGAATTTTATTATCAGATCAATGAATTTGACCCAGCTATCGCTAATTATCAAAAGGCTTTGGAGCTCAAATCCAACTACGACCACGCTGCTTTTGCTTTGGGTAAAATTTATTTTGATCAAAAAAAATATCCCGAAGCTAAATCCCTATTTGAAAAAGTTTTACAAATCGCCCCCACCAACACCGAGGCAAAAAATTATCTTTCCAAAATCGCCACCCTCTCCGCCACTAAAAAATAATCCCCACCATTTATTATCTTCCGATATTTTGCCTTATTTTATGTCTTACTAAAATTAATGTGTCCATAACATCAAGTTTCGCCATCATCAACTTACCTAATATCCCCAATTGTTTTCTTTCCACTAGTTGTCGTATATACTCTCTTCCTTGATCTCTTATTTCCATTGCCGTCTTCACAAACTCGTCTTCTGTCTGAATATTATGTCTTTCATAAACTTGCCCGAATTCCTCAGGTGTCAAAGTTATACCTTTATGTGCATAACTAACAATCTCCCTTGCCGCTAGCCGAACGTTATTCTCTACCTTATCTCCCATAACTACCTCACATTATATCATTTACATCCACCGGTTTTTTCTTTTCCCCTTCAAACCGATACAATTCCCCGCCTTCCTCTTTAATATGATCGATAAACAATATTCCCTCCAAATGTTCCGCTTCATGCTGAAATACAATCGCTTCAAAACCCTCCATCACCTTTTTCTTTTTTATCAGTTTACCTCTCTTAATCTCCTCCCATTCAACCTCAATTTTTAGCCATCTTTTTACCGTCCCAAACAAATTCGGAAACGATAAACACCCTTCTAAAAAGTTCTCCTTTTTTCCATCATCAAATACCATCATCGGGTAAATTTTTTTACCATCAGTCTTGGTTATCTTTGGGTTTAAAAAAATCTCCACCTTATTCTTTTTTCCTACCTTTAGACCAAAAAATCTCCTCTTTAAACCAATTTGGGTCGCCGCCAAACCCGCTGCTGTGTTTTCAGTTGCTATCAAAATCTCTGTCAATTCCTTGATTTCCGCTATCAAATCCACATCAACTTTTTCCACCACCAAAGTCTTTTCTCTCAATATCGGATTTGGATAAGTCAATATCTGTTTCATTTTAATTATCATATTTTACCATTATTTAGATATAATCTAATCATGCATCGTATCGTTTTCTTTGGCTCGTCAGTTTACTCACTTATTATCCTAAAAAAATTACTATCTTTACCTAATTTTCAGGTTGCCGCTGTCGTTACTAAAACCGACAAACCGGTTGGCCGAAACCAAACCGTTACTCCCAATCCGGTAGCCCAATTCGCCAAAGATAACCATCTAAATCTTCTCCAGATTGAAGAATTTAATGAAAATTGTAAATTGAAAATTGCTAAATTCCAAGCAGAGCTTGGATTGTGTGTCGCTTTCGGTCCTCCTTTTTTCGATGCTGAAATGATCGAGCTTTTTCCCCATAAAATAGTTAATATCCACCCCTCACCTCTGCCTAAATATCGCGGTGCTACCCCCGGCCCCTGGCAAATAATAAATGGTGAAACCACCTCCGCTGTCACCTTCTTTCAAATCGATCTTTTACCCGACCACGGCCCTGTTATTGCTCAGCTCCCCTTTACTATTTCTGATACCGACACTGCCGACACTTTTTACCACCAAGCTTTTACTCTGGCTTCCGAAAACTTAAATGAAATATTATCAAATTACATTTCTTCTCCTGAACTCACAGAACAAGACCATTCTCAAAAATCATATTACCCTAAATTTACCAAAGATACGGCTAAAATTGATTGGTCTTGGGATACAGCCAAAATTGAACGGTTTGTCCGCGCCCTCATTCCCTGGCCAATCGCCTGGACCTTCGTCGTCGATCAAAAAGGCAACCAAATAAAAATGAAAGTTTTCACTTTTAATCCTGAGCTCGCCGAAGGACCCGTCGAAGTGCAAATTGAAGGCAAAAACAAAACTAATTGGTCTGAAGTTTCGAAATACTACCAGCTGGTCCACTAATCTCTTTTCGCATTCTCTTGATACATTTAGTACAAAAATTACCGCTGATTTTATCATCTTCATTCAGCTTTATCGTCACTTTCTGCACGTTAGCCATAAACGTCCTCGCCGTCCGATTTTGAGCATGTGATCGGTTTCGTCCGATCGTTGTTTTTTTAGCACACAAATCACAAGTTCTACGCATGGGTTATACTATACCATTAGTTTCGATTTTTTAAAACATGCTAAACCCTGCTGTCCTAATTAGCCTCCTCATCTGCATCACCATTCACGAATTTTTTCATGCTTTTGCTGCCGACCGCCTCGGTGACCCCACTGCCCGCTCTATGGGTCGGCTTTCTCTCAACCCCTTACGCCACCTCGACCCCTTAGGTACTATTATGATGTTGTTCGTTGGTATTGGTTGGGGCAAACCAGTTCCAATTGATCCCTATAATTTAGGTAACCCCCGTCGTGACGAAACCCTTATTGCCCTTGCTGGCCCTGTCAGCAACCTAGTTTTGGCCGTTATTAGTGCCATTTTTATTCAGCTGACCAATATTCATCCCTCATTCTTGGTCACCTTCATCATCATCAATGTTTCTTTGGCCATTTTTAACCTTTTGCCTATTCCACCCCTTGACGGCTCAAAAGTTTTTCTTAACCTTCTCTCGGTTGATTCTGCCTTAAAGTGGGAAGAGGCTTTCAATCGTTACGGATATCTTCTTTTAGCCGCCCTACTTTTCCTCCCCATTGGTAGCAGTAATCTTATCAGTCTAATCATTACCCCGATCATTAATTTGATTCTGTCTGTCCTCCTCTGATCTATTTGACATCTTAGTTGATATCGTTCACTATTAACTATGAATCAAACCGGTAAAACCTTGCTCTCGGCGCTAATTATTTCTCTTTTTTCCCTGGCTACCCTCCAAGGCTACCGGATCATCGCCCAGGAATCATCATCCACTCAAGTATTGGGCGATACTACCGTTAAATCTGTTCCATGCACTGTCATCAACTCCTGGCAAAAACAATATTGTTCAGTTGGTTCCACCACTCCCACCCCTTCTCCCACCATAACATCCACCAAACCATTAATTACTTCTGCTAACCCCAATCCTGGTACAGCCGGGAAAAGCATTTGCCTTTACGGTAGTAATTTTACCCGCTCCGATATTGGATCAAGCAGCCCTTCTCAAGCTTATTTTGTTTCCGCTACCGGCAAAAACTTGAAAGGCAGCTTTGGTTTTTATTACAATGATCCCCGGGGCATCGGTTGGTCTTGGTATTTCGAACAGGTATGTTTCTATCTACCGTCAAATCTACCTACCGACACCTATAATTTCAACATTTGTGTTTTGAATCAATGCAGTGTTCCTGGAATCAACATAATAGTTAATGCCAAATGAACCACGGTCTCGCCAATATTTCCCTAATACTAGGTTTAGTTTTACTGATCCTCGCCGTTCCGGTAGCTGTTCTTTTAGTCCAACAAAACCAAAATACCCAAAATCGTGCCTACGTTACCGGTCCTACTGGATCCGTTGACTGTACCCAAATTTTAAACGCCAAAATTAAATATTGTTCCAGTGTCACCGTCAGTTCTACCGGCATTCCCTGTTCAGAAATCGACTCTGCCATTGCTAACTTTTGCGTCGATGATTCCATTCCCGCTGTCACTCCTACTTTTAAACCAATCCCCACCTCAAATAACCAATGTACTCAAGACCAGAACAGATGTGCCGGCCGAATTCTTTTTAGGTGCATTAACAATCAATGGATCCTCCAAAAAACTTGTCCTGTCAATTGTCTTAATGGAGTCTGTGTTACCCAAATCCCAACTATCAATCGTCCCCCCATTAAATCTTTTGTCAATTAGCCTCAATATCTTCAACCAGAAGGTTTAGAGCCTTGATCATTTCTGTTGTTTCCTTCTTAGTCATCCCGTGGACCATCGCTCCGTCAGATATACTTTCCATTTCCGCCCCACCGCATCCAACACAATGAAAGCCATAATCCTCCATCAAAACTTCACCAATTTCTGGATATTTTTCTGTAACTTCCGCAATTATTGTATCTTTGGTAATTTTCATATTTCATTTAATCTAATTTTTTTAAGTTCTTCTCTAAAACCGGACTCAATTTTACCCCACACCCCTCTCATTTGACACTCTTCTGTTCGATTGCACACCCCACCCCCTAAACACTTTACTAAATGTTTGTTTTCTCCTAACGCTCCAATCAAGTCATACAAATTTTTATCCTCCCAACCATCTGTCAATGTATAGCCTCCGGCTTTACCTTCCTTGCTGGTAATTAACCCGGCCGACTTCAATTTTCCCGCCAGCTGTCCCAAGAACCGATAAGGCAAATTTAGCTTCTCCGCCGCCTCGGTTAAGGACACAACATTTTGCCTATTCTTCGACAAATAAGCTATAAATACTACCGAGTATTCGACTTTTTTCGGAATCGTAATCATGTTATAATTCTATCATCCTACCAGGAGCAACTTTAAGAGGGTGATTTTTCTAGCTAACCCTAGTAATTGGGAAACGCGTATCACAAGAGCTTTGCTCCCAAGATTAGTTTCCCACCTTTTCCTTTGTTGGAAAAGCCGCTATTGAAGCCATACTTCTGGTGGGATAATATTTACCCCAATTCTTTCTTAATCCTGTCCTCCACTAACCCCATTGTCCGCTGATTATTCTTTGCCTCCGCTTGAATATATTTCTCCAATTTCTTGGCCATATTTGGATTATCTAAAAATTCTAAAAACATATCCGTCATCTCTGTTCCTTTTTCTCTTACCCAACCTAAATGTTTCTTTTTAATCAAATCAATATTGCCATCTTCCTGACCCCCAATATGGGTAATCGCCACCAATGGCTTCCCCACCGCCACCACATCAAATATAAAATTTGGCCCGGCTTTACCAAAAACTATATCACAAGCACTCAAAATCTCCGCCATATTGTCAATCCACCCCATATTCTTTATCCACACTAGATCATTTCGCCTCAGCCGCTTAAAAATTCGTATATATTCTTCCACCAAATTGTATGCCATTTTATCCGTCCCGGTATTAAAAATCACCCCCACCGGTTTCTTAACCATCATCAATACCGGTAACAACCGGGTTAAAGAATTGGTTCCCAAACTCCCACCACCGACAAATACCAACGGTCGATTATCATTTAAACCCAATTTTCTCCTCATTTCTAACCGATTATGTTTTTCATACATTTGCGGTCTAACCCACCAACCGGCTTTAAATAATTTCTCTTTTTCAATTCCAATTTCTACCCCCCGCCTTATCCCCACTTCATCATAAACCAAATGCAAGTCAGCTCCTTCAACATACGATACCAAATTGATCGTCCACGGGTCAGCTACCACTGTCCACAACTTAAATTTTGGCTTATCATCAACCTTTTTCCAACCAGCCAAAGAGTGGCTGTGATAAAAATAACAAGAAATTATTAAATCCGGCTGATAACGATTCACCGTTCTTTTCAAATTAGGTAAATTAATTTCCGACAATTGAGCCAATGTATTCCTCAACATTTCAATCGAAGCCAGTTTATGAGCCAACCGATTACTCATCGGTAAATATCGATACGCCAAAGTATACAGGTCCCCTCCAATACCGGTTTCTGCCTTAATCTCCGCATAATCAACCTTCCAATTGTTATCTCTTTCCCGTGTCTTTAGATAACTAAAAATTGCTTTAGCAATCGACCGATGACCCCAGGGCATTGTATCCGTCAAAACTAAAATTTTCCTTTTCATGTGCTTATATTCTATAATACAACCACATCGCCCTTCTAGCTCAATGGCAGAGCAGTGGTTTTGTAAACCATCGACGTAAGTTCGATTCTTACGAAGGGCTCATTCAATTATTTTCACTTCCCTCAAAAAAGTTTCAACATCTTTCCTTGAACCCGGTTCTTTAATATCAATTACAATAGTAGGTACAGTCTCTACAATCCTTCTCAATCTACTCATATCCCCCTCGTCCAAAATTTCACCCCTCATTTTCTGGCTTCTTACAAAGAACAATAAACTATTAAAAACAAATCCCGTGGCAAAAACATAATCCCGATCTCCTGGTTTTACTTCGCCACTTTCTAACCTGCCTATTGCCCAATCATATAGCTCTGGTCCACTCGTCGGTCTCTCCATATATGCAATTATACACCTTCCCTCGAATCTGAACTATTTACTTGTTCACTATCCGTTTTATACCCTAATCCCAGGGTATATCAATACGCTACTTTTCTTTAATGTTTATGTAAAGTCTCGATTCTTTTATGCTTTGCCGCCAACATTTGCGGTATCTCTTTTTTACTCTTAATTAAATAATCATAAATTGCTTCGCTCAAGGCATCCACTGACAACAGTGAACAATGAATTTTTATCGGTGGCAATCCGTCCAGTGAATCAATTACCGATTTATTAGTCATTTCCAAAGCCTCATCAATTGTTTTCCCTTTTACCAAATCAGTTATCACCGAACTGGTAGCAATCGCCGCCGCACACCCATAAGTCTCAAATTTAACATTAACTATTTTATCTTCTTCAACCTTTATATATAGTTTCATTACATCGCCACAAGCCATATTCCCCACCTCACCCACTCCGTCCGGCTGTTTAATACTGCCCAAGTTGTGGGGATTTCTAAAATGTCTTAAAACTTTCTTGGAATAATTAAATTGTCCTCTCATATCTTGTAAGGTGAAATTTTTCTCATTTTTTTCACCACTGTTGGTAAAACTGATAACACGTAATTTATCTCTTTGTTAGTCGTCCATCGCCCTAAACTAAAACGTAACGACCCGTGCGCCTCCGGTGCTGTCAACCCCATCGCCAACAATACATGGCTCGGCTCTAAACTGGAAGACGAACAAGCCGATCCTGTCGAACACATAATTCCCTTGGCATCCAATTCCAACAGCATTGATTCCCCCTCCACTCTGGCAAAAGAGATATTGACATTATTTGCCAATCTCTTTGCTTTTGATCCGTTCAACCAACAATCCGGCACCGTTTTCAGTATCCCATCAATCAGTTTGTCTCTCAGTTGTTTTACTTTATAACTTTCTAACTTTCTAACTTTATAACTAATTTCTGTCGCTTTTCCCATTCCCACAATTGCCGGCACATTCACTGTTGACGATCTTAGCCCGCCCTCATGTCCGCCTCCATGCAATATTGGGTTGATTTTTATTCCGTTCCGAACATACAACACCGCTACTCCTTTCGGACCATAAATTTTATGGCTGGATGCCGTCAACAAATCAATTTTCATTTTAACCACATCAATTTCTTCCTTACCAAAGCTCTGCGAAGCATCAGTATGAAAATAAACCCCGTTCTTTGAACATAATTCTCCTATTTTTTTCAAATCCTGAATTGTCCCCACTTCATTATTACCATGAATTACTGAAACTAATAAAGTATCCTGATCAATTTCCTTGTTTAACTCTCCAAAATCAATCACTCCTTCTTTATCCACTCCAATCCGCACTATTTTATACCCCCTCAATCCCAGCCACCTGGCACTTTTTTCGACGCAATCGTGTTCAATATTGGAAATTATTATTTTCTTTTTGCCCGGATTGGCTTCAGCCAAGCCTTTCAAAGCCAAATTATTACTTTCAGTCGCCGATCCGGTAAATACAATTTCGTCAGTATTGGCATTTAAAGCCTTAGCCACAATTTCCCGGGCTCTTTCCACTGCCTCAGCTGCCAGCGATCCCTGTTGATGTAACGACATCGTATTCCCTATATATTCCCCAAAATAGGGTAACATCGCCTTCAATACCCTCTGATCGACCGGAGTGGTCGCCGCATAATCTAAGTAAACTTTCTGTTGCATACTAACACTAGTTTAGTAAGAGTTGTCGAATTTATCAACTACCCAGTTTCAATTCCCGAATCACTCCATTCTCATCCGTCAAACTGATATCGCAATCTTGGTACGTTAATGAACATCTTCCATCCACCAAGTTAGAACAGCCATATTCCCTACTTCCGCCATCCGACCATCCGACCGGTATTAAAACGACAACTTTCTTTTTTTTAACTACGTCACATGTTGGTAACATTTCACTCATGGAGAGTATATTACCACATCATCTTCTGGCGGAGGATACAGGGGTCGAACCTGTTAGGGATTGCTCCCACTAGTTTTCAAGACTAGCGCATTACCGTCCTGCCCACCCTCCCAGACTTACGAATTATAACAAAAGTAAGGATACTTCTTGTTAGAAAGTGTTAAAATTTTTGTTACAATACCTTCGTTGCCCGGATAGCTCAGTTGGTAGAGCATCCCCTTGGTAAGGGGAAGGTCAAGAATTCGAATTTCTTTCCGGGCTCAATTACATGTTAAACTCCACTCATGAAATTCATCTGGGACTCAAAATACAGTGTCGGTATCAAATCAATCGACAACCAACACCAAAAATTCTTTGAAATTATTAACGAAATCTATTTCCTCATCCGTCAACCAAATATTGACCTTCCCCATATTTCCAAAGTCGTCAACGAGTTAGCTGCTTATGCTGATTTTCACCTCGCCTACGAAGAAAAATACTTTAAGGAGTTTGGTTATCCTGATGCTCAAATCCATATCGCCGCTCATGACGTCTATCGCACTGCCATCAATCGATATTTAACCACAATTTCAGAACCAGATGCCGATATCGCCAAAATTGCCACTGACATTGCCGATTTTGTTAAAGACTGGCTTTCCGGTCACATTCTCGCCGTCGATCAAAAATTCTCTCAGTTTTTCCTCATCCACGATCTGAAATAGGCCCGTATTGATGTTACCCTTTTATAGTGAAACAAATAACCTTTTTAGTTCGGAAAAACACCTGGGCTGTCATTCTTAGTGCCATTGTCTTTAGTTTTATTGTTCCTTCTGCTGGTTCCTATCTCAAACCATATCTCAATCTTTTGCTCGGTATCCTGATGTTTCTCAGCTGTCTTGACCTCAACCCACAAGAAATTATTAAAAGTCTGGGTGATTTTAAAACTCTCCTACTAACCACCATTATTGTCTACCTTATCTCCCCCACCATCATTTACCTACTTAAAGATTATTTCTCTCCTGAGATATTCTTAGGTCTAATTATCGCTGCCGCTTTACCTGCCGGCCGCAGCGCCGTTTTTCTAAGCAATATTTATGGCGGCGTTCCTGTCAAAGCCTTGGTGTCCACTTCTATTAGCAACATCATTTCCCCGATTATGGTACCGCTTTTAGTCTGGTTTTTTGCCCACACCACCCTTCATCTCGATCCTGTTGCTATGGGCACCAACATTGTCTGGATGGTAGTACTACCTCTGATTGTTGCCTATTTCTTTGGAAAAACTACCCATGGCCAGCAACTTAACACCTACAGTCCTCCACTCTCAACTATCATTGTCTTTTTAATAATCTTAGGTATTATTTCCCCGATTAAAAATATCATTATTCAAAATCCCCAGCTCACTCTGATATTACTAGCCGTCGTTTCCTTCCTCGTTATTATCAACTTTTTCCTGGGCTTTCTTCTCAAAAAAGATTTTCCCTCCCGCATCACCTACGGCATTAGTTGCAGCTACAAAAACTACACCCTGGGCACCCTCCTCTCGTTATCCCTGTTTACTCCTTTAGTCGCTCTACCCTCCATCATCTATACCATCGTCAACAATATTTTGCTTATCCCCCTCCAATTTTTCTTTAACCATTCCCCTTCCCCCTCCCACCAAAGCCACAAAATTAAAAATCTCATTTTTCTAGCTCTTAGCCTAATCACCACTTACATTTTAGCTACCAGCCCGGCTTTTCACCAATTTGTCGTCAATTTTAGCCAATCTTTTGGTCTGCTATCCGTTTTCATCGCCGGCATGATGTTTGCGTCCACTTTTACTATAACCATCGGTGGTCTAATATTACTTAACCTGTCATCGGTCATCGCCCCCCTCCCCCTCATTTCTTTTGCCATCCTCGGTGCTGTCCTCACCGATATACTTATTTTTAAGCTCATTAGTCATAGCGTTACCAGCCAAGTTATTCCTGTTTTTGCCAAAATTAATCACAAAAGCCATCTCTACAAACTACTCCACACTCCCTATTTTTCCTGGTCACTTTCCATCCTCGGCATCCTGATTATTGCCAGCCCTCTCCCCGATGAACTTGGTATTAGCCTCCTTGGGCTTTCCCAAATCCGTCCCATCCGTTTTTTCCTAATCACTTTCTTCTCTCATGCTATCGGTATATCTAGTTTAATTTTAGCTGGTAAAATAATCTAATTTATGCTATCTCTTGTCGTCCCCCTCTACTACCAACTCCTTCAAGCTTACCGCCCAGTCAGCCCCAATTTTAACGTTTCCACCGTCTCTGTCTCCAACTCTCCCACTCCTTCACTCACTCCCCCAGTCTTAGGAGTTTCCACCTCCCTTCCCGCCATTGGCGGCGAAGGCCAAGTTGTCACTCTGGCTCTTTTCGGCGATTCTATGATCCAAACTCTTAATAGCCAAATTCTTGTAAAATCACTCCAAAACTATTTTCCAGCTACCAAATTTAATCTTCTAAACTATGGCTACCCCGCCACGGCTCTCGATAAAGCCATTAACAATCTCGATTTTGTCATCTCCCAAAACCCGGATATCATTGTCATCGAATCATTTGCCTACAACAATTTTGGCAACACCACCTCTGGTTTGGAAAAACAAACTCAGCTTCTGACTGCTACGGTTAACACCATTAACACCAAACTTCCTTCGGCTAAAATCATCATTTCCGCCACTATTGCCCCAAATTCGATTATCTTTGGTAACGGTATCCCGGAATTTCATTTCACTGCTCTCGATAAAATTGAACGTGCCAAAACTATCCGGCTCTACCTTGAAAATGCTATCACATTTGCTCAAAACCGACATCTGCCTCTGGCTAATGCTTACTCTGCCAGCTTGGTCAATAACGAGGGCTTTTTATCACTTATCGACACTGCCACCCACCTCCATCCTTCTGATTATGGTCAACAATTTTTTAGCGACACCGTTGCTAAAACCATTTTTGATAATAAACTGATTGATTGATCCATATTTACTTGATAAACTACCCCTATGGCAAAATCAAAAAAGACTCCTCGTATTCTCGTCGCCCTTCTTTGCGGTAAGTGTGGCGCCCAAAATTATCTCACCGAAAAAAACAAAACCAACACTCCCGACAAACTTAAATTCAACAAATATTGCCCCTGGTGCCGCACCACTACCGAACACAAAGAAAGTACTAAATTAAAATAATGGCTCTTGAAAGTATTTATATTTCCCCCTTAGAACAGTGCAATCTCCACTGCAAATATTGCTACACCCATAAAACTAAAAACATTCTAAAAAACAAACAAATCCTCGATTTTGTCCGCCACTATCGCCGCCACATTGATCTCAAATCAATTATCTTTTGCGGCGGTGAAGTTTTTACCCTCAGAAATTTTCCCCGTTTGGTCAACAAATTAATCAATCAAGATATTTTTATCACTATCATCACCAACGGCACTATCGATAAATTAAAAGCCATCAAAAAACCACAAAATTGTCAGCTGCTGGTATCTTTTGACGGCCCCAAAGAAATTCACGACCACAATCGGGGTGTCGGTAACTTCGACAAATCAGTAAACTTTGTCCACCACGCCCTTAAACTCGGTTTTCCAACTGAAATATTTTTCTTAGTCACCAAAGAATCTTATCCCTACAAAGATAGTTTTGATATTTGTGGTCTGTCCAAAACTTATCTTACCGACCGCCTTGGTTCCCTCACTCCCGATCAGGTTAAAGATATCCGCCAAAATTATCAATGCTATCCGCCCAAAAACTTTGGCTGTTCCATGCTCTCCCTCCAATCAGATGCAAAATTTTACGGTTGTTGTGAATCAACCAAATCCATCGGTACCCTCTCCGACCCTATAACCCAAGTTATTAACAACTACACAAAAATAGTTAACAAATTTCCTGACTGCTATGATCCCCAATTCCATTGCCACCTTACTTAAAACTACCCGTCAATATTTCTGGAATTTGGGATTTGACGAAGTCGAAGTCCCCTATTTAAACAGCGCTCTTCCCCTTGAACCTAATTTATACTCATTCAGTACAATTTGGTCCCATTCCCAGGAAAAATATTACTTACCAACATCCCCTGAATTTGCCTTAAAAAACCACCTGGCATCGACCAAAAAGAATTGTTTTGCCATCGCTCATTGCTTTCGCGACCTCGAAACCGAAGGTCCTCACCACACCAAAGAATTTTTAATGCTCGAATGGTACGAAATCGGTAAAACCTATCTCGAGCTAATGAAGTCAGTTAAAAATTATGTTTCTAAATTCTTAAATTTGAAATTTTTAAATTACTCTCTCCCTTCCAATCTTCCGGCTAACGAACCCGACTTCAATCAATTTTTTTTAAACGAGGTTCAACCCAAACTCCCCTCCGATGGCGTTTTTGTCACCGGCTACCCGGCTTTTCTCAGTCCTTTATCTAAAGTTAGCGAGTCAAATGTTTTTTCAGCGCGAAGCGATAGATTTGAACTCTATATCAATGGTATCGAAATCGCCAATGGCTGCACTGAAAATCGTGATCCCAATTCTATTCTTCAATCATTCAAAAAAGAACAAACTTATCGTTTAAAAAACCATTTACCCACCCATCCCTATTCCGAAAAATTCATTTCTGACTGCTCCAAGATTCCTCCATGTGCCGGGGTCGGCCTCGGCCTCAACCGTCTGCTCTTGATCTAAGCTATATCATTAACATATAATTTGTAATGAATCCTACTTCGGAAACTCACCCCTCATTCGAAATTCTTGATACTCTTCCCAGCATGATTTTTGTTGTTAATCCAGATTTTACTATCCAAACCGCTAATAAAAAATTTTTGTCAGAACTCTCTCCACAATTCAACCAACCAATCACGCCAAGCGATGTTATCGGTCACAACCTCTTCGATCTAATCCAAAATGAAACTTTCCGCAGTCAGCTTGTCGATACTATCAAACAAATTAACCAAACCCAGAAAGAAGTAAAATTTGAGCATCCGGTCAACAATGATTCGACCAGAACTTGGGGTTGGACTATTTCTCCCCAAATTAATGAAACCGATAAACATCTTGAAGGTCTGGTTTTTCATGGCGCCGATATTACCCAGAAAAAAGAAAAAGAAAAAAAACTCGCCGAATCAGCCATCATCGACCCCCTTACTGGACTTTATAATCGCCGATTCTATGAAGATTATTTGTCTAAATTGTCAGATGGCCATTATTCTGTCGGTCAGATTATTTTTGATGCCGATGGCCTCAAATCTATCAACGATACTTACGGTCATGATAAAGGTGACCAACTACTTCTTAATATCGCCAAAATCCTCAAAACGTCTTTTCGTCCTACTGATATCACCGCCCGTATGGGCGATAAAGGCGATGAGTTCCAAGTCCTTATGTACGGTGAAAATTTAACCGAAAATGTAATTGAAGAACGTCTTACCCAACTTAATCAAAATATCCTCGAACACAATCAAATTAATCGTCAATCACCCCCCGTAAGTGTTTCTTTTGGCTATTCATTTATCCCCCGCGAAAATTTCAGTCACGACAATCGACCAGAAAATTGGGAATCAATCAAAAAAGCCCAATTAGAAGCCGACCAAAACATGTATTTACAAAAAAAGTCCCATAAACATAAAAACGAAACTTACATTGGTGGTGCCGGAATCTGATAAAATATATATATGACCGGAAATAAAAATAATCTTAAAAACACATTGCAATCACCTCAAAGCACGAAACCACTGGTCAATCGTATTCCACCGCAAATAAATAATTTCAATAAACCTATTTTCAAAGGCCCAAACTTTAATACCAGCAACGCATTTCGTAACCAAAATCGTGGTAGTGGTGGAAAATAACTAATTCCAATTTTTTTTGCTATTCTTAATTATTAAACACACTCTCTATTTTTTACTGGTTTTGTTTGCCCTCTTAACTTCTATTCTCATCTCCAAACCCCTTTGGCCTAAATTTCTTTCCTTCCAAAACCCCATCGATCCAGCCCATCTTGCGGACCTTTATGATCCTCTGGCCACTCTGGCCATTTTTAACAACCAGCTGGTTCCCGTCCCCGCTTCTGATTACCGTGTTTTAGGTGACACTTCCGCCATTGCCGACACTACCGCCAATACCAAACGTATCGAGGTCAACCTTACCAACCAGCATCTTTATGCCTACGACAACGACCAATTAGTTTACGACTTCGTTATTTCCTCCGGTACCTGGAACCGTACCCCCAATGGCACTTTTTATATTTGGTCCAAAGTCCGCTCTCAAAAAATGTCCGGTGGTTCCAAGAACCTGGGCACTTACTACTATTTACCCAATGTTCCTTATATCTTATTTTTCTATAACAACCAAACCAAAAAGTCCCTAGGCTATAGTCTCCATGGTACTTACTGGCACAATAATTTCGGTGTCCCCATGAGCCATGGTTGTATTAACATGAAAACCCCCGAAGCCGGCCAAATCTTTCAATGGGCTCCTGTCGGCACCCCTATCACCATCACCGGCAAATACGTCTACTGATCCTTGTATTTCTGTAATTCGTTGTATTTATACTCGATTTTTATACCTGCCTTCCTAAACATTTCTTCCGATTCCGCCCCGGCGTGATATTTTCTTTCGCAATAAACCCGTTTAATACCGCTGTTTATTATCAACATCGCACAGGTTCTACACGGCGTCATCCGGGTATAAATTGTCGCCCCATCCAGCGCCACTCCCCGTCTTGCTGCCTGACAAATTAAATTTTGTTCGGAATGCACCGTTCTCATACAATGTTGAGTAATTGACCCATCCTCATGAAGTACCTTCCTCAAATCATGTCCCACTTCATCACAATGGGGAAACCCAATCGGCGAACCGACATAGCCGGTCACCAATATCTGATTGTCCCTTACCGCCACACTGCCTGCTCTCCCCCGATCGCAAGTTGCCCGTTTAGCCACCGCATTCATCACTTCAAAAAAATATTCATCCCAGCTCGGCCGAACATATTTGTCTTCAACTTTTCTTGATTTCATTAAAAATTTCCTCAATTCTTTGATATAAATTATTAACATCTTTATCGTTTTTAATCACAAAATCAGCTAATTCCAGGCATTTAAATAGATTCACTTTCGTTGGATCCGTCGCCACCGCCTCTTTTTTTTCATTTTCTAAAAATTCCTCATAGCTTACTGCATCCGTCTCATTATCCCTATCTTTAATCCTTTTGAATCTAACTTCCGCCGCCGCATCCACTGCTATCAAATAAAACTTTCCTTTTTTTCTTAGTGCCTCAACTTCCCCTACATTTCTGATGCTTTCAATGACACAATTTTTATTCATCTCTTTAGCTTTCTCAAACAGCTTTTCGGCAATATAACTTGTCCCGTACTTTGCCCGCCATTCATTCCCAACATTTATCATATTTTCCCTGTTTATGAGTATTCCTCTCCTGACAATTTCCTCGGTTATAAAATCCCTGGCCGAAAGATGATAAAAATTTTTTTCCTTTACCAAATATTCAGCCACCGTTCCCTTTCCTGCTCCGTTAGTTCCCGTAATACCTATAATTATCATTATTCTAAAGATTTTATCACCTTTAATGTTGTATAATTGATTACTACGTATGTCGTATTTCGGTTCACAATTTCCTGAGGGAATTAGCCCCAATGAGTACCAGGAAATTGCTTCAATTCAGAAAATCACCTGTCCTTTATTTCGCCAAACAGCTTTAAAAATCCTCAATTCTACCCAAACCTCCGCTTCCGCCTGTCTTGGCTGTAATAATCCCGATGCTGTTATTATTGTCCTCGACTCAGTTGACGCCACCGAACGGCTTTTTGTCCGCAAAATCAACCAATGTCTTGTCTCTCCTACCTCTTCGCCGTCGCCAAAACAAGACACGTCGCTGTCCCCTTGACCCCTATTCCCACATGATCCCACTTCGGATCAGACTGATTATCATCATGCGGTCTATCCCCCGCATACATCCACTCAATAATGTGCACCCCTTCTAATTTGTATCCGTAACTAATATTTTCTCCCAGCCAATTAAACCCCAGCTTTACATAGCCATCCTCGTTTTTTAAATAATCTTCAAAGCCCTTGTGTCCGTCAGTACTTTCAATTGTGGCCAGATAATCGGCCCTATCCTGGGCAAATTTCCCTAAATTATCATCCCAAACTAACACTTGCGATCCCTTTTTCTGCCGATAAATGTTTAATGCTGCCAAAATTTCCCCCGGTGTCCCCATTTTGGCATCCATCCCGATCTTCATTGTCCAGCTATGCTCACTTACCTGGCTCGACACTCCCCAGGGAGCAGTATCACCTACTATCGTCGGTTTTATAGTTGGGGTAATTAATTTTATTATTTTTTCGGATACTATCGGCGTAGGCACAAATTCCTCCCCCACCATCGATTCCACATTTTTAATATAACCACTCACAATTTCTTTATTTTTATTGCCGACAAATTTCCACCATCCCCACCCACCCAAAACCAATAATAAACCCAAAATTATTCCTATTTTCACTAGTGGACCCAAGGGGACTCGAACCCCTGACCTTCCCCATGCCATGGGGACGCGCTACCAACTACGCTATGGGCCCGCTTCGACTCCTTAGGTCGCATCGAGGCGAGCCCTAAAGAATGGTTTTATTTTAACAAAACAATTCTATTTTAGCTATAATAAGCCTACTAAGGCCTGTGGTGAAATGGTATCACGAAGGTCTCCAAAACCTTTTTTCCATGTTCGACTCATGGCAGGCCTGCCAAGTGACATCAGAACTCACTCCGGTTACGCAAGAACACATTAAAATCCTGGATCAGTTCCCCAAAAATCTCTCCCTCCCCCAAGCCCACCTCTACATTCAAACAATATACCAACCTCAGTTAGAAAATCTAATTTACGTTTACGACCAAAAACCGCAATATCCCCACATTAACCCTCGTTTCTCTTTTGCTGTCGCCAAACTGTACCTAGATGTCCAAAATCGACATTATCGAATTGTTTCCGATGACTATCCCCAAACTCGAAAAAATATTGATTATTTTTGCCAATACTGTGGCAACTTAATCACCTCACCCTTTGAAAACGGTTTCGTTTGCAACTTGGTTCTCCGTCGTAATGAAGTCATAAAAATTAGAAAACGTCTCCTTTTGCCTGCTACAATAGATTAATGTCCATTACCAAAGCTGTCATCACCGCTGCCGGCCGCGGCACCCGATTTTTACCGGTTGTCAAAGCCTACGTTAAAGAATTAATCGCCATCCTTGATAAACCAAACATCCAATATCTGGTCGAAGAATTAATCGGCGCTGGGATAACCGACATTGCCATTGTTAAAAGACCGAGCAGCACTGAGCTCGAGAAATATTTTACCCCCGATCCTGAATTGGAAAAATATCTCTCCGAAAACAACAAAATTGAAATGATCGATAGTTTAAAGTTCATCCATTCCAAAGCCAAAATAAGCTTTATTGATCAACCCCCCCAACTTCCCTACGGCAACGGCTCTCCCATATTGGCAGCTTCTGATTTTATTGGCTCCGACCCATTTGTCTATGCTTTTGGTGACGATCTTAGTATCGAATCGGTTCCAGGCACATTTTTATCCCAAATGATTGCTACTTTTGAAAAATATCAACCTTCTTCAGTTATCGCCGTTGAAAACGTTCCTCCTTCAGAAATCAACCGTTATGCCAGTATGAAATATCTTGACGATCCTCAGTACCCCAATCGAATCTCTGGCATGTTTGAGAAACTTCCCGCCGCACAAGCCCCTTCTCTTTTTGGTCAAGGCGGTCGATTTGTCCTTTCCAATATTTATGTCGAAACTATTAGACATACAGCCGTCTCTAAAGGTGAATTATGGCTAACCGATGCCAGCAATTTCTTAGCCAAAAACGGTATCGTCCTTACCCAAACCCTACCTCATGGTGTTTGGATGACCACCGGCGACCCGCTCCGTTGGCTCAAAGCCAACATTGTTCTCGGCCTCAAACATCCTACCATCGGTCCCGAACTCAAAAAGTTTCTTGACACAGTCTGATTTGGTAGTATACTATCCCATAACAATTAGTTATTAAAAATATTGTTATGAAAAAATACTTATTTGCCCTAGTTCTTGCTTCGTTGTTCTTATTTAATGTCTCCTCTGCTCTCGCTGATGACGAAGTCCGTAGCATGATCGTTGATCTCAAGGGAAAAGGTTTCACCCAATCCACCTGGATGGACAACCTCGATTCCAGCAACATCATCTTCGGTGCCACCAGCAAGTTCCAGCTCCAGCTGACTATCAGCAACAAAGGTAACCGCAACCAGACCAACGTTGTTGTCAAAGAAACCCTACCTGGTATTGCTACCACCGATTCCGGCTCTTTTACCATTCCTCAGATCGCTGCCGGTCAGGATTACGTCAAAAACATCACTCTTACCGTCAAGGACAAACCGTTTGTCCTTAAGGAGTTAAAAGGTTCAACCATCCGCTATGACGTCACTACTGACGTCAAGACTCAGGCTGGTGACTTTTTAGTCTTCTATACCAGCGGTGGTACCAAATCGGCCACTGTTGCCTCTCAGTCAGCCACCAAAGGTGGTTTACCGGCTACCGGCGCTCCTGTCATCGTCATCGGTAGTGCCTTAGCTTCCCTAGCTACTTTTGCCGCTTTCCGTTTACGTAAACTCGCCCGAGGCTATTAAACAAAACTTTTTAAAATACCCCTGCGCTTGTCGCGGGGGTATTTTTTTGCTACAATATCCTAATCACCAGGGGGGAGAAGTCAATAAGGTTCCGTCCTTATTTGCAACACCCCCCATTTCTATTTTTCCTTGTTGTACTCGAGCTTACTTTTCAAGTTATTCGCAAAATCTAGATAAGCTCTAAACTCCCATAATAATCTCGAGAACTTTTGACGGTTTGGAATTATTACCCTAGCCATCTTCCGCTTCTTAACCAAGTATTCCACCAGACAACGAAAATCTCCGTCTCCAGACACAATTATTGCCTTATCATAGTTCTTATACTCAACCGCGGCTGACCACAAAACTAACTCAGCATCCACATTACCCTTAGTCTTCTTGTCTGTTTCCACCGTCGGTTTAAACACCAGTTTATACCCGGATTTCTTTAAAAAATCATAGAGAGCCTCATTTTCACTTATGTAACCAATAAATAAGAAAGCCTTGTCTACCTTATATTTATCCTTCAAGTACACCCGGAACCTCTTAAAATCCAGTTTCCATCCTTGATCTAAAATGCCTAAATTCAGGTTCTGGCTATCAATAAAGGCATAAACTCTATTTTTCACTAATTTGATATTACACGTTTTCAGGCTCAAATTGAGTTTTTGCTATAATAATACATATCCTGTACTTATCGACCGGTCCTTTTCGTCCTATATTATATCTAACCTCTAGCCTCAATTTAGGTTCAAATACCTGCCATATTGACATTATAGGTTAATCAATTACAATATAGGATATAAAAGAACCGAATCAACTCACTAGGGCTTGCTAGAACAACGCGTTTTGGTCAATCCCCTGTGAAGTACCTTAACAATCTCTTTCTTCTTAATCTTTCCAAAGGCAAAGGGTAAATCCTTTGGTAGGGTTCATCTAGTCCGTCACAGTTGGCGGATTGCATGAACTCTATCAAAAGGAGAGGGTTCGAAAACGTTTTAAAGGTCCAATGACGGATCTTGTCACATAGGTGACTAAAAAGTATCGTTGCAATTTTTGTTGCGGGATGCCCCTGAAAGGAGGCTTTTCTATGACCCGCAAAAATCGGTCCATTGCCAGCTTGGCATTTCAAGAGCGCCGCGCAAAACGCGAAGCTATAGCCAAAATGGCAAAACAAAAAAATACCCCAAAGGAGGGTAAAATGTATACCCAAAAGCAAAACACCACCTATATGACTATTCTTATCATCGGAGTGATAATCGTTTTAGCAGTAGCAGCCATCACCGCGGTGAGGTCATCCACGTTGGTGGAACCCACCCCAACGCAAAACTTCCAGGCTACAATTGCTTCGTCGGCCTCAACCCTTGCCGCTATCGCTCCCACCCCCATCCTAACCCCCATTCCCCCACAATAGTGGAATTTATCAAGCAGGTACCCCTTCGGGGGTACCTGCACAAAGGGAAAAAGGAAAGAAAGAAGAAAGAGAAAAACACACTATAACTTGACATTATAAGTTCATAAGATATATAATATAGGCCATGAAAGAGCTTAGAAGAGAAAATGGAGTGGGTGGCTCCTCAAAGACATTCCACCCCATTTCTCTCCTGGGCTTTTTTTATACCTGAATATAGGCATAATACCCAGTCACCTCACTAGGGCTTGCTAGAACAACGCGTTTTGGTCAATCCCCTGTGAAGTACCTTAACAATCTCTTTCTTCAATCTTTCCTAAAAAAGGCAAAGGGTAAATCCTTTGGTAGGGTTCATCTAGTCCGTCAGTTTGGCGGATTGCATGAACTCTATCAAAAGGAGAGGGTTCAAAAACGTTTCAAAGGTCCCAATGACGGGATCTTGTCGCACAGGCGACTAAAGTATCAAATTGTAATCATTTGGGGAGGCCATCCAAAAGGAGGCTATAATGTACCCCCAAAAAAGCAATGCCCGCCGTGGCTATGCGCAACGACAAGCTCGTCGCAAAGCCCACGAAAGGCAGCAAATAGAAAGTTTTTCTCAAAAGGAGAAAACAATGAATACTCGTCGTGAAATCCCAGTTTGGGCAATCCTGCTCGCCATACTGGCAATCGTCAGCTTATGCTGCGTTAGCCTTGTTCTGTGGAACCCTATCCACCTTTCGATGCCCCGCATCGTCTGGTCTGAGACTTCCACCCAACCCACCCAGGCCCCCGCCGCAACCCAGGTCCCCATCGACAACGACCCCGCTCCCGAGCCCCAAATAACCCCGGACAATACGTTCGAGGTTCAGTGCCATCACCAGAACGCCGGCAAGTTCTCTTTGCTTTCTGGCTACTCCATAAATGGAGGGCACGTATGGGTTAAGGGGGTTGAGTATCTGTTTGTCGACGATCGCGTCGTTGTTGTTACCAATAACAGCGACAAAGACGTCGAAGTTAACTCAACCGATGGGGTAGGGGTCTGCAACGACACCAATTATGACAGGCAGGTCAAGATCCGCTTGTCGGAAGGGTGTGATAGCAACGGTTGCTCAGAGGTCAAGTGGATCAATATCACCAATGATGGTGTTAAGATCCAAGTGATCAAAAAGTAGCCACCCGGCCAAACCCGCATTATGCTGGTTCCCCTTCGGGGGAACCAGCGCACACGGGAAAAAGGAAAGAAAGAAGAAAGAGAAAAGAAATCAGTAAAGTCCGCCAACCGGCGGAGATAACTGGTCTGATGAGCTGGCGCACTTCCAGCGAATCTTTATTAAAAAACTTATGACCAAATTCATAAACTCGATCATTTTTGTCGTTTTTACCGCTATTTTAGCGGTAATTGGCTTGCAATTTTTATCTGCCTATAAAACTCAGATCAGAAACCTGGCCATCGATGGTTGTTCCCAAAACTCTGGTTACCAAACTCAATTCGTCAATGACCAGAAGCAAACCATCACCATCTCTGAACCTCAAAAAACCCTCTACCAATCCTGCCTTCAATCCAAAGGTCTAACCAAGTAAACTTTGCCGTATTTTGGCATCTGGTACTCGGCAATCCACTCGTACTTCCCCTTGTTAGCCCAAATATAGTCTCTTACCTGCTTGTAAGCCTCTAGGTTTATCCCATAAAATGGCGCTGGGTCAAACGTCTGCTCGGGTACCAAAATCGCTCCAAAGCCCTTAAGTAAGGTCAAAATCTGCTCTTTGCTGTCAAATCTAGCCACCGATCCCACTGACCCCGTCTCATACATATTCTTATCCCATAATTCCTTATACATCGACAAATTATTGTCATTTAGCTCTTCCCGATTCATCAGCACCAGCAAATTAGTCTTTTGCTGGTTTTGGGCATAAATTGTTTCCAAATCCCCAACTATCTCCCTTTGCGGCCAAACCTCACTCCTCACCTCCCTCACCGGATAATCCGAAAAATCAATCCAATTCACATTTCCCATTAAAAACGTCGGCGTTGACACTATCATCGGTTTTTTAATCGGCCAATTATACGAATTCTCAATATAATTAAACCCCATCCATATCAAAACCAACACCACCAGCCACTTTCTTTTTAATTCGGCTAGTCCCCACCCCGTCCACACCGCTACTACCATCAACAACGGCATCGTAAACCTAAAATCCTTATTTTTGATCACCGTAAATACCACGTACGTCGCGATTGTCCACCAAACTAATTTTCTATTCTCTTTTTTACCCACCAGCAAAAACACTATCGCCACTATCGGCCCCACCTGATTCAAAAAGAACAATCTAAAATAATGCCACCACGTCTGCCACTCTAATAGGTTCATCGGATCGGTTAATTTCTCCCCCTGCCCTGCCAGTCCCGTCAAATATTGAAAAATATTTTGCCAATTTACCCCCCACCACCAACCGACAGCCAAGAGATAGATCAACCCCCCCGTCACCAGTCGTAAAAACATTCTCTCCGACTTCCGTGCCTCCCACAAATAAAAAACGACCATCGGTAAAAAATAAATAAACCCATTTAGCTTGGTTAAACTCGCCAATATCAGCATCACCAAAATTCCGACATCGTTTTTCTTCAGCCAAAAATACAATCCCCACACCACCCACACCGTCAATGCCAAATCCAACAGCATATTGCGCGATATATCATAAATCACCGGAAACAAAGAGAATATTACCGCCGGTAAAATTTTATTTCCGGCCAGCTTGTACACTCCCACCACTCCGGCTACCAAAAATAATGTGTTTATAAGCGATATTCCTGCTACCGACACCCCGCTTATCAAACTCCACAATCCTCCGATAAAATAAATTAATGGCGGATAACCTCCAAAAGCTTTTACCAGATCAATCCCGTTACCCCAGAATCTACCAGTTAGCCATTGATTCGTTAAAATTATCGATCGAACATGCGCCGCCTGGTCCCACGCCGGTGGATTTTTATCTAATAGAAGCCAAATTACATTTCCTATCACCAACAAAACTATCCAACCGACCAATTTTTTCATCATTTTAGTATAAACTATTATAGTGAAAAAAATCCTGTCCTCGCCCATATTATTCCCTCTTCTTTTAGTTCTAATTTGCCTTTTTATCGCCGTTAAAAACTACACCCCCAACACCTTTCTCACCGGTTGGGACACTCTTCACCCCGAATTTAATTTCCCTCTCAACTTTCAACGGCTATTTTTCAGTGTTTGGCGCTCCGACCAGGGCCTAGGTGATGTTGCCGGCCACAGTGCCATGGCCGACCTGCCCCGGGTTTTCATTCTCTGGCTTTTCCACTTTGTTTTACCTTTATCTTTCCTCCGCTACTCCTACATCTTTCTCTGCCTAATTCTTGGCCCGCTCGGTTTTTATTTTTTAATCAAACACCTTTTCAAAAACCGTTTAGTCGCTTTCTTGTCCGCTCTGTTTTATCTGTTTAATCTTGGTACCCTCCAACAATTTTTAGTCCCTTTCGAAATGTTTCCCACCCAATGGGCCTTTTTACCATTCATTTTTTTATTTTCTCTCAAATATCTTCATCACCCAAAAACCAAATATCTAATAATCTACTCACTAATTACCTTATTTGCCGCTCCCCAAGCTTATGCCGCTCAGCTTTGGTATGCCTTTTTTGTCGTCTACACTTTATTTTTAATCTTAAGCCATCGCCCCCGTTTAGCTTTTCATTTATTCATAATTACTCTCCTCATCAATTCCTTCTGGCTGCTGCCCAACATTTATTACACCCTTACCTCCTCTCAAAACCCGCTTCTCAATACCAGCAACCGTCTCCATTCTCAGGAATTCCTACTCAAAAATCGGGAGACCGGTACCTTGGCCGACACTTTTTTGATCAAAGGTTTCTACTTCAATTGGGACGAATATAATTTTACCCGCAAAAATTCCCAACCTTTATCTCTAGTTTGGGACCAGCACCTTAGTAACCTCGACGTCCAAATTATTGGCAATGTTCTATTTCTACTTTCTTTCACCGGTTTAATAATCGCCTTTATTACTAAAAATAAAACTTTAGTATCTCTCAGTCCTATCTTTATCATCCCCTTTTTCCTCCTGGCCAATTCCACCCCCGTTATTCGTATTCCTTTCGACCTTTTACTTAAAATTCCTCTGTTTCAGGAATTATTTCGCTTCGTTTTTACCAAAGTTTCGGTTTTATTTACCTTTACCGTTAGTTTATACCTCGCCGTTACTCTAGCTCTAATCTTCAAACTTTTTAAATATTACAAAACCATTTCGGTTATATTCATTGTCAGTCTTTTAATTTACGGTTATCCCTACTTCCAGGGTCAACTAATTTCCCCGATCGTCCGCACCCAAATCCCTGATCAATATTTTCAACTTTATAACTATCTTAACCTTAAAAACCCCGGTCGGATTCTTTCCTTACCTCTTAACGAACCCACCGGCTGGCAATATTATTCCTGGGGCTACCAGGGCTCAGGCTTCCTCTGGTTTGGTTTTCCCCAAAGCCTGCTCGATCGGGACTCCGATCGCTGGGAAGTAAAAAATGAACAAGCTTACCGTGAGTTTTACTATTCCCTCTATGCCAATAACTACAACCAATTTTTCTCCTCTCTTCAAAAATATAATGTTTCCTATGTTCTCTGGGATCAATCAATCGTTCCTACCTCTCCCAAAAACCGCGACCAAATTACTTTCAAGTTTGAAACCCAACGGCTATTAGATAATAGTTCTCTTACTTTGGTCAAACAGTTTGGCTCAATTTATCTTTACGAAGTAAAATCTAATACTAATCTACTCAAACTACAACAAATTACCAATTTTGTTAGCCCCTCTTACCAAAAAAGTTACTTCGATCTTCAGTATTCCGGCAACGACTATCTCACTACCAATACCCCCAAAGATATCAATTATCCCAACCGCAACTTCCTTACCGATACCAATACTGTCAATCTGTCTGCTCTCGATGTGGCCTCCTCCCTCAACTCCATCAATTACACTGCTGCTGATCTCTATCCCAATCCCACCAATCCCAACCTCCAAGTAACCGGCCAGTCCCTCCAAATTAGCGCTCTTAACTCTACCCAGGGTTTGGAGCTAAAACTCAATTTACCTCACCGTCAACCCTATTTATTAGGATTAAAAACCAAATATATCTCCGGACTTCCCCTTCGCTTCTGTTTTCGTAATTCTTATACCGGCCTTTGTACTGTCGAGGACCAACCAACCAAAAATTCCAGCTTTGCCTGGGATTATTACCTGATTCCTCCTATGGACAACGAATTTGACGGCTACACCCTTAGCCTCAATTCCGTCTCTCTTGCTAGTGCACCTTCAGTCAACCAAATTTCTGACTTAAGCGTCTCTACTCTACCCCTCAGCCTTTTTGCCACTTCCAACAGCACTCTGAATACTTCACTCCCTGTCAGTTTTAAACCTATTTTTCCCAATAATTCACTATTAAAAGTTTCTCCAAACCCTTCTTCCTCACCTGATATCTACTTAACTCTTTTCCAATCCTTCTCCCCCGGCTGGCTGGCTTTCTCCAATGGCCATTTCCTTCCCCACGTTCTCGTCAACAACTGGGCCAATGCTTGGAATGTTAGTAATATTTCTCACCAAACTATCTATATTCTCTTTTGGCCCCAGATATTGGAATTTATAGGCTTCGGTCTACTTATAGGCACTTTTATCTTCATCGCCAGGCATAAATAACCCAACCGTCATCGTTGACTTGTGTGTACCATATGTGTATAATATAGGCTAGTTTTGAACCTAAATTTAGCTTCAGCGCTAACCATTATAGGATCAAAAACTAAGCACTTTAACAATCCCAAAGAGTTGTTTTTCTCCCCTAGTTTGTACTGCCTGATGGGCATAAATTTTGTACCTATCCGGCAGTACATTCTAATTAAAGGAGATGTAACATGTTTACAAAGTTTGTTGTTCGTTTTTTGTTGGCTATCACATTCGTGATCAGCCTGTTCGTATCCACCCCCAGCCGTGTTTCCGCTGAGGGAACTACCGTCCAACCGACGCCGTATTTTACTGTTTATTATGGGTATGTATATATCAACTGGCAACCTGCCCCTAATGGAACGGTTATTCAGTTCCAAACACCTCGCGGTGATATCGCGGGTGAATGGACCGTTAAGGACCCGGGGATTCTCGCTCTCACTATGTTGTACGGTGAGGACGAATTTGGAACCCCTGGATTTCGAACCGGCGAAACTGTCATAGTACTTATTAATGACAAAGTCGCCAATACTAACGGACCCGTCATTTGGCAGAATGACTGGGATATCCATATAGTAAACGTCTTTTTCTCTGAAATTCCAGCCCCGGAATTGATTGCAAAAAGTGCAATTGTAAACGGTAAACCAGAGATTAACATCTCCGTAACAAACGGAACTGGTTGCACGTTCTCCATCGGAACCGCTTATCAAATCAAACTCGAAACTCAAAACTTCGAGCTTAATTACAAGAGCGTTCAGTGGGGAAACACCTACAAAACCCATTTATTTTGCGAAAATATTACCGAACAATGGGTTGATGTAAAAATTCAACAATCACCATACCAATATTTTTATATTCCCCTAGTTAACCGCTAGAGGAAAAAATCGCACCGGGTGGGGATTGTCCCCACCCCCAGCGGCCTAGGGCAAACAACAACACACGCAACACAACTCTTTGGGATTCACAATATCACTTCTGCAATCCTCTCCCCCACCTCTTCAAACTCCTTCTCCTTCCACCCCCGAGTCGTCATTGCCGGCGACCCGATCCGAATTCCTGAAGGTTTAAACGGACCGGCCTGATCATGCGGAATAGTATTGGCATTAACAATAATTCCTGCTTCTTCCAATTTGACAGCCACTTCCTTTCCCCGCTCAAAACCACAATCCACTACCATTAAATGATTCTCCGTCCCGTATATTTTTAAATTATTAAATTTTAAACTTTTTTCTAACGCTTTAGCATTTTTCACCACCTGTTCTGTATAAACTTTGTATTCCGGTTGTAAATCTTCTTCGAAAGCCACCGCCATTGCTGCAATCGTATTCATGTGCGGCCCGCCCTGAATTCCCGGAAAAACCGCGCTATCAATCCGCTTTCCCAACCGTTCATCTTTCGCTAAACCCCGTTTTGTCACCCCAATCACCGCTCCCCTCGGTCCCCGCAACATTTTATGGGTCGTCGAAGTTATGATGTCAACAAATTCATTTGGACTAGGATGCATCCCCGTCACCGTCAACCCGGAAATATGAGAAATATCGGCGACCAGCCATGCCCCCACCGAATCAGCTATGTCCCGAAATTTTCCCCAATCAAAAACAAAAGGGTATGCTGTCGTCCCGACAAAAATCAGTTTTGGCTTTTCAGTTTTAACAAATTCACTTAACCTTCCATAATCAATTCTACCACTTTCATCCACGTCATACTGAGCCGAAGTATAGTATCTACCCGAAAAAGTCACCTTCGGATGTCCATGGGTCAAATGCCCTCCGGCAGAGAGCTTTAGCCCGCAAATTTTTTCCCCCGGCTCCACCAATGCCATCAACACCGCCGCATTCGCCGGGCTACCCGAATACGGTTGGACATTTATATATGGCACATCAAACAATTTCTTTCCGCGTTCAATCGCTAAATTCTCTATCTCATCAATAACTTTATTTCCCTGATAATATCTTTTACCTAAATACCCCTCAGCGTATTTATTGGTCAACACACTTCCCAACGCCTCCCTCACCGCTTCCGACGCAAAATTCTCACTCGGTATTAAACAAACTTGTTCCTTTTGCCTCAACTCCTCTTTTTCGATTAAATTAAAGATTTCATCCATAGCTGTATTGTCCTGCATTTAAGTCTCCCTTGTCAAAGGGAGATTTAGAGGGATTAAAACATTACAACGATTGTTTTTTATCTTCCCAAGTAAACAGTTCTCCCAACGACCTCTCTTTGGAAACCCTTTTGATTATCTTCGCTAATAAGGGTCCCAAAGACACAATTTTCATCTTTTTAGAAATTTTTTCCTCGGGAATTGGAATTGAGTTGGTCAGCAATATCTGATCAATCGAACTATTATCAAACAATTCTTTGGGGTTACCCGACAACACCCCATGAGTCGCACACACGATCACCTCTTTTGCCCCCATCTTTTTTAAAATCTCTGATGCCACACACACCGACCCTCCGGTGCTGATCACATCATCAACAATAATAGCTCTCTTACCCTCAACATCGCCTACCACATGGGTTACTTCGGCCGTATCATGTGCTTTCCTAACTTTATCAATAATCGCCAACTTCAGCCCCAGCATATCCGCCATTTTATCGGCTTTTTTCACCCCACCGATATCCGGGCTGACAATCACCGTGTTCCCCAACATTTTTTTTGCTTTCAGATATTTAGCAAACAACGGATAACCGACAAAATGATCTACCGGAATATCATAAAATCCCTGAATCTGGTCAGCGTGCAAGTCAACCGTCACCAATCTGTCCGCTCCGGCCTTGGTAATCAAATTAGCCACCAGTTTGGCTGTAATTGCCTCCCGGGAAGCCGCTTTCCGATCCTGCCGACTATAGCAGAGATACGGACAAATCAAATTGATCCGCCCCGCTGATGCCCGTCGCAAAGCATCAATCATAATTAGTGTTTCCATCAACCGGTCATTGGCCGGCGCACACATACTTTGGATCACATAAACGTCGTTCCCCCTGACTTTGTCTTTTATCCGGACATACATTTCCCCGTCAGCAAAACACTTACAGTCCACCGGTGTCAACGGTACTTTTAATAATTTGGAAATTTCTTCAGCCAATTCTGGATGTGACCTTCCGGCTATTAGTTGAATCTTTTTCATACTGTTAATCTATTTTTCTGCCTTGTATCAACTCCTATCCCACTCATAGTACTAAGACCACTAAAAAAATCCCCATACCCTCCGGCGTCACCCTCCACTAAATCTACTCTAAAAACACACTTCTCACATTTTTCTGACTCATCACCGGCACAAATACCTGTTCCCATTATCTCTTTAAAACATTCCGGTACATTAATCATTTTTTCATATTCTCCAATCTGACACAGTCTATCATCCATAATTTTCTATACAATACCTCAGACTAACTCAGATATTTTTTACAATTCACTATTACTTTCATAGTTCTTTATAAATTTTATGAGCCAGCAAGACTCTTCTGATTCTCATCTGAACCTCCTCCTCGCTCCCCAAACCACTTACTATTACTTTATTTTCCGCTCCGCACCCGAATCTCTCTAGATAATTTTGTCTAACTCTTTTCAACTTCTGCTCTTTCTCAAAAATACTTTGTCTGCCTACTTTACTCGTGTCACTTTCTCCGCTTGCAGTACCGGCTTTTCTAATTCCTAATCTTTTCATGGCCTCTTCCGCCGGCACATCAATCAATATTGATAAATCAGGTCGTAATATTTTCCCTCTTGTTATCAACATCTCGGTTAAAGCAATCACTATTGGTCTATCCTGATCATCAGCATAAGCTAATGTCGACTCCAAATATCTATCCGAAAAAACATTTAATCCCTTTTTTAACGCTGGGATAATTTGAACGATTGTATGATTAATCCGATTTCCAACAAAAGTAAGTTGTAAAGCCGTCGAATCAAGTTTGGCTTCTTTTATCTCAACAACAGCATGTATTGCTTGACCCAATATATCCTCAGGCCAATGTTCCCTTGTAATCACTCGTTGAATTCCCAAACTATCCAAACGTTTTCCCAAAGCAATAACTTGAGTTGACTTCCCGCAGCCATCTAACCCTTCAACCTCAGTCAGTTTGCCAAGATATTCACTCATATTCTATTCATCAATAAAACTTAAATCGTTTCTAATCCCCGGTTTAAATAAATGTTTTTCTCTGGTTCTCAACTCAGCCCCTTCAACTACTTCCCAAAGTCCACAACTTTTACTGCCTTCCCAACAAACCCCTTCTTTTTTACAACTCGGACCAATATTGTTAAACAAATGTGGCGCTTCCACTCTGACCAACTTAGCCATTCCTGTAGCCAAACCTCTCATTTCTCCCTGAGTCCTTCGACAAAGTCTCTCAGTAAAAAATGGACCTTCCAACTCTCTGGCATTCATTGTAAAAACTAATTTACATTCAGTATCCAATCCCAACCTCCCTCTGGCATCTTCCGGCTTTATTCCCAAAGCTAATAACTTTTTATAAGTCTCTTCTGAATGGTTAGCACTCTCCAAATACAACTCCAATGCTTCCGGATTTCTTTTTACTGAGTCAGGTACAACTATTTGTGATTCTTCCTTTGATAAATCAACATACCTCATCGACTCCATGGAATAACTTGCCAATCTGTGACGGGTTAATTGTTGAGCTGCTGCCCTAGATAATCCTTCAACCGCAAAATTAAAAGCTGCGTGTTCTGTTGTCGAAGTGTGGCCTACTGATTGGACCATTCCAATTAATTCCGCTTGCTTTTCCGGAGTAATTTTTTCCATTAACTCTACCGCCGGTTTATTGCTATAACATCTTCGAATCGCTGCACCCACCACCCGTTCCGGATCAGTTGTCGATCCCAACAAATAAACTCTCATTATCGTTTCTTTTGCCATCTGCTCATTTTTACTCCACCCCTACTTCCCCCATCAACCCTTATCTTCTGTATCAAAACCTTTTTCTGCGGTTTATTTTCAACCCTTTTCATAAAAAGTGATAAAATACCCCAAATGACCAATTCAAACTTTCCAGATATCAAAGGCTTACGAGTTTGTAAACATTGTCACGAACCAATCGCTACCGTTTCACCAAAAATAATCACAGAAGTACCAAGTTATAATGGGAGAACAGACATTTATTTATTCGGGGAAAAACCTCTTGAAATTCTTCCAGACGTAAAACTTCGCTGTGAAAAAAGCCCCTCCGGTTTTCATGAACTTTTAAGCGCAATAATCTAGCTTCTATCTCAACTCCCACACCACCGTTACTGTCTTGCTGACGGTCTGACTGCCCGGCTCAATTGGTGCCGCCACCCCGCCCGCCCCCATCGCCCTGTCATACATCGGATAAACCCCACTGCTACTCGCTCCCTCGGTCACGTTCAACACTTTTCCCAACTTTCTCCCTGATGCCTTAGCCATACTCTCCGCCTTGGTTTTGGCATCCTTGATCGCTTCATCAAATAACCCATTGGCTGCCTTATTATCCTCATCCAAACGGAAATTTGGCCCATAGACATTGGTGGCCCCGGTTTTAGCTAACAAATCCGCCAACTCCGATGCTTTAGTCACATCTCTCAAAGTAATTTCCACCGAATTATTTACCTGCCACTGCCCCGGATTGGTACTGCCTTTCGGCTCCTGATAATAACTTAAATTTTGTGTCTGAATATCCGCCGCTTTTATCCCAAAACCTTTGACCGCCTTTTTCAACTCGTCCGTTTTACCATTAACCTCAGTTATTGCTTTGTTCTTATCCATATTCTGCACCATCACCCCCGCTGAAAAACTGGCCACCTGATTTGTTTCTTTAGTTGTCGCTGTCCCCGACACTGTCACCGTTTTTCTATTCAACCATTGTGGCGGCCAAACATAAACCGCTAATAATACCAGAACTATAGTTAGAATGATCTTTTTCATATATAATATTACCATGTTCACCATACCTCTCATCCTCGTCGGCATCTTTCTCATTTTTAAATCCATTGTCATCGTCAACCAGTACGAGCGGGGTATTATCCTGACCTTAGGTACTTACTCTTATACCCTTGGACCCGGGCTCAGGCTGGTCGTTCCTATTTTACAACGGGTCATCAAAGTCGATATTCGTATCAACACTCTTGATATTCCCAAACAAGAAATTATTACCAAAGACAATGTCGCTGTCTCCATCAATGCCGTGGTTTACTTCCAGGTCAACAAACCCGAAGACGCTATTCTCAAAGTTCGTGATTTTTCCTATGCAGTTTCTCAATATGCCCAAACCGCTCTCCGTGATGTTATCGGCGGCATTGAACTCGATCAACTGCTTACCGATCGTCAAAAAATCAGCGAAGAAATTAAAGTAATCGTCGATGCTGAAACAATCGACTGGGGTGTTGATGTCACCGGTATTAAACTCCAGGACGTGGCTGTCCCCGACAATATGAAACGGGTTATGGCTAAGCAAGCCGAAGCTGAACGCGAACGCCGGGCAACCATTATCCGCGCCCAAGGAGAACTAACCGCTTCTGAAAATTTAAAAAAGGCTATGGAAAATATGTCCGCTAGCGGTGCTATCTCCCTTCGGACTTTACAAACTATCGAAAATGCCACCAACGGTCCCAACAACACCACCATCTTTGGACTCCCTGTCGAAGTTCTCGAAGGCTTTAAACGACTGGCTGGGAAATAAACTATCTTCTAAATATCTTCAGTCCTTCAATCATCTCAAAATCTTTTATATTTTTGGTTACCAGTATCAAGTCATATTCTAAACAAACTGAAGCAATCATAAGATCTAAAATTGGTCTTATTTGACCTTTTTTAATGTGTTTTGCTTGAAGTTCTGCATATATTTTTGCAGACTGTTCAGCAAACGGTAATATTGACATCAATCCACCTCCAATTAAATCTTGATACCACTTCTCTTCATACCCACCCTTTGTTCCAATATATACTCCTTGAAAAAACTCCGCCATTACCACGCTACAAATATTACATTCTTCAATTTTTATATCATCAAAAATATCTTTAGTTTTCTCATTACCTTTATATAAATCTATCAATATTACTGTATCCAATAAATATTTTTTCACCATTGCTTCGTCCCCCTAGCCGGCATTTTATCTGTCAACTTCATTGCTTTTTCAATATCATTAGCCACTTTTTTACTTCCCTTACCAAAAAAATCATCCCAAGTTACCTTCTTGGTAATTTTTTTCGGTCTAATCACAAATTCTAATCTAGATTTTCTACTATTTATATATACTCTTCTTTTCCCCGACTCGGCAATTTTTATCAAATTAAAAAAATCCTTTCTGGCTTCGGTTGGTGTTACTACTAAATCAGTCATAGTTAATTTTACAAAACATGTACACTTTTGTCAAGATGTACGTTTTAATCATTCACCAATCTCAATCCACACTTCGGGCATCGGGTTGCCCCTTCTTTTAACACCTCCCCGCACGGGCACACCGTTTTCCCATCAACCCTCTCCCCTTTGATTGCTATCTCACTTTTCGTAAACAACCCTCTAAATGCACTCAACCTTCGTGTTCCGCCAAACATATCCATATTAGTTCCGCCATGATTACCACCCATAATCTCAAAACCTCTGACTTTCATCATCATCTCAAACATCAAACCCTGATTTTCCTGTCGTACTCCTCTTACCTCAATTTCCTTCATCACCTGTCTTACTACTACTTCGGTCTCTTTTTTATTTCTAACATCCTTCCCTTCCCGAATATAATTCCACACCTCTTCCACCCCAAAAACTTTCTGACATTTATCCCAAAAATCGTCATCATTTTCCGCGTTTACCCCTATTGCCCACTTTCTCAATTCCTCCACTTCCAAATCTCCTGCCCCCAAATTATCCGCTATTTTTCTAAATCCACCCCTGTCTTTAAGTATTGGTATTCCCCGGCACTCAATCTCTGTTGATCTTCCCCTTTTTAACACCTTTCCCACCACTACTCTTCCTTCGGTATATCCGCTTATTCCACCAGGAGGACTGAGCCATATCATATATTTAGCCCTACTATTAGCAAGTTCATACATTGACCTAAATCCAGAATATTCCATTTGACCCAAAAGTGTATCTTTTTCATACTCAAAATCCGGTTCACCATTCTCATCAAATTCCAATATATACGGACTAATTCTCTCAGCTTCTTTGTCTATTAAATTCTCTCTATATACCAGTGCTAATTCTTCCGGTCCTTGTCTACTTAAATTTGTTATTAGTCTCTCATTCATATTACTTAGTGCTCGTAAGTTTTAGTAATCCGACTTTACGGTTGCGGCCCAGTGGAGGAATCACACCTCACTTCCCTTATGGCGTTATTCTAGTTCTCTTGCTTTCATAAATAAATAATCAGATAACTTATTGATATAAATAAGTATATTTGGATCTATTTGTTGAACTTTATTAAGACTCACCAATCTCCTCTCCGCCCTCCGGCAAACAGTTCTCGCCCAATTTAATCTCCTCGCTTTTTCGTTTTTAAATATCAAGAATTTTGTTAACAACCCAAATTCCTTTTTTAAATTAAGAATCTTTTTATCTAAACTCAAAACTTTTTTGTCAAGCGAAACCCCCGCCATTATTTTGCTCAAATCTCTCTGAATCTTTTCATCCTCAACCACCGCCTGCAGTTCATCCAGCGTCCCCACTGCCTCAAGTAACACACCATCCTTGCTAACTACACTTCGAATAGCCACAGTAAGCATTTGAACATTTAAAACAACCTTCTTCCGCATACAACGGACTACCACAATCAGGACATGACGAAAATTTACTTTCGCCCTCAGTTTGCTTCAATCTAATATCCGCCAGTAATTCTGCTTTCAAAGTAGGGGCGCTGCTTGCCTGCGCCCTTTCTTCTCCAAATAAATCCAATTGTTCCCCTTTTGACATTTCCAACAACGACTTTCCCACCGCATCATACATACTCAAAATCGCATTATTTCCCATTCCCACCCGTTGTCCACAAGAAATTCCCACTAGCTCATCAGCAATTTCTTCTAAATTAGCTCCGTATTTCAATGCTAGCGATGCCAATCTCCCCGTTACTTCCGCCGACCCGGCCATATAACCGCCGGATTTTCCTAAAGTCACAAACACTTCCACTGGACCATCACCTTCTTCAAAAAACACTGAGGTGTATACCTTTCCCGCATCGCAGGCCTTCCGTAATCTCACCCCTCTGGCCGCCTCCGGCGTCTTTTTCTTTTTAACCCGGTTGGTGTCGGCTTCAGCCGACATAATAACCGGGCTTTTTTCCTTTACCGTTTGGATAACTTCCTTCTCTCTACTACCACTCCGATATATCGTCACTCCTTTCGTTCCCAACGAATATGCCAACATATATGCCTTTCGTACTTCATCCACCGTCGCCTCTTTTGGAAAATTTATCGTTTTTGACACCGCATTATCAGTGTACTTTTGAAACGCCGCTTGAATCTTTATATGCCACTCCGGGCTAATCTCCAAAGCCGTAATAAAAATCTGTTTCAAGTCTTCCGGCAAATTAACCCCCCCCAGTTTACCGCCATTCCTGACAATCTCCGCTAATAAATCCTCCGAATATAAATCTCTTTTCTTTAATTCTTCAACAAATACCAGATTCATCAAATACAAAGTTTTCCCTTCCACTGTATTTTTTTGATAACCCAAAGCAAACACCGGTTCAATCCCGCTGCTGGCATCAGCAATCATTGATATTGTTCCAGTCGGAGCAATCGTCGTTAAAGCCATATTCCTTGGTTTATAATCCGTGTTCGCATAAACCGACACATTCCAAGTCGGAAACGCTCCTCGCTGTTTTCCCAATTCCACCGTTGCCTCCTTAGCTTTTTCCGACACATATTTCATTACTTTTTCTGCCCAAACAATCCCTTCCTCTGAATCATACTTCACCCCGAGTTTAAACAACATATCCGCAAAACCCATCACCCCCAACCCAATCCGCCGGGTTTTATCAACCATTTCCCGGATTTTTGCTACTGGAAATTCATTTACCTCCACTACATTATCCAAAAAGTGCACTGCTTCTTTAACAACTCTCTCCAATTCCGTCCAATCCAAATCTAATTTATCCTGAGCTTGTCGAAGGACAAATCTCGCCAAATTAATACTCCCCAAATTACACGCATCATAAGGCAACAGCGGCTGCTCTCCGCAAGGATTGGTTGCCTCGATTTTCCCTAGTACCGGCACCGGATTGCTGCTCGGCTCATTCATCCGATCGATAAACACCAACCCTGGATCACCAAATTGCCACGCCAATCTAGTAACCAGGTTAAACACTTTGTATGCGTTTAACTTTTTAGTCACTTTTCCATCCCGTGGATTAATCAATTCGTATCCCTCGCCCTCAACCTTCGCCTCCGCCCAGGTATACAATTTAGTCATCTGTTCCTCAATCTCCCTCAATCTGGCATCAACATCCCGATTTCCCTCAGCAATTCTTATTTTTTCCACCACCTCCTCCGGTATTGAATCATCAGTCACAAATGCTTTATCAATTTCTACCCGGTCCATAAAAGCATTCGTAATTGCCAGCGAGATATTAAAATTCGTCAAAGAGTATTCATCCAGTTTCACCACTGCAAACCGCAATACATCCGGATGATGTATCGACAACATTCCCATATTTGCCCCCCGCCGCACCCCACCCTGTTTAATTTGTGAAGTCACATCATTATAAGCCTGCATAAAACTCACCGGACCAACAGTCGTTCCACCTGAACTTTTAATATAATCCCCATACGGCCGCAATCTTGAAAAAGAAAACCCCGTTCCCCCACCACTCTTGTGAATTTTAGCCATATCCGTCATCGTTTCCAAAATCGAGTCCATCGAATCGTCAATCGGCAGTACAAAACAAGCTGACAATTGTTGATGTGCTTTACCGGCGTTGACCAAACATGGTGTATTGGGAAAAAACTTTTGCGTCGCCATCATTTCATAAAAGACTTTTTTTTGTTCTTCGCTTTCTCCTTTACCAATGTTAGACGCCACTCTCCAAAGTATATCCTTAACCTTTTCTATTGCTTTCCCATCTTCATTTTTCATGGCATACCTTGTCTCTGCAATGTACCTGGCATTATCCGACATTATCGGTTCCATCAAATCAACATTACTGCCTCTTTTATTTAAATCATCCATTTTTCTTTAGATCATTTATTAAATTATTAAAATCTTCTAAACCTTTTAAATCTTTATAAACTGTGGCAAATCGGATATAGGCCATCTGGTCAACATTTTTCAGCGTTTCCATCACCATTCTCCCGATTTCTTTTGACGGCACTTCTACGGTTTCATAATTTAACAGTTTCATTTCTATCTGATCAATCAGCTTCCCCCGCTCCTCCGGGGTCAATTTCCAACAAGCTTTTTCAAAACACCTTTCCAATTTGGCTCTTTGATACTCCTCTACCCGTCCGTCTTTCTTTATCACTTTTATTTCAATGTTTTCCACCCGTTCATAAGTTGTAAACCGCTTATCACACTTGACACACACTCTCCGCCGTCTGGTCGCCTTGCCCTCCAGGGCATCCCGTGATTCCAGAACATTTGATTCATCAAAAGCACAATATGGACATTTCATTATTAAACGCTATTCGTAGCGTCTGAGGATCATCTTACCCTCTACCCTTAGTACTGGTCAATATGACTTACTGATACAAATTTCCATCTGCGGTTTATATGAGATGAACAATTTACGTGTTCAAGAAACTACTTTACCTTTCTAATTTCCAACTGCGAATTTGGAATCACATGACCATAACCATCTTCCCATGCCGCCCCAGTAGGATACGAACCCTCTTTCGGTGCTGTACGACCCAATCGAACAGAATATTCTTTCACTCCACCATCTCTCCTATTAGTTATCTTAATAGTATGTTCCTCACCATTATCAAATATATGCGCTTCCATCCCATCATCCCTCCCTGTTCGACGATACCTTTCCAATCCATGGCTGGAAAATCTCCCTGACGGAACAAATTGTCCTAAATGATTTTTTATTTGAATCAAAAAATTATCATGGTCAGAGTTTGAAATCTCAAAACTATTCGGGTTACCTGCCCCGGCTAATGCTACCATTAAACCCTCAATAGGTTTACCCTCCCCATCTTTAATATAGCTACCAAAACCTCCCCAACCCGAAAATTCTTTTTCCCTTCGCTCTCGCTTAACTTCACCCTCTGATAGATACGGATAATCTCGCTGAAAATTATAAATCCCTATCTCATCCGGTCCGTGCACCACCCATCCTTCGTCCACCCCTACCTTTTTTTCCTGCCCCACTAACGGTTTATATGTAACCGAACTTGGGTCACCATCCCACCCAGTTACCAAATTTGACCCCGACGGTGTTGTTTTGTCTCCCGAATTATCTATCATAATAATTCAATCTATCAAATCTTTTTCTAAAAGTAAAATTATTTTAAACGAGTCTATTCCTCTTCCTTTTTTCCCAACCACCCTTTTAGTTTATTTCTTATCCCCTCCATCTTGGTCTCGTAACTTCTCTTTATTGGCAAACCACTATTTCTATCCATGTCACCATACTTCCCCAAACAAAACCAAATCAACAAATCATCCGGACAAACTTTCTTACTCCCCGTATAAACCGACCTATTTGGACGTTTTTCCCCGGGTGGTGGTGTTCTATTTTCCCACTTCTTATCCCACTTCTCCTGAGCTGCTGTCTCTTTATCAAATATTTCTTCTAACCCCCGATGCTGTGCTGTTTTTGGTTCCCACAATCTCCTGCTAAGATTTTCTCCACCTTTTAAAAGATATGTTTCTTGCAAATAATAAGGCAACTCCCCCGACAATGGCTGACATTCCGCTATATTTTTTGCCAATGACCAGATCAACATGGTTCTTTCGACAGTCGTCCCCTCAGTTATCCCTACCTGATCGCCTCTAAACTTCAATTTTGTCGCCAATTTCGTCTTCACTGACTCCCCCTGAGCCTGAGCCATCCGTGTTGCCTGATGTAAAAATACAATCAAAGGTTCTTTGGGATCTTCTTCTACAAGATTCATCCCTAATAATGCTGCCAAATAATATCCTTCAGCCAAAGCTGATTCCTCCTTACTCAATTGACCAACCTCAGATACAAAAACATTACGATTAATTAACCCATCTTTATCTGATTTCATCCTAGTCAAAAGATTATCCATTACCCCGCCAACTTCCAAAAATAGTCTATTAACATCCACCGATCTAACCTCCGCATTTCCCGCACTCGTCACTACCGCATTCACCAATCTTTTATGTATCGTCAATGCCAATCCCTCATTTGGGTGTTCCGGAATTTTATTAATTTCCGGTCCGACAAAAGCAGCTGCAACATCTATAGCCATTAACCCATACTAAACCATTTAAAATATCTTGTCCACTGATATCCGGGAATTCAAAATCCCCCAAACCTAAATCGGCAATATTTAGTATAATACCCCTATGCATCAGATCATTAAGTTTTTACAGGAAGTCAGGACGGAATTCAAAAATATTTCCTGGCCCAAACGCGAATCTTTAATTCAGCTGACAATTGTGGTAATATCAATCTCCATCATCGTCTCCCTGATTTTGGGGGGCTTTGATTTATTATTTACCCAAGGAATGGCTTATATTGGTCAAGCTACCAAACCAGCCGTTCCCACCATTAATCAAACATTATTACCAACCCTTAAACCAACCAATGCCAAATAATTCTACAAAAACCAAGAAAAAAGAGTTTTTATTTAGCCTCTCACCTCTCAGTCCCAGTATCGACGCCATGTGGTATGTCATCAACACCTACTCCGGCCACGAATACAAAGTCATCGACGCCCTCAAAACCCGTATCCGCACCATGAATTTGGAAGACAAAATTTTCCAGGCTATCGTTCCCATCCAATCCAAAATGATTATCCGCCGCGGTAACAAAGTTAAAACTCAGGAAAAAACCTTCCCCGGTTATGTCATTATCCAAATGGTTCTCGACGACGATTCCTGGATTACTGTCCGCACCACCCAAGGTGTTACCGGCTTTATTGGTATTGACAACAAACCTACCCCCATCTCCCAAACCGAAGTCGATCAAATTCTAAAAACTACCGAAGAAGACAAACCCAAATTTCAAGCCCCCTACTCCCAAGGTGACGTTGTCAAAATTATCAACGGACCGTTCAATGACTTTATTGGCACCATCGATTCCATCGATCAGGAAAAAGGTAAAGTCCGCGTTTTGGTTTCCTTTTTCGAACGCGAAACCCCCGTCGAGCTTGACTTTTTACAAATTACTAAAGAACTTTAATCTATGGCCAAAAAAATTAAAATCGTTGTCAAACTAGCCATTCAAGCCGGTATGGCCAATCCCGCTCCTCCGGTTGGTACCGCTCTTGGTCCTCAGGGTATCAAGATCATGGACTTTTGTAACGAATTCAATGAAAAAACCAAAGACATGAAAGGGTCTTTAATTCCTGCCATCATCACCATCTTTGAAGATCGTTCTTTTTCTTTCATCACCAAAAAACCTCCGGTTTCCGATATGATCAAAAAAATCACCGGTATCGCTAAAGGTAGTGGTACTACCGGCCGCGAAAAAATCGGCAAGATCACTCAAGCTCAAATTGCCCAAGTGGCTGAAAACAAATTGGTCGACCTAAATACCACCGACATCGAAGCTGCCAAACGCATGGTTATGGGCACCGCCAAAAGTATGGGTTTAGAAATCGTCGACTAAATTTTATTCATAATTCGTAATTATTAATTCGTAATTAACTCAAAATGAGCAAAACCTCACAAGAAAATAAAGCCAAAAAAGCTTTAAACAAACCCAGTGTGGAAGAGACTCCGGTTGTTGAAACTGAAACTCGCGAAGCCACTTCGGAAACTCCCGTTGAGGAAGTTTCCACCGTTATAAAAAAAGTTCGTATCCGTGGTAAAAAATACCAAAAAGCCAAAAAACTAATTGATGTCACCAAATTTTATCCTCTAAAAGACGCTGTAAAATTGGTCAAATCCGCTTCCTTTTCCAAATTTGAAGGTAAAATCGAAGCCCACGTCACCGTCCTCGAAGCTGGTAACCTTGGTGAAATCACTTTCCCTCATCTCAAAACCGCATCAAAAAACATCGTCATTTTAAATGATACCATTTTGGCCGAAATCAAAGACGGCAAAATTAATTTCGATATTTTAATCGCCACTCCCACTACCATGCCTAAGCTTTTACCTTTTGCCAAAATTCTTGGTCCTAAAGGTTTGATGCCCAATCCCAAAAGCGGCACTTTAACCGACAAGCCGGAAGTCGCTGCCAAAAAACTTTCCGTTGCCAAAACCATGGTTGCCACCGAAAAAAAGGCTCCCGTTGTTCACATTGTCGTCGGCAAAGTTTCCCAGCCGGAAACAGAGATTGAAGCTAATGTCGCTGAATTGATCAAAGTCATCAAAGCTCAAAAGATCAAAAAATTAGCTCTCTGCCCCACCATGGGTCCCAGCGTCAAGGTTGAGGTCATCAAGTAATTTTCCCCTACTATGTTATTACTCGATAGAATTTTAGGCAAAAAACCCTTGCCTTCAAACTGTACTGTCTGTAGAAAGAAATTTGAATCATGTCGTGGTTTCTTTGCATCTCCAATCAATGATTATACTTTTCGCACCACAGATGAAGTGCAAAAAAATCTTCCCTTTCCAGGTGCAGAAATCATAACAATAGAATCCGTCAACGGAGACCTCAATGACGGTCCTCGCTACACCGCCAGATACAGGTGTAAGGATCTCAAAAACGGCACCTGCCAACTCCAGCTATCTCCAAAACTACCTCTAATCTGTCGGATTAAACCAATAATCTGCGATTCATGCCCCATAAACACCAAAAAATCTTAACTATTTTTTCGTCTAAACACCGGTAACTCGGCAAATATTTCTACCCTATCTCCCAATTCCTTAAATACTTTCGGATATTTAAGTTTAAACTCCTCGATCTGTTCCACCGTCAGTTGACGTCTTTCTTCACTAAATCTGTTATTTAAGAAATCAATCATGCCGAGATCTTTCATTTGAATTTCGCGGGTTTTGGCCGCCGCCAATTTTTTTGCCCCTCCCCGTGATCTTTCTCCTGTCATTTATCCTATTATACCACCATTAATTCAATGCCAATTCAATCATGACAATGTCAAAAGAAAACCTCTATCCCCTTGTATTCCCCTTCTCCTCTTTGCTATCATTCAATTCTCGTTCAACTACTAATGTCAGCCAAGTCAAACATTCTACACTGTGGAATAGACTTTGGCACTACTAACTCATCGCTCTCGGTTTCCACCAACAATACTCCTAAAGTTTTACCTATTGACCCACACAATTCCAATCCATTTGCCCTCAAATCCCTTCTCTATGTTAACCAGACTCATCAATTTTCTTTTGGCTCCGAGGCCATTAATAAATATCTTTTTGACCTTGAAACCCTGCCTTCTATTCCACCTCAATTAAAAATCACCGGTCGCCAAGTCAAAGTAATGGTTCCCACTGGTTCAGGTACCATGAAAGCCGATTTGGTTCCCGAAATTATCGAAGTTGACGACTCTGGTCGTGGCCGTCTCATTCAATCTCTTAAGTCTGTTTTAACCAGCCAAAATTTTATCGGCACCACCATTTTTAACCAATTCTTTTCTCTTGAAGATCTGTTGTCACTTCTTTTAACTAAAATCAAAACCAATGCCGAAAACCTTCTTGACCACCACCTCGATTCTGTGGTTCTTGGTCGCCCCGTCCGCTATGTTGGTACTGGTGCCGACTCGGTCGCTCTCAACCGCATGCTCCAAATTGGTAAAAGAGCTGGTTTCAAACACATCGAATTTGAATATGAACCTGTTGGCGCCGCTCTCAACTACGGTATTAATCTTAATCAAGATCAAACGATTTTAGTTTACGATTTTGGCGGCGGTACCCTCGACGTTTGCATCATGAAGTTTCCCGAATCTAAGGTAATTTCTGTATCAGGTCGCGGAGTTGGCGGCGACCTCATCAACGCTCGCCTTCTTGAATCCAAAATCAGTCCCCACTTCGGTGCCAAAGCTCTCATCAACGGCAGAGTTCATTTCCCCAAGTATTTTATTGTTGAATTATCAACTTGGTACCGCTCCACCCTTCTAAAAACCGTCAAAAATATTGAAACTCTCAAAGATCTCCAGATTAAATCCAATCAACCCCGATTAATAAACAATTTAATCGAACTTATCATTAATGACTACGGTTTCACATTTTTCAATACTCTCGACCTTGTCAAAATCAATCTCTCGACTGCCGATCAAACCATATTTTCTTTTCATCACCCCCATCTTTCTATCAACCAAGATATCTCCCGAACCGACCTCGAATCAGCTATTTACCATGAAATTACTGCCTCCCAAGATTGCATTTTTGAAGCTCTCAAATCAGCCTCGCTTCAACCAGCCGACATTGATTCAGTCATTCTCACTGGTGGCTCATCCCAGATTCCCGTTTTTATTAATCAAATTAAATCCATCTTTGACCCCTCCAAAATTATTGTCTCTGACCATTTCACCGCCGTTGCTGCTGGCCTTTCCCTCCGCGCCGAACAATTATTTAGCTAAATCATCGACTTTTGTCAAATGAATTCCCACCTTTCTCTCAAACATCTTGAGCATTTGTTTATATTCGATTGTATCACTGCTAAAATATAACCAATGTATCAATCTCTGTTAAAAGACCCCCACCGTCCCATTCTCATTTTTCTTCACGGTTGGGCTGGGTCTTGGCAAACCTGGCACCCTATTTTGGAAAGACTTAAAGACAATTATAATCTTTTTGCCATAAAATTACCCTACCCTACAGATAAAGTTCTAAATCTCGATGATTACTGTCAATTCGTTCTCGATTTTATTGAAAAAGAAAAACTGGACCACCCGGTAATTATCGGTCACTCTCTTGGTGGTGCCATCGCCGTCAAAATCGCCGCCGAACACCCTGACACAGTTTCATCCATAGTTCTAGCTTCAGCTGCCGCTATTCGGCATCCCCTCCCTAAACTTTGGCGTTTTCTCCAAACCGTTATCATTCCCTTTAAACCCGCCTTAAAATCCATCCGTCATCTTGTTTATAAACTCCCACCGCTTAACACCTCCGATTATCAAGTGCTGACCACCTCCATCGAAAAAACCACTTTTCAAAATTTGATCACCGCTGACCTCACTAATCAGCTTCCCCAAATTAGTTGTCCCACTCTCATCCTCTGGGGTGATGATGACTCTTCAACTCCACTCACCGACGGTCTAAAAATTCATTCCCTTATTCCCCGATCTACTTTCTATTCTTTCCCCAACTCCGGCCATTTCTTCTTTCTGGATTACCAGCAGGAATTTTCCCAAAAAATTATCGATTTTGTTACCCATGAAACTTAAAAATTTACTTTATCTGGCCCAACTTGAAGAATACGACGTCACCCGAATTAACAAATGGCTTAAAGATAACCCAGGTCGGACCGTTATTGAAAATAAAAAACAATTAGTCTGGACTCCAAAAGCCAAACTAATATTTTTCTTATCTCATCTTCTTCCGCTAACTCTCGTCATTCAACTCCTCCGTCCATTCGATTTTATTTTTAAATATTTTCTTGTTTTTCTGGCACTTATCAAATTAAAGCTGTTTCATTCAAAATTAACTACCATAGTTATCACCGGTTCCTGGGGAAAAACTACCACCAAAGATATGTTATTCGAAATTACTAAAACTAAATACAAGACCACCAAAACTCAAGAAAATTTCAACACTTTAATAGGTATATCCCAAGCCATCCTCAAGTTACCATCCAAAACCGAAGTTTTTATTTGTGAAGCCGGTGCCTACCAGCCAGGTGACATCCGACAGATTTGTTGGCTGGTCAAACCAACCATCGGTGTGATTACTGCCATTGGTCCAATGCATCTCGAACGTTTTGGAACTCTTCAAAACATCCTCCGTACCAAAATGGAGCTGGCCCAATCACTTCCTGCAAATGGGTTACTACTTCTACCCCAAACTCTTGAACCCCAAATTCAACACTTTCCTTTAAAAGTCAAAAATATCTCTTACTTTACTCAGCCTCAACAAATATATCAGACTATTACAAAACACTTTAACATCAGCAATTTGCCACTAGACATTTCTTCTCCTCATCGCCTCCAAATCACTCAAAGTGGACCAATTACTATCATCGATGACAGTTACAACAGTAACCCTGAAGGTTTCAAAATAGCCTTGGAAAAACTGAAAAGCATTAAATCTGATCAAAAAATTTTAGTTACTCCAGGCATGATTGAGTTGGGCTCAATGCAGTTTTCCGAAAACGCCCGCCTGGCCAAACTAGCCGGTAACATCTGCAACCACATCATTATTGTCGGCCAAACCAACCAAGAAGCTCTACTTTCCGGGCTCAAAAACTCATCTGCCCAAATTCATACTATCAAAAATCTTTCTGAGACCGACAGACTCCTTCCCTCCCTCTACCAAGGTACCGCTACCGTATTGTTTGAAAACGATTTAGGTGATCAATATCTATAATAACTTCGTTCCACCTTTAGCCGATTTAAGTAATTTGGTATCAAAACTTCTTTGCAGTTTAGCCATTTTTTTAAACCGTTCAAAACCCATTTCAATTAGTTTATCGACCATCTGGACATAGTTGTAACCCGTTTTCTCCCACAAATAAAACGATACTCCACCTGGCATGGTATTAATTTCATTAATGTAAACCCTTTCTCTTTTAATGTCCACTAAAAAATCAATTCTCGACACTCCGGCCGCTCCGATCGCTCTAAAGGCCGTTTTAGCATATTCCTGAATCTTTTTAGCTAGTCTTTCACTTATCGGTGCCGGAACTAATCTCGACATCCCTGCCATCCCCTTACTTTTGCTACCAGCCAAATATTTATCCTCATATGACAATACCTTATTTCCCTTTAGCGGTTGTTCACAAACTGAAACCTCCAATGTATCCACCCCCATTACTGCACAATTAATTTCATCTATCCCCACTAAACCCTGTTCAATTAAAATCTTACGGTCGAATTCAGAAGCTACCTCAACTGCCCATTCCAGCTCACCTCTATTTTTAACAATATTAATTCCGATACTCGAACCCAAATTTGCCGGTTTAACACACATCGGATATTTGATATTTTTTTCCAATCTCTTAATTACCTCTTCCTTCTTTTCTTCATATTCCCATTCCATAAACCAATCATATTTCACTACCGGCAACCCCGCTTTTTCAAACACAGCTTTTTGAATTACTTTGTCCATACCTACTGCCGCTGCTGTTACCCCGCAACCTACATAGGGAATCCCCACCATCTCTAACAACCCCTGTAACGTTCCGTCTTCTCCATAAGTTCCGTGCACTGCCGGAAAAATAATATCTAAATCTTTAGTCTCTCCTACTTCTACCGGCATCTCATACTTCACTAGATCGTTTTTTTCCTTCAACTCCAAATTAAAGTACGATTCCAACTTATCCAAATCCTTTCCTGTATTCCATTTACCCTCTTTATCAATATAAATCGGTACCACCTCATACTTATTTCTGTCCATCGCCGCAAACACCTCCATCGCCGTCACAATCGATACTTCATGTTCCACACTTCTACTACCAAACAGCACACCCACTCTGATTTTTTTACTCATATCCTATTTTACATTATTGCTTCAATGTCGTAATCCATATAGTATGTAACTATGTTTAATCTATTTCCTCAAAAACAAAAAGTCCCCGAAGTCATTCCTATCGAACCTATTAAAGAAATTGCTAAACCCGAACCAAAACCCAACGGTAATGGCCGAACCAAACCTGAACTTTATATCGACAAAGAAGCTTTAAAAAATCTCAAATCGGTTACCGTCGCCTATTCCCACGTTGAACGCGACATGTTCCCCACCCAGGATGCTTATGACGCTGAAATCGAAGTTGAAGACCGGGCTCAGGAAGTCGCTGATGTTGTCAAAAAACTTGGTATTGAAGTCAAACTCACCCCCGGTAACCAATATCTTCTCACCACCCTTTTGGTTGATAAACCGGATCTGGTTATCAACCTAGTCGACACCCTCAAAGGTAAAGACCGATTGCAAACCTCCGTTCCTGCCTCTCTTGAATTAAGTAATATCCCCTACACCGGCGCCGGTATGGAGGGTCTAATCATCGGCAACGACCGTAACCTAACCAAAAGATTACTAATGGCCTACGACATTCCTACCCCCGCTTATCAATTTATCCGTCGCGCTGGCACCGCTATTCAGGAAGACTTAGGTCTCCCCCTTATCGTCAAGCTTTGCGGTTCAGGCGGATCGGTTGGTATTGATAATCACGCTGTCAAAGAAACCTACAAAGAAGCCCAACACAAAGTTGATAAAATGATTACCACCTATAAAATGCCGGTAATCGTTGAACAATTTATCGACGGACCGGAAATTACCGTCTGTGTTTTTGATGATGGCATTAAAAACCACGTTTTTATGGCCCAAAAAGTTTTCCGTAAAAAACCCGACGGTAAACATTACTTCACCAGTATCGAATCATACGAAGATGTCCGCGCCTACACCTACATTCCCGTCGAAGAACCTATTCACACCAAAATCTCCCGGTTAGCCATCCGGGCTTTTAATGCCCTCAACCACAAAGACTACGCTAAGTTTGACATTCGTTACAACGAAGTCACCAACACCCCCTATTTCACCGATTCTAATCCCAACACCGCTTTTGGCCCGGACATGGGGTTGCCCTTCACTGAAGTTGCTGCCATGCACCATGTCAGTTTCGAAGACATTCTGGCCTCAATGTTAAGTAAATATGGCAAACAACTTAGTAAATAACTCGTTTCCCGACCTTCAACGTATCGCCCAAATCAACAGTTACTATTGCGGTCCGGCTTCACTCCAAATGCTTCTGAGTACTTTCGACATTGCTGTTGATCAACAGCAAATAGTTGACTCCCTAGGTATCAACAGTAAAATGCCCACCGACGGCATTACCCTTCAGGAAATGGGCCAATTTATTAAAAAATCCTATCCCCAACTTCAATTCTGGTACAAATTCAACTCTTCCGTCACCGAATTGTCACAATTGGTCAACCAATTTCACTTCCCTGTTGGCGTTGAATGGCAGGGTATTTTTGATTACCCTGACGAAGAAGCTTTCGACGACGAAGACGATGATCCGGGCCATATCGCCATCGTTACTAGTATCAACACCGGCCAAAATTTTATCTCCATTGCCGACCCCGACGCCCACTACGCCGGCACCGACCGCCGTTTTTCTATTCTCCAATTTGAACGTCGTTGGTGGGACATCAACGAAATTAACCATCAGGAAATCGACGACTATCATGGACTGTTCCTTATCACTCCCAACAATTTTTCCTTTCCCGACTATCTTCAACTGCTCAGGCCTTAAATTCCTTGTCCTTTTTCATTTCCTTTTCTATCAAGTCTCTCAAAAATACCGACCTCGGCGTCATTCTCTTCTGCGCCACCCAATCAAGGTACGCCAAAATCTTGGGGGATACAAAAAAGTTAAACCGAACATCAATTAAACCAGCAACTTTTTCTAATGCTTCATTAATCACCTGCTCTAAATTACTCTCGTCATATGAAACTATTTGCAGCTTTTGATCTTCAATTCCGCTAAAAAAATATGGGTCATTACCTTTCTTATACAAAGCAATAACTGGTTTACTAATCTCCAAACCTTTATTAACAATATACCCCATAGACATACTGTGAAGAGACACGTCTACCACCACCACGTCCGCTTTTTTCACATAGTCCATAGTTCTCTTATAATGTTCAATTCTGTCTTTGTGTGTTCCAGAATAGAAATCTTCTACCTCACCTTTAGTCCACTCTACCACCATATCACCCAGCATTTTATTGTGTTTTGAAAGAACCTTATCGATTTTTCTAAACAAATCTGGTTCCTTATTAACAGCTCTGGGAGACGCTACAAAAAATATTCTCATAACCAATTATATCATTTAACTTTTCGGCAAATAAACACCGCCGAAGAACAAAAACGCTCTAGTAAATTTTCCCAAAAAACTCTTTTTCCGTTATATTTGTAAAAATCCCCATCAATTTTCCCAAATAACCAACTTAAAATCCTCATCCAACTTGTTTTGTCGTTACTGCGAATATAGTTAAAACCTATATATTCAACTTTTAAACCAGTTTTAACTAATAAATGTGCATATTCGTCAACATCTATCCATGTTTTGTGTGTGACATCACCATCGTCATCAATCGCCCAATCGGGCAAATCCCGCAAGATCTTCTTTCGATACCACCTTTTAAATATTGTCACCCAGCTTTTCACCGGAACATGAATTAACAACCACCCATTTATCCCTAAAACTCTCTTCATTTCAGGAATCAAATTGTCACAAATTTCCTCCTTGGACAAATGTTCCAAAATTGACATTGCTGTCACAATATCGAAAATATTATTCCCAAAAGGCAAATTTACTACATCAGCTTTTATTATTTTAATATCAACATCATTTTCTCTAAAATATTCTTTGGCCATCTCAATCATTCTGTCAAATTCATCTAGACAGGTTACATCAAAATTGAGCTTCTTTAACTCCACTGGTAAAAAGCCATAGCCCGTAGCTAAATCCAAAACTCTTTTTTTGTTCGTTCGTTTCAGTAAAAATTCTGCATATCTCTTCTCTCTATCAACATTCCTGCTCTTATATTTGTCTATATAGTAACGCCTCCAATAACTAGAATTATCAAAACGAACACCTTTAACTTTTCGATTTGTAACCGCTTCAGTCAAAGAATTAACAATTTTTATTTTCACCGGTAACATTTTTAACCCTTTTTTAATCCCGAAAGTATACCACTTAATATTGTGTTTTTCGATAAATGCTTTCTGCCCTCATTTGCTTAAGATAATCCCGAAAAACTCCACATCCCTCTCCACCGCCTTGTCCCAATCTTTTTTTAAGTTATGATCACTGCCCTGATAAATCACCAGCTCAATTTGTTTACCCAAACTTTTTAGTTCTGTTGACACTGATTGTTGCCATTCCACCTTCACCTGGTCGTCCGCCGTCCCCTGCTGAATCAACATCGGTGCCTGAATCCATGGATAATAATTTTCAAAAGCATACCGCCGGACATCATAATGCTTCTCAAAATCATCAATCGCTTGTTTTACTGGACTACCTTCATCAATCGTTGACAACACACTGTCAGGAAATTTCTGCGTCATTGGCGCCCAGAGTACCGTCGGATATTTTGCCCCGGTTACTTCCAGCACCGACAAAGTTATCTGCCCGCCGTTGCTGTGCGCCCAAATCCCTATCCGGTTTTTATCCACCCACGGTAGTTGCTTCACCGATTCAATCAAATCCAACACCGATTCTACTTTTTCAAACCTCGCCTCCAGCATATCCGTCGATTCCGGATCCGAATCCGCAAATCCTAAAAAATCTAAACTGATCGTCGTATACCCGGCCTCCGCCAACTTATCCGCCGCCCGCCACGTCCCCGATCCGGGATAGTAACCTATCTTTTCCGCATATCCCCGAATCATAATAATCACCGGGCTTAAAGAGCTTCTTTCCGGATAATAATTCATCATTCCTGAAATCCACTTATCATTACTTTTAAATTTAATTTCTTTTGTCGCAAATTTATATTTGTCTTTTCTCCTAGTTTCGACTTCTTTAATATTTCCCAATATTTTAATTTCCGCCGCCACGCCTCCTCTTTTTTTCAAACTATCAAAATCATATTTTTCCAAAGTATGGTCGTATTGCCATCCACCCCCTACATTTTCCCCTTTCGGACTAACCATTCCGCATCCGCTTAAAATCATTGCTGCCAACACCAAAATAAATTTAATCACTTCCTCATTGTATCTTTTATTTTTCTTTCCTCCACAAACACGCTAACTCTCCTTGCTGACAGTTGACCTTCCGGAGTCCGCCAGTATCCACTTCCTTCTAATACCAAATCCTCATAGCATATTTTTCTATGCACCAAACAGCCAGCCGCATGAATCATCTTTCTGGCAAAAAAATCACATTGCTCATTTGGAATTTGACCAATTATTTTTCTACCTTCCACACAAATTCTCCTTAACAGCAATTCCATATCACCATTTCCGGCCGATAATCTCTCAACTACCCTATCTATTTTTTCTGCATCCATCTAACCCTCCTTACCCTTAACCCCCTCATTATAAAACTTTAAATATTTTCGCCAACCCCCCAATTTCAAATATCTTTTTCTCCAATCTATGTTATAATCATCCTTGTCCTACCGAAGACAGCCGGTTTAGCTCGACCCCGCAGGGGGCGGCTTACAAATCCCGCCGAGGCCCAAACTAGATTCTTTTAATCTACGCTCGCCTCATCGGTGAGCTTTTTTATTAAATTTTTAAATTTTTAATTTTTTTTAAACATGCCCAATCAATCTAAAATCAACCAAGTCGACCTAGTCGCTACCAAACTCAAATCAGCCAAATCGGCTGCCCTCCTTCAATATCAGGGTTTAACTGCCGCTCAGGTCAGCGCTCTCCGCGCCAAAGTCAAAGCCACCGGCGGTGAAATGTCAGTTATTAAAAATTCTCTTATTTCCCGCGCCTTTCTTAAACTCGGTATCAGCCTACCCTCTACCCTCACCGGTCCTACAGCTGTTGTTTATAGCAATGAAGATGAAATTGCTCCTTTAAAAGAAATTGACGCTGTCAACAAAGACAAAGAAAAAACCTCTTTTAAATACGGTCTTTTTGCCGGCAAGCTTTTATCTTTAGATGAACTTAAGAAATTTTTATCTCTGCCCTCCAAATCATCTCTTATTGCTCAATTTATCGGTGGGTTAAAAAATCCCCTCCAAAGATTGGTTTACGCTATGCGCTTCAACCAACAGCAATTAGTTATGACCTTAAAAGCCATCGCCGACAAAAAAGCTATTAATTAATATTTATAAATTTAACAAACAATGGATAAAAAATTAGAAAAAATCCTTACCGATATCTCCGAATTATCGGTTCTTGAGCTGTCCGACCTGGTCAAAGCTTTAGAAGAAAAATTCGATGTTAAAGCCGTCGCTATGGCCGCCGCTCCCGCCGCTGGTGCTCCCGCCGCTGGTGCAGCCCCCGTAGTTGAAGAGAAAAGCGAATTTGACGTGGTCATCACCAATGCCGGTACCAACAAAATCGCCGTCATCAAAGCTGTCCGCGAGTTCAAACCAGAACTTGGTCTTAAAGAAGCCAAAGATATGGTTGACGCCTGCCCAGCCGACCTTGGTACCATGAAAAAAGAAGCTGCCGCTGAAGCCAAAACCAAATTGGAAGCAGCTGGTGCCACAGTAGAACTTAAATAATTTTTTTATTTAAACAATCAAAACCCTCCGATTTGGAGGGTTTTTTGTTTCTAATAACATTCTTAACTTCAAACCCCTCACCCTTCGGGAGCTCCCCTTGACAAAGGGGAGCAATTATTTTAATTCCTCCGCCCTTTTTTCTATTTCTCCTTTTATTCTAAATTTTACTTCAAAAATATTATCTAATACGTCCCCTTCCTTGATTCTGATTGTTTTTATACCCCTAGTAATCATATAGTTCATCCCTACCGTTATCATAATTTTGTCTTAAATCATGATACCCCCCATCAACTTCTACCGCTAACAACAATTTTGAACAATAAAAATCAATTATAAATCTCCCTATAGGTTTTTGTTTTAGAAATTTAAAACCCATTTTTCTTTTATTTAACAATTCCCAAACTAACACCTCTCCCTGAGTCATTTTCTTTCTATTCTTTCTGGCCAATCTCGTTAATTCGTCAATATACTTCAAATTTCCTCGCTTTGCTCTACCTTCCTCTGGAGATATATATTTCACAACTTATTCAATAATATACTCCTCCCCTTTATCAAGGGGAGGTGCAGGTGGGGTTTAATTTTTACAAGCTCCTACAAACTCCACAAAAATCGGGTGCGGTCTCAGTGGTCGGGATTTATACTCCGGATGAAATTGTGTTCCCACAAAAAATGGATGTACTTCCTTTGGCAATTCAATTGCCTCTACTAATTTTCCATCCGGACTGGTTCCCGAAATCACCATCCCCGCCTTTTCCAATCTCTCTCTAAATTCATTATTTACCTCGTACCGATGTCGATGCCTTTCCATTATCGAGTCAGTTTTATATATTTTTTCCAGTATCGAACCGCGTTTGACGCGGCACGGCCACGCCCCTAATCTAATCGTCCCGCCGTATTGATGCGCCTCTAAATATTTCTTTTGATCCGGCATCACATGAATCACCGGATATTTTGTTTTTGCATCCACCTCCTCTGAGTTTGCCCCTTTTAATTTCAGTACATTTCTAGCATATTCGATCACTGCCATCTGCATCCCAAAACACAAACCCAAATAAGGAATTTTCTTTTCTCGGGCATACTTTACTGCCTCAATAATTCCCTCAATCCCTCTTGACCCCCAACCCTGCGGCGCCACAATCCCCTGATATTTTTTCAAATCTCCCACCTTAAAATCATTGGAGTCAATTGCTTCCACTTCAATGTTTACCTTGTTGGCTATCGCTGCATGTCTTAACGCTTCCAACACCGACACATATACATCTTTATGATTACCGGCTCCATGCTTCACATACTTTCCCACTAAAGCAATTCGTACGGGTCGACCGATATGTCGACCTTTCAATAACTTCTTCCATTCAACCAACTCCGCTTTTCTGGTTTTAATCTTAAAAAATTTAAATATCTTTTTTAAAATTCCCTGTTCCTTTAACACCAACGGCACTTCATAGACTGATTTACAATCCGCATCATCATAAATCGCATCATCATCCAAAAAACACCTCTTCGCCAGAGTTTCTCTCCGTGGTTTATCCAAACCGGTTTCACTCCTGGTTATTAATATATCCGGAATCACTCCGGTCGATCTCAACTCTGAAATCGCATGTTGCGTTGGTTTAGTTTTTAGCTCCCCCACATTTCTTAACTGTGGTACAAACGATACCATCACATACATCGCTTTTCTCTCCCGGCCCATTTCTCTGGCTGCATACAAAAACGGTAAATTCTCAATGTCACCCGTTGTTCCCCCAATTTCTACCACTACAAATTCATAGCCGTCTTCCATTTCATAAAATCTCCTTTTCACCTCATTTGGCACATCCGGAATCATCTCCACATCCCGGCCTTCATATTTAAATGCCCGCTCATCAGCAATAATTTTCTGGTAAATTTTCCCAGAAGTAATATTATTATCTTTACTGAAATCCTGATTTAAAAATCTCTCATAATTTCCCAAATCCTGATCAATTTCCCCGCCATCTTCGGTTACAAATGTTTCCCCATGTTCTGCCGGCCTCATGGTCCCCGCATCCACATTTAAATAAGGATCAATCTTAACCATGTTCACCTTAAATCCGCATGATTTAAGCAGCATTCCGATTGACGAAGCCACAATTCCCTTCCCCAAACCCGACACCACCCCACCCACCACAAAAATATATTTCGCCATGTTCTCATTTTAATAGTCTCGAAAGCCAACTCAATCCCTGTCTTTACTTTTACCAATGTACTAAACTAGCAATAACCCAGTTTTACAGTAGCTCTGTCCGATTCTCTGCCTTCAATCGCTCCACCACCTCTCCCACCCGGCCAGTCTTATCTTTAGAAGTGATCAATAATGCATCGCCAGTATCCACTACCACCAAGTTTTCCATCCCGATTACCGCCACCGTCTTTCCTTGAGGCACCCGGATAAAATTATCTTTCGCATCAATCTCTATCCCCCCTTCCGGACTTTTGTATAAGCCATTTTCGTTTAAATACTTAGATACACTCTCCCATGTCCCAAAATCCCACCACTCAAAAGGCAACACTACCATTTGTCCCTCTCCGGCCTTTACCGACATTTCCGTCCACTCTTCAGTTCGTCCCTTTGGTATTAATGGATATATTTCTTTTTCATCACCACCATTTGCAATTTTCATTAATGGTTCATACCATTCTGGCTTAAATCTCTGATACGATTCTAACCACTTTTTTGGTGTCCAACAATAATGATTAGCATGCAACCAAGCTTTTCCATCAGCAATATACGACTCAACTTGTTCTTTTTCTTTACTCACCATCCAATCACTCAAATCAGTTCCATTTTCTGAAATCATATAATCTACCCCCATCATGGCAAATGGTGGCTTTATCGCTCCAGTAATCCATTTTTCATCTGACTTTTTCATCATTTCCTCGAACAAATCTATCATTCCCAAAAATTTATCCTCTGGTTGTCTTAAAATGTCCGACTGCACTACCATAAATGGTTCATTTTGATTATCTTTCCATAACTTAGCCGCAATAAAACCAATCGCTGGACCTGTATTTCGCAGTTCCGGCTCCAAAAAATAATTTTCAACTGGAATTTCTGGAGCAAATCTCTTTACTAATTCTGCCTGTCCTTGATTTGTTGACACATAAATTTTCTTTGGATCAAACTTCTTTCTTAATAAGTCATAATTTATTTCAAACAACGACTTTCCATTTATTAACGGCAAAAAATGTTTTGGGCTTTTGGCCCTGGACGCCGGCCACATTTTACTGCCCACTCCCCCACAAATTATTACCGGAATCATAAACCCATTATACACGATTCAATAACATCCGATAATGTGGTAAAATATCCACATGACTAATCCAGAATTAAAAAGATTTGCATTCCCCTTTTACTGTCCCCAAAATTCTTCCCATAGACCAGATCAATCTGTCTATACCATTGTTGCCAAAACTCCTGATGAAGCTGAAAACATTCTTCTAGGAAGACTAAATGTTCCTGGTGCTTGGCCTAAATGCCCTGATTGTAACACCACTCTTCATTATCGAACTCCTCCCACAGAGACAAAACCTCAACCTACTTCTTAATAAACTTATTTATATTCTCCATCGTTGTTTTGATAATTCTCTCAATCGCCTCTTGGGTGTTAAACGCATTGTGCGGTGTAAACACCACGTCATCCCGATCCCGAAGCAAATGATAGCTCAAAACTTCCTGCAGATCATCTTTGGTCGGCTTCTTTGAAGTCACCATCGATATATTTTCCACCTGATCCTCTTCTTCAGTCACATCCAATCCCGCCCCCCTCAAAATTTTATTCTTCAATGCCCACAGAATCGCTTCCGTTTCCACTACCGCCCCCCTGGAAGTATTAACTAAAATCGACCCCGGTTTCATCAGCTTAATATTTTGTTTATTAATCAAATGAAAAGTCTCTTTCACTGCCGGCACATGCAACGTCACAAAGTCCGATTCTTTTAATAAAGTCTCCAAATTCACAAACTTAAAACCTAACTTTTTCTCCAGACTAGGATCCTGTGTCCTCTCTACCCCCAAAACCTTCATTCCAAAGCCTTTAGCGATGCGTACCACGTTCTGTCCGATCTTTCCCACTCCTATCACTCCCAATGTTTTTCCTTCCAAATCTACCCCCGTCAACCCCTCCGGTGAAAACTCCCCTTCTTCCACCGACTGATGTGCCGGTACAATTCTTTTAGCCACCGCCAAAAGCAGTGCCATCGCATATTCCGCTACCGTATTCGAACCGTAAACCGGCACATTCATCACTGTAATTTTTCTTCTTTTGCACTCTTCCCCATCAATATGATCAATTCCGGTCGACCTGGAAGCTATCATTTTCAAATTAGGTAATTCATCTAAAACATTTTTATCCAGCTTCGAATAGATAAACACCGAAACTATATCGTATTTACTAGCCATTTCTAAATTATCCTGCAACTCTCCCTCAAAAATCCCCACCCCTGTCGACTCCAGGTTCACCATTTCCCTTTCAATTGACTCTCTCTCCCAGCTTTTAACTCCAAAAAACGCAATTTTGTATTCCATAACTCATTTTACATGATTCTAATTTATTTGACATATTGACCTACTAGTATGCCTTATGCTTTAATGGTTTAGAGTTAAATATTAAAACGATCTAGAAGGACATACCAAATGGACAGCCAAACTATACCACAAGACAACCTTGTGAATCAGAAAGTTACCGCTAAAAAAGTTAATGGCATTAGTATCGATAATCTTCCTGATTTGTTAACTGTCGCTGAAGTTGCCGACCTTCTCCGTGTTAGTAAACTCACTATTAAACGCTGGGGTAAACGGGGTAAACTGCCTGCTATCCGCATCAATGCCCGTGGCGACCGTCGCTATCGTAAAGAAGCTGTTTTATGGTTGCTTGGTATCCAGACTGAATAATCTCCGCCAACTGGCGGATCGAATCGCCTTCAAGGGGGTTAACCTAACGGTTAGCTCCTTTTTTGGTTATCCATGCATTCTTCTCACCACTTCCCCAACCTTATTTACCCACACCAAATCACCAATCTTAACCTTTGGGTCAATTTCCACCACCTTAACTTCAACCACTCGTCCTTTCTCTGTATATTTAACCATTCCCCCAATTCCCATTACCGCCCCCCTTGGCCAAATATCTCCACACGGAGCATTCAATATCGACTCAACCAAACCCCCAACACTTTTTGGTTTAACTCCCAAATCCAAACTCTTTAAAATATCTTTTCTCAATAAATTTATTGTACCATTCTCCCTCTCGGTGTCCTTTTTACCAACCCCTTCTTCATCTTAACCCCTCTAAATCTCCCCTTGACAAGGGAGACTTTAAAACAAGGATTTAAAGCCTCAATTACCACCTTCTTTCTCACAGTTAATGTTGATTTTTATTCCCCTCCTTGTCAAGGGAGGGGCTAGGGGTGGGTTAAGTCACCATTCTCCCCCTCGGTGTTCTTTTAACAATAGTTCTTTGAATCACCGCCTTGCATTTATCAACTAATATTGCTTTCATTCTCACGGCTTCAGAAACATCTGTCCGATAGGGAGGTATTGTCAAAGGTAGAAAACGAAATCTTTTGTTAACCTCTTGTCCATTTTTATTTTCAATAATATAGCGCCCATCATTTCCAGTAATATATCCCTCACCTACACCATTCCACAGGGATTGTCCATCAGGTGTCTTATGCTGAAGAGTCGTTAGAGTAAGTATCCTACTTAAATCAATTCCCAACCCGACAAATGCAAACAATTTTTCTTTAGTAACTTCATCACCTACCTCATTTATTAACTCTTCGATTGTTTTTATCTGACATCTGGACTCTAAATCAACTAAATTCAATTTTTCAGATCGTCCGCACTTTATGCCTATACTTCTCTCTGAACACGACGTGGCATAAACAGTACCGGGATAAAAGTTCAACTTTCTACCATCTTCCAAACCCTCTTCCAATGCATCTGCAACACTCACCATATTATTTCCCGAATACGATGCGTCATCCAGATATAAAATGTCTTCTACATCTGGTCTTGCAATCATTCCCATTTTTACCTCGTCGTATTGTATTAAAAAATGGTTTTTCGGTAATATTTCTTTAGCCAAATCATAAACCCATCGTTCACTTTTTCCCCTCACTTTGGTTACGATTGCCAAAGGTCTTTCTCCAACTTTTTGTCGCAACTCACCGCACATGTCGTATAGATTTGATACAAAATTTTCAAAAGTGATGTAATTTATATTTCTTGAAACAAACTCTGCAAATAATTTAGCCCCACCTTCTGAGTGTTG